>ENA-ORCT01000016-ORCT01000016.1-marine-metagenome-genome-assembly--contig:-NODE-16-length-350287-cov-14.315060_pt1 | contig 350287 bp, 293 predicted proteins | sample MGYA00248632_ERZ508511 | MGnify/ENA primary metagenome ERZ508511 (study PRJEB26182, sample SAMN06268839) | marine metagenome | isolation source: Tt an P1-techrep anaerobic enrichment on pine from...
TCGCATTAATTTGGATCACTGGTTCCCCCGATAACTATCGGGGCAGTACTCCCCACGGAAAAGGTCGGCAAAAGTCGTCCTTTTTTGTTTTCAGGAATCTTAGTATCCTATTATTTTGGAGCATTGAGTTTCGCATTAATTTGGATCACTGGTTCCCCCGATAACTATCGGGGCAGTACTCCCCACGGAAAAGGTCGGCAAAAGTCGGCCTTTTTTGTTTTGAGTACCTTAACGATAAAATAGCACATCATTCTTGAGGTATCTCCAATCTTAAATCATGTGTGAATGACCAGTTTTGTTTGTTCGGAAACAAGTTAATATTTTAATTTAGTTCATTCAATACTTTTGATAAATGCATCTTCATCAGGTTTTGGTTATTTTAACGGTAGTTCAGTCCTTGCTAACTGGAATGGTTTTGCTTCGGCACCTGGATAACAAACTTAAAGTAGTTTTTGGCTTTGTTTGTTTTGCCGTTTTTATTGAAATAAGCAATGTGGTTTTTATAAATGTTTTCGGAAAAACTACCCTGTGGATGGGCCACTTTTATGTCATGATCGAATTTATTTTCTGGGCTGTTTTTTACGGGTATTTATTAAAGCCTCTATTCAAGCAAAGATGGTATTGGATAGTTGTGGTGGCCTTTGAACTTTACTGTATACTAAACACGATCTTTATTCAGGATTTAGCTGAATACCCGTTCACCAGGTCTGTAGAAGGAATTATTATTGTATTGTTCTCCCTGCTCTACTTTCACAAAATAATGATGGATAGTAATTTGGAGAATCCGTTAAAAGAACCGACAATCTGGATCAATTCAGCCGTACTTGTTTATTTTGGAGGGAGTGTATTTCACTATTTGTTTTTCAATGTGCTACTGCAGTTAGATATGGAGTTACTTTCCAATTTAAATACATATTTTTTCATTTCCCTGAATGTGTTGTTCTATCTGGTGATCTCCTTCAGTTTTTATCTTCAGAAATTAAAATCAGCAAGAAACTAAGCGGACTATTCGATTTATTTTTTTGTAGTCATTCCAATTCAATGAACTTAAGTAGAATACCCTTTCATATACTTTATAAAGTTTAGCGGGTTCAATAAAATAATCGTTTTCACAGTATGTTCTGCCGTTCGTGTAACCCTATGAAGACAGCTGTGTAATTGATTATTAGTCAGAAACACCATATACAGTTCTTTGGTATCGGTCATTTTTTAGTATGAATAACAAAACATCCTCTGGAATGGTGTATTAACATCCGTCATTCAAATTGTGAAAGTATAATAAAAGAAAAGATGGGGAAAGCTCTATGGACGCTTTTTGAAGATGATTGATAATTTACAAACCCCTAAACACAAAACCAATCAAATACAGAAGTCGCTTTCCCCGTTTCTTAATGTCCTTATTTTTTATCGTCCTTTTTCAATACAGTTAACCCAATTTTACAAGCACGCGGCCAAAATTTCAAAACACTGCAATTCAGATAAATATAATTTTTAATGCTTCAGTTGCTTTCCCATTTTGGGAATTTTTTCCAATATTGAATTCATTTTCGATACAGAAGAATTTATAATCAAGGGATCGTAAGGACCGAATAAGATTAACCAGAATACCAGTCTTAAAATTTAAGATATAGAGGCATTATGTCTGTTATAAACAACTTATTAACAGTAAAATGTTGATAATTTCAAATAAAAAGTTTATCTTGAACGCCTTGGTAGAACCACTCAACTGTGATAAAATGGAGTATCTGGCTAAAATTATTCACAAAACCCACCTTAGCTACCTCCCAACATTATACCCTGTTCAGTTTTATGGCATGCCGAATGGCAAGGTTTTATTTACCTATGCCAGGGATGTTGCCTCCAAAACGCAACAAGAATTTATATTTGCCGAACACAAAGAATTTTCCTATGATTATTCCAGAGGAAAACTATTGTTGCATAAAAACGGGATAATGAAGGATGCGATGAATAATGAAATGATTGATAAGCCCGATCCCGCATATACCATTTTCCTGGTGAGCAAAACCATTCGCTCGTATACCGAGGCTTTTAATAAACTTAATCATTTGGCAAATAAAATGATGAACGGGAATAAAGCCGGAAAAACCATAAAACTTAATACCATAACAGAAACTAAGACCCAGACTTATACAGGGTGAGTGCTCAACTATTGAAAACACTTTAATGACCTTTTCCAAGAAGGTCAACGTTTGTTGTCTCTTATCTTTCATCGAATTTTAATAGTTACCTGCTTCCCAGAATTTATTTCTTCCAATAAAGCTTTTGATTATAAAGGCCTATACTGTATGGCTAAAACGTTGTTAGATTTTCCTCTGAATGATTATCTCAACTACATTCACAGCATTTTTTTAATGAAGAAGCTACCCCGAACGAAGTAGCTTCCATTTTTAATATAGCTGTTTTATTAATAACCTGTTGGTGCCCATAACCAACAATATATTAATGAAATGGTATACGCAGGATTTTGTAAAGTGTTTCCTGATCTATAAAACTGCCTTCTGAAAGACGATTCGGATAAATTAAAATCATTGGGTTTTTATCTTATGATTTGGTGGCTGTTTTTTGAAAAACAAGGCATAAAAAAAAGGGTAGAACGTATGGACGCTTTTTGAAGATGATTGATAATTTACAAACCCCTAAACACAAAACCAATCAAGATACAAGAGTTCTACCCTTAAGATTTATCATTTCGTTTATGATTCAACAATTTACAAAAAAAACATTAAAAAAGGAATTTTTAGTCTTAAATAATTTTGAAAAAAACTCAATGTGGGTGGCAAGGCCTTATTAAATGGAGAGTTGAGTCTAGGTTGGCAGGTATTTTTCTGCTCTTGAATGAATTAACCGGTCATTATTCTTTTTATCTCAGCTAAGTCATACCTTGGAGTTGCTCCAGCCATTGAAGCCACAAATGCACCGGTAGCACATGCGAAAGCAATGGATTCTTCCGGATCTTTTTTTTGTCCGAATGCTGCTACCAGTCCCGCCAGAAAAGCATCGCCGGCCCCAACCGTATCAATGGCTTTTACTTTAAATCCGGGGTGCTCATAAAAATGCTGTTCAACGTACAAGAGGGCACCATTCGCACCTTTGGTTATGCAAACCATATCAACGTTGTATTGATCGGCAAACCATTTTACCCGTTCCTTTTCGTTTTTAAGGGATAAACCATTCCATTGTTCAAATACTCGTAATTCTTCGTCATTCAGTTTTGCAATATCCGCTTTCCCAAGCAGCGTTTCAAGCACTTCTTTTTTATCGTAAGGTTTACGCAGGTTAACATCGATCAGTTTAACAGCATCGTTTTCCAGCAGCTTGAACAAAGTGCCACGGGTAGTTTTGTTTCTCGATGCCAGTGAGCCATAAATGATCAGGTCGCAATGGTTAGCCTCCTGAGCCAGTTCATCCATCAACCGGATATTATCCCAGGCAACCGGTTCACATATTTCATAGCTGGCATTGTTATTTTTATCCAGGTGAACCAGAACTTCGCTGGTCTGCAATTTTTCGTCAGTTTGGATCAGCGAAGTATCAACGCCGGAATTGCGCAAAAACGAAATCAGTTCTTTGCCTGCTTTATCATTTCCTACCTTACTGGCTATCCTGGCCTTCAATCCAATGGCATTCAGATGAAGCGCCACATTCATAGGTGCGCCACCCGGTTTTGAACCTGTTGGCAGACGATCCCACAACACCTCACCAAAACAAAGGATTAATTCATTTTTAAGATTCATGCTTTAAATTTAATACAGTTCTAACAACTAAGACTGTCATACTGAATGATTTTTGCATGATTTTGGTCGCATGAAACCGCCACTATTTGTAAGGCCACGATTAAAACACGGTTGATTCAGTGCATAATTTACTAGCTAATTGTACTTTTTACAAAGTAATTTATAATTTTGATCCTGTTTGATCTAAATGAATGACTTAAATCAAAAAATACGATGAAACTTAAATTAATGCTTGCACTCGTTATAGCTATAATCGCTTTTGGGTGCAACTCACAGAAACCACGAAAGGATGCTTTTAAATCAGCGCTGCTGAACTACGAGGATCAAATCGATAGCATTCTCACCAAGATGACATTGGAGGAAAAAGTGAATATGTTGCATGGGAAAACCATGTTTACTTCCGCAGGAGTGGAGCGTCTTGGTATTGCAGATATAAAATATGCCGATGGACCTTTTGGAATACGCGAAGAATTGCAGCCTCATGGCTGGATGCCCCTGGGATGGACAAAAGACAGTGCCACTTTTTTCCCGACCGGATCGGCGCTGGCTGCTACCTGGAGCCCTGAACTGGCCTATAAGTATGGTACTGGAATGGCACGTGAAGCCAGAATTCGCGGAAAAGACATGATCCTTGGCCCGGCCATTAATATCCAACGAATTCCAACCGGAGGACGTACCTACGAATACCTTAGCGAAGATCCTTTTTTGAGTGCACAACTGGCCGTATCATATACAAAAGGAGCCCAGGAAAATGGAGCAGCTGTGTGTTTAAAGCATTATGCATTAAATAACCAGGAAAACAACCGGGGTACAGTGGATGTCATTGTGAGCGAACGTGCAATGCGCGAAATTTACCTGCCACCTTTTAAAGCAGCGGTTCAGGAAGCCGATGCTTATGGAGTAATGGCAGCCTACAATAAGGTAAACGGCTGGTGGTGTGCCGAAAACAACAACCTGTTGAATGAAATCCTTCGCAGTGAATGGGGTTTTAGTGGCATGGTCATTTCCGACTGGGGTGGAACGCATTCTACGGTTGAGTCGGTAGAGCATGGTCTCAACGTTGAAATGCCCGACAGCAGATTTCTTGGGCAGGCCCTGCTGGATTCAGTGAAAGCAGGTGTTGTTTCTGAGGAGGTAATCGATCAGCGCGTGCGTGAAATACTTCGTGTCCGGCTGGCGATAAAACCTGTTCCTGAAGAAAAAGCCAACCAGGTAATGACCTCGCAGCACGAACAACAACAAATTGCGTACGACGTGGCAGCAAAATCTATTGTCTTGCTAAAAAATCAAGGGATCCTGCCTCTTGATCTTGATAGCAAACCCACTATTGCGGTGATAGGTGAAAATGCGGTTCGCCATATGGCAACAGGGGGAATCGGAGCCGGAGTAAAAGCATTGTACGAAGTTACGCCGCTGGAAGGACTAAAAAACAAGATTGGGGACCGGGCAGAAATAGTTTATGCACAGGGATATGCTCCGGTAGAATTGGATTATGCCCGTATTTATGGCGGTAAATCTGAAGAACAGATTGCCAAAGAAGATGCCGCTAAGGCCCGGCAAAACGAAAAACTGAACAAAGAAGCTCTTGAGGTGGCAGCCAAAGCTGACATAGTCATATTTATTGGTGGAAATAATCGTGCGGTGGAAACCGAAGGAAGTGATCGTAAAGATATTTTTCTGCCATCAGGACAGGATGAGTTAATTCAGAAAATTGCCGACATTAATCCAAATATTGTAACCGTATTGGTTAGCGGTGCACCAAACGACCTTAACAGCGTAAATCCACTTTCGAAAGCCCTTATACTCTCGTGGTTCAATGGAACCGAAGGTGGCAATGCACTGGCCGATGTGCTTGTTGGTAATATCTCGCCCGGCGGTCGTTTACCGTTTTCACTGCCTAAAAAACTGGAAGATTCACCGGCCTATGCACTTGGTAACTATCCGGAGGGGAAGAAAACCGGTGATGTTTTTGTGGGGCTTGTGGAAGAGACCAATAAAGAAATAACAGGGGACAGTCAAGGTATTGACACAAAAGATCCGAACAAAGCCTATTATTCGGAAGAATCGCTGGTGGGTTACCGCTGGTTTGATACCAAAAATGTTGAAGTGATGTATCCTTTCGGTTACGGTTTGACTTACACTTCTTTCGAATATTCTTCGCTTGAAACTGATGCAGAAGAATATGCAGCTAACGATGTAATTTCAATGTCTTTCAACCTGAAAAATTTGGGCGACAGGGAAGCCGATGAAGTGGTTCAGGCATATGTTCACAGGATCAATCCATCGGTTGAATGGCCCGAAAAAGAATTAAAAGCATTTTCGAGAATAACACTGGGAGCCAGAAAAGCCCAAAAAGTAACCCTGGGTATTCCGGTGAAAAATTTACGTTACTGGGATGAAGCAAGTCATAGCTGGCAAAACGATCTATGCGATATTGAACTGTTGATCGGTACATCGGTGAATGCTATTTTACTGAGAAAGAAACTTTCACTGGTCGAGTAATTCGAACAGGAAAATCAGCAATGAAAGGGCCGGTACCAATTTTCTGGATGCCGGTTTTTTTGTTGGCAAAAAAAATGAGGAGTAAAATTTATCTTTCTAATGTGTCGAATCGACACATAAAATAGATATATTTACAGGAGTATTGATAACTAACTTTCTGAAAAATTGTAATTCAAATTAAACGATTCGTTTAATTTTCATTCAAATAAAAACCAGGCGACTTAACCGACTTATGAAACTTAAATTTCTGTTGCTACTCACACTGTTTTGCCTTTTTAATGGCCAGATGGAGGCACAGCAAAAACCACGTACCATCGTAACCACCGACGGCGAAGTTGACGACATGGATTCATTTATTCGTTTGCTGTTGTACGCTAACGAAATGGATATTGAGGGACTCGTCTACAGCAGTTCGATGTGGCATTATAAGGGTGACGGAAAAGGAACAACTTTTACCTCAGAAATGGACATGACCAAACGCATTTATGGCGAACGTACCGAATTACGTTGGTGCGGAACAACCTGGATGCAGGAGGTCATCGATAAATATGCCACAGTATATCCTAACCTTGTGCAGCACGATCCGGCTTATCCCACACCCGAATACCTGAAAAGTATAATTCGGGTCGGTAACATCGATTTTGAAGGCGAAATGGAGAAAGTAACCGAAGGTTCAACGTTTATAAAAAACATTTTACTGGACAATGACGACGAACCGGTTTTTGTACAGATTTGGGGGGGGACAAACACGCTGGCGAAGGCTTTAAAATCGATTGAAGAAGAATATAGTGGAAAACCGGGTTGGCAAAATATTTATGAAATGGTTTCTTCAAAAACCTTCCTGTACATCATTCTTGATCAGGATGCGACCTACAGAAATTACATCGAACCCAACTGGCCGGATATCAGAACAATTTACAATGCCTCGCAGTTTTGGTGTTTTGCCTATGCCTGGCCGCAGGCCGTTCCCGAAAATCAAAAAAAATACCTTCAGGGCGAATGGTTTTCAGAAAATATAATTTCCGATCACGGACCGCTGTTGGCGCAGTACTATACATGGGGTGATGGGAGAAAAATAGCAGGTGATCCCGAGCACACACATGGCAGTCTGGAAGAGGCTCAAAAGAATGGCCGGAAGCAATACGATTTTATTTCGGAAGGCGATTCGCCTTCGTTTCTGTACCTGCTCGATTTTGGATTGGGAAAGATAGAAGATCCATCCTATGGAGGAACGGGCGGGAGGTTCAGGCAAACAGCCGAAAATCAGTACAAATGGATTGACGGACCTGATATAACTGATTTCAATCCGGAGAGCGGAAAACCTGACCGTGCCTATCCCCAGGCGAGATGGGTGGAGCTGCTACAGAAAGATCTTGCTGCACGAGCCGACTGGTGTGTAAATGACTATAATGAAGCAAATCATGCACCGGATGTTAGTGTTAACAAGTCTTATTATGAATTGTCTCCGGGCGAAACAGTGAAACTTGAGGCCGAAGCTTTTGATCCCGATGGTGATCATCTAAAATACAAGTGGTGGAATTATAAAGAAGCCGGTTCCTACCCTGTACAGGTAGAGCTAAAAAATGCAAGGGGAAATAAAGCCGTACTTACAATTCCTGATGATGTAGAACAGAATCAGACTTTACATCTCATCCTGGAGGTCTCAGACGATGGGACGCCTTCATTAACACATTTTCAACGCGTGGTAATAAAAATTAAGTAGTATAAACCTAAATCAATAAAAATGAAAAAATCATTCTTACTTATTGCTTTACTGGCCTTTTTCTCAGTATCATACGGTCAGGAACTTTCCAATTTTTGGGGTCGCGGACAGATCATTTCACCCGAAATTGGTGAAAATGAAGTTACTTTTCGTTTTATGGCGCCACAAGCCGATTCCGTAAAAATAACTGGCGGTTTTACGCCTATCGTAAAAAGGGAAACTTCCAGGGGAACAATGAATGTGCCATCAAGCCTCGAACTTTCCAAAGACGAAAAGGGGCTTTGGTCGATTACATTGCCGTTACCCGAGCCCGAACTTTATACCTACAGTTTCATTGTGGATGGGTTGAATGTCAATGATCCGAACAACGTTTTTATGCAGCGTGACGGAACACGCTACCTGAGCGTTTTGCTGATTCCCGGCGAAATGACCGAAAACTATTTCGAAGCTGAAGAAAGAGGTAATCTGCACCAGGTTTGGTATGACTCGCCAACCCTTGAAATGAATCGCAGATTGTTTGTCTACACACCCTACGGTTACGAAACCAGTGGAAAGAAATATCCTGTATTATACCTGTTGCATGGTGCCGGTGGAGATGAGGATGCCTGGAGCACGATGGGACGCACACGTCAGATACTGGATAACCTGATTGAAAAAGGACTTGCCAAACCAATGATTTGTGTGATGCCAAACGGTAATCCAACCCAGTATGCAGCCCGCACTTTAATGATCGATGAAAAACCGAGAGATCCTAATGCACCTGGTATGGGTATGATGGGAAATCTTTACCCTAAAAGCATTGTTGAAGACATCGTTCCGTTCATCGAAAAGACATATCGTGTTGATGCACGTCCCGAAGCACGGGCTATTGCCGGACTGTCAATGGGTGGAGGGCATACCATCACAACTTCGCTGATGTATCCTGGATTTTTTGATTATATCTGTCCGCTGAGCATGGGCATATGGAACCGGGACAACGATCCGGAAGTGATAAAGAATTACGAAACACAATTTAAAGCACTGAAAGAAGAAGGTTACAAGCTTTACTTCCTGGCTTGCGGCGACACCGATTTTCTTTTTGAATCAGCAAAAGCTCTGGATAAAATGCTTAGCGAAAATGGATTGGAACATACTTTTTTTGTGACACCCGGTGGCCACACCTGGTCGAACTGGCGGATTTACCTCAATACCTTTGCTCCTCAGTTATTTAAATAACAGATTAATTGTAGTTCAATAATATTAAAAAATGCTGATAAACAAATTGTTAAGGTCTTTATGATCATCTAAGTGAGTGAATAGACCAAATAGTTTTTAAGATAATTTTCGTCAACTCAAACTAATAATTATGAAAACCAACAGAAGGAATTTTTTTCAAACCATGGGAGCCGGAGCTGCAGGATTTGGAGTAGCTGCAGCACTGCCATTAACATCTTGTACAGCTGCAGAAACAAACGAAGCAGCCGACAACGATGAGCAAGTTTTGTTTATAGGCGACGATATTGCGATCGCTGATACCGTTTACGGCAAAGTGAAAGGATTTATCCTTCGTGATATTTACCAGTTTCGCGGTATTCCTTACGGCGCTGATACAGGTGGCAAAAACCGTTTTATGCCCCCGCAAAAACCTGAGCCGTGGGACGATATTCGTCCGGCAGTTTGGTGGGGAAATTCTGCTCCTCAAATAATGGATAACCGCTATGCTAATGTTTATTCTTCGTTTGTCGATCACTGGAATTACGACGATGTAAGCGAAGACTGTCTGAAACTAAATGTATGGACACCGGCCATCGATGACAGAAAGCGTCCGGTAATGGTCTGGTATCATGGTGGAGGTTACACTAATGGTAACGGCATTGAACAAGACGGTTACATGGGCGAAAATCTGGCACGTAAAGGTGATATTGTTTTTGTTTCGATCAACCACCGTTTGGGTCCCATCGGTTTTTCCGATTTATCTGGAGTTGGAGACGAGAAATATAAACACTCCGGAAATGTTGGAGCACTTGATATGGTAGCTGCTCTTGAATGGGTTAAAGAGAACATTGCCAATTTTGGTGGTGACCCCGATAATGTGACCATCATGGGACAATCGGGTGGTGGAGCCAAGGTGTGTACCCTGGCTGCTATGCCGGCTGCACAGGGATTAATCCACAAAGTGGTCCCGCTAAGTGGTTCTACCATCGAAGCCATGGACCAGGAAATGTCGCAAAAGCTGGGTGCTTATGTGTTAAAGGAAGCCGGATTAAAAGCTTCAGAAGTTGATAAGTTGCAGGAAATACCCTGGAAAGAGTACATTCTGATTGCGAACAAAGCCACCCAGAAACTCCGGGAAGAAATCGGAAGTACTGACTTTTTCCGTTTTGGATTTGGTCCCGTAGCGGATGGAATCAACATCCCGAAAGAGGAATTTTACAGCGATCCGAGCGGCGTTTCGTCTGATGTTCCGATGATGATCTGCACCACTTTCCACGAATGGGGAATGGCGCGAACAAATCCTGAACTTGAAAAAATAACTGCTGATGAGGCAAAAGAAATGCTGAAAGAGCGCCTGGGGTTCAGGAGCGGTTTGGGCGATAAAGCACCGGCCGTTTATGATGCTTACGCAAAAGCATTTCCGAATGCAAAACCCATAGAAATAATGACACTGGTGGCCAGTAACCGAAAAGCAGTAGTAGAAACGGCTACAGCTAAAAGTAACCAGAAAGCACCGGTTTATGTGGCCTGGTTTGGCTGGGAGCCACCGCTGTTTGATAATCGTATGCGTGCGTTCCATTGCCTCGATATCTGTTTCTGGTTTTACAATACCGATCTAATGCTGACACACACCGGAGGCGGTGCGAGACCCAGAAAACTTTCCGAAAAAATGTCGGATGCTTTGCTGAGCTTCATGCGTAACGGTGATCCCAATTGTGCAGCATTACCCAAATGGCCTGCGTTTACGCTTGAAAATGGCGAGACCATGATCCTGAACGATGTGTGTGAAGTGAAAAACGATCCGGATCGTGTGGGAAGAGAAATGCTGTAAATTTAGGATACAATGCAGATCGGGAAACCGGTCTGCTCTTTTTTACCAGCCTCCGCTTAATCCGTTATTCAGGGCTTTCTGGTAATTCGCCAGATTGAATTCGTAAAGATAGGGCGATTTGTAAGCTCCTCCTTTGCGGCGTTCATCGAGTTTGTTCAGGATTTTGTAGGATAATATTTTCCGCTGGAAATTCCGGCGATCGAGTTCTTTGCCAAGTATGGTTTCGTAAAGTTTCTGTAACTCGGGCATCGTAAATTTGTCGGGAAGAAGGTTGTAGCCAATTGGTTGGTGATTTAATTGCGAACGCATGGAATCGAGCGCCTCGTTTACAATGAGGTTATGGTCCATCATCAGTTCGATGTTGTCGGTTACATTTACCCAGTCGCAACTGTCAGAGAGTTCATCAGGTTTTGGGTGGACTTTTGTGAATTCAACCAGCGCATAAAAACCTACAGAAATAAAACGCTGGTCAAAAAAAGCATGGTTAATTTGTATTCCCAGGTCTTTTACGTCTTTTATAGCCGGATTTGATTTTGATCTTCCGGGAGTGCTGAAAACCTTGAATTGTTTAAGAAAAATGTTGTCAAGTCCGGTACGTTCTTTTAATACCCGTTTTGCCGCATCTTCGAGCGATTCATCAGCTAAGAGAAATCCACCGGGAAGTGCATATTCTTTGGTGGTTTTATAGTGCAAAACGAGCACCTTTAATTCGTTCTCATGAAAACCGAAGATCACACAGTCGAGAGAAATGTGATCCAGAAATTTGGAAGTGTCTGTAAATACTGTCTTTGTCAATTTTGTTCAGGTTAATTATGCTGCAAATTAAGCAAAATTTCCTTTATTTCTTTGATTAAAATGCTTAAAATATCTATTATTGTGTCGTTATGACACAAAATTAGTGTGGTTGTACTTATTACGTACTTTAATGAACTGATTTTCGCTATTTTAAAACAAAAAACTCATAAATAAAATTATTTATTACCATGAAGATTAATCAACTTAAACTTATCAGCTCTTTCCTTCTAACTGTAATTATTTTAAGTTCCATTCCTGCGTTTGCGAGTGTTTCTTCCAATAAAAACGTGAAGGAAATAGTAAACACGATGACTCTGGAGCAAAAGGCCCAGTTAGTGATCGGAACCGGAATGTATTTCCCGATGCCTGATTCGATTCGTGAGAAGCTGCCTCCCGGCTTTGGAGGAGACAGAAAAAGAGAAGACACACCTTACAATCGGATGGTAGATAAAATCCGTACCTATCTTCCGGGCACAGCCGGTATTTCTGCTGAATTTCCGGAACTTGGCATCACAAGCCAGGCATTGACCGACGGACCGGCGGGTTTGCGTATTGCACCTACCCGAAAAGATGATCCGAATACCTACTATGCAACAGCTTTCCCGATTGCAACGGTAATGGCATCGACCTGGGACACCGAACTGGTTGAGAATGTTGGTAAAGCAATGGGTGAAGAGGTGCGTGAATACGGTTCTGATGTAATTTTGGGACCTGCACTCAACCTACAGCGCGATCCACTTTGTGGACGTAATTTCGAGTATTATTCTGAAGATCCGCTGCTATCGGGAAAAATGGCCGCTGCCATGGTGAAAGGTATCCAGTCGAACGGTGTGGGTACATCAATTAAGCACTTCGCGGTGAATAACCAGGAGACCAACCGCATGTCGGTGGATGTAGTTGTAAGCGAACGAGCTTTAAGGGAATTGTATCTGCGTGGCTTCGAAATTGCAGTCAGGGAGTCTCAACCGTGGACGGTGATGTCGTCGTATAATAAAGTGAACGGAACTTATACTTCTGAAAGCCATGAACTGCTGACCGACATATTGCGCGGTGACTGGGGCTTCGAAGGTTATGTAATGACTGACTGGGGCGGCGGAAGCGATGTTGTTGCTCAAATGGAAGCCGGAAACGATATGATTCAACCCGGGTCGCCTCGTCAGATTGAAACTTTGATCGAAGCCGTTAATTCCGGGAAACTTGAGGAGGCTGTACTGGACAGAAACGTGGAACGAATTCTGAACATCATGGTGGAAACGCCGCGATACAAAGGCTACAAAATTTCAAACAAACCCGATCTGAAAGCACATGCCAGGGTGACCCGTCAGGCTGCTGCTGATGGTATGGTGTTACTCGAAAACAAAGATGCAGCATTGCCCATCGACAAAAAAGTGAAGAAAGTAGCTGCCTTCGGTAATACCTCATATGATTTTATTTCAGGTGGAACAGGTAGCGGCGACGTAAATGAAGCTTATACTATTTCGCTCATTCAGGGACTTGAAAATGCCGGCTATGAAATTGATAAAGACTTGCAGGAAACTTACGAATCATATATGAAAACGACACGCGCAAATACCGAGCGTCCATCGAATTTTCTTGCGGCTTTAATGGGAGGCAAAATACCGGTGGCAGAAATGGAGCTCGATCCGGCTTTAGCCGAAGAAATGGCTGCTAAATCGGATATCGCATTGATCACCATAGGTCGTAATGCCGGTGAAGGTGGCGACCGGGAAGCCAAAGAAGGCGATTTCTTTTTGAACCAGGCTGAAAAAAACCTCATTAAAAATGTTAGTGAAGCATTTCACAAAGCAGGTAAAAAAGCTGTCGTTATTTTGAATGTTTCGGGCGTAATTGAGACTGCCAGTTGGAGCGCTGTTCCAGATGCGGTTTTGTGTGCCTGGCAGCCCGGACAAGAAGGTGGGAACTCTGTTGTTGACGTGCTTACCGGAAAAGTAAATCCATCGGGTAAACTTGCCATTTCATTTCCGATAAAATATGACGACTCCCCAACGGCCAAAAACTTTCCCGGGTATGCCATCAAACAGGAAGGCCAGAAAGATGACACACCTGATCAATCCGGATTTTCATTCATGCAGCGTGTCCCATGGGAAGTGGTTTATGAAGAAGATATCTATGTAGGATACAGATACTACAATACTTTCGATGTTCCGGTGGCCTATGAATTTGGATACGGCAAATCGTACACCACTTTCGGGTTTAGTAATTTAAAACTAAGTTCCGATGAGTTGGAAGGACAGATCACGGTTTCTGTGGAAGTGGAAAATACCGGAAAAGTAGCCGGTCGCGAAGTGGTTCAGGTTTACGCCAGTGCTCCCGGGGGTAAACTGGAAAAACCCGAGGAAGAACTGGTCGCTTTTGGGAAAACCACTTTGTTAAAGCCCGGTAAAAAGGAAAAATTGACCTTTACCATCGATGCCAAATTGCTGGCTTCATTCGATGAAGCAAGTTCAAGCTGGCTAACCGAAGCCGGTGAATATACTCTAAAAGTAGGCACTTCTTCAAAAGATATTAAACTGAAAGAAAGTTTTAAGGTGGCCAGCGATCTAATGGTAGAAAAGGTTTCAAAATCGTTGGTTCCACAAAAAGAAATAAATAAATTACACCAGTAGTTGAAACGAACTTCCTCCTCATCTCAGGGGGAAGTTCCAATATCAAATTAAACCTATATCGATGAAGACCATTCAACTTATTCTGCTTGCGGCATTTGTTGCTGCTGTTTATTCCTGTTCAACATCAAAAAAGAATGAATTATCGGGTAATATTGCTGTGGAAGGAGGTATAATAAGTGGTTCATACGATGAAACCACCGGAATTGCGGCTTTTAAAGGTATTCCGTTCGCAGCACCTCCCATTGGCGATTTGCGCTGGAAAGCACCACAAGCTGTTGTTCCATGGGAGGGAGTGAAGCAATGTACCACATTTTCGGCCAGCCCCATCCAAAATACACCGATGCCTTTTAGCATGTGGACACAGGAGTTTATCACACCCAAAGAACCATTAAGCGAAGATTGTCTCTACCTGAATATATGGACGGGAGCAAAAAGCGCAGAAGAAAAAAGACCGGTATTCGTGTACATATATGGCGGTGGTTTTTCAAGTGGTTCAGGTGCTGTCCCAATTTACGACGGAGAAGAAATGGCTAAAAAAGGATTGGTTTTTCTAACCTTTAATTACCGGGTGGGTACATTTGGATTTTTGGCTCATCCAGAATTAACTGCTGAATCACCAAATCATACTTCAGGTAATTATGGTCTGATGGACCAGGTTGCTGCACTCAAATGGGTGCGGCAAAACATTCAGAACTTCGGTGGCGATCCGGGGAATGTTACTATTGCCGGTCAATCAGCAGGAGCTTTTAGCGTAAATTATATGGTAGCTTCGCCGCTGACAAAAGGGATGATCCATCGCGCCATTGCAGAAAGCGGGGGCGCCATTTTAAATATCAATCAACTCGCTCGTGGAAACAATCTGCAACAGGCAGAAGCAGCAGGTTTGAAATTTGCCGAATCCTTAAGTGCCTCCTCAATAACTGAACTTCGTTCAAAAAGTGCTGAGGAAATTTTGTCTGCACGTGGCCCCGGTTCCCCGATTGTTGATGGTTATGTTGTGCCGGTATCAGTTGGTGAAATTTTCGCCCGGGGAAAACAAAACGATGTTCCCGTTATTTTGGGATGGAATGAAGATGAAGGATTTGGCGGCTCCCCTGTACCTGCTGGTCAGTTCAAAGAACGTGTGCAGCAAATGTTTGGTGAAAAAGCAGATGAATTCCTCAAGCAATTTCCCGTCAAAAATGATAATGATGCTTTTGCGATCCAGAATGAACTGGGGGCACTGCAAATTTTTGGAATACAAATGTACAAATGGATGCAGTTCCAGAATAAGACTGGCGATTCAAAAGTATTTATGTATCGTTTCGAAAGAGATGTGCCCTATGCCGATGGAATGCAGGATCACGGAGCCTTTCATACCGGCGAAGTACCTTATGCATACGACAATTTGAAGATGAGTCCTCGTCCCTGGACGGAGGCGGATTATAAACTGGCTGATACCATGTCGGATTATTGGGTGAATTTTGCCGCCAAAGGTGATCCTAACGCTGAAGGTTTACCCAAATGGGAAGCCTGTTCTCCCGATAATTTAAAGGCAATGATCTTTGATGTCGAGGTTAAATGTGTTGAGTTGCCAAATATCGATCTGCTGAAATTTCTCGATGACTTTTACAGCAATAACCAATAAAACCAAAACATTATGATGCGAAGAATTTGCGGAATTTTGATTGTTCTTTTTGCGATTATTCTTATAAACGGCTGCGGTCCGAAATGGACGGAAGAAGATATGGGCGATTTTCACCTGATACATAATAAAGGAGGTCAAACTCTGGGGTATTCACCTGAGTCGGGAGTTAGCATTATTACCGACAAAGGCTTTGCTTTTAAAGATTTAAATAAGAACGGTGAACTGGATGTTTACGAAGATTGGAGAGAATCCGTTAATGAGCGCGCTAAAGATCTGGCTTCTAAAATGACGATAGAACAGATTGCAGGGCTGATGCTGTACAGTGGTCACCAGGCTATTCCTGCACAAACCCGTCGAGGAGGTTTTGGAGGAGGTACTTATGGAGGGAAAACGCTCGAAGAAAGCGGTGCAAAACCAGGTGATCTGACTGACCAGCAAAAACAATTTCTCACGGAAGACAACTTGCGGCATGTTTTGATTACTTCAGTTGAAAGTCCGGCAGTTGCCGCACAATGGAACAATAATATGCAAGCCTTGGTTGAAGGACTCGGTCTGGGAATTCCCGGAAATACAAGTTCCGATCCTCGTCATGGAACACGTTCGGAAACGGAATACAATGCCGGTGCCGGAGGCGATATTTCGATGTGGCCGACAACACTGGGACTGGCAGCAACTTTTAATCCGTCAGTGATGAAGCAATTTGCTGAAATAGCTTCAAAAGAATACCGGGCCCTTGGTATTGCAACGGCTCTGTCACCGCAGATCGATCTCGCAACAGAACCCCGCTGGGCGCGTTTTAGCGGCACAATGGGCGAAGACCCCGAACTGGCAGCTGATCTTGCAAGAGCCTATGTCGATGGATTTCAGACTTCTGAAGGGGAGAAGGAAATAAATGATGGTTGGGGTTACGAAAGTGTAAATGCCATGGTCAAACACTGGCCGAGTGGTGGACCTGAGGAAGGTGGCCGCGATGGTCATTTTGGATACGGAGCCTATGCCGTATATCCTGGCAAGAACCTTTCCGATCAGCTTAAGCCCTTTATCGATGGAGCATTCAAGCTGGAAGGAAAAACCCAACAAGCTTCAGCTGTTATGCCGTATTATACCATTTCTTACAATATCGATCAAAAATACGGAGAGAATGTGGGGAACAGCTACAGCAAATACATTATTAGCGACCTGCTTCGCGATGAGTTCGGATACGACGGCGTTTTATGCACCGACTGGATGATCACGGCAGACGCTGTCAATGTTCATGAATTCAGAGGGAAATGCTGGGGTGTTGAAACCCTGACTGTACCCGAAAGACATTACAAGGCCATCGAGGCCGGTATGGATCAGTTTGGCGGGAACAATGATAAGGGTCCGGTACTGGAAGCATATGAAATGGGCGTGGAAGAACATGGCGAAGAGTACATGCGGAAGCGTTTTGAACAGTCCGCTGTGCGTCTTCTTAAAAATATATTCCGTCCAGGGCTTTTTGAGAATCCATACCTGGATGTGGCTGAATCGGATCAGATCGTGGGAAATCCGGCGTATATGAAAGCGGGTTATGAGGCACAACTGCAATCGGTTGTAATGCTCAAAAACAAGAACAACACTTTGCCGCTGAAGAAAAATCTGAAAGTTTATATTCCGCAAAAATATATACCCGGAGGAACCAACTGGTTTGGAATGTCAACAGAAGCAAAATGGAGCGACGCTGCGAATATGGATATTGTTGCCAAATTCTTCGAAGTGACAGATTCACCGGAAAAGGCTGATGCGGCGATTTGTTTAATTTCGAGCCCGCAAGGTGGATCGGGTTATTCACTGCAGGATGCACAAAATGGCGGTAACGGTTATGTTCCAATAACTTTGCAGTACAAATCTTATACCGCAGAATTTGCCCGCGATCCAAGTATTGCCGGCGGTAGTCCGTTCGAAGATTTTACCAATCGGACATACAAAAGTAAAACAACGGATGCTGCCAACGTTTACGACATGGAAGTTGTAAACGAAACAAAAGAAAAAATGGGGGATAAACCCGTGATTGTGGTAGTGAATGTTGCAAATCCGTTTATTCCGGCAGAATTTGAAAAAAGTGCTGATGCCATTCTTATACATTGTGGGGTGCAGGATCAGGCTATCTTGGATCTGGTTACCGGCAATGCCGAACCTTCTGGTCTTTTACCTTTTCAGTTGCCTGCAAATATGAAAACGGTGGAAGAGCAATTCGAAGATGTTCCTCGAGACATGAAGTGCTATACCGATGAAAGCAGGAATGAATATGATTTTGCTTTTGGTTTGAACTGGAGCGGAGTCATTAATGATGAACGCGTGAATAAATACAGGTAAAAATTTTGATCGATTAATGGAGATCCCGTTTGATAAACAGGCAAACGGGATTTTTTATTCAACGATCGTAGCACCTAAGGTCTTGTAACATCCTCAAATTCTTTTTAAATTTGATAGCAATAGCCGATTTAAATTTGGCTCCTGGCACACTTAAATGTGACATTTAACTACTTCTGCAGAAAGTACTTTAAACCAACTGATATGAGCGAAAAAATCAAATTTACATTAAACGGAAAGGAAGTCGCTGTAGAAATGGATCCGGCGAAAAAACTGCTTTGGGTTTTGCGGACACATTTCAACCTGACCGGAACAAAGTACGGTTGCGGTGAAGGCTACTGTGGTTCCTGCACTGTGCTGATTGATAATTCAGCTGTCCGGTCGTGTGCAATTTCAATTGATGAGGTGGCCGGGAAGAAGGTCGTTACCATCGAAGGATTGAGCGATGGCGAAAAACTACATCCGGTGCAGCAGGCCTTTGTCAATCACGACGCTTTGCAATGTGGTTATTGCACTCCTGGAATGATCATGAATGCCGTGGGATTTCTTAACCAATTGCCCAATCCGTCCCGACAGGATATTATTTATGGCATGGAAGACAACCTGTGTCGCTGTGGTGCACATAACCGCATACTGGATGCCATTGAAGAAGCGGCCGAAACTATGAGGAAGTTTGGAAGCTGATTGATTTAGTCTTGTAATTTTAAAGCGAAAGAAATGGATGAACTAAAAGAATACCAGGAATTTATAAATAAAAGCAATGCCTCTTTTTCCGTTAAAAGAAGGGATTTCCTTCGAATGATGGGAGGTGGTTTGTTTGTGTTGTTTCATGCCGGTTCGGCCATGCAAGTTTTAGCAGCAGAAGGCGAGCAGCGTCGCCAGTTGCCCGACGATTTCAATGCCTTTTTGCGTATTCACGAAGACGGGAAGGTGTCGTGTTACACCGGTAAGATTGAAATGGGGCAGGGAGCTAATACCGGTTTGGCGATGATGCTTGCGGATGAACTGGAAGTTGCATTCGAAAATGTGCAAATGGTAATGGGCGATACCGATTTGTGTCCCTGGGACATGGGCACTTTTGGTTCACTGACTACCCGTATGTTTGGTCCGTCGATGCTGGCAGCTGCTGCAAAAGCACGTACGGCTTTGCTCGAAATGGCTTCAGAAGTTCTTGGCATTGCTGTGGACGAACTGAAAATAGAAGAAGGGATTATTTACAACAGGAGAAATAAAGGAGAAAATGTAAGTTACCGGCAACTAACCGAAGGAAAAAAAATAGTTCATCAGCTCGAAAAAGATGCGGTGGTAAAAGATTTTTCGAAATACAAAATAATGGGTAGACCCAAAATGCGCCTCGACAGTGTGGAAAAGGTTACCGGGAAAGCAAAATTCTCTGGCGATCTTCGCATACCGGGTATGATTTACGCTCGCTTGTTGCGTCCTCCATCCCATGCAGCCAAACTTGTTTCGGTTGATACTTCTGAAGCCGGGAAAGTGGAAGGCGTGCAAATCGTGAAAGATGGCGATTTAGTGGCAGCACTGCACGAGGATCCTGAAATGGCTGAAAAAGCTCGCAGTTTGTTTACGGCCGAATTCTCGGGGGATGAAAAGAAGGTGAACAAGAACAATATATTTGAATACCTGACTGAAAAGGCACCTGACGGCAATGTAAACATAGATCAGGGAAATCTGACTACGGGAAAAGAGACCGCTACTGCTATTTTTGAAAACGAGTACCACGATGGATACGTTGCGCATTCACCCATGGAGCCGCACACGGCCATGGCCTATTTCGACGGCGATAAAATGACGGTTTATGCCGGAACGCAAACACCCTTTCCTGCCCAGACCAACATTGCCCGCATCCTGGGGATGGAAGAAGAGAAAGTACGGGTTAAACCGCCATACCTTGGTGGAGGTTTTGGTGGTAAATCGGCTCATCAGCAGGCAGTGGAAGCAGCGAGGTTGGCAAAACTAACCGGTAAACCGGTTATGGTTGACTGGACCCGCGAGGAAGAGTTTTTCTATGATACATTTCGTCCGGCTGCGATTGTAAAGATCAACTCTGGTACAGACGCTGAAGGGAAAATTGTTTTTTGGGATTACCATGTTTATTATGCCGGCGACAGGGGATCGGAAACCCTCTATAATGTGCCTCACCAAAAAAGAACGGTGTATGGCAGGGGATGGACGGCACCGGGCATCCACCCGTTCGCGACTGGAGCCTGGCGCGGACCGGGTAACAGTACCAATACCTTTGGGCGTGAAGTTCAGGTGGACATCATGGCTGCCAAAGCCGGAATCGATCCGGTGGAATTCAGACGAAAGAACCTGACCGACCAGCGGGCCATTGATGTACTTGAGGCCGTGGCTGAAATGGCGGACTGGAAACCAGCAGTTTCGTCAAGCGGCAGAGGATATGGCGTAGCAATTGGTGTCGATGCGGGAACCTATGTGGCTCATATTGCCAAAGTAAATGTCAACAGAGAAACCGGTGAAGTACAGGTGGAGAAGGTATGGGTTGCCCAGGAAATGGGATTTTGTGTAAATCCGCAGGGAGCCACCATACAAATGGAAGGCTGCATTAACATGGGGCTCGGATATGCACTGAAAGAAATCGTTGAATTTGAAGGAGGCCGGGTGAAGACAAAGAACTTCGATACCTATGAATTGCCACGTTTCTCCTGGATCCCGGAAATAGAAACAAGAATTCTGGAACGTCACACGCCACCGCAGGGTGGGGGCGAACCTGCCATAATTTGCATGGGCGCTGTGATTGCAAATGCCATTTACGACCAAACCGGGGCTCGCCTTTTCGAAATGGCCATGACACCCGAAAGAGTTTTGGAAGCATTGAATAAAATATAGTTGCTTAAAACGCTACGATTGATTTTATACCACTCAGAATAGATTTCCACCAAAAATTATAAGTGGATTTCTTTTTGTCGCGTTCGAAATAGATGGTGCCTTCGCGATATCTCTTATCGGCGGGTAGGTTGGTCTCGCGCAATATCAAGCTATGTAACACGCCTGATTTCAATTTCTTATCCCGCTGGTTTTTCCGGCTCAACAGTTCCATCTTCAGGTTTTCATAATCCATAATTAGTTTACCGTTTGAACTGTTGTTATTGTATGTAAAATCAAATTCCATTCGATGCACCATTCCACCGGTAAATTTTGCTGACATTCCATCTTCAATCATGGTATTGAAAGCGGTAAAAGGCATTGATTTAAGCTGACCCCGTAATCGGTCGGCATGTGGGAATTTTTTGCTCGAAATTGTAAGGGTGGCATTCAGAAGGGCTCTATTTAGTAAATTAGTTTGCACATGTAACTCTCGCGGACTAGCAATCAAACTATCAATATTGGTGAAATTCTCGCTAAGAACCTTCAGTGCATTTAGATCGACATAACCGGCTGCATTTGAATTTTCAGCCCGCTCGGTATAGCGAAAGTCGGCATTAAGAATAGAAAGGGAATCGGCATGCATAGAATATGGAATCGAAGCGATCATGTCAGGAATCAGTTTGGTGTCCGGTTTATCGGGCATGGGTAAACGCACATCACGGAATGCCTCAGCTTTCAGTCCATCTATTTCGATTTTATGTAGAAAAAACTGTTCGTCAGCTATTAGTTTTTGCAGGTCAATCTCTTGCAGTAAAAAAGATTGAACCTGAACATCAAACCAGTCAGTCTGAAATCCTGCCTTGTTTCCTACTTCGTATCGATCCCTTAACGGAACAACTTTAATATCTTCTGCAGACAACGAGGCATCACCAGTGTTAAAATCAATCAAGCCTCCATCAACCCGGTAATTGTCATCTTCGGTATAAAAATGCAAGGCATTTACTGAAATATCCAGATCGTCAAGCCCAATGTTTTTATAAAGGAATTTAGCAGTGTCAGGATTCAATGCCAGATTTTTAATGTGTAGCCCTATCCGGGCTGAAAACACACTGTCTTCATTGTGAAGGGAATCAAAAACATCAATTCTTCCATTTTCGACAGCGATATTTCGCACTAAAAATTGCGGCTCATTAGTTTTTGTTCTGTCCTTTTTTTTAACGGAAGGAAATTTGTAGTCTTTAACCATCATAATCGCTGGATTCACGATAATTATGCGCCTGGTTTCAATTCTTCTGTTTAAAATCAAAGTAGTAATGCCTATTTTTCTGAACCTGATCTTTTCAATATTTAAGGTGAATTCCTGGATGCTATCACTTAGTTGAACACCGGTCAGATTAATGCTTTGCGTCAAAAAGTGTGTCTTGATTCGATCAACTTTCAATTCCAGAGCACCAATTTTTGCATGCCTGAATTGCTTACGAATGGCTTTTGGAAGAATAAATGTATTCACAACAAATATGGAGATAATCACTACAACAATAAATCCGAGAAGAATTTTATAGCTCTTATTTTTTTTCATAAGCAGGAGTGAGTATGGCATGGTGCCAAATTAGAAAAAAAACGGGAATGTAGGATGGTATTGCTTTTGAGCGCTTAACATGTCGATTTTGTACACAACTTTCAATTAGGCTATTGATTTAATGGATAAAAAAATCTTTAAATCCTATTGTGTCTGTTGTATATTCTTTGTATCTTTTCATAGATAATTCAGAGCCAGTGTATTAGGGATAATTCTTTTTATTGTTCAATTAAATTCTTTTTTATGAAAACGAAAGTATTATTCTTTGTTGCGCTATTTCTTTTAATGAGCATCCCGTCGGTTTATGCTCAAACCACATCTTCAAAAGTCAATCTTGAAAAAGTAGCTGCTGATTTGGTAAATCAATGTGCAGGTATATCTGAAGGAGATATCGTGATGGTTTCCGGAGGAGTGAAAAATCTCGAATTACTGGAAAACATTGCGGTTGAAGTCCGAAAAAAGGGTGCTTTCCCTATGTTGACAATTGGGAGTGACAGAATGACCCGAAAAATGTTCACTGAAGTACCGGTGAAGTATGATTCCCAAAAACCCGAACTGGGTATGCACATGGTTAAAATCTTTGATGCTCAAATCAGTGTTTCATCCAACGAAACTCCCGGGCTCCTCGCCGATATTCCACCGGAAAGATTTAAAACACGAAATGAGGCAAGCCGACCGGTGCAGGAGTATCTCGAAAAAAATCCAATCAAATCGGTGGCCTTGGGAAATGGCATGTATCCGACAAAGGCTACTGCCGATGAGTTTGGGTTAACTGTTGATCAACTTAGTGATTTGTTTTGGTCGGGTATAAATGTGGATTATAAAAAATTAGCTGCGGACGGTAAAAAACTTTCGGCCTTACTCGAGGCCGGAAAAGAATTGGAAGTCAGTAATTCCAATGGTACCAGTCTGAAGGTGAGCCTGGCCAACCATAAACCATTTTGCAGCGATGGTGTAATCGATGATGCGGATCTTAAAAGAGGCTCGGCCGGTTATGCGGTTTATTTGCCGGCAGGAGAAGTGTACGTAGCACCAGCCAAGGCCAGTGCCAATGGAAAATTAGTGGTTGAAAATTTCACATGGCAGGGTAAAGCTGTTGAAGGATTGGTTGTCGAATTCAAGGATGGAAAAATGGTATCGATGGATGCCAAATCAGATATCAGCGCCATCAAAAAATACCTTGAAGCACAGGGTAAAGGCGTGGATGAATTCAGTGTTGTTGATTTCGGGATCAATCCAAACGTAAAAATTCCCAAAGGCAGTAAATTTGTTTCGTGGATGCCTGCCGGTATGATGACTTTTGGAACGGGAAACAATATGTGGGCAGGTGGCGACAATGATGCATCAGGAGGAATGACTTTTTTCGTTCCCGGATGCACGGTAAAACTCGATGGTAAAACGATTGTTGACGAAGGCCAGCTCAAATTGTGATCCCACGCATTAGATAAGGCAAAAAGATCAATGAGAAGCCGTGGAATTTCCACGGCTTTTTTAACCTTAATAGACAGTTAGTTCATCTTTTTCGGGCAATACGGGGAAAGATTGATGTGGTTCGCTTTGGTACCAGAATACGACCGACGAAATATCTTCAGCCTGCATCGGCAGGTAGCGACCATCTTCGCGCCAACCTAAGGCCTGGATCGTTACTTTCAGGTCTTTTTCAAAACGGATCGGATCACTTATGTGCCACCGGTAAAGGCCAAAACGCATTTGAGAGTTCCAAAGTTGATCAGGTGTTAACGCGTAAAAACCGGTGTAGGGCGTCGAGAAATCCTTGTATGCATTGTCTTCCACAAAACAATACGCACCGCAAAAATAATCTTCGGTTCCCGTGCCGCAGATCGTGGGAAACTCCTTATCGCCGTCGATGAAGAATTTTATTTCGCCTTCACCCCACCAGCCGCTGTTGTTGGTTCCCCAACTCATGTAGGCACCTACATACTGCCCATGTCCTTTTATGTTGTCGATCATTACAAAGTCTTCTTTGTAGGGGTGGGGATTACTTCGTCGAAACTGCGCATGAAAATAGGCAGCATCATTTTCAACTTTGGTGAGGCAGTAATCGATTTGAAAGAACAGGGTCACATCATTTGGACTGAGATTTTCAACGGTAACTTTGTAACCTTTTCGAAACGGCATTACCCAATAGGAATTGAATCCGTTGTGCGGATTTACACAAACAGCCAGCGAGGAGATCTGTTTTGATTTTCCCCAGCCCGAACAAAAGAAATCGCCCAATGGTACTTCTACCGAAGGCTCAGTCTCGTCATCCCAATACATTCGCAGGATCAGGTTGCGCCAGTTCCCGGTTGGGGTCATCCAAATGTGCTGGATCGCTCCCTGGCCTTCCACATCGGCTAAAGTAAAAGTCGATTCAGCTTTGATACGGATAGCGGGGCTAACTTTCCATCCCTGGCCCAAATCACGGGCAGCAGACTGGTGGGTGCCTTCCGTGGCCATGCCGCCTTTCCCTTTTTCTCCCGTAAAATTCTCAGCGCTAATCGAACGTGTTCTAGCCTTCGACATACGATACAAATTGTTCATGTTATTTCCGATTCCGTCGTGCGTTTGAGCCGAAGAAATCGAAAAAAGGCTGCATAAAAATGCAAGCATTGTAATCGTTGATAGCAGTTTTTTCATCGTCTTGGTTTTAGATTGTTAAAAATTAATTTTTATCCGGTTTTTGATGTTTAATTCCCGTTTGCATAAGCATCTTTTACACAGCGGAATCCAACAGTAGCATTTCTCTCAAAGCCGGGTGAAACCCGTAATAATTTTTGTCGATAAGTCAGTGGTTGAGGTCCTCCCTGCACATACCACCAGCTGTCTTTGGCTTTAAAATAACTTCCACCTTTCAACAAGATAAAAGTGTAGCTTCCATTGTCATATTCATCGTTTGTCAGCTGCCAAACCGAGCCGACAAGGTCTTCCAGATCCCAAGGGTTTTTGCCTTTTGGATAATTTCCGACAACCTCATATTTCCCGTTTCCCGGATTGCAGTATGTACTGTCTACACCTTTTAAGCTTTCCACGGTAAGTGTATTGGTTACAAACACAAATTCTTTTTGAATGCCGGAATCTTTTCCCCACGGCCACTCTCGATCTGGATCACCGGCCTGAGCCGCATATTGCCATTCAAGCTCTGTTGGAAGTCGCTTGCCTGCCCATTTTGCATACGCTTTTGCATCTTCAAGACTGACATAAACGACAGGTTTTTCTTCATCCCCGGTTTGAATGTTTTCATTCTGCCAGTGCTTCAGAAAATTTTCCCTGTCTTCCGGCTGATAACCACTTTCCACAAGAAATCTTTTGAATTGCACATTGGTAACCGGATGAATATCCATAAAATACGATTTAACGCGGCATGTATCATTACAGAGTTTCTCGGGATAAGGAATAAAAGAATCACCTAGTTTTTCCTTCTGAATGAATTTACCTGCGGGTATTTTTACCATTCCTGTTGGTACTGTTGAAACTCGTTTGGTGAGTTTCACGCTGCTAATCAACCGCGCAGAGGCCGGTGCAAAAGTGATCACATTTTCGTCGATTAGTTGTTGCTTTCGATCGAATAGCTGCACCACAAATTTTCCTTCCGATCGGCCAAATTCCTTCAAAAGACGAATGGTTTGCATGTCGGTGGAATAGTCTTTGAATTTGCCCTGATAAGAGGGCATTCCTGCCCAAACACGGATATATGTTCCCTCTTCGGCTGCGAAAGTCAGTTCGTCGGCAGGAAGGTTCAAACTGGTCCTCAATCGTTTTTTGAATCGTGCGAGTACACCCACAGAACCTTCATTATTGGTTCCCAACCATTTTTTTGAAAAGCCGGCCAAATCGGCGACAATGTAGTCTTTACCATTCTGGCTAAAAGTTTTAGCTTCCTCATGGTTCCAGAGATCCACAAAATGAAACGCGTCATCTGTTTCCACTTCAAAAAGTGCATCAAAAATGCCTTCCGGGAGAAGGTTGAAAATCGTATAAATGGTCTTATCGCCATGTGGCCACTTATTCACATAAACTCCGTCGTGCAATGTTGAAAGGAGAGGAGTGTAATCGAAACTGGTAAAATTACGAGCATTTTCGCGCTGGATCATCAGAATCCGGGCAAGGTAGTTCCATTGCTCCTCAAGCCAGTATGGTCGTCCGGGTGAATACAGGTTGTTCTCCGTTCCGTAACCATTGAAAAGCGAAAGGTTGTACTCGCGCCTGATGCGTTCCTTCCCGATTTCAACTACCCGAAAGATGGCGAAGTCTGGCTTGATCAATTTGTTTAGATTCAGCATCGGACAATAATAAAGAGCATTGTGGACGCGGCCACTTACAATTCCCTGCATGTCTTTCGGTACAGCCATCCCTTCGCTGTACATCACCACCCCTTTTTTACCCGCGTCGGCGGCATCCCGCAGTTCTTTGCTCGATGCTCCCGAACAGTCGAGCACCACCCCGTCGGCATCGATCTGACGCACCATCTCACTCATTCCGTCGTAAGGGTCTTCATTTCGGGTAGAAGTATCCCAGGGATTAAATGCAATGAAAAAGTGCGAATGATTTTTATGTGTCAGCTCTGCCAGGCTTTGCAATTTACTGATTCCACCGGGCATGGTGCGGAACAAATCCCACTGGTTGCGCTGGTCGAGCCCAAGGGTAGGCCAGGTTGGCCACAGCCCATATATTTCGGCACCGCCGAGAACTTTGTTATTCATGTCGATAAAGTCTGGCAGCGTATAACGTTTTTGCCGGGCATCATAAAAGTTGTGGTCCCAGGCCATCATTGCCTGGTTGAGGTACGAATGACGAATCCATGCCAGGTCTTCACGCTCGAAAAGTGAATTATTGAATGTTTCGGGTTCCACATCGTAAAGCATCCTGTTCTGAAACATCAAACGCAATCCTTCCTGCCAGTCACCTTCAAAAATGTTAGCGTGCAGGATGTAATCCACTGAACCGCCCGGGAACAATACTGTTTCAAACCGGCGCCTTGTTCCGTTTTCAATGCTTTCCAGGTTACGACGGGTCAGTGCGCAGATCGTTCTTCCATCTTTCAATGCTCTTTCATTATATCCCAGTTCCCAGGCGTTGTCCGGAACAATTACATTTACAGGCTTAAAACCCGGCCGGAACAGGTAGGTTCGCGAAAGTCCGTGATTGCCCAAACCTGTGATAAATACAAAAGCTGAATCGGGACTGAAAGGAATTACCTTGGTCAGCCAAATCGTGTCTGCCGATGTATTTTTGAAATTGATGCGTGCTTTAATTCCAAACGTATAGTGCTGAAATTCCACCTTGGTTTCAACGGGATCATCTTTAGAGTTATATGCTGAAGAATAAAGTTTTTTATGCTGCAGCGAATGTGGTGGACAGACCTCGTAGCAGAAAACCGGTGCGTTTAGGATTAATGCTGTTGTATCAGCATCGGCTGAAATCAATCCGTTTATCAAGGTTCCGCGATTATTGTCAAATGCAAACTGTCGGGCCGACTGTGCAGATGAGCAATGCGCAAAAATCGCGAAGATCAGTGCAACGAAAATAAGTTTAGGTTTAAGCATTGCTGTTCATTTCGTTGGCTGCCCGTTTCAATTGGCTTTGATTAGCCATTACACATAAAACCGGCAATTTTTTATAAAGCTACAAGATTGTTACAGTATTTGAAAAACAACGAATAAAAAACACCCCTTATTTGAATCAAATTTTGTGCTTTCGGGGAATTGATATCCTTATCTTTATAATCCGTGTAATTTGTAATCTGAAAACAAAAGATAACTAAACCGATTAACTGAAAAATGTATAAAATTTTTTTAACGATAGGCATCTTTTTGTTGGGTAGCTTGCTTTACGCTCAAAATAAACCCAATATTTTATGGATCACCATTGAAGATTCTTCGCCCCAGTTTTTTGGCTGCTACGGCAATAAAGTGGCACACACGCCCGTAATCGATAAACTTGCCGATGAGGGCGTTCGTTTTACAAATGCATTTTCAACAGGTACGGTCTGTTCGCCAAGTCGCAGTACCATCATTACCGGAGTGCGCACCTATAAAGCCGGTACCGGCAACCATCGCAGTAATTATCCTGTTCCCGAATACATAAAAGGTTTTCCATTTTATCTTAAGCAGCAGGGCTATTACGTCACCAATAATTCGAAAACCGATTACAACGTAGCCGATGCTAAGGCTTTTATTAATGAGGCCTGGAACGAAAGTTCAGGGAAAGCGGGCTGGTGGAACCGAAAAGCCGGTCAGCCATTTTTTGCGGTTTTCAATTTTATGGAATCGCACCAGTCTCGAACGATGACGATGCCTTATGAATGGTACCTGAAAAATGTGTGGAATCAGTTGGATGATGATGAACGCATTGCCGAAGATGAATTTGATATGCCGCCTGTTTATCGCGAGAGTGATGACATGCGAAAACATTTTGCACGCGTTTACAATTCCATTTCGTTAACCGATAAGCGCATAGGGCAACTGCTCGACCGGCTCGAACAGGATAAACTGCGCGACAGTACCATTATTTTCTTTTATGCTGATCATGGCGAGGGGGAGCCACGCGGTAAAACAAATGGAATAAATTATGGCTATCGTGTGCCATTTATTATTTGGTTTCCAGAAATGTACAAACACCTTTCGCCCTGGGGAACAGCCGGCATAGTGAGCGATGAACTGGTCAGTTTCGAAGACCTGGCGCCAACGCTTATTGCGCTGGCCGGCGGCGAGTTGCCTGAACACCTCGAAGGCCGCGTCCTTCTGGGCAAGAATCGTTCTGAACCTGTCGACCACCTGGTTTTATCGGCCGATCGTTCCGATAACGGCATCGATATGGTGCGCACAATAACCGACGGCAGGTTTCTGTATTCACGTAATTACCTGCCCTTCATCCCGCAGGGACGCTATATTCGATACATGTATATTTCCGAGATCGTGCAACAAATGCGCAGCGATTATAACAACAACCTGCTTGACTCGCTGCAGCGAAGTTATTTCGAACCGCGACCGGCTGAATACCTGTTTGATATTGAAAACGACCTCTGGGAAACCAAAAACCTGGCGAATGATGCTGAATACAAGCAGGTGATCGAAAGAATACGAAAGCAGTTGGATGAAGAGATGATTAACGCCCGCGATGTAATGTTTTTGCCGGAATACGAAATTGGCTTGATTTCAAAAAAAGAAACGCCCTACGAATATAGACTGGATAAAAATCGCTATCCGTTTGAGGATATTTATAAAGCGGCATCGCTTTCCGGGAAAAGAGGTGCCGTCATAGCCGAACAGCAAGCCAGTTTCTTGAAAAATGAAAACGGGATTATTCGTTTCTGGGCTATCATGGGATTACGCAGTCAGCCCAAGGCAGTATTGGAAAAATACAAGAGAGAAATAGCAACAGGTATGAATGATGCTTATCCGCCGGTTATGGTAGCTGCTGCAGCTATTGCTTTTCAGCAGTGGAATAACGAGGAAGCAGCCGAACAATTGATGGAAGCATGTAAATCGCCGAATCTCGATATTTCGTTGCTTGCCATCAATTTTTTAATGTACCTCGAGTCGAAACAGCCATTTATCGATACCATTTGGGAAGTTTACAAAATGCCCGATCGGAATTACAACGTGAAGGCTGCATGCATGGACTTCCTTGGAAGTTTGAATTTGGTCCCGAATAATTACGATTACAGAAATTAATTAAGATGAGAAATTTAATAGCAGTACTTTTTATATTAACTATTTTACCGTCACTTGCCCAAACGAATGCCACTTTTCAACCCGGAAAAATTTGGCCCGACAACAACGGTGTACATATTAATGCCCACGGCGGTGGCGTGCTCTTTCACGATGGTCAGTATTATTGGTTTGGCGAACACAAAATCGAAGGAAAAGCCGGTAACAGAGCTATGGTTGGCGTGCACTGTTATTCATCAGCAGATCTTTTAAACTGGATAGACGAAGGAATTGCGCTGGAAGTAGACAAAGACGATCCGGATTCGGATATTACGCAAGGTTGTATCCTCGAAAGGCCAAAGGTAATTTACAACGAAAAAACGGGAAAGTTTGTCATGTGGTTTCACCTCGAACTAAAAGGGATGGGTTACGCTGCAGCGCGAACCGGAGTTGCGGTCTCTGATCGGGTTACCGGACCGTATACTTTTATTCGATCGTTAAATCCCAATGCCAGTGAATGGCCGGTAAATTTTCCTGAAGAACTGAAAGAAAAGACCTGGCCTGACGATCTGAAGTCGTGGAGTGATGAATGGATTCAGGCTGTAAAAGAGGGAATGATCATGAAACGCGATTTTGAAAAAGGACAAATGGCCCGGGACATGACTTTGTATGTTGATGAAGATGGAACAGCTTACCATATTCATGCATCGGAGGAAAACCTGACCTTGCACATTTCTGAACTGACAGATGATTACCTTGGTTTTACGGGGAAGTACATTCGCGTTCTTCCGACAGGGCATAACGAAGCGCCGTCAATATTTAAATATAACGAGCGGTACTTTATGATCACCTCCGGATGCACGGGATGGGCACCCAATGCTGCGCGATTACTTGTTGCCGAATCGATGATGGGCGAGTGGAAGTATCTAAAAAATCCATGCGTGGGAGACGACAGCGAACTTACCTTTCATTCACAGAGCACCTATATTCTCCCGGTTCAGGGGAAAGTAGATGCCTTTCTTTTTATGGCCGATCGCTGGAAGCCCGAAAATGCAATCGACGGACGTTATGTGTGGTTACCTGTTCAATTCGAAGAAGAAGGACTGCCTTATCTTGAATGGATGGACAAATGGAACCTTGATTTTTTCGATGAGTGATCCGGATTTAATATTGAAACTGATTTAAATACAACCTGACTATGAAGCTAAAGAACATTTTTTTGATTGCCTGCTTTGTTACCTTCGCCTCCGAAATATTTGCGCAGCAACAGCAACCTAATTTCATCATTATTTTAGCTGACGATCTGGGATTTGCCGACCTGAGTTTGAATGGCAGCACACAAATACCGACTCCACATATCGACCGCCTGGCCGAGAGCGGCATCAATTTTAAAAATGGCTATGTATCCGGTCCAGTTTGCAGCCCGTCGCGGGCAGGCTTACTGACCGGACGGAACCAGGTTACTTTTGGTCATGATAACAACCTGGCAGCCGTGCAACCGGGATTCGATGAAGCGTATAACGGGCTTCCTTTGACGGAAACGACAATTGCCAAACGTCTTAAGAGTTTAGGCTACACTACCGGTTTAATTGGCAAGTGGCATCTGGGAACCTTGCCGCATTTCCATCCGCTGCAGCGTGGATTCGACGAGTTTTGGGGCTACACCGGTGGCGGACACGATTATTTTGTGGCCAAACCTGATGGTAAAGGTTATTTGTGTCCAATCGAGTGCAATTACAAAACGCCGCAGCCGCTCAGCTACATAACCGACGACAAAGGCGATGAATGTGTCGATTTTATCCACCGACACAAAGACGAACCGTTCTTTCTATTTGCATCCTTTAATGCACCGCACGCACCCATGCAAGCTACTGAGGCCGACCTCGAGCTTTTTAGCCACATAAAAGATAAAAAACGCCGCACGTACTGCGCTATGGTTTACCGGCTCGATGTGAATGTCGGACGCATTGTGCAAGCACTTGAAGAAAATGGAATCACTGAAAATACCCTGGTTGTTTTTCTAAGCGATAACGGTGGACCCTGCGATCAAAATGCATCGATAAATGCACCTTACAACGGACAAAAAGGCATATTACTCGAAGGGGGAATTCATGTGCCGTTTATCATGAACTGGCCGGGGAAACTGCCTGCCGGGAAAACGTACGAAAACCCTGTGATTTCGCTCGACCTGGCTGCTACCTTTTTCGAACTGGCCGGAGGCACAAAAACTGATGAGGTTATATTCGATGGTGTTAATCTTATACCCTATTTACTTGGCGAAAACAGCGACGAGCCACATGAATCATTCAACTGGCGTTTTACCATCAGTGCGGCTATTCGCGAGGGTGACTGGAAACTGGTGCGTTTGCCCGATCGGCTGCCCATGCTTTTCGATTTATCGAAAGATATCTCGGAACAAAACAACGTGGCACTCGATCACCTCGATATTACCCGATCGATGCTAAAAGCTTTGGGTGACTGGGACGTTTCATTGCCCCATCCGGTATTTCTGGAAGGTGCCGTGTGGAAAGCACGTCAGCTAAAACTGTACGATGTTGAGTACCAGCTCAATCAACCGGAGTAAATACACAGAATTCAAATTTGATCGGTATCAATCACAAGCAGATTTATTATATTGCTGAAAATTTCAAAATTACTTTTCCGGAATTAGAAGCGTGGGGAAGGTTTTGAGTACGATGAAAAAGTTCAACCAAGATTTATGATGAAGTTGTTCAAATACGGGCTGGTTTTCTTTTTTTTCATTTTCCCCTATCTGCTCTACAGTCAGCCTGATAAATTGTTAAAGAATTTTCTGACCGTTGATAACGGATTATCGCACAATGAAGTGACTTCTATTGTTCAGGACAATGATGGATTTATATGGATTGGCACCCGGGGAGGTTTGAACCGTTATGATGGTTATGATTTTAAAATTTTCAACCAGGTTCCCGGCGAATCCAACAGTTTGGTGAACCCTTCTGTTGAGTCATTATTTGTGGATAGCAAAGGCAATATCTGGATCGGAACCAAGTCAGGCGGGGTAAGTAAATTCATCCCCGATGAGGGAAAGTTTGAGAATATTGTAGCTGATTATCGGCACCAAAATAATCTGTTGGTGGAAAACAGGATTATATCATTTTTTGAAGACGACGAAGGAAAAATCTGGATGGGAACCTGGAGTAATGGTTTTATTATTTATGATGAACAAGCAGCCACATCCAAAAAATATTTACCGAATCAGGCGATAACTTGTTTTGCACAAACGCAGGATAAACGTATTTGGGTGGGAACGGCTACGCGTGGATTATTGGAATATATCAAGGAAACGGATACGCTGATTCCCAGAACAGGTAATACAGGAGGAGTGCAGAAAATTAAAGAAGACAGGAAGAGAAATGTTCTTTGGATAGCGGGTAGCGGGCTGGTAAAATATGACTTGAGAAATGGTAAATTCACCAACTATGAGCAATCTACCTATTCCATGCTTCTCGATCGAAATGGAGATATTTGGTTGGGAAGTTGGGGATCGGGGTTGTCATATTTTTCTCCTGAAGCAGAAAGTTTTCAGAAGGTTTCTTTATATCCCGAAACCTTCATCAGCCAAAATAAAGACTACGATGCCATTCTCGATATTTTTCAGGATAAAGATGGAAATATCTGGATGGGAACAAATGGTGGTGGAGTTTGTCTTCTTACGCCTAAACTGGGTTTCCGCTCAGTGGGTTACAACCCTGAACCAAACAAAGGCCTTGTCAATACACGGGTTATGTCGGTAGTTGACGACGACCACGGAAATCTTTGGATTGGCACCATTGGAAGCGGATTGATATGGTCGCCTGACCGGGAAAATTATTACCCCGTTCCCTGCGAAAAAAATACCAGGCCCGATTTTTTAGTGATTAAAGACATATACCAGGACAATGAGTTTAGAATATGGGTGGGTACGAACACCGGCACTACCTATATCTTGGATTTCTCAGATAAATTACCGGAATTAATACCAGCGCAGGAAGTTTATGATGGATTCCCTTCCTTCGGACAAGGCGTATCATTTCTCGATCTTGGAAATGAGTTTTGGTATGGTACGCTGGATAACGGGTTACTGGTGCTTGATAAAAACGATAACTATAAAGTAAAAAGAAGCTACACCAAGGATGACCCTGCTACAGGAAACTTGAACAGTAATCGTATAAGCGCGCAATTAAAAGATTCGAAAGAAAGGATCTGGTTGGGTACTTATAATGGTCTTCATGTATTCAATCGTGCAGATTCAACTATTCAGGTCGCTTCAAATCATTATGCTTTTGAGGGAGCGTTTACCGGAAATATCATTACAAGCATGGTTGAAGATCAGTTTGGAAACATTTGGATAGGAACGCCCAATGGATTGAATCAACTGACCGAAACATCCGAAGGTGCATTTAAAGTGAATTACTTCACGGAAGAAGATGAGCTGGCAAGTAATTTCATCAAAGGGATCTCTTACGACCTGAACGGGAATATATGGGTAAGTACCAGTTCCAGTATTTCGATGTACGATGTGCAAAACGAAATCTTCGTAAACTTTAAGGAAAGCGATGGAATACGAGGTAAAAATTTTACAGAAGCGTCAGTGTTCCGAAACCGCAAAGGAGAACTGTTTTTTGGCGGCGATGAAGGACTGACCTATTTTCAGCCCGAAGAAATTCAACCCGAACTCATCTGTAATAAGCCTATTTTTACCGACCTGAAGATTCTGGGAGAACATGTAAATATAAACGAGAGACTGGGCGCTTCGATAATTTTAAAAGAATCGGTTACGCATGCTCCTGAAATAGAAATTCCTTATCGCTTAAACGATTTTGAAGTCCAGTTTTCGGCGCTTGATTATAAATCGATGGGTGGAAACGGTTACAAATATATGCTCGATGACCTGGATAAAAACTGGAAATATTTGGGCACCCGAAGATTTGTAAATTTTAATAACCTGCATCCGGGTGAATATACGCTGAAGATAAAGAGTGCGAACAGTCATAATGTGTGGAATGAGGAAGCAGCTGTTTTATCGATAAAAGTTCTGCCGCCTTTCTGGATGGCCTGGTACGCCAAAGTTTTTTATATTCTCCTGGTACTGGGTATCGTTAGCGTAATCCGCTGGAATGCGATTCGTCAGGTGCGTTTAACAAATAGCCTGGAGATGGAGAAAGTGCTTCATGCACAGGATCAGAAGATGAGTGAAATGAAATTTCAGTTTTTTACGAATATTTCACACGAATTCAGAACACCATTAACGCTAATTCTGGCACCGCTTAAAGAATTACTGAAGAAAAGAGAAACATATCAACTTAACGATGAAGTTACATCCAAAATAGTGCTGATTCAGAATAATGCACAGCGTTTAATGAAACTGGTCAATCAATTACTCGATTTCAGAAAATTGGAATCGGGGAAAATGGTATTGTCGGCCAGTTTAACCAATATCGAGGATTTTGTTTCCGAGATCTGCTTTTCTTTTGAAGAACTGGCTAAAATCAATGCCATTGATTTTACATTTCATTCGGCACTCGCTGAAAAAAGAATCTGGTGCGACCGAGATAAGCTTGAAATTGTATTGAATAATTTAATTTCAAATGCATTCAAATATGTGGCCGATAGCGGAGTGGTAGAAGTATCGTTGTACGAAGAAGAGGAGGAGTTATTGATTTCTGTTTCGGATAACGGACCGGGAATTAAATCAACCGAAATTAAACATATCTTCGATCGTTTTTACCGCACGGGTCATGATGAGAAAAACGGAAGTACGGGTATCGGTCTCGACCTGGCCAAGCGTTATATTGAGTTACATCACGGAAGTATAACAGTGAGCAGTGAACCCAATGTGAATACCGAGTTTGTGGTGGCCCTTCCAAAAGGAAGCGAGCATTTGAAACCGGAGGAAAAAGTGGGTAGTAAACCTGAAACCGGTAAATCGTTCCTCAGTGAATCGAAACTGGGAAATATTCTTCCAACGTTTAACAAAGCTGTAAGCAAATCGGATGAATGTGTCTTGATCGTGGAGGATGATCCGGATGTAAATAGGTATCTGGTCAACCTGTTGGAAACACATTATTGTATTGAATCCGCCTCGAACGGTAAGGAAGGATACGAGAAAGTATTGACGCTTAATCCCGATCTGATCATTTCTGATCTGGTAATGCCCGACATGGATGGTTATGAATTTTGCCGAAAAATTAAAGCAAATGAAAACACAGCACTGATTCCATTTATCTTCCTAACCGCCAAGAATGATGAGCAGTTCAGGCTTCAGGCCATTCAAACCGGAGCCGACGATGTGATTTCAAAGCCTTTCGATCCCGATTTATTGATGGGTAAGGTGAAGAATATTTTAAGTAACCGTAAGAAACTGCAAAAAGAATTCAGCAAATCCATTCGGCTCGAACCTTCCGATATCGAGATTACTTCGGGTGACGAACTTTTTATTGAGAACGTTATCTCGATTATTGAGAACAACCTGCAAAACCACCAGTTTTCGTCGGATTATCTGGCGTCTGAAATGAATATGAGCAGTTCCTCGTTGTACCGCCGCCTGAAAAATCTTACCGGATCATCAACGGCAGAATTCATTCGTTCCATCAGAATAAAACGGGCTGCTCAGCTTTTGGCTGACAAGCAAAAACCAATAGCTGAAATTGCATTTGAGGTGGGTTTTAACGATGTAAAACATTTCAGGACCGTCTTTAACAAACAGTTCAATTGCTCTCCTTCCAGGTACCGCGATAAATTGTAAATCAGACAATTAGTATGCGGATCTTTGCCTCAGAATGAAAGTGGTTAAGTTTCAGTTTTTCAATGCTTTGTATTTTCTGCATGAATGAAATACCCCTCTTTTTTGAAAAATAGCCGGTTGGGTGCTGAATGATCTTTCCCCCATTTTTCAATTAAAAATAACCGCCTTTTCATAGGTACTTTCCTCAACTTTGAGAAACGAAGAATTAAACCATGAACTTATGAATAGGGTAAAAACTTTCTTCAGGAGCATATTTACCTTTCGCACCATTAATGTTATTCTGTACATCGCATTAATCGCAATCGTGATTTTTCTATTCATATTTCTTTAATATCTAATAATAACTAATTGAATACTTATGGGACAATCTAATCAAATTCTGATCCGAAAGTTGTGTCTGCTGTTTGTTGGCATTTTAATGGCCAGCACTATCTGGGCACAACAAACAATTTCCGGTAAGGTCGTAGACGAAGCCGGAGAACCGCTTCCCGGTGTTACTGTAATACTACAGGGAACAACCCAGGGAACCGTAACAGATGTTGATGGAAATTATTCGTTACAAGTTAGCGGTGGAGGTACACTGGTATTTTCATTCGTGGGAATGCAAAGTGTGAACGAACAAATCAATGGTCGCACGACTATCGATGTCAACATGCAAGTTGATGCTATTGGTCTGGAAGAAGTGGTAGCCGTAGGTTACGGTGTACAAAAAAAGGCAACACTCACCGGCTCGGTGGGTAATGTAAAGGCGGAAGAAATGTTGCAACGGCCGGTCGCCAATACCACCGAATTGCTTCAGGGCCAGGTTTCCGGATTGTATACCCGCCAGACGAGCGGTTTACCCGGTGCCGATGGAACAACTCTAAATATCAGGGGATATGGAGATAATCCATTGATATTAATCGATGGAATTGAAGGTAGTCTTGGACAGGTAGATCCAAACGACATTGAATCAGTCAGTGTCCTGAAAGATGCATCAGCTGCCATTTATGGTGCACGTGCCGGTAACGGTGTAATTCTGGTCACTACCAAAAGGGGAGCCGAAAAGCCTTCGCAGATTACTTATCATGGTAATGTTTCATTCGCAGCTCCAACTTTTCTGCCTGATTTAGTTGAAGCCAGAAAATGGGCCGAGATGCTGAATGAGTCAGGATTAAATCCGGATGACTACAGTCCGGCGCATGTTCATTATGATCCGGATACAAAACGCCTGATCAATACGATGGACAACAGTGATTTTTACGGTTATGACTGGGACGAAGCCCTATACCGCGACTGGACTCCGCAACAACAGCACAACATTAGTGCGAGCGGCGGTACCAAAAAGATCAAGTATTTTGTTTCAGCAGGTTTTGTCGATCAGGCCAGTGTATTCACTTCGGGTGATTACGATTATAAACGGTATAACATTCGCTCAAACATCGATGCAACTATCAAGGAAAACCTGAGTGTTTCGGTGGATTTTGCCTACCGAAGTTCACGGCTCGATAAAGCGAATTTTGGTGTGGAAGATATGTACAACTCTCTGCAGACCGCAAAACCGGTTTATCCATATATCCACGAAGAAGATCCATCGCGTGCAGCCTTCTCAGGCTTCCTGCAACGATCACCTTATCATCAGACTTTTAAAGATTTTTCGGGTTTCCAGGACAACCGAGATAAGGTTCTGCAAGGAGCTCTGGAATTGAAATACAACATTCCGTTTGTTAAAGGTCTGGTAGCTAAAGCACGTTTGAATTACGAAGAAACCATGAAGTGGAACAAGCGTGTATCTCAACCTTTTGATGTTTGGGAGTATGATCCGATTGCTGCCCAGGCTGGCACTGATCCGTGGATAAAGCGGGGAACACAGAATACCAATAATATGCTGGTTTATTCCAACCGTTCAACCGAATTATTACCGCAGGTTAGTCTGCAATACGATAAGATCATTGGCGACCATACCATTAAAGCAGTACTGGTAGGCGAGTCATGGAGCTATAAATGGACCAGTCTTCAGGGGACTAGAAAAGATATTCTTTCGTTTGAGGCGCCTTACCTGATTTATGCATCGGAAGAAGGAAAAGACAATGCGGAGAATCTTCAAACCAATGGTAACGTGGGAACCACAGAGCGGGCCCGTGCATCCGTCATCGGACGTGTAAATTACGATTACCAAGGGAAATACATTGCCGAGGTGGCTATGCGTGCTGATGCTTCTGGCGAATATCCACCCGAAGGGCGCTGGGGCTACTTCCCAAGTGTGAGTGTAGGTTGGCGTTTGTCCGAAGAAGCTTTCCTGAAGGATAATTTCAGTAAAATGAATAACCTGAAATTACGTGCTTCATATGGTGTTCTGGGTAACGACGCGGTTTCTTCGTTCGATTACTTGTCGGGCTACACCATTTCAACCAACTATTTTGTTTTCGGTTCTTCGCCTGCACCAGTTATCGCTTCAGCAGGTTTGGCAAACCCGAACATCACCTGGGAAACCATGAAAATGACCAATATTGGTCTTGATGGAACTTTCTGGGATGGCTTATTTGGATTTGAGCTGGAATATTATTATCGATTGAGGGAAGACATTTTGGCTCAACCAACCGAACAAGTTCCGAGTACATTTGGAGCCAGTTTACCACGTACAAACCTGAATAAAAGAGATAACCGGGGTATTGAAATTACATTGACCCATACAAACAGGATTGGGGACTTCACTTATGATATTTCGCCGGTTTACGCATGGACACGTGGAAAATATGTTGATATTGACGAAGACGTTTTACCAACGACGGGTGACCTGGATCCTGAAACACTGGAATTCAATAAATTATGGAATGCCCGCTATGTAAACGAAGGACAATGGGACGACCGTTTCTGGGGTTTTGTTTCTGACGGTTTCTTTTTGAATCAGGAACAAATCGATAATTACGAAGTTGATCAGGATCAGGCAGGGAACCAGACCATAAAAGTTGGTGATATTATTTATAAAGACCTTAACGGGGATAATTACATCGACTGGCGCGACCAGAAGGTCATTGGAAAATCTGGATTACCAAAATCGATGTACAGTCTGGATATGGGAGCAAGCTGGAAAGGACTTTCGCTTCGCATGTTGTGGCAGGGAGGATCCGATTATGTGGTTACCATCTCTGGTTCAGCAGCTGCTCCTTTTTCTAACGAATCCATCCCGTTGTCACAGCATTACGATTATCGTGCAATTGTGGAACAAGACGGAAACGGCCTGGATTACATTACTAACCCAAACGATTTTAAACTTCCTCCGGTTACACAAAATGGAAGAACTTCCAACAACGGCAAAACATCAGACTTCTGGAGCTATGATGCAGCATATGTAAGGTTGAAAAACATCAACCTGTCGTATACCCTTCCAAAAAGTCTTATGGAGCAGACAGGATTTACCAACTGTATTCTTTATTTCAGTGGTACGAATATGTTGTCATTTAGTAATCTGGGTATCTGGAAAAATAATTTCGATCCTGAAGTAACCGGGGCAAACAATCGTGATTATCCGCCGGTGAAAACAGTAACCTTTGGAATCAGGCTCACTTTGTAAACTCTAAAAAGCATAGAAAATGAAAAAGATATTCATAATATTACCATTATTTGTATTGCTTTTCGGATGTAATGATTTGCTGGACATTGCGCCCACAAACATTATTTCAGAAGATGCAGTGAAAAACGACCCCGTCCTGGTGGACGCATTCCTGAATAAAATATATGTCAATACCCGTTTTCGCTCGGGAAGTACGTATGCTCCAGATCAGGCCTTGCTGCACGTAATGGCGGGTGAATCGAATGTATTTGCCGGCTGGCAGGTGCCATATGCAGCAGCCATGAAGATTATTGATGAAAATGGTGCGCACAATCAGGCGGAATACTGGCCTTACGGGAATATTCGCTCGTGCAACGAAATCATAGACATTTTGAAAGAGGCTACATTCGATCCCGACCTTGTAGCACAAAAAACAGCTGAAGCCCGCTGGTTACGTGCATTTATGTATTTCGAACTGGTAAAACGCTACGGCGGTGTTCCACTCATTACGGTGGCACAAAGTATTGATCAGCCCATCGAAGAGCTGTATGTTGAGCGTAACTCCGAAAAAGAGATTTACGACTTCATCGCTTCTGAAATGGATGAACTGGCCAACATTTTACCCGAAAGCTATTCAAACGATGAATTTGGACGTCCAACGAAATGGGCTGCAATCGCTTTGAAAAGTCGCGCCATGTTGTATGCAGGTAGTATTGCCAAATACGGAACGGTTCAGTTAGACGGAATACTCGGAATTCCTGCTGGTGAAGCCAACAGCTATTACCAGAAATCATACGATGCTTCCATGGCGATCATTAACGGGGGGATGCATCCACTTTACCAGGAAAATCCGGATCCACAGGCAAACTATAGCGAGATTTTCATAAATGATGGAAATTCGGAAGTGATTTTTGCAGAAGTATACGACCTTAGTTTACTAAAAACCCATTCGTGGAACTTTGTTTGTATGCCTGACGGTTTCCAGACCGGATGGGGATCCAACAACTGGATGTACCTCGAATCGTGGGAACGTTACGAATACAATGATGGTTCTTCAGCAGTATGGGACAGAAGTTTACTTGACGGGAACCACAAATTTTCGCTCGATTCAATCATCCGAAATAAAGATCCACGTTTCCTGGCTACGGCTTTCTATCCGGAAACACCGTGGCAGGATGCAAAGGTGTACCTGCATAATACGACAAAGGGAACGATTCCGGAAGGTTCCGACTGGCCGAGTGTTGCTCCACGCAGGAACCGCATTAAAGCCGGTATGATGATCCAGAAACGCGTTAATGAAGCCATTAAACTTCCGATTTCAGGGGAGGATGAAACCGACTGGATCGTGTTTCGTACCGGAGAAATGTACCTGAATGCTGCCGAAGCCAAATTTGAAATGGGTGATGTTGAGGAGGCGCGTACGCTGGTGAATGTTATCCGTAACCGTGCCGGTATGCCCGATAAGGAATCCTTGTCGTTGGAGGAACTCCGGAACGAACGTTTTGTGGAACTTTACATTGAGGAACATCGCTATTGGGACCTCCGCCGATGGCGTATTGCAGTTGAGGAACTAAATGGTATGGGTTTTCACGGTGTGACCTGGGACTACTACATTGATGAAGATAAATACACCTTGAAAATCAAGAATGGTGAGTATGGTAATATCCGCACCTTTGCAGATCGGAATTATTATTTCCCCTTAGGATTGGATCGTATTGCTGATAATCCAAATCTGGTTGAGAATCCCGGTTACTAGGAGCTTATCATAGATTAGTTTGGTTAGTTTTTGAACAGGGGCCGTTATCCGTTGTGAAAACGGCCCCATTTTTCGGTTGAAAATTCTTGTCTTCAAATAGGTTGCTTCTATCAGCTACAGTAAAAAATAAGCACTTTTGTACTTCTTCGAAAAGGTCAGTATTCATGAGAATTCAATTCAAATATGCTTTTCTGCTATTTATTCTTTTTATTGCCTGTGCAAAAACAGAAACCGAAGATCTGCCGGAAGATGAGGAGATCATTGGCCATACTAATCCTAAAAAAGGATTTTGTATTACAACGAACAATCTACTGTGGTACAAAAAAATTGAAGATTTGTATGCAAGCTGGCATTATAGCTGGAATTACGAATTACATGCACAGGAACCGGAAGGTGTTGAATTTGTCCCCATGATTTGGGGAGCATGGGCCGATACGGCAAAGGTTCAAGCCAAAATCGACTACATAAAAAACTTGAAAGCTGAAGGTAAAGCAAAATTCATGCTTGGATTTAATGAACCCGATAAAACCGATCAGGCAAATATGAGTGTTGAAGGTGCCCTGGCGTACTGGCCAAAACTGGAAGCGGTTGGATTACCTTTGGGCAGTCCTGCGTGCGCAAATCCAACAGGCGAGTGGATGCAAACATTCATGGAAGAAGCCGCGAATAGAAATCTTCGAATCGATTTTATATGCGTGCACTGGTATGGAGGCGTGAGTGTTCCTGGATTTTTATCACGGTTGCAGGAAATACACGAGTTGTACAACAAACCTGTCTGGATAACCGAATTTGCTCCCGCCGACTGGAATGCATCGACTCCTGCTGAGAGTAAACACACAAAAGCAGAAATACTTAGCTTCATGAAGGAAGTACTTCCTGCTTTGGACGATCTTGACTATGTTGAGCGATATGCCTGGTTTTCGGCAAAAGAAAGCAGTGGTCCGCTCGGCAATGCAGCACTTTTTAACGATTCAAATCAACTCACAACACTGGGTGAATTTTATGCTTCTTTTGGTGGAAAATAAATTGAAAATACATTTGTGAAAATACAGGCGTTAAATTTTCTTGTGTTCCTGTTCATTGCGAGTTGTACACTGCACGCACAGGAAATAAATAAATCTCCCAATCTTATTATCATTCTTGCTGATGATCTGGGTTATGCCGATGTTGGCTTTAACGGTTGCACCGACATACCAACGCCCAGCATCGACAAACTTGCTGAAAGTGGAGTGAGGTTTACAAACGGCTACGTGAGTTATTGTGTTTGCGGACCCAGCAGGGCAGGACTTTTAACAGGGCGCTATCAAGATCGTTTTGGCTTTAGTCGTAATCCGCTTTTTGCACCAAATGATCCTGAAATGGGATTGCCGCTCAGCGAGGAAACATTAGCAGATGCACTCGGAAAAGCTGGCTATAAATCGCTTGCAATAGGGAAGTGGCACATGGGGGCACACGAAACACTGCATCCGTTAAAACGTGGATTCGACGATTTCTATGGCTTTCTTAGTGGTGGCCACCGTTATTTTCCGGAAGAACTGACGCTGAATGATCCTTTCGAGGCTAAATCGCAATACGATGGGTACAAAACACGCCTGCTCCGCAATTACGAGCGCGTGGATGAAACTGAATACCTCACGGATGCTTTTTCTCGGGAAGCCGTTGCTTATATCGAAAAGAACCGCAATAATCCGTTTTTTATTTACCTGGCTTACAATGCACCGCATGCACCTTTGCAGGCCACCGAAAAATATTTGAGCCGGTTTGACCATATTGGTGAGAAGAAGCGCAAAACCTACGCGGCTATGGTAAGTGCAGTCGACGATGGCGTTGGTGCCATTCTTGCCAAGCTCGATGAATTAAATCTATCGGAAAATACGCTGGTTGTTTTTCTCTCCGACAACGGCGGGCCGGAAAATCATAATGCGTCTGATAACGGAATTTTACGCGGACAAAAAGGCGATTTGTATGAAGGGGGAATAAGGGTGCCTTTTGTTATGAAATGGCCCGCTCAGATACCGCATGGCGAGGTGTACAATAATCCAATCATCTCGCTCGATATTTTTGCCACCATCATTGCACAGGCCGGCCAGCAAATACCTTTAAAGAATCCCATCGACGGAATCAACCTCATTCCGTTTATAAACGGAGAAGATCAGGGTAAGCCACACGAACGATTATTCTGGCGAAAGTTTGATGCACGCGAATATGCTATACGACAAGGAAATGAGAAGCTATTTATGGAGGACGGAAAAGAGAACATGCTTTTTAATCTTGCAAGCGATATTTCAGAAGAAAATAACCTGCAGGATGAAGCGAAAGAAAAAGAACTGACAAGCGTATTCAGGGAATGGTATCAAGACATGACTGATCCTGTTTTTATGGGATTGCGGCAGGATAAGGAATACAGCGAACAGCATCCCGACCGATTTAAGCGCAAGGAAGAATAGAAATGTAGACCAAATGAAGTTTAATAAACAAGTTGCTTTTATCCTTACGGTAATATTTTTTGCCTTGGGCATTGTTGGTATAAAAGGTCAGTCCCGGGAATTGATCAGACATCCCAATGTTGTTTTTATTATTGTCGATGATCTGAACGATTACGAAGGAGCCTTTGGCGGACATCCGCAGGTGAAAACGCCAAACATCGATAAGCTGGCAAAATCGGGTATTTCTTTTACTAACGCGCATAGCAATTGCCCGGTGTGTGCACCATCGCGCAACAGTTTGTTTACCGGCGTATATCCTTTAACATCAGGTGATTTTGGCTGGACAGCTTTAAAAGATCTGCCAAAATTGAAAAACAATAAAACCATCATGGAATTGTTCGCTGAAAACGGTTACCATGTTATGGGCAGCGGAAAATTGTTGCATCATCACCGGAAAGATTTTTGGAACGAGTGGGGGATCAACATTAACAATTACGGGCCACTGGCTTTCAACGGCATCGAACCGGTTGGTCATCCGTCTGTTCCCGAACCGTATCGAAGCATCGGACCCATCGATGGATCGTTTGCACCTTTATCTGATGTTCCTGTATTCCCCGACAGCATTTCAAAAGGAAACAAAACAGGGTGGCTTTACACCCGTGGTAAAAACGATTTTCTCGAATATCGATCGGAAAACGACCGCGACCTGATGCCTGACGAAATGCATGCAAAATGGGCCGTAAAACGGATCAAGGAAATGGATGCTGAAAACAGCGAAAAACCATTCTTTATGGGGATCGGTTTTGTAAGACCGCATACACCGCTATACGCGCCCCAAAAATACTTCGACATGTTTCCCCTAGACGAGCTCGAGCTTTCAGAAATAAAATCTGGCGATAACCTGGACACACACTATAAAGACATTTATCCGGCTGAAATGAAAGGATTGCGCTATTTCCGCACCTTGAAAGAATCGTATGGAGGTGATGCCGAAGAAGGGTTGAAGCATTTTCTGCAGGCTTACCTGGCGTGTATTGCCTTTACCGATGCGCAGATTGGAAAAGTGGTCGATGCAATCGATAACAGCCGGTTTAAAGACAATACGCTTATTGTGCTGGTGGCCGACCATGGCTGGCAAATGGGCGAGAAAGATTACCTCTTTAAAAATTCGCCATGGGAAGAAAGCACCCGGATTCCGATGATTCTGAGAGATCCGGGGAATAAAGCAGGTGCTGCAGTGAACCACCCCGTTTCATTAGTCGATATTTATCCGACTCTGCTTGACCTTTGCAATCTGAGGAGTGGCAATAAAAAGAATCCGGGAGGAATTGATTTATCAGGATTTAGTTTAGTCCCGTTTTTAGAGAATCCGGAATTGCAATCCTGGGAAGGCCCGGAAGGCGCCCTGAGTATGGTGGGTAATGGATTAAATAAATCGGATAAGTTGAAGCAAACCTACTCGTACAGAACACGCGACTGGCGCTATATCCTTTACATGGATGGATCGGAGGAATTGTACCATAATAATGTGGATGCGTTTGAGTGGGAGAATTTGGCAGATGATAAAAAGTACTTTCAGAAAAAGACAGAATTAAAAGCTGGAATGCTGGAGATCATAAACAACAACAAATAATACAATGAAGCATTCGACCTTACTTATCATTCTTCTGGCTTTGTTCTCGTTGCAGATCAAGGGACGTGTCCACCAGTTTTCGTTGGATGGAATGTGGGAGGTTGTTTTTGATCAGGAGAATGCAGGAATAGAAGGAAAGTGGTACCTGAATAAAAACTTCGAAACGAACTCAGACATTCGAGAAATCGAGGTTCCCTCATGTTGGGAAGAAGTTGAAAAGAATTATGAAGGAGTGGTATATTATCGAAAGAAATTTGTCATTCCTGCTGACTGGGAAGGTAAAATAATACACATCAACTTTGACGCGGTAAACTATGTGGCCGAATGTTGGCTGAACAACCATGTGATTGATTACCATGAAGGAGGCTTCACCCCCTTTAGTTTTCGCATCGATAAATCGGTAAAGTTTGGCGAGGAAAATGTTCTCACAATGCGGGTAGTGGGGCCGATTATTCTTAGTGATAAGCGCATCGATAACATGGGCCGGCAGGAAACGCCTCAATGGCGTGGCGGTATTACAGGCGGAATATGGCAGCCCGTAAGTATAAGTGCGACCGGCGCAATGCGCATTGAAGATGTATACCTCGAAACGAACATTCATAAAAAAACGGCTTCCTTTACGATCAATCTGGAAAATAATAATATAAATTCTTCAAAAGCAGAACTTCACTTAACGATCGCTTCTCCCGAAGGAGTGGTGCTTGCAGAAAAAGTGGCAATACTGAGTTTAACGCCCGGGAAAAATAAAACAACCTGGGTGCTTGATCTACCTGATATGCAACTTTGGTCGACGGATCATCCATACTTGTATCGTACAAAAATGGAACTGAGAAGTGATGGTGAGTTAGCCGACATCTGGGAGCATAAATTTGGTATGCGCGAGTTTACGATAAGGGATAATAAATTCGTTTTTAACGATAAACCGTTCTATCTGAAAGCTACCTTTTTTGAAGGATTGTATCCGGTTCGAATTGCCTATCCCGATAATCGGGCGATGGCCATCAAGGAAATTTTACTGGCCAGGGAAGCCGGGTTTAATATGATACGTCCCTGGCGTAAACCTCCGCCCAAAATGTGGCTCGACCTGTGCGACAGCTTGGGTATGTTAACCGTTGGCAGTAATGTAGTGGAATGTATGCATCGCCCTTTATCGACGCCATACCTGGCAGAGCGTGTGGAAACGGAAATCAGGGAATCCATTATGCGTGACAGAAATCGTACCTGTGTGGTGCAGTGGGAATTGTTTAACGAAGCCAACCGGCCGGTATTGCAGCAAATAATGCATTCCATGTCGGTGTTGGCACAGGAATTGGATCCGGGGCGCCTGATTTTAGACGAGTCGGGGGGGACGAAAGGAGCCAACTTTTATTTGCCATATACCGCTAATCCTTTGCGTTTTAATGATATTCATACTTATCCGGGCGGGCAGGTCACCTGCGAACAATACGATCGCCTGCTCATGATCGGCAAAACAAAAGAAGAACGAGAAGCGCTTGGATTAAGCCATTTAAGCGTGCCGGGTAGAAACGTGCAACCCAATCTTATGTCGTTCCTTTCAGAGTTAGGGTATGCCAGTTGGCCGGATCTGGTTCAAAACAATAAAGAATTTCTGGCAAAGGGCAATCCAATCACACCCGCTGCGGTTACTTACCAAAAACTTGAGAATCAGGTCCGCGAAGCATTTAAAGTAACAGGATTTGACAGTGCTTTCCCCGATCTGGAAGAATATTGCCGGGCAGAGCAGAAGATACATGGTGAAGCCAATAAACGAATGATCGAAGCCACACGGGCAAATCCAACGATAAGCGGTTATTGTGTGCATGCTTTAACCGATGGTGACTGGATTCTGGGCGCTGCTATTATTGATCTGTGGAGAATTCCTAAACCCTACGTCTACGACATGACCAAAGCGGCCAATCAACCGCAGATCGTAAGTATAAGGATTTTACCGCGGAATATATATGCCGAAAAAGGTGGTCGGGTTGAAGTTACAGGGATAAATGAGTTAGAGACTGTTGACGCAACTGTTCATCTCAACATTATCGATGCTGAAGGAGTTGTTATTTCTTCGCAGACGTTTTCAAAAGACTTACAGCAAGGCGTTTCTACGCTCTACGATAAAAAAATCGAAACAGGGAACTGGAAAGGAACTTATACCTTCCGGGTGACTGTGGAAGATAAAAATGGCAATTTAATCACGCAGAACGAGAGATCGTTCGATGTATTTAGGGATGATCAGTTGTGGCCGTCAAAAATCAAGGTTGCCGTTCTGGAAAACGATGATCGGATTGCTTCTTTTCTTAAGAAGCAGGGAGTGGAACAAATTCCCTTATCACCAGCTATTGATTTGTCTGTTCCGGTAATTGTGGGATCCGGTGGGAAGCGTGATACTGATTTTATAAATAAAATTGATGAGGTTAAGGCATTTGTGGATCGGGGTGGTTTTGCCATATTTCTGGACGTTTCAGGAACGCAGCTAACCTGGGGAGCACCAAATCCTGAATCCAGACCTGGAGATGCTGGCGACGACTGGCGCCGAATGCTGCCCAGGGTATTGAAAGATATGGATATCGACAAACTTCCGTTTGATGCCAATATGTATGCGACCACTGGAAATTACATCTCTCGGAACCACATTGTAACCGATCACCCTGTTTTTAAAGGTCTACCTGTGAACACGCTAATGAGCGGTATTTATGAAAATGTTTGTGCAGATCAATCGATTTGTCGTCCTGCCAGGGGAAAATATCTGGCGGGTGTGATCACCTACGACCAGCAAAAAAATATGGATATCATGCTTCGGCATTATAATGGTATCGGCGATGTGCTTTGGGCTGCCGATATACTGGAAGTTGCGAAAGGCAACGGAAAGATGCTCTACTCGACACTAAAGTTGATACCCAATCTGGGTAAAGACCCGGTGGCCGATAAATTGTTGTGCAATATGATTGAACTGGCACATAACTAAAAATACTGCGGAAAATGAATCGATGTTTAATTCTAATTCTATTGCTTGTTGCTCATCAGTTAATCGCTCAAAACGACTGGGAAAACGAACAGGTGATTGGCATCAACAAAGAGCCCGTTCACGCTACCTTCTTTCCGCTGAGTTCTGTGGCTGAAACCTTTGAAGATGGTATGAATTCGCAATGGGTTCAGCTTCTCAACGGTACCTGGAGATTTAATTGGGTGGCCAATGCGGATGAACGGCCGAAAGATTTTTATCAGGTAGATTTTGATGCTTCCCGATGGGCTGATATTCAGGTCCCATCCTGCTGGCAAATGCAGGGATATGGCACTCCCATCTATACAAATATTACGTACCCATTTGATAAAAATCCGCCCAAAATTGCCGGGGCTAACGGAAACCCGGTTGGTTCGTACCTGCGCACATTTAAACTCCCTGAAAATTGGAAAAACAGAGAAGTCTTTATTCATTTCGATGGGGTTTCATCGGCTTTTTACATTTGGGTTAACGGCAAAAAAGTGGGATACAGCCAGGGAAGTCGCACCCCTGCAGAATTCAACCTTACCAGCTATTTGCAAAAGGGAGAAAATAAAATGGCTGTGCAGGTTTTTCGGTGGTGCGATGGCAGCTACCTCGAAGACCAGGATGGCTGGCGGATGAGTGGAATTTTCCGCGATGTGTATTTATACGCCACACCCAAAATGGAGATTCAGGATTTCTTTGTAACTACTGATCTGGACGAGAATTACAAGGATGCGCTTATCTCAGTTAAAATCAATCTAAAGAATTACAATAATCGCACTTTTAAAAACGGTTCGATTGAATTTAAATTATTGGACGCCAACGCAAACGAAGTTAATATTACAGGTGAAACAGCTGAACCATTAGCGGATTTTAAACCGGGTGAATCTGCTGAGATCATTTTGAAGGCAAAAGTTACGAATCCATCAAAATGGTCATACGAAACACCGGTACTTTACAAGGCTTGCGTGCTATTAAGGGACAATCAGGAGTTGAGTGAAGTGGTGGCCTGCAATACAGGTTTCCGAGAAATTGAAATCAGAGATCGTGAGTTGTTGCTGAACGGGAAACCGGTGCTTTTCAAGGGGGTGAATAAAGTGGAACACCATCCGGTTTATGGAAAAACGACAACCCGCGAATGGCTTGAAAAGGAAGTGGTGCTGATGAAACAACACAACATCAATTCCATTCGGACCGCCCATTATCCACCTGATCCATATTTATGTGATTTGTGCGACAGGTACGGAATTTTATTGATCGATGAAGCGAATGTCGAATCGCATGGCATGGGTTACGGAGTGGAATCGCTGGCAAAGGACCCGACCTGGGAAAAGGCGCATGTTCAGCGCTTACGTTCGATGATTCAGCGTGATAAGAATCATCCGAGCGTCATCCTTTGGTCGCATGGTAATGAGGCTGGTAACGGAGTGAATTTTGTAGCCATGAACGAAGAAGTGCATCGGCTCGATTCCTCGCGGCCAACACATTATCATTTTGCCGAAAGTCCGATCTCATCAGATGTCATCGGGGGCTGGAAACGCGGAAACGGACCCGTATGGCAAGGTCGCTACCTCGAAGTGGCCGATTTGTATAAATACCAGTTTTCCGATGATCCGCGCCCTTTTATTTTAAACGAATATGCCCATGCCATGGGAAATGCCATGGGAAATTTAAAAGAATATGTCGATGCATTTGAAGAAGTGGATGGCTTGATCGGCGGTCATATCTGGGACTGGGTGGATCAGGGAATTCTCCAAAAAACACCGGAAGGAGTGGAGTATTTTGCCTATGGTGGCGATTTTGGTGACCAGCCTAACGATAAAAATTTCTGCCTGAACGGCATTGTTTTGCCCGATCTGGGCATCACTCCAAAAACCATCGAAGTAAAAAGGGTGTACCAAAACATCGGATTCAGGTGGCTTAACGGAAATGTCCTGGAAATCACGAATAAAAACCGGCACACATCGCTGGATGATATTACGTTCTATTGGAGGATTTTAGAAAATGGACACGATTTCGATTCCGGTAAGTTGAAAGAAAATGTGGGAGCCGGAATAACCGAAAATATTGAGATTCCTATCGATTATTCGCAGTTTCAAAAAGACAGAGAATACCTGCTTACGATCTCGGCAAGAAAGGATAATGAAACCTTATGGTCGCCAAAAAATTTCGAAATAGCTTATGACCAGTTTGTACTTCAGGAATGGAATTTCAATAGTGCCTTGCCAAATAAGGATGAAGGTAAGTTGCGCATTGATGATTCAGGAGATTTTGTGACCGCTTCGGGAAATAATTTTGTTTTTAGGTTCAACAAGAAAGATGGAATTATCGATGAATACAAAATTGAAGGGGAATCCATCCTTCTGCAGGGACCAACACTTCAGGTTTGGCGTGCGCCTACCGATAACGACGGATCCTACTGGCCCGACGGAACAAATAAAAGAACATGCAAACTTTGGCTCGATGCCGGATTGAACGAAATGCAAAACGCGGTTAAAAGCTTTGAAATAGAAGCATCCGGATCGGATAGATTGGCTTTTGTTACAACTTGTGTTCTTTCAAACCAAAAAAATACGGCAGGTTTTAATTACGAAGTAACGTATATGGTTTTTAGTGACGGAACTTTCAGCATGGACACAAAGGTGGAGCCTTTTGGTGAACTTCCCAATCTTCCCCGCCTGGGCTACCGGCTTATTCTTCCCGATGACTTTAACCGCTTCCAGTGGTATGGTCGCGGGCCCCACGAAAATTACAACGACCGTAAAGTCGGTGCGCTGATCGGGGACTACTCGGGTACGGTGGATGAGCAGTTTACCTATTATGTGGTTCCGCAGGAAAACGGCAATAAAACCGATGTTCGCCGGGCCAAACTTACGACCTCCATAGGGATTGGTTTGCAGGTTTCGGGCAATTCACCACTGGAAACTTCGGTTCATCATTTTAGTGCACAGGCCTTATCCGATGCTGTTCATACCTATGAACTGAGGAAGGAAGACAAAACGTACTGGAACATTGATTATCGCCAGGGAGGACTTGGCGGCAACAGTTGCGGTCCGCTTCCGCTCGAAAAGTATTTACTGAAACCCAGGCCGGCACAGTTCAGCTTGCTCTTTACACCCATCTCAAATTAAAATGAAAAACAAATTAGCTACATACTACCAACTATTTCTATCCATTGTATTGCTGCTTGGAACTCAGGCAATGTTTTCCTGCAAGTCGGCCGGCGAAAAGGCGGAAGCACAACCAACCAAACCCAATATCATTTACATACTGGCCGACGACATGGGCGTGCACGATTTGGGATGCTATGGGCAGCAGCTGATTAAAACGCCCTATCTCGATCAGATGTCCTCTGAAGGCATGCTTTTTACACAGCATTATGCGGGGAGTACTGTTTGTGCGCCGTCGCGCGGAACTTTGATGACCGGTTTGCACACCGGGCACGGCTATGTGAAAGGCAATTTTGCCATGCCGGAAGAAGGAAATCTTCCATTGCCTGCAGAAGCGATCACCATTGCCGAGATGCTAAAAGAGGCCGGTTATACCACCGGAATTATTGGGAAATGGGGACTGGGCGGACCGCACGACGAAGGGCACCCCAATGAACAAGGCTTCGATTATTCCTTCTGCTATCTCGATCAGCGCCTGGCGCACGAATATTATCCCGATCATTTATGGCGAAACTTCGATAAGGTGATGTTGAACGGAGAATACAGCCACGATCTGTTTGCCGAAGAATCGCTCGATTTTATTCGCAAAAACCGGGATGAACCGTTCTTTTTGTACCTGCCGTTTACCATTCCCCACGGGAAGTTTCAGGTGCCCGACGATGCACCTTATTCAGAAACGGGCTGGACACAAAACCAGAAGAACTATGCGGCCATGATCACCCGGATGGATAAAGATGTGGGAAGGATATTTTCGTTGCTCGATTCGCTGGATCTTGATGAAAATACCATTGTATTTTTTGCCAGCGATAACGGAGGAGTTAAAGGAATGAGCGACTTTTTTGGAAGCAACGGTTCGCTGCGGGGCTACAAAACCGATTGTTACGAAGGCGGTATTCGTTCGCCGTTGATCGTTCGCTGGCCCGGAAAGATCGCGCCTGGTTCTGTGTCCGATCATGTATCGGCTTTTTGGGATATGATGCCTACTTTAGGTGAGCTGGCGCAAACGTCGGTACCTGAAAATACAGACGGAATATCTTTGCTGCCTGAATTGCTGGGGCAAACTCAGCCGGCTCACGAATCGCTGGTTTGGGAATATTTCGATTACAATTATGGCTGGAAACCGGGTTCTGAAAAAGAAAGGAATTACCTGCAGAGCGAAGCGGTTAGAATGGGGGACTGGAAAGGTGTTCGCAATAATATTAATCAAAATCCAGCTGCGCCGATCGAATTGTTCAATCTCTCAACTGATCCCGGCGAACAAAACAATGTGGCTGAAGAAAATCCCGGGATTGTAAATCGAATTCAGGAAATATTAGATAAAGAATGTGTTGATTCAGAATATTTTAAAAAATGAAATCATGAACAAATTATTGATTTTACTTGCACTTTTTGTTCTGGCTTCCTGTGCCAAAGAGGAACAAATAAAACAACGTTTTTACCTGAGCAGTGAAACGGGAGACGACAAGAACTCAGGAAGCTCGCCTGAAAATGCCTGGAAAAGTTTGGATAAAGTAAACAGTTATGTTTTTCAGCCGGGTGATGAATTGCTCCTGGAGGAGGGGAGTACTTATGAGGGAAAACTGGTGATCAATGGCAACGGGACATCCGACCAGCCAATTATTATCGCTACTTATTCTTCGGGAAGCAACGGTTCGGGTAAAGCAATCATCGATGCCAAAGGCTACCTGGCTGCTATTTACATTAAAAATGGCAGTCATATCCAGATTGAAAATCTGGAAATTACTTCCGATGCCGGAACACCCATCGATGAAGAAGCAAAAACTTTACGATATGGTATAATGGTTGAAGCCGATGCTCCCGGATTTCATCCGGATATTTCCCTGAAAAACCTTTACATCCACGATATTTTCGCCTCCGAGAATGTGAAAAAGGACGGACAAAATCCAACCTCGAATATGGGTTATGGTATTTTTATCCGAATGAATAACGGAAATGCGCGCATAAAAAATGTAACCATCGCGGACTGTAAAATCGAGCGAACCGGTCATACCGGAATCCGCGCGTTTGGTCATGCCAATGGCGGTGAGCGATCGTATCTCGATAGTTTGACAATTATTGATAATGTATTGGAAAATATTGGCGGTCCCGGCATGGTTCCGGGATTATGCCGTAATGTGCTGGTGCGTGGAAATGTGACCAATTATTCAGGATCGGGAATTGATCCGCGAATGCATAATCGCGGCAGTGGAATCTGGCCCTGGACCAGCGAGAATGTATTGATCGAGAAAAATAAATTCATGAATGCCTGGGGTAAAATGGACTCGTACGGTGCGCACATCGATTACAACTGCAAAAATGTAGTGGTTCAATACAATTTAAGTGTTAACAATTCCGGGGGATTTGTCGAGATACTCGGGAACAATCAGAACTGTTGCTACCGTTACAATGTCAGCATAAACGACGGTTACCGGCAAAAAGGCGTAAATGGCGTGGTGCACGATGGTAAAGTGTTGTGGACCAGTGGTTATGTGGGAAAAGATCCGAGAAAGGGGCCCTTCAATTCTTATATCTATAACAATACAATTTTTGTGAAGGAAGAGTACGATACGCGTTTTTCGTTTGCCACAACAACCGATGGAATACTAATCGCCAATAACATATTTTACGTTTTGGGTAAATCGGTTGATGTTGGGGACAACGAACAGGCCAATCCTGCTGAAACCAGCATACAGAATGTGGTCTTCAAAAATAACCTGTACCAGCGCGCCGGAATTATCCCTGAATCAGTAATTATACACGATGTTGAACCGCTGTTTGGAGATCCACAATTTAAAAATCCCGGTGGGTTGTCTGCTGAAGATTATATCCCTCAAAACACGGATTTGGTAAAGGAAAAAGGAATAAAAATTGAACCAATACCCGGTGACCCGCTTGGTTTGTACATTGGTCTCGACGTGGAACATGATTATTTTGGTAACAAAATCGAAGGCCTTCCCGATTTGGGAGCAATTCAAAGTAAATAGCTTGTTTCAAAAGCTGATAACCGGTTCAAAAAAGATACGTGGATTCAGAATTAGAAAAAAAATAGATTATATATTAGAGAAACCAACTAAAAACGAAAAGAAATGAATAATATCAGAACAATCCTACTAATAATTGTATCAATTGTATTTTTTGCTGCTTGCTCTTCCAATTCCGGATCCAAATCCGAAAAAGAAAATCAGGCGACTAAACCCAACATCGTTGTTATCTATCTTGATGATTTGGGATACGGTGATGTGGGTGCTTACGGCGCTACTGAAATTCAGACACCAAATATCGATCGTTTGGCGGCCGAAGGCGTTATGTTTACCGACGGACATGCATCGTCGGCAACCTGTACTCCCAGTCGTTATGCGTTGCTTACCGGTGTTTATCCCTGGCGGAACAAGGATGCGAAAATCCTTCCGGGAACAGCTCCATTAATCATCGATACAGCCCAGGTAACCATTCCGAAAATGCTAAAAAAGCAGGGCTACCATACGGGCGTTGTAGGGAAATGGCACCTTGGTCTGGGTAGTGGTCATGTAAACTGGAACAAACACGTGACTCCCGGGCCCAATGAAGTGGGTTTCGATTACGCATACATTATGGCTGCTACACAAGATCGTGTTCCAACCGTTTACCTCGAAAATGGTTATGTCGACGGACTCGATCCCAACGATCCGATCGAGGTGAGCTACCAGAAGAACTTTGAAGGGGAGCCGACCGGTCTGGATAATCCGGAGCTGCTGACCATGCGCTGGCATCACGGGCACAACAATTCCATTGTAAACGGTATTCCCCGGATTGGTTTTATGAAAGGTGGCAAATCGGCGCTTTGGAGCGATGTGGATATGGCCGATCATTTCCTGGCAAAAGCAAAAGACTATGTAAAAAAACACAAAGATGAACCCTTCTTCCTGTATTACGCCTTGCAGCAACCACATGTTCCGCGAACCCCAAATCCGCGTTTTGTGGGAAGTACCGATCTTGGGCCGCGTGGCGATGTGATTGTGGAAGCCGACTGGTGCATAGGTGAGTTTATTAGAACGCTCGAAGACGAAGGAATTCTTGAAAATACATTAATCGTTTTATCGAGCGATAACGGTCCTGTTTTGAATGACGGTTATTACGACGAGGCTGTAGAGCGGAATGGTGATCATAAGCCTGCAGGACCGCTGCGTGGAGGGAAATATAGTTTATACGAGGCAGGCACACGCGTTCCGTTTATCACCTTCTGGAAAGGGAAAGTCGAACATAAAAAATCGGCTGCATTGATCAGTCATCTTGATCTGCTGGCATCGTTTGCCAAACTCACCGGGACCGAAGAAAATTCGACCGATAGTCAGGAACTGCTTGATGTGTTACTCGGAAAATCGGATGAGGGGCGTGAATCGCTGGTGCTCGAAGCATCAACACGCACCGCCTTACGCGAAGGCAACTGGCTGATGATTCCACCCTATAAAGGGCCGGCTGTGGCAGCGCAGGTAAATATCGAATTGGGAAATTCGCCCGATTTTCAGTTGTACAACCTCAGCGACGATATCGGTCAGCAGGAGAACAAGGCCAAAACGCATCCGGAGCAACTCGATATCATGATCGAACATTACAAGGCAATTGTAGGTGAGGTGAGTCAAAACGTGGAGGCTCTGGAACTGAAATAGAAACGTTACTGAATTAAAGGGATTGAAAAACTAAATAAAGAAGATCAGGCAAATATGTCTGTGGAAACAACCATCGCTTACTGGCCAAAATTAGTGGCTGCCGGATAACCATTGGGAAGTCCTGCTTTGTCTAAACCGTCCGGGATTGGATACAGGAATTTGTGTCCAAAACTGAAAAAAGCAACCACCATGTCGTTTTTGTCTGCGTCCATTGGTAAGGTAGTTCTAGTGCGCAATTGTTTGTCGATCATGTAAATGAAGTTTGCGAACTTTACGATAAACCGATTTGGATAATGGAATTCGCACCAGCCGACCGGAATGCCTTAGGTATGCAAAGAAGCAGCATTGCCATTGATAAAAGAAGAGATTCAATTTATACTCATATCCTTAGGTGTTATATTGCATTTAGATACGAATAATAATAAGAAAGAATGGCAAAAATAGATTCGGTGAAACCAAGCGTAAATCTGATTAAAGTTTTATCATTTATCATGTTTATCCTTCCAGACTTTGTATATGCCCAGAACGAGCTACTGAGCGAGAAAATAATGATCTTGAAACAGTATGACAAAGAGCATCTGCATCGTATTGCCATGCCAATAGGTGGTATTGGTACCGGAACAGTTTCTCTCGGAGGAACAGGAGAACTTAGAGACTGGGAGATTATGAATGTTCCTGCCAAAAATTACAGCACTGTAACCACAGGCAATGATGCCCCATTTTTTGCCATCTACACAAAGAAAAAAAATGAAGATCCAAAGTCAAAGGCTATTTTAGGCCCCGTAAATTATTGTGATTTTCAGCATTATGAAGGACGATCCGTAAATCATCATGGATTGCCCCGTTTTAGAAACGCTTCATTTGGATCAACCTATCCATTTGGTATAGTAAGCTTATCTGACAGCACCATGCCTGTTAAGATTAGATTAATTGGATATAATCCTTTTATACCGGGGAATGCGGATGCTTCCGGGATTCCAATCGCAATAATCAAGTATGAAGTTGAAAATATTAGCGATAATGACATTGACGTATCTATTTCAGGCAACATAAGGAATTTTATTGGTAAAGATGGAAGTGAGTTTACTACTGACTGGAAGGGTGATTATATTCCATTGGGTGCCAAGGAAAACAAAAATGAATACCGCTCAGCCAATGAGTTTTCAGGGATTTATATGTATTCGGATGGAGTGGACAAAAATTCTCCGGCATGGGGAACAATGGCACTCACTACTCCGCTCGAAGAAAATGCAAAAATCAGCTACAGAACAAGTTCAGCTCAAAATGCATGGGGCAATGCACTTCTTGATTTTTGGGACGACTTCAGCAACGATGGTTTGTTAACCGAAAAAGAGCTGTTAATTGATGACGACCCAATGGCATCACTCGCAGTTTATAAAACCCTTAAAGCAGGAGAGAAAAAAACATTTACCTTTCACTTTACATGGCATTTTCCTAACCGCTTTGCATGGTCAGATTCAAAAGTGGGAAACTATTATACGACTCAATATGCTGATGCATGGAATGTTGCTGAAAAAGAATTTGACCGATTGCCAGCCTTAACGCATAAAACACTTGATTTTGTAAATGCTTTCATGAGTAGCAGTTATCCTGAAGTAATCAAAGAGGCTGCATTATTTAATCTCAGTACATTGCGTTCACAAACTGTGTTCCGTACTGAAGATGGTAAAATGTTTGGATGGGAAGGAGTGATGGACAGATTTGGTTCCTGCAAGGGATCGTGCACTCACGTTTGGAATTATGAACAAGCTACAGCCTTTCTGTTTAACGATTTAGCCAAAACCATGCGCGAGGTTGAATTTTCTTACGCAATGAGAGAAAACGGACACATGGGATTTAGAACCAATCTCCCATTAGTTGAATCGGCTTCAGGTATTGGTGTAGCCGCAGCAGATGGACAGATGGGAACCATTATGAAATTTTACCGCGAATGGCAGTTGTCCGGAGATGATGACTTTTTGAAAGAACACTGGCCTCAGGTTAAAGCCGCTTTATCATTTGCATGGATTGAAAACGGATGGGATGCCAATTCTGATGGAGTTATGGAGGGCGTACAACACAATACAATGGATGTTGAATACTTTGGACCCAATCCACAAATGCAACTGTGGTATCTCGGCGCCTTAAGAGCTGGTGAAGAAATAGCTCTCTATTTGAAAGATGAAACTTTTGCAAAAAAATGCAGAAGCCTCTTTGAAAGCGGTTCAAAATGGACGGATGAGAATCTTTTTAATGGAGAGTATTACATTCATAAAATCCAAGTGCCTGATAGCAAAGATGAAATAGCCTCTGGCCTTATGGCTGGAATGGGAAGCAAACAAATTGATAATCCCGATTATCAGTTAGGGTCAGGATGTCTGATTGATCAACTGGTAGGACAGTACATGGCACATGTTTTAGGATTAGGTTACCTGGTAAAGGAAGAAAATGTTAAAACCACTTTGCAAAGTATTTTAAAATATAACAAGAAAGAAAGCATGTTCGAGCATTTTAACAATATGCGTTCTTATGCAATGGGAGACGAAAAAGCCTTATTGATGGCCAGTTGGCCAAGAGGTGGTCGCCCCAAAATTCCTTTCCCTTACTGGTCGGAAGTAATGACAGGATTTGAGTACACTGCAGCAATAGGTATGTTGTACGAGGGTATGCAAGAGGAAGGAATTGATATTATAAAGAATATTCGTGACCGCTACGACGGTCAGAAGAGAAATCCGTTTGACGAAGCAGAATGCGGCCATCACTACGCACGTGCAATGGCTTCATGGTCAGGAATTGTTCAACAAAGCGGTTTTCATTATTCGGCTGTTGATAAAACCATAAGATTTACAAATAAAGGAGGTAACTATTTTTGGTCAAATGGAAGTTCCTGGGGGGGATGCGAAATTACAGAAACAGAAAAGAGTTATCGAATAAACTTCTCTGTTAAATATGGGAAGATAGAACTGAAAAAATTTGCCCTTGAGAACCATAAATCTGAAGAATTCAAACAAACTAGAATCCTGGAAGAAAATGAAAATTTAACGCTTGAATTGAAAAGGTGAATCGAATTATATTGATCATATTTGATGAAACACACTTCAGCATTTTGTAAAAAAATGGCAGGTAACTTGCAAAGCAGTTTGAGCGTTAAGAAATACGCAAACAGCCACTACTTATAAAATTGGCCTTAATAAACCTTTAAATATTGAGAAATGAATAAAAAACTATTTCTGATCGCTTTTTTAATGACTTTTATTCTGCAAACTGGATTCTCCCAGAATCTTGATTTTGACAAGGTAAAGAATGAAAGAATAAATGTAAATGGTGTTTTCCCAAACCTTACCGTTTTAGGGGCTTCTGATAAAGACAGAAGCGAAAGTGGTATTGGTGCTTTAATTCCATGGGCTGACAAATTATGGATGATTGGGTATGTTGCTCATATCCAGGGTTCCAGGTTAGGACTTTATGAAGTAAGTGACGATATGACCATGAAAAAACACCCACAAAGTGTTACAGGTACTTTTGCGAACAGAATGATTCATAATCCTTCAGAACAGGCCATAATTGGTCCGCATTTTATAGATAAAAATGGAAACGTAAGAACCAGTGAGGAATTATCAAAACATCGACTGGCTGCAACCATGGAGCATTTGACAGACCCGACAAATAAAGTTTACTTCATTACTATGGAAGGTTTATTTTTTGAATGTGATGTAAATACTTTACAGGCCACGAAGTTATTCAATTTGAAGCAGGAACTGGATATTCCCGAAACTGCATGGATACATTTTAAAGATGGACATACTGGAAATGGAAGAGTCGTAGTAGCCAATAATTCTTACGATGAAAGGGATTTTCTTGGAGAATCCTTTGCCGGAAGACTTGCTGAATGGGATGGAAATAGCGATACATGGACAATTCTTGAAAAAACAGCTTTTATTGGTGTTGGCGGCAAGAACAGTAATATCTTTAAAGGAAAATCAATCTATGGAAATCCAATTTTCGCAACTGGTTGGGATAAAAAATCAGTAATTCTAAAGTGCTACAATGACCGCTCCAAAGAATGGAAAAGGTATCGATTGCCCAAAGGTAGCCATTCATTCGACCATGCCTGGAATACGGAGTGGATGAGAATAAGAGAAGTGCAAACAGAGCGGTTTATCATGGACGCACATGGAATCTTTTACGAACTACCCATGATGACTTACGGCGGGAAAGTTTGGGGCATTAAGCCGATATCTTACCATTTGCGAATTGTCCCTGATTTTGTTTTTTGGAGAGGTATGTTGGTTCTGGCGGGAGACCAGACCGACCATGGCGTCGGGCAACCTCAATCTGGATTATTGTTCCAAAATATCGATGATTTATGGAATTATGGCAAACCAACAGGTTGGGGAGCAGTTTGGCAGGATGAGCCTGTTCATGCAAATAGCACATCCGATCCTTATCTCATGACCGGATTTGATAAAAAGTCTGCACATTTTATAAATAAGGGAGAAGAAGATATTGAGTTTAGTATAGAGGTTGATGTTATGGGTAATGATGAGTGGAATACCTACAAAACAATAAAAGTTGAACCTAATGGCTATTCGCACTATGAATTTCCTGATGGATATTCTGCACATTGGGTAAGGATAAAAGCAAATAAGGCATCAACTGTTACCGTTCAATTTGTATATAACTAAATCGGCAAATAGCATTTTGTTTAAGTAATGGCATGGGAAAAGTTTAATATCAAGGTTTGTAAACCAGATTCCCCGATCGTTTTGAACCGTTATTGTCTGTTGTATCAAGCAATTTGGGATTTTGGTTTTTTCAAAGATGGTATTAAAAATGAGAATAATTAAGTAGTTGATTGGCTGTGTAGTTATGGGCTTTCTGTTAGAGAAGGTAAATGATATTCAAGTTAAATCGTCATCTCTTCATTACCTTTCTCGTCCTCTATAATTAAAAAGAGTAGCTAACGTATTTGTCATCAGCTACTCCTGTTTTGTGATTGTGCCCAGAACAAGACTCGAACTTGCACGGGAAAATCTTCCCACAAGGCCCTCAACCTTGCGTGTCTACCAATTCCACCACCTGGGCTTTTATTTCATGGGTGGCCTGCGTGCCTGCCTGCGGCAGACAGGTCTACCCCCCGATAACTATCGGGGCCACCACCTAGGCTAGTATTTTAAGAACGTATTCAGGTAACCCTGAAATTTTGTGAGTGCAAAACTAAAAAATTTTTTTTACCTGCATGCGCTTCATCAAAATATCATTGGCGTTCGTATTCATTTTCCTGTTCAATCTTGATTACCTTTCCGTTTTTAACGGTAACATAATACCGCTCCGTCTTTGTAACATGCGGGGTTACCATGGGATCGAGCGTAAGTTTTGCCTGGCTGATCTCCGTGCTGTTTAGTTCCTCCGTTTGTTCAAAAATATAAACTTTCCCTTCGGCTCTTTCAATAACCGTTTTGGCTTTTCCAAAGTCTTGTTCAACTTGCGCTATTGTTTTCCCGATATAAGATCGCTGTAATTTTTTCTGGGTTCCGCAGGCCAAGGTTAAAAACAGGAAAATAAGTATTAAAATACGGTTCATCCGCTGCTAATTTTGGGCAAAGTAAATCAGAAAAATTGAATCCAAACGGGAATTTACGCTATTTAACTTTTCAGGTGTTGAAAACTACAGTTTGATGGTGAAAACTATTCATCCGGGCCAAGTATTATTTTTTATCTTTGTGACGTGTTTTACAACATGTTCGTAATCAAAATTTTGCTGCAAAATGATTCAATTCTTTAAAACCCAGACTAAAAGTATTATTGCGGTTTATTCCGCTCAACCGCTGGGCCGGGAAAACATTGAGAAACTGATATGGCTTTTTTCCGACGCTGAATTTTTAAAAGCACAAACACTGGAAGGTTGGTTTGTCGGGCCGCGCAAGGAAATGCTGACTCCCTGGAGCACCAATGCCGTTGAAATAACGCAGAACATGGGAATTGAAGGCATTCGCAGGATGGAAGAATTTTTTGAAGTTAAAAACGAAAAGGCAGATTACGATCCGATGCTCCAGGCAATTTATCGAGGCTTAACACAACAGGTATTTGCCATTGAAAAAGAGCCGGATCCGATCATTAATATAAAAGACATTGCAGCATACAACGAACAGGAAGGTCTGGCACTGAGCGAAGATGAAATAGAATACCTGAACTGGGTTTCGAAAGAAATGGGCAGACCGCTCACTGATAGCGAAGTGTATGGCTTTGCACAGGTCAATTCGGAACATTGCCGTCATAAAATATTTAACGGCACCTTTATTATCGATGGGAAAGAGATGGAATCATCGCTCTTTCAGATGATCAAAAAAACTTCTCAGCAGAATCCTAATAAAATTATTTCAGCATATAAAGACAATTGCTCTTTTGTACAGGGACCTGTAGTGGAGCAGTTTGCACCAAAGACCCAGGACAAACCCGATTTTTTTGAAGTTAAAGACATTGAAACAGTGCTTTCACTGAAAGCCGAAACGCATAATTTTCCGACCACTGTTGAACCCTTTAACGGGGCCTCAACCGGCACGGGTGGCGAAATTCGCGACCGAATAGCCGGAGGGAAAGGTGCCTTGCCCATTGCGGGAACAGCAGTTTACATGACCTCTTATCCGCGTACCGAAGCTATGCGATCGTGGGAACAGGCCACAAAAGAACGCGACTGGTTGTACCAAACGCCGGAGGAAATCCTGATTAAAGCGTCGAATGGAGCCAGCGATTTTGGAAATAAATTCGGACAGCCGTTAATCACAGGATCGGTACTCACCTTTGAACATTTCGAGAATTACATTAAATATGGTTACGACAAGGTGATTATGCTGGCCGGTGGAATTGGGTTTGGAAATAAAAAGCACAGTTTGAAAGACGATCCGGAAAAAGGGGATAAAGTGATCTTGCTGGGAGGCGACAATTACCGAATCGGAATGGGAGGTGGTGCCGTTTCCTCGGTAGCAACCGGTGAATTCGAAAATGCGATTGAACTGAATGCGGTGCAGCGTGCCAATCCCGAAATGCAAAAACGCGTGTACAATGCCATTCGTGCCTTGAGTGAAATTGACGATAATCCAATAATTTCCATTCACGACCATGGTGCCGGGGGACACCTGAACTGTTTATCGGAACTGGTGGAAGTAACCGGCGGGAAAATTGATACCGCCAAATTGCCGGTGGGCGATCCAACGCTTTCGCAAAAGGAGATCATCGGAAACGAATCGCAGGAAAGAATGGGACTGGTCATGAAACCTGAGCATGTGGAGTTGCTGAAGAAAATTTCGGAACGCGAGCGGGCGCCGATTTACGAGATCGGGGAAACCACCGGTGACATGCAGTTCACGTTCGAAAATTCGGAAACCGGCGAAAAACCCATTGACTGGCAATTGGGATACATGTTCGGAAATCCGCCCAAAACAGTGCTGGAAGACGAAACCATAGTACCTGATTTTGAAGAACTCGAATATAACTGGGAAGAAATATACGACCTCGTCGAACAAACCATCCAACTCGAATCGGTGGCTTGTAAAGACTGGCTTACCAACAAAGTCGACCGGTCGGTAACCGGTCGCATTGCCAAGCAGCAAACAGCGGGGCCGCTGCAATTGCCGCTAAACAACGTGGGTGTGATAACATTGGACTATCAGGGGAAAGCTGGTTTTGCCACTTCAATCGGACACGCACCGGTGGCTTCACTGGTCGATGCCGAAAGAGGATCTGTTTTGTCGATTGCCGAATCGCTTACCAATATTATTTGGGCCCCGCTTAGCGATGGAATTAAAAGTGTTTCGCTGAGTGCCAACTGGATGTGGCCCGCCAAAAATGCAGGTGAAAATGCTAGGATCTACAATGCCGTAAAGGCAGCCAGTGATTTTGCCTGCGCCATTGGCGTTAACATCCCAACCGGTAAGGATTCAATGTCAATGACGCAGAAATACAAAGACGATGTGGTCTATGCACCGGGGACGGTTATTATTTCTGCCTCGGGAGAAGTTTCGGATGTGAAAAAAGTTGTAGAACCCGTGCTTGTAAACGACGAGAACAAAGAAATCCTGTTCATCGATTTTTCTTTTATGGAACGGGCACTGGGTGGTAGTGCGTTTGCACAATCCATAAATAAAATTGGAAAGATTGCTCCTACGGTAGCCAATCCGGACAAGTTTGTAAATGCTTTCAATACGGTTCAAAAGCTGATTGAGCAGGATCTGATAATTGCCGGACACGATGTAGGTTCGGGCGGCTTGATCACAACTTTGCTCGAGATGTGTTTCAGCAATACCAGGGGAGGGATGAAGGTTGATGTTTCTGGTTTTGAAGAAGAAGACCTCGCTAAAATTCTGATGGCTGAAAACCCGGGTATTGTTATTCAATGTGCGAATAAGGATGAGGTGAAAAAGCAGTTAGAAACAGCAGGTGTTGCTTTTATTTCACTTGGTTTCCCGGTTCCCTATCGGAAAGTGCGGGTGGTGAATCGTACAGTAGAAGCTGATTTTGATATCAATACCCTGCGAGATATGTGGTTTAAAACCTCGTATCTGCTCGATCGTAAACAGAGTGGCGAAAAGAAAGCACTGGAACGTTTTCAGAATTATAAAAATTATGACCTGAAATTCGACTTTAAAAACTTTTCGGGCAAGGCAGCCGATTTAGGGATAGACCTGAATCGCCGCAAGCCCTCAGGCATCAAAGCTGCAATTATTCGCGAAAAAGGGGTCAACGGCGATCGTGAAATGGCCTATGCCATGTACCTGGCCGGCATGGATGTGAAGGATGTTCATATGACTGATCTGATTGCCGGACGTGAAACACTGGAAGACGTCAACATGATCGTTTTTGTGGGCGGCTTCTCAAACTCCGATGTGCTGGGATCGGCAAAAGGATGGGCAGGTGCATTTAAATACAACGAAAAAGCACGCATTGCACTCGAAAAATTCTATCGCCGTGACGACACACTGAGTCTGGGTGTTTGCAATGGTTGCCAGGTTATGGTAGAACTGGGGGTGGTGGTTCCGGAACACAGCATTCAGCCCAAAATGCTGCACAACGAATCGCAGAAATTCGAATCGGCCTTCCTGAATGTGGATATCCTGGAAAATAATTCGGTGATGTTGGGCAACATGGCCGGTATGAAACTTGGAATTTGGGTGGCACACGGCGAAGGTAAATTCTACCTGCCTTTCAACGAGAATCAGTACAACATTCCAATGAAATACAGCCGCGAAGGTTACCCGGGTAATCCCAACGGATCACATTTTGGAGCCGCTTCTCTTTGCTCAGACGACGGGCGTCATCTGGTTATGATGCCGCATCTCGAACGTGCATTTAAACCGTGGCACTGGGGCGTTTATCCGGCCGAAAGAAAAAACGATGAACTTGCACCCTGGATTCAGGCCTTTGTGAATGCACGGAAATGGATTGCAGAGAAGACAAAATAAGTTTTGAAGTATTTCCCTGAAATCCTCCTGCTCAATTTGCAATCATTTTATTTGCAAGATTATCAGCTTCTTCTTTGCCTTTGATCATTTCAACGATCTTAAGCGCAAATTTAATGGCAACTCCTGCGCCTTTTCCCGTTACCACCGTTCCCGTGTGTTCTACGTCATTTCCGGTGGCTATTGCACCGTGCAGTTCACCTTCGAATCCGGGGTAGCATGTAGCTTCTTTATCTTTTAGCACGCCCAGGTTTCCGAAAACGAGTGGGGCAGCACAAATAGCACCTAATAATTTCCCGGTGTCGTTAAAGTCGAGTATTTGTTCACGTAAGCCACTATGTGCATTCAGGTTGGTGGCCCCGGGCATCCCGCCTGGCAAGACGATCATATCGATCTTTGAATAGTCCACATCTTCGAAAAGCATATCGGCAATAACTGTTATGTTGTGTGATCCTTTTACTTCATGGGATTCGGTTACCGATACAATCTCCACATTCAGTCCTGCACGTCGAAGCACATCAATGATGCTAATCGCTTCAATTTCTTCAAACCCTTCGGCTAAATGAACAGCAATATTTCTCATAATTAAAAGAATTCAAATGATGCATTAAAAATAAAAAAAGGCCTTCAAAAAATGAAGACCTTCCAGAACAACCAAATCATTTATCATTAATTCTCAGCATATTCATGGAGTGCTTTCTCAAGTTTTTTCCGTGTAAAGAAAATGCGACTTTTCACGGTTCCCAAAGGAAGATCAAGTTCTTCAGCGATTTCTTTGTATTTGTAACCTTCCAAAAACATAGTAAACGGAACTTTGTATTCGTCTTCCAGTGCATCAATACTTTTATTGATCTCTTTTGAACTGTAAAACGAATCGGGAGCCGGATAAACCTTGTCCTTGGTGAACATCAAATGGAAATCATTGTTTGATCCTTCAAACGTGTTCTTTGTTTTCACTTTTCGGCGATAGTCATTAATGAAAGTATTTTTCATGATCGTGTAAATCCACGCTTTAAAGTTCGTGTTTTGCGTAAATTTCTCGCGATAAGTTAGTGCTTTCAAAAATGTTTCCTGCAATAAATCATCGGCTCTTTCTGAGTCTGAGGTCAAACTTAGAGCATAATAATGCAGTTTGTCACTTAATCCTAAAAGTGCGTTGGTAAATTGTACTTGAGTCATGGCGCGTATTTTTAATTTGTCTAAACAAATTTAACGAAACATAAACAGCACTTGCAAATAAAACCTGACAAATGTCAGTCAATTTTATCTATTCACGATAAAGAATCTTTATAGTTCTATATGTTTGATTTAAAACAGTTAAAGAAGATATTCACAGAGCCCTTAATAATGCTGCGATTCACTAAATATCTATAAATTCTAATTTGGAATTGTATCTTTGATAACCAATTTTAGTTGATAGAATGAGAACTGTAATTATTGGAAAAAATGCACATTCTGTTCTAACTTTCAGAAAGTGGGGAAGGAAAAACTATTCGCTTTTTCGAACGCTGCACAAAACGATAATCATTGGCGTACTCAGTGTAAGTTATTTTTTGTCGACTCCTATAACTGCACTGAATGCTGCCGGTCAAGACACTACTGAAGTTAAAATGGAATATGACCTTGATGAGATTGAGATCAGTGCACAGCGAACACCTGCAATGTATTCGCAGGTGGCACGGATCATTTCCGTGATCGGAAGAGAGGAAATTGAGGCGGTACCTGCCCAAAGTGTTCAGGACCTTTTGGAATATGTTGCCGCGATCGACGTCCGGCAAAGAGGTGCTGAAGGAGTTCAGGCGGACATCAGCATCCGCGGTGGAACTTTCGACCAAACGTTAATCCTGTTGAACGGCATCAACATCACCGACCCGCAAACTGGCCATCACAATTTAAATTTACCCGTAAGTTTAGCCCAAATCGAAAGGATCGAGATTCTCGAAGGACCGGCTGCACGTATTTTCGGCCCAAATGCTTTTTCAGGCGCTATTAATATTATTACCGTTCAGGCAAATAGAAATAACCTGCAGATCGAATCAGCAGTTGGGAGCTTTGGTTATTTCGATGGTAATCTGGCCGCTGGACTGGTGGCAGGCAAGTGGAGCCATACCATGGCATTTAGTGGAAAAAGATCAGACGGTTATATCGATAATACCGATTTTAAAGAACTTAATGGATTTTATTCTGGTCGGTTTAATTCAAATTCGGGAAAATTAAAATACCAGTTGGGCCTTTCCCAAAAAGGATTTGGAGCCAACAGCTTTTATACGCCAAAATATCCCAATCAGTACGAGAACACAAGAACCCTGTTTGCTTCCATTAAATGGGAAGGAAATGATCCCTTGCACATCACACCGGCAGTATATTACCGGCGTCACCATGACCGTTTTGAGTTGTTCAGAAGCGATCCTGCATCCTGGTATTCAGGCCACAATTATCATCTCACACATGTATACGGCCTTAACCTTAATTCGTGGTTTAGCTGGTCGTTGGGTAAAACAGCACTTGGTTTGGAATACCGATCTGAAGAAATATTCAGCAATGTGCTCGGAAAGGATATGGAAGAATCCAAAGACGTTCCGGGAGAAGACGCTGTCTTCACAAAATCCGATAAAAGAAACACCGTTTCAGGATTTCTGGAGCATGCAGTTTACTTAAACACCTGGACTTTTACGGCTGGCTTAATGGCTAATTCGATTTCGGGAAGCGAATCAGGGATCCATATTTTTCCGGGGATCGATATCAGTTATGAACCTTTTGAAGGCGGTAAATTGTTTGCCACTTACAATACTTCGTTACGTATGCCAACTTTCACGGATCTTTACTATCAGGGGCCGACGAATATTGGCAATCCCGATTTGAAACCTGAGCGGTCGGCGACTATTGAAGGTGGCATGAAAATTCAAAAAAAATTGTTGCGTGGACACCTGGTTGTTTTCTATCGAAAAGGAAAGGACATTATCGATTGGGTGAAGGAAAAAGCTGAAGAAGAAATATGGCAGCCTCAAAACCTGACTGAAATAAACAGTCTCGGAACAGAAGCTCAGGTTCAGTTTTTATTGAGGCAAAAATTTGGTCAGCCATATCCAAACCTCCGGTTAAGTTACCTTTATAACCATGTGAGTAAAGGCAATACCGATATTATTTCAAATTATGTGCTGGATAACCTGAAAAATAAATTTTCGGCGTCTTTGAATCAACAACTGATAGAAAACCTTACGCTTGATCTGAAAATGGTGTACCAGGATCGTGAAGGAAGCTACACCCTTTATGAACAAACGAATCCGGTTGAAGAGGTTTCTTACGATCCCTTTATAACTTTTGATGGAAAATTAACATACAGAAGAAACCAACTGCACGTATTTCTGACCATCCGGAATATTTTTGATATTTCCTACAATGATATAGGCAATGTTTTGCAACCGGGACGCTGGATAAAATCAGGAATTGTATACCAAATCGATTTTAAATAAAATGGAGGAAGGTTAACAGGTGGTAAAACTTATTTGCCAAAAGTTTCCGGCTTCTAATAATGTACAAAAATTGTATCTTCGCGTAAAATTGAATTGGATTTTTCCTGAAAACAGGTAAAGAAAATAGTTAATCACTTATCGAAACAGATCATGTTAAAAGGTATATTAGCCATATCAGGTCATTCAGGACTTTTCAAAATGGTGGCCGAAAGCAAAAACAATATTATTGTTGAATCGCTGGAAACAAAAAAAAGAATGCCGGTTTACTCAACCGCTAAAGTATCTGCATTGGAAGACATCGCCATTTATACTTATGAAGCAGAAATCCCGTTGCGTGATGTCCTAAAAGCAATTGCAGAGAAGGAAGATGGTGGTCAGGCTATTTCACATAAATCAGCCGGTGATGAATTGAAAACATATTTCGAAGAAGTATTGCCGGAATATGATCAGGATCGTGTTTATGTGTCTGATATTAAGAAGGTGATAATGTGGTACAACACCCTTCAGGAAAATGAAATGCTTGATTTTACAGAAGCAGAAGACGAGGCTGAAAGCGAGGAAAAAGGCGAAGAATAATTGCTAAAACAGCCTTAAATTATTCAGATGTTTGGGATTTCCCTTTTCTTTATTTTTCTGAATTAATACATCAAAAAGCTTAGCGGTTGCCAGTGCATCGCCCGCTGCGCGGTGTCGTCCGTCGATGGCAATACCCAAATCGGAACAGAGACGTCCGAGTGAATACGATCGGTGTCCCGGAAGCAATCTTCTCGACAATTGCACGGTACACATGGTTTTTCGTGAATAATCATATCCCAGCCGGGCAAATTCCTGACGAATAAATTTATAGTCGAACTGTACATTATGGGCTACAAATGTTCTTCCTAATGTCATTTCTACAATGGTTTTTGCTACCTCGTAAAATTTTGGGGCATCTTTTACCATCTTATTATCGATTCCGGTGAGGTCGGTAATAAAAAAGGGGATGTCCATCTCAGGGTTAATTAGCGTGGAATACGAATCCGTAATCTTTTGTCCGTTGTGCTGATAAATCGCAATTTCGGTGATTTTACCAAACTTATATTGGTTTCCTGTTGTTTCTATATCAATTATTGAAAACAAAAATTATGGTATTTTGATTTTGTATGCGAGAAATGTTTAATTTTGTTAAGAAATGTGTTTGTAAAAATACGATTTCCGCTGTTAATGCTGTTTTGAAAGATGGAAATTAATTTTTAAATTGGTCAAAGAATAAAAAAAAACTACAATAAACTATTAATTATGAAAAAATTTACTCTTTTCTTTTTCGCATTGATTTTTGCAGCCGGAGCTGCTTTTGCGCAAAATTCCGACAATAAATGGGCAATTGGACTTGGTCCTGGTGTCGATTATAACCTGGAAAATGAAAATTTAGGTATTTTGGGTGATTTCTACATCAGCCGTTATTTAAGTCCCAGATTTGATTTGATGCTCGATAACCGGATGTCTTTTGACGAGCCCGGAATCGATGTGTTCAATACATTATTGAATCTTCGTTTAAAACTTTACAACGAAGACAATGCCGTACAACCTTACCTTTTTGGTGGTGTTGGCTACATGTGGGATAACCAGGAAGCAGGAGTTAACTTCGACGGTGGTCTTGGGTTTAAATTCCCGGTAAGTGATAATACAGCATTGTTTGTAGCCGGTTCTTATGTAAAAGGTATCGAAGGCATGCGTGAAGTGGATGGTTCAGGTGCAACCGTTACTGATGATCACATCATGGTAACCAGTATTCTTGAGTTTTCTTTAGGCAAAGCGAAAGATGAAGATGGTGACGGTGTTCCGGATAGAAAAGACGAATGTCCGAATACACCTCCCGGAGTTCAGGTGGATGAAAAAGGTTGTCCGCTTGATCGTGACGGTGATGGCGTGCCGGATTACAAAGACGAATGTCCTGATGAACCTGGAACAGCTGCACTGGCTGGTTGTCCGGATCGCGACGGTGATGGAATTGCCGACAAAGATGATGACTGCCCGGATGTTGCCGGTTTGGCAAAATTCAACGGATGTCCTGATTCAGACGAAGACGGTGTGCCGGATCCAAAAGATAAATGTCCGAATACTCCAAAAGGTTGTCCGGTTGATGCCAATGGTTGCCCGCTCGATTCAGACGGTGACGGCGTAATCGACTGTGAAGACAATTGTCCGCAGGAAGCAGGACCAGCTTCTAACAATGGTTGTCCTGATTGGGTAGAACTCGACCTGTCAAACATCCTGTTCGACTTCGATAAATCTGATCTGCGTCCTGAAGCTAAAGCCGAACTTGATAAACTGGTTCAAACACTCGATGCTTCAAAAGAATACGAAATCGTGGTTGGTGGACATACCGATAGCATTGGTACCGAAGCTTACAATATGGGTCTTTCTGAAAGACGTGCGCAGGCTGTGGTAAAATACCTGCTGATGAAAGGCGTGAACAATGCTTACGTAGGATCAAATAATTATGGCGAAACCAAACCGGTAGTTCCGAATGATTCGAAAGAAAACAGACAGAAAAACCGTAGGGTTGAGTTTGAAGTAGCAAAAGCTAGAAAATAGTAGCATTAAATAACTTTGTAAAAAAGCTCTGCCGGTGGCAGGGCTTTTTTTATGGTTTCAACCACCCGGCTGTTTAGGTGTAATGTATTATATTTGCGCTCCTAAAATCACGTCGATATGAGAATTGAAAGGATGATCCTACATGCGGCCGTTGAGTCGATAAAAAAACTCTACGGAGCTGATGTTAACCTCGATCAGGTTCAGATCCAAACTACCCGTAAGGATTTTGAAGGGGACCTCACTATTGTTGTTTTCCCTTTTTTGCACTTATCCCGAAAATCGCCTGAACAAACAGCCGAAGAGTTGGGGACCCATCTGAAGCAGAATGTCTCATTTATCCAGTCTTTCAATGTTATCAAAGGTTTTTTGAATCTGGTAATTCACAAAGATTATTGGTTGAAAGTACTCTCGGAGGTATTGGCTAACGACGATTATGGCTTCAAACCTTTGGCTGAAAATGCAGAATTGGTTATGGTTGAGTATTCGTCGCCAAACACCAATAAGCCATTGCATCTGGGACACATCAGGAACAACCTTTTAGGGTACTCCCTTTCAGAAATAGAAAAAGCCAATGGAAAGAAAGTGGTAAAGACAAACATCGTTAACGATCGTGGTATCCATATATGCAAATCGATGTATGCATGGCAAAAATGGGGGAGTGGGAAGACACCCGAAAATTCAGGAATGAAAGGCGATCATCTGGTTGGCGAATTCTATGTAGAGTTTGACAAACATTACAAGGAAGAAATTGCGGAACTGGTTAAGGGGGGAATGTCGAAAGAAGAAGCCGAAAACAAGGCTCCGTCGATAATGGGAGCACGTGAGTTGCTGCGTAAATGGGAAGCAAAAGATCCCGAAACAGTAAAACTCTGGAAAACCATGAATGATTGGGTATACGAGGGTTTTGATGTTACCTACCGGAACCTGGGGGTCGATTTTGATAAGATCTATTATGAATCGGATACTTATCTAGTTGGAAAAGATGAAGTGTTGCGTGGTTTGAAAGAAGGATTTTTTTATCAGAAAGACGACAATTCGGTTTGGGCGGATCTGAGTGCTGATGGTCTTGATCAAAAAATCTTACTTCGGAGTGATGGAACTTCGGTGTACATGACGCAGGATATCGGTACAGCAAAAATGCGGTTTAACGATTACGATATCAATAAAATGGTATATGTGGTGGGAAACGAGCAAAATTACCATTTCCAGGTACTGGCTATCCTGCTCGATAAGCTTGGCTTCGAGTGGGGGAAAGACCTCTATCATTTTTCTTATGGAATGGTTGAACTCCCTTCCGGCAAAATGAAATCGAGAGAAGGAACGGTTGTGGATGCAGACGATCTCATGGAAGGAATGATAGAGGTGGCACGAAACATGTCGAAAGAATTGGGTAAGCTGGAATCGCTTTCAGGAGAAGAAGCCGAAAAGACCTTTAGAATGATTGCCTTAGGAGCATTGAAGTACTTTATCCTAAAAGTCGATCCGCGTAAAAATATGACCTTCAATCCCGAAGAATCAATCGATTTTAACGGAAATACCGGACCGTTCATTCAATACACTTTTGCACGCATTCAATCAGTACTTCGAAAAGCAGCAGAAAACGGGATTATCGTCGATCCGGAAATAAAAATTGATGAGATTTCTGAAAAAGAGAAGGAACTGCTCAAGCGTTTATCGCTATTTCCTGCAGTGGTTAAGGAAGCCGGCGATAACTTCAGCCCGGCAGTCATTGCGAATTATTGTTACGAACTGGTGAAAGAATTTAATCAGTTTTACCACGATCATTCTATTTTGGGAGTTGAGGATGCCAGCATTATGAATTTCAGGTTAAACCTTGCACTGGCTGTTGGGAAGGTAGTGAAAAAAGGAATGGGATTACTTGGTATTGAAATGCCGGAAAGGATGTAAAAGAAAAGGGAGGCAAAACCTCCCGCAATTTCTTCGTCGATGTTGTTTTATGATTTAATGGTCGAAGGGGTTTGCGACGTCCTTCCTTCATAATAATATTCGGTTTTTGGCTCAAAGGTAATCCCCAAATCCCGGAAAATTCACGAATATTGTTTAATTCTTCTGTTCTATTTGAACCAATGTGTAGTTGATCTAATCTTAGACTTTTTAAATAAAGCGATTACGCAAATCTACAATCTAAAATTGCATGCCGAGCCAGGCCCACACTGCATAACGCAACATTTTTCCAGCCAGCATTGCAACGGCGACTATTCTCCAGTTGGTGCGCAAAATTCCCAAGCCCACTGCAAAGATGTCGCCAACAAAAGGCAGCCAGCTAAAAAAAGCAAAAAAGGCACCTCGCTGTTCAAGTTTGTCGTGCCAACGTTCTATCTTCTCGCGTTTTATCCTGAGGTATTTTTCAATCCATTCCCATTTGCCCAGGTAGCCAAGGAAGTAGCTGCTCATTCCACCCAGCCAGTTTCCCAGGGTAGCAACCAGAATGCTCCATGTCGGATCGAAACCATTGGCAACCATCAGTAGAAGCAGTGCATCGGAACTGAATGGAACCAGCGTGGCGGCCAAAAAACTGGCGGCAAACAAACCCCACAGACCATATTCAAACCAAAATTCCATGGATGCGAAAATACGGATAATTGTTCAGGAGCAACGATCAAGGAAATAAACCACAAATTAGTTTTTCTTGACCGAAGATTCACGAACAATCAACTCAGTGGGCATCTTAATTGTTTCGAATTTAATAGGCCCAGATTTTTGGTTGATTTGTTTAACAAGCAGTTCTGCAGCTTTTTGACCCATTTCAAATCCCGGTTGTTTGATGGTACTGATCGATGGGGTAACCACTTCCGAGAAAGGTTCGTTACTGAAACCTACAATGGCAATGTCATCCGGGACCTTGATGTTTTGTTCCCGCAAAGTAATGACGGCACTGAGCGCAGTGGTGTCGTTGGCACAGAAAATGGCATCAGGCAATGTTTTGTTGTTCAACAGCCTTTCAACGGCTTTGTTTCCTTCTTCACGAGTTAAGCTGTTGTGAATGATGGAAGACTCATCATGCAGCAGGCTGGCATCATTCAGGGCTTTTAGGTAACCATTCTGTCGGTTTTGATAAATCTTCAGATTCAGTGGCCCACCGATCATGGCAATTCTTTTTCGTCCCTGATCGATGAGGTGCTTGGTGGCTTTGTAGGCTCCTTCAAAATCATCAACAATTATTTTGTGAGCATCAATATCGTCCACCACCCGATCAAAAAACACGAGTGGAATATTTCGTTCCGAGAAAAGCTTCAGATGTTCATAACTGGTGGTGTTCATTCCTATAGAAAGAATCAAACCGTCAATCCGGTTGGTAAACAATGTTTGCGCAATTTTACTTTCTTTCTCAAAGTTATCGTTTGATTGCGAAATGGTGACGGCAAATCCTTGCCGATAGGCCAAATCTTCGATTCCGCTGATCACTGAGGAGAAAAAATGACGGTTAATCAGAGGGACGATTATGCCGATGGTATTCGTCCTTCGGGTCCTGAAATTTGCAGCCAGGATATTGGGGCGATATCCCATTTCAGAGGCAGCTTTTTTTATTTTGTTCCGTGTGGCTTCACTGATCAGGGGATTATCCTTCAATGCCCGTGAAACAGTAGATGCTGAAATATTCAACGCCTTTGCAATATCATGGATCGTGGTCTCCGGTTTCTGATTCATCGGATCAAATTTGACGCTAAAGTTAAGAATTTTTTTAAGGCTATGCAATCGATTGCATTTTTCTGAATTTCTTGTTACTTTTGTGAATGTTGAACGCGGAAATGAAAATCTTTTAAAGTATAATAAATTTAAAATCAGAATATTATGGCAACAATTTATGAAGAAAGGTATGCATATCATCCTGAAGACTTTAAATCATACGGAACAGAAAAAATACGAAAGGAGTTTTTAGTGGAAACTGTGATGGATCCGGGCAATATTCGCCTGGTTTATTCTTCCATTGAACGTTATATCGTGGGAGGGGCGGTTCCGTTACAGGCAGATTTGCCCCTTGAATCCATAGATCCGTTAAAAGCTGAATATTTTTGCCAGCGCCGCGAAGTTGGTGTGATCAATGTAGCGGGCCCCGGTGTGATTGTCGTCGATGGCACCGAGTATGAAATGAATTTTAAAGATGCCGTATACATTGGACGGGGAAGCAAAGAAGTTCTCTTTAAATCAGTTGATGCTTCGAACCCGGCGCATTATTATATAAACTCGGCACCGGCTCACAAAGCATATCCCACAAAACATGTGACTATGGGCGAAGCAAATGTATTGCATTTAGGATCGCTTGAAACTTCCAATGAGCGTAATATCAACCAGTTGCTGATTAATGGCGTTGTTGAAACATGTCAGTTGCAAATGGGGATGACAGAGTTAAAACCGGGTAGTGTGTGGAATACGATGCCACCACATCGGCACAGTCGCCGTAATGAGGTGTATTTTTATTTCAACCTTCCTGAGGATCAGGCTATTTGTCATTTTATGGGGCAACCACAGGAAACACGCCACATCTGGATGCATAATGAACAGGCAGTGATCTCACCGGAATGGTCGATACATGCCGCAGCAGGTACGTCAAATTATATGTTCATTTGGGGTATGGCAGGCGAGAACCTGGATTATACCGACATGGACTCGATAGCACCAACTGAATTGCGTTAATAGACTAAAATCATGATACAGGAATTATTTGATTTAACGGGCAAAGTAGCCCTGATTACCGGAGGAACCCACGGAATTGGAATGGCCATCGGAAAAGTACTTGGTCAGGCTGGTGCCAGGATTTGTGTCAACGATATTTCCGAAGAAAAACTGGAAAGTTGCAAGGCAGAATATGCCGAAGTGGGCATCGATGTTTATACCCTGAAATTTGATGTAACAAATGAACAGGAAGTTGATCGCGGCATTTCACAGATTGAAGGCGAAGTGGGAGATATAGACATTTTGGTAAACAATGCCGGAATCATAAAACGTATACCGATTCTGGATATGCCCGTTTCCGATTTCAAACAGGTAATCGACATCGATCTGGTGGCTCCACTGATTGTAGCCAAACGAGTGGCACCTAAAATGATCGAAAAGCGTTCGGGAAAGATTATAAATATGTGCTCGATGATGAGTGTTTACGGGCGTAATTCAGTTTCGGCCTATGCTTCAGCAAAAGGCGGGTTAAAGTTGCTCACGGCTAATATGACTTGCGAGTGGGCCAAGTACAACATTCAAATCAACGGTATCGGTCCGGGATACATTGCGACATCGCAAACTGCACCGATCCGAGAAGGCGGACATCCTTTTAATGAACTGGTAATGACACGTACACCTGCCGGCCGGTGGGGGGAACCGGAAGATGTAGGCAATGCTGCTCTGTTTCTTGCTTCCAATGCCAGCAATTTTGTGAATGGACATGTGCTGTATGTTGATGGTGGAATTCTGGCCAATTTTGGATATGTTAAAGGCGAAAACGATTTGTAGAAACAGTCTGAATTAATATAAAATGTAAGCCGTTCAGCTTCAAAAGTGAGTGAATAGAACGGCTTTTTTTATGCAAAAAATCAAGGTGTTTTTATCTACTTTCCCGTTTAGAGCTTTGCCATTTTTTTTCTATTTTTGCACCTCATTTTAAAAGCATTAACGCATGTTCGAGAATTTAAGTGACAGGCTGGAGCGGTCTTTTAAACTGCTGAAGGGACAGGGGAAAATTACCGAGATCAACGTTGCGGAAACCTTGAAAGATATCCGACGTGCATTACTCGATGCCGACGTTAACTATAAGATTGCCAAACAGTTTACCGATGACGTAAAAGAAAAAGCGCTTGGGCAGAACGTACTGACGGCGGTTAAACCCGGGCAGTTGATGGTGAAGATTGTCAAGGATGAACTTTCCCAGTTAATGGGAGGAACCTTTGCCGATATCGAGCTGAAAAACAAACCAGCGGTCATTTTGATGTCAGGTTTACAGGGGTCTGGTAAAACTACCTTTTCGGGTAAACTGGCGAACATGCTTAAAAAGAAAAAGGGACGGCATCCATTACTTGTTGCGGGCGACGTTTATCGTCCGGCGGCCATCGAACAGTTGAAAGTGCTGGGCGATCAGATAGGAATTCCGGTGTATACCGAGGAAGGAAACATGGATCCGGTGAAAATCGCCAAAGCGGCCATTCAGGAAGCCAAAGCAAAAGGAAACGACGTTGTAATTGTGGATACCGCAGGCCGTTTAGCAATTGATGAGCAAATGATGAACGAGATTTCGGCCATCAAAAAAGCCATTGATCCGGATGAGATACTTTTTGTTGTCGATTCGATGACCGGTCAGGATGCCGTGAACACGGCTAAGGAATTTAACGAACGCCTCGATTTCGACGGTGTAGTTTTGACCAAACTGGATGGTGATACCCGCGGTGGTGCAGCGCTCTCGATCAGGGCGGTTGTAGAAAAACCCATTAAGTTCGTGGGTACGGGCGAAAAAGTTGATGCACTGGATGTATTTCACCCCGAAAGGATGGCCGATCGTATCCTGGGCATGGGCGACATTGTTTCGCTGGTGGAAAAAGCCCAGGAGCAGTTCGACGAAGAAGAAGCCAAGCGTCTCCAGAAAAAACTGGCGAAAAATACCTTCGATTTTAATGATTTCCTGAAACAGATCAGCCAGATCAAAAAAATGGGTAACCTGAAAGATGTGGTGGGTATGATCCCGGGGATGGGTAAAGCCATGAAGAATATGGATATTGATGACGATGCATTTAAACATATCGAAGCTATCATTCATTCGATGACACCGGAAGAACGTGAAAATCCATCGTTGATCAACGGAACTCGCCGAAAACGAATTGCGCTGGGGTCGGGTACCGATATCCAGGAAGTGAACCGTTTGTTGAAACAGTTTGGCGAAACCCGTAAAATGATGCGCATGGTTTCTCAAGGAAAGAATGTCCAGCGAATGATGGCGGGAATGCAACAACGCGGAAGAAAATTTTAATTTAAATATTCATCCTCAATAGTATTATTTATGGAATTGATTGACGGGAAAAAAGTAGCTGCAGAGATCAAACAGGAGATTGCTGAACAGGTAAAGAAGCTTTTGGATAATGGAGGTAAACAGCCTCATCTTGCAGCAGTACTCGTCGGTCACGACGGAGGCAGCGAGACATATGTGGCCTACAAAATTAAAGATTGCGAAGCAGTTGGATTTAAATCGTCGCTGATCCGTTACGAAGATGATGTGACTGAAGAAGAATTACTGGCAAAAGTGGATGAACTGAACCAGGATGAAGACATTGATGGTTTTATCGTTCAATTACCGTTGCCCGATCATATTTCGGAACAAAAAGTGATCGAAGCCATCGATCCGAAAAAAGATGTGGATGGATTTCATCCGATTAATGTGGGCAGAATGGTGATTGGTTTACCATCGTTTGTTTCGGCTACTCCTTACGGAATTGTGGAATTGTTGAAACGTTACGATATTGAAACGAGCGGAAAAAATTGTGTTGTACTTGGTCGCAGTAATATAGTTGGTCGGCCAATGAGCGTGCTGATGTCGCAGAAATCAATTAATGCAACTGTAACCGTAGCACACAGCAGAACACAAAATTTAAAAGAAGTTTGTCGAAGCGCTGATATTTTAATCGTTGCTATGGGCGTTCCCGAATTTGTGAGAGGCGATATGGTAAAAGAAGGTGCTGTGATAATTGATGTAGGTACCACTCGTGTAAAATCGGATAAAACAAAATCGGGCTGGAAACTCAAAGGTGATGTGTTATTCGACGAAGTGGCTCCAAAATGTTCATACATCACACCGGTACCGGGCGGCGTAGGGCCAATGACACGTACTTCTTTGTTGCTGAATACCTTGCTGGCCGCGAAAAATGAAATTTACAACTAAGCATCAATAAAGGAATGTTTTAAGGAAGGGAATTGGTGCCAATTCCCTTTTTTACGGACTGAATCTAAATAGCTGAAATTAATTCCTGAATCATCAGCTTTCCGATCATTTGTTAACATTTCTAAAATATTTTTTTATTTTTGGATTAAACTAAATCAAAAATCAAAAAAAGTAAAGAATGGAAAATGTTGGTAGCAAGGAGGAAGCAAAGAATTCGGAAAGCAAGTTCAAACAGGAAATTCATTCAAATATCATTCGGGCAGGCAAACGTACCTATTTTTTCGATGTAAAGAGTACGCGTGGCAACGAATACTACCTGACCATTACTGAAAGCAAAAAAAGATTTGGTGAAAACGGCAAGTTTACGTACGAAAAACATAAAGTTTTTTTGTACCAGGAAGATTTCGAGAAATTCCTTGACAGCCTGCATGAAGTAGTGGATTATATTCATGAAAATCAGCCGGAGATAGAATCTAAAAAAACTGAGAAAACTGCCGAAGACCAGGTGGTCGTTGAAGAGAAGGAACCTGCTAAGGATTACACCAACGTTGATTTCGACGACATTTAAAACGTCAACAAATCTGATTTACCCCAACTCGCTTAATTCAAGCCATCGAAACTCTTTCTCGTCGAGTTCTGTTTTTATTTTGTCGAGCTCTAACGATTTATCATAGAGTTCTTCATGAGATAGATTTCCTGAGTTAAGTAAATTTTCCAGTTCGGATTTTTGTTGTTCCAGCAGTGGAATTTCTTTTTCGAGTTGTTCGAACTCGCGTTTTTCGTTATAAGAAAGTTTCCTGATGGAATTCGTTGTTTTTGGTTTAGCTGGCGCCTTAGTCTCTGTCCGCTTCTTTTCCTCGTTCCTGATCTTATTCCCAGGGATTGCCAGATTTTCCTCTTTTTTATCTCGGTAAATCGTGTAGTTTCCTGCGAAATCATTAATTTTCCCATCGCCTTCGAAAACAAAAAGATGATCGACGATCTTATCCATAAAAAAGCGATCGTGCGAGACGATGACTACGCATCCGGCAAACGATTCCAGGTATTCTTCCAATACATTCAGCGTCATGATATCCAGATCATTGGTAGGCTCATCAAGGATAAGGAAGTTGGGATTTTGCATCAATACAGTGCACAGGTATAAACGCCGCTGCTCACCACCGCTTAACTTTTCAATATAGTTGTATTGGGTTTCTGGTGGAAACAGAAATCGGGTGAGTAGCTGTGTCGCACTCATCTTAGCGCCGTCTTCAAAATAAATGAATTCAGCGATCTTTTGAACAGCTTCGATCACTTTCTCCTTCGGATCGAAGCTAATGCCCTCCTGCCGGTAATAGCCAAATTTTATGGTTTTACCTATCTCGATCGTTCCGGAGTCAGGCTGCAATGAATTTGTGATCAGATTTAGAAAAGTTGATTTGCCGGTTCCATTCTTACCAACGATCCCAACTTTCTCGTAACGCTGAAATTTGTATGAAAAATTCTGGATCAGGTTAACACCGGGAAAGGATTTGGAAACATGATTTAATTCAACAATCTTTTTCCCGAGGCGGGCTGATTTTACGCGAATATCAACTTTCTGTTCCTGTAATTTTTTGGAGGCCTTCTCTTTCAGTTCGTAAAACGAATCGACCCTGTATTTGGCTTTGTGACTGCGTGCTTTCGGCATCCTTCGCATCCACTCCATCTCAGTACGCAAGAGATTCTTTGCTTTACTGATTGTGGCACGCTGCATTTCAATTCGATCTTCACGCATTACCAGAAAATAAGAATAATTGCCTAAATAACGGTAGATACGGTTATCATCCATTTCGATGATCTCGTTGCAAACACGATCCAGAAAATAGCGGTCGTGTGTTACCATGAGTAAAGTAGCTTTTGTTTTGTGCAGGTAATCTTCAAGCCATTCAATCATTTCAAGGTCCAGGTGGTTGGTAGGCTCGTCCAGTATGAGCAGATCGGGCTGATCGATGAGTATTTTTGCCAGCGCCAGACGTTTTTGTTGTCCACCGGATAATTCGGCAACTTTCTGTTCTAAGAAATTGATGTGAAGTTGAGTAAGTATCTGTTTGATCTCCACCTCGATGTCCCAGGCATTAAGCTCATCCATTTTGGCAGAAATTGCAGTAATTTCCTCCTGGCGGTTTTTGGCAACGGCCAGTTCAAATGCTTTTACCGTTTGTATCTTTTCATTGTCGGTTTCAAATATTTCTTCGATGACCGTGTGCTCCGGATTCAGTTTTGGAATTTGTTCGAAATAACCCAGTTTGATATCATTTGTAAGTGTGATAGTTCCTCCGTCGGGTGAATCCTTTCCCGCCAGCAGGTCGAGTAGGGTAGATTTCCCGGCACCGTTTCTCGCGATGAGTGCAATTTTCTGTCCTTCGAAAACGGTAAAGGAAATGTCTTCGAAAAGCATGAGTTCTCCCCAACGTTTCGACAGGTTTTCAGCTTGCAGAACGGGCTTCATATTTTTTTCAGGATTTGTCGCCGGGGCCGGTTTCTTCCGATTTTTCCATGGCCAGCCGGTCGTGTTCAGCAAACATCAGGTTTAAAATTTCAGGAATAGCTTTGGCCGTGTTACTGTTTGGTGAATTACACAGATAGGCGATGCCGAAGTCTTCTTCTTCACAATAAGCAATTTCTGCTTTATAACCTAAAACATACCCCCCATGGTAGGCTACTTTTCTTCCTTTGTAATTCACGATTCTCCATCCGATGCTATATTGTTTCGACTGGATACCGCGACCCCAACTGCGGAAATAAGTACGTCGAAGAGGTGATTTTACCTGCGGGGTGAAAACTGTTTCACGCGCATTTCCTGATAGTACTTTGGAATCGGGATTTGTGAGATGCGCCAGCAATTGACCAAGATCGGAAATGCTGGCGTTCACACCCGCTGCCGGCACGGTCGAGTAGTAACGATCGTTCAATCGCATTGGTGCATAGCGGTTGTGGCCCCGGTTGTAGTGGGGATAAGCTTTGTTCGGATTGGCTTTAAAAGCTTCGAAGCCCGTGGAAGCGTCTTTCATTTCAAAAGGTTCGAAGACTTTTTCATGCATCACTATATCAAAAGACTTTTCGGTTTTCGTTCGAACGACCGGATCGTAAATGCTGTAAATTACATTTTGGTAACCGTACAGTTCCCCGGGAGGAGCCGTGATATCCACCTGGTTTAAACGTTCCATTATTTTTTCAAGCGGAACTTTATCTTCAACCATCAGGTCATATGCATGTGGAATCAATCCTGACGTGTGACTTAGCAAATGGCGTACCTGAAGTTCCCTTGTGCTTTTGGCATCTTTCAAACGTAAATTTGGAAGATAGTCAACCACGTGATCGTCGAGTTTAACCACACCTTCATCATCCAGGATCCCGGCAAGTAAGCCGGTTATGGGTTTCGAAACAGATGCAAGCCTGAAAACGGTGTTTTTATCCACCGGAGCTGCATCGCCAGCCTTCCTGACACCATAACATTTCAGTAGCGCAATTTCACCTTTATAGGTAACAACTGCTGCACCGCCAACGATTCCCGATTCTTTGAAATTAATAGCAAGCAGACTGTCAAATTCATGAAGTGCAGATTGGATTTCTGCCAGCGGGTTGTATATTGGTTGAGAAGCTTGTTCAGGCTTCTTTGCTATCGTAGTGTCGGCGGGATCGCTTTTAAACGATTGCAGCTTTAAAGCTAAGACAAGCAGGACAAATATTGCCGGGATTAAAATATATTTGTTTTTCTTCATCTGTTGGTTTCTTCCTTCCGCATCAGTCACAAAAATATAATTTATCCGTTTCTTTCAACGGTATTTCAAAATTTTAACAGGAGTTTTACTAACCAATACGTTTTAATAAAGCTGATTCTCAACATTAAAAAAGCCGGTCAACACCGGCTTTTTATACGTCTGTTTAATTATTAACTTAAAACCATTTCTACGAAGGGGGAGAAATGATGCTTAAGCGTTACATTTTAATAGACATGTATTGTCTCTTTTTGTTACAGTAAACACTAAAAAAAAATCGATTATTTTTGAAGAAACTGGAAATTTATGCAAAAACGCGAATTATTTGATCATGTTATTCAATATTTCGAGGAGTCGATGCCCATTGCTGAAACCGAACTGGATTACGGCAACCCGTTTCAATTAATTGTTGCTGTTGTATTATCAGCCCAGTGCACTGATAAGCGGGTAAACCAAATCACGCCGGATTTGCTGAAACGTTTTCCAACTCCTCAAAAAATGGCCGAAGCGGAGCCTGCTGAAGTTTTTGAATACATTAAGACTTGTTCTTACCCGAATAACAAAGCCAAACATCTGGTGGGGATGGCACAGAAATTAATCGAATTGTACGATGGTGTCGTACCAGATGATGTGGATGATCTTCAAAAATTACCGGGAGTGGGCCGTAAAACGGCCAATGTTATCGCATCGGTGGTATACAATAAACCGGCGTTGGCGGTCGATACGCATGTTTTTAGAGTAGCGGCCCGAATTGGTTTAAGTATCAATGCAAAAACTCCGCTGGCCACTGAAATCCAACTGATGAAGTATATTCCGGAAGAACTGGTGCCAAAAGCACATCACTGGTTGATTTTGCACGGAAGATATATTTGTTTGGCCCGAAAACCAAAGTGTGAAAAATGCGGATTGACGGACGTTTGTAAGTTTTATAAAAAGGAGCTGGCAAAACAGTGATCAGAAAATGTATTTCTAAATCCCTTTAACATATTTGTTTCCGATGTTTTTAAGAAAAAGAGACCCGATGAAGAAAGTCCATCGGGTGCATTTTTTGTTGTATCAATCATTCATCTATAGTCCTTTTGCCAGCAGGTAATAAACTTCGTTCCATTTCAATTCTTTTTTGAATTCAGGAACTTTCGTGTCTTTGTCGATGATTACGTATTCAACATCGGCGTAATCGGCAAATGTTTCGATAAAATCGGGTGTAAGTGCCAGCGTAAATACTGAGTGGTGCGTACCTCCTGCATAAATCCATGCAGCAGCTCCATCAGCGAGGTTCGGGTGTGTTTTCCAAAATGCTGAAGCCACCGGTAGTTTAGGCATGCTGTCGAGCGGCTCAATGACATCGAGCGTATTCACGATAATTCTAAATCGATTTCCCATGTCGATCATGGTAACGTTCATCGCATCCCCGGTTTGACTTTCGAAGATCAAACGGGCCGGTGCATCTTTACCTCCAATGCCCAAAGGCTGTACCTCGAGACGAGGTTTTTTCTGTGCAATGGAAGGACAGATCTCCAACATGTGTGCACCCAAAACAGCTTCATTTGCCGGATCGAGGTGATAGGTATAATCTTCCATAAATGAACTTCCACCTTCCAAACCGGCCGACATGGTTTTAACGATGCGCAGTAATGCCGCTTGTTTCCAGTCGCCTTCTGCACCAAATCCATAACCTGCTTCCATTAAGCGTTGCGATGCCAGGCCCGGAAGCTGGCTTAGCCCGGTCAGGTTTTCGAAGTTGGTGGTGAACGCCTTGAAATTTCCGTCCTCCATAAATCTTTTCATGGCAATTTCGTAACGCGCCTGCACCCTTACGTTCTCGTGGTATTCCTTACCCGGTTTACAATTATCTGCCACATCGTATAATTTTTCGTATTCCTGATATAAGGCATCCACCTCATCTTCTGTTACTTTGTCGATGTTTTCTACCAGATCGCCAACACCATAGGCAGATATTTGCCATCCAAATTTAATCTGGGCTTCAACTTTATCACCTTCTGTAACAGCAACTTCCCGCATGTTGTCACCAAAACGGGCTACTTTCATTCCTTGCGAATCTGCCCATCCAATTGCCGTACGGCACCATGTCGCTACCTGGTCCTGCACTTTAGGATCCTGCCAATGTCCAACCACAACTTTCCGGTTTTTACGCATGCGGGCGTTAATAAATCCGTATTCGCGTCCACCGTGTGCACTTTGGTGCAAGTTCATATAATCCATATCGATTTCGCTCCAGGGCAGGTCGCGATTAAATTGGGTATGTAGGTGCATGAATGGTTTGCTGAGTGCTTTCAGTCCGCCAATCCACATTTTAGCCGGCGAGAAGGTATGCATCCAGGTAATCATTCCGATACAATTTTTATCGGCACTGGCCTGAACACAGATTTCCAGAATTTCGTCGGGTGTTTTAACTACAGGTTTAAAAACCACCTTAACCGGGAGTTTTCCCGATGCATTCAAGCCATCTACAATTTTTGAAGAATCTTCGTCGACCTGTTGCAGCGTTTTGGGCCCGTATAAATGCTGGCTTCCAGTTACGAACCACACTTCCATATGTTTAAATTTTGTCATTTTTATTGATTTAATTTTGTGCTAAAGTAACAAATATTTTCGATAAATGTAAATCATACACTTTTAAAAATTTAATGTTAATATTTGGATCAGCAGGGTTGGCAAGATTTATTTACTGTTCATTTCAAACTGATCGATGATTCTCTGATCAGTTTCCATGCATTTTCTACATGGTGTTTCTGAGTGTTGGTTTGGCCGATATTCATCCGCAATACAACTTTTCCATTCAATTTGGTATGTGTAAAAAATATCTTCCCTGTTTCATTTACCTTATTCATTAGTTTCATATTGAAATCATCGGAAGATTTATGCCGGAAACAGATTAGGTTCATCGAAGGTTCCACAACCAGTTCAAAATCTTCAGATTCCTCGATCCATTTTCTGAACCTGTTAGCCAGTTTTACATGTTCGCGAATATGGTATTGAAGTCCTTCTGTACCGTAATGTCGAATTACAAACCAGAGTTTCAAGGCGCGGAAACGTCGACCCAGTTGAATATGCCAGTCACGGTAATCAAAAACCTCACCTGATTCAGTAGCTTTATTCCGCAAATATTCAGGCAAAATTGAGAAGGTATTTATCAATTCATTGCGATTGGCTACCCAAAATACATTGCAATCAAAATTAGTGAACAACCATTTGTGCGGGTTAAAACAATAACTGTCGGCCAACTCAACGCCATCGATTAAATGACGAAATTCGGGACAAACCATGGCTGAACCCAATGCAGCCGTATCGATGTGGAACCAGCAGTTCTCTTTTTTACTGATTTCACCAATTTCCCTTATCGGATCTACAGCAGTTGACGAAGTAGATCCAACTGTTCCGCATATGAAAAATGGCGTAAGACCTGCCTCACGGTCTTTTCTGATTTGTTCCTTAAGGAGGTCGGGGCGCATGGCAAATTGTTCATCCACTTCTATTTTGCGAAGATTCACTTTCCCTATACCAGCGATTTTCATTCCTTTTTCGACCGAAGAATGGGTTTGCGTGGAAATATAAGCGCTGAGTTTTTGTGAGATGCCATTTTCATTTGATTGAAATCGAGTTGCTCTTTCGCGAGCTGTTAAAATGGCTGTAAGCGAAGCTGTGGAAGCGGTATCCTGGATAACGCCGCCTCCGGTTGAGGTGGAGTAAAAACTTTCAGGCATGCCCATCATTTTGGCCAGCCAGTCCAGAACACGGGTTTCGAGTTCAGTAGCTGCCGGGCTGGTCGCCCATATCATTCCCTGAACACCTAATCCCGATGAAATCAAATCACCCAGAATAGACGGGAAAGAAGTGTTTGCATTGAAATAGGCATAAAAATTAGGCGATTGCCAGTGGGTGATTCCCGGCAAGATTTTGTCATCCAGGTCCCTCATCATCGCATCTATAGATTCCGCCGTATCTGGTGCGGAATCCGGTAGTTCTGATTTTATTTCACCGGGTTTTACCTGCGACAGAACAGGGAATCTTTCAATATTCTCATAATAATCGGCAATCCAGTCGATAATTTTTTTCCCCTCGGTTCTGAATTGCTCCGGGCTCATGTGGTAGCTTTTCTTTTCCACGTTTTTCATATTTTTAGCTTAAGGGTAAAGATACCAATAAAAGAATCTGCTGCTAAACGGATTGGGATTTTCTGTAAGTCTCCTGAAGACTTCAAAATTTAATCCTGAAATCTTGAAATTTATCCGCCGTTTCAATGGGTGAAACTATAATGTTGTTTACCCGTGAAAGGCTTGGCCCGATCCTCAGGTAATCGACAAAGGTATCGACTTCTGGTTTTTCTCCCTGCACAACCATGTGTACACTTCCATCGGCCATATTTTTCACACAGCCTTTTAAACCGAAATCTGTCGCCAACTTTTTTGTGTAATGGCGAAAGCCAACACCTTGAACGCGTCCGCTCACTTTAATTTCGTATTGAACCATCAAATCTTAGTCCGTTTCATCTGCGTTTTTAAATAATACTACGGTTTCGGTTTGCGAGAGTGCCCAGATGGAATAAATACCAACAGCTGTTCCGATCGGGAAATTTATAAGATCGAGCACCGACAGGATCAGGGTCAGAATTCGGGCCCATTCTTTCTTTTTGAATAAACCAATTCCGGCTATGATTCCCGGGAGCGCAAGCACTACAAATGTTACGATAATAACGTTGGCAACGATGGTTAAAACTAATTCTGCTTCGTGGTCATCTACAATATCGCCCACATACTGAAGGATGGCAAATATGATACCCGCAATTATGACACCCAAAATGCTGAACCCAATTTGCAATGCAGCCACAACGTTTACATGTTTTTCCATGACACTTGTTTTTTTATTGTTTTAACCATGAAATTACAAATTCTTGAGCTGTTTTTCCGAAATTTTAGACGAATCAAAACAAATCATCGTTAAATAAGTTAATTAATTAAAGATTAAATGGAGATATAATATAATTTTGCACAGCGTAATTTGAGGGAGGAAAAGGAAATGGAAATTTTGAAAGTAATATTGTTGGCAATAGCTTTGGTCGCCATAGGTATATTTGGAATGGCAGTTCGCGTTGTTTTTCTGAAAGGAGGAAAATTTGTGAATACTCATGTGGGAGGAAACAGGTATTTGAAACGGCAGAAAATTTCCTGTGCACAAACCCAGGATAAGATTGAACAACGAAATGCCTGGCGCGAAGTAAAATTTAAAAAGATGTCGATGGCATCAGATTTCAAAGTCGGTAAGTAACCGGCTTTTTTTATGCTATCTTCTCAGATACTGTTCAAATCCATCTGACATATATATCTGGTGATCCCCGTTCTCATCAACGTAAATAAAGTAAATCTCTATGTCGCTGATGTTAGAGGCAATTTCAATACCGGCATCTTTTCCCAACACCATGAACGCAGTTGCAAAAGCATCAGCCGTCATGCAGTCCCTGGCCAGGACGGTAGCGCTTAACAAACTGTGCTGAACCGGATAACCACTTGCAGGATCAATGGTATGTGCATAACGTTTTCCGTTCTCCTCGTAAAAGTTCATGTAATTGCCTGATGTGGCCAGTGCATGATCGGGGAGTTCAATAGCGGCATTCAAATCGCTGTTAAACGGATCCTCATTAGGTTCCCGAATTCCGATCGTCCATACTTTTCCCTTGTCATTAATCCCCTTGGCAACCACTTCGCCGCCAATATCGACCATGTAGTTTTCACAACCTTTTTGTGCCAGTAAGTCACCCACGAGATCGCATGTGAATCCTTTTGCAATAGCGCTCATATTCAATTGCATGGAAGGGTTTTCTTTTACGACTTGGCCGTCTTCTATACGGATCTTCTGATACCCCGTAAATGCTTTTAATGAATCTACCATTTCGGGTGTCATGTTGGCGCGCTCCTCCGGTCCGAAACCCCAGGCATTGATAAGCGGCCCGGCTGTAATATCGAATGCACCTCCCGAAATAGCCGAGATTTCCATTGCCCGGTTGAAACAGATGATAAATTCAGGTTCCGGTTGTACAGGCTCATTTCGGTTGATCTTAGAAATTGTCGATTCTTTTTCGTAATGCGAAAAGATGAGGTTCAGCCTGTTGAGTTCTTCATTTATCGATTCCTGAAGGTCCTTTCCGTTGGTACTTTCATACTTAATGTTATAGTAAGTACCGTAAACCGTTCCGTTATTGGTAATGTATTTCGAAGGAGAGTAGCTACATCCTAAAAGGTGAATTACAAGCATCAAAATAACCAGTGAACCCACTTTCTGAATCATAATGCAAATTTTGAGGCGAAAATACGAAATTTAATTTTCAGCCCTTTTGTTTTCTTGATATTTATGAGTCCTTGCGGGAAACGACTAATTTGTTTTGAGCGACTCATAGAATGTTATTGTAATTATTACAAAAAATACCAAAACGAGTTGTTTCTGTTGCTGGTTTTAGGTATTATTACATGCTGAAAACCGGAACTGGATCGCTTTGGGCGATCAAACTAAATCAGAAATTCTAAGACTCCGTCTATGAAACTAAACGTAATTGACATCGTCATCATTTTTGCCTATTTATTTTCCACCGTAATCATTGGGCTGGTGTTGAAAAAGGTAGCTCAAAAAAGTAAATCAAATTATTTACTGGGCGGAAATAAATTGCCCTGGTACATGCTGGGACTTTCCAATGCTTCCGGTATGTTTGATATTTCGGGAACCATGTGGTTGGTTACTTTACTTTTTGTTTATGGTTTGAAAAGTATCTGGATTCCCTGGTTGTGGCCGGTGTTTAACCAAATCTTTTTAATGGTATTTCTGAGCATCTGGCTTAGGCGTTCGAAAGTGACCACAGGAGCCGAGTGGATCAATACCCGTTTTGGGCGTTCGCGCGACAGTAACCTCTCGCACGGGGTGGTTGTGGTTTTTGCACTCATCATGTGCCTGGGCTACCTTGCTTACGGCTTTATTGGACTGGGTAAATTCGTAATGATATTTATTCCATGGGATATTGTTGCGCCGTATATTCCGTTCCAAGTACCACTCGAATATGTTCCACACATTTATGGTATTCTGTTTACCATGTTTGCCGTTTTCTATGCTGTGCTCGGTGGAATGACAAGTATCGTTTGGGCAGACGTGCTTCAATATATAATCATGACGATATCAGCTATCCTGATCGGTGTCCTTGCTATGAAAGCCCTGACAGTGGAGTCTTTGAATGTTCCTGAGGGATGGCACTCGCCGTTTTTCGGATGGAACCTGCATGATTTGAACTGGACCGGTATTATCGATGAGGTGAATGCCAAAATCGCAAGTGATGGATATTCCCTGTTCAGCATCTTTTTTATGATGATGGTATTTAAAGGAGTTTTGGTGTCTTTGGCCGGACCAGCGCCCACTTATGATATGCAGAAGATACTGTCCACAAAATCGCCAAAAGAAGCGGCAAAAATGAGTGGTTTTGTGTCTGTTGTTCTGATGCCGATCCGTTATTTTATGATTGCCGGATTTGCGATCCTCGCCATTTTATACTACGATAAACTGAATTTACTGGTGGCAGGTCAGATCGACTTTGAACAGATATTACCATCAGCTATAGCCGAATTTGTTCCGGTTGGTTTTATGGGACTATTGCTGGCGGGTTTGCTCGCGGCTTTCAATTCTACTTTTGCCGGAACGCTGAATGCAGCACAGGCTTATATTGTCAACGATATTTACTTGCGTTACGTGAAACCCGAAGCCAGTAACAAACAGATCAAAAATATGAATTACGCCACCGGCATTTTGGTGGTGATCGTCAGCATAATTTTCGGCGTTTTTGCACAGGATGTGAACAGCGTACTGCAATGGATCGTTTCTGCGCTTTACGGAAGCTACGTTGTTTCGAATGTATTGAAATGGTACTGGTGGCGTTTTAACGGTTATGGTTACTTCTGGGGAATGGTTTTCGGACTGATTCCTGCACTGATTTTCCCGTATGTTTTTTCAGAAACACTTGATCTGTATTATTTTCCGTGGTTGCTGATCATTTCGGCGGCCGGTGCCATACTCGGTACATTGCTCACCAAACCAACGGATGAGGATACACTAAAGTCTTTCTATCGATCAGTAAAGCCATGGGGATTCTGGGGACCGATTCGTGATAAAGTGGTGAATGAGAATCCGGGTTTTGTTCCGAATAAAACCTTTAAGCGTGATATGCTGAATGTTGTAGTCGGAACCATTGCACAGACAGCACTGGTGGCACTTCCAATATACGTGGTTTTGCAGGAATCCATCCCGATCTGGATTACTATAGCGATCACGCTGGTTTGTGCATTCATCCTGAAAAAAACCTGGTGGGATACCCTGCCCGAAGAGTAGCATTTAAGCGCACGCATGAATGATATAGATCTAAATTCCGTTCTAAATGAAACCAACAAAAGAACAATTCGATAAACGGCTTTTCAAATTGAAAAAGGAACATGAAAAGCTCCTTGGAAAGAAGAACAAAAAAGTATTTAAAAACTATAATGGGATATATTACCGTTACAAACGTCCAATCTTAACAGCAGAACATGCACCATTGCACTGGCGTTACGAAATGGATTATGATCGTAATCCGTATTTGATGCAGCGAATCGGTATTAATGCTGCATTTAATAGCGGAGCAATATATCTCGATGGCACGTATTTGCTGATGGTGCGCGTGGAAGGCTGGGATCGTAAGTCATTTTTTGCTGTAGCCGAAAGTCCAAATGGTATTGATAACTGGCGCTTTTGGGAACGTCCGGTTAGCATGCCCGAAACCAAGAATCCGGAGACCAATGTATATGATATACGCCTGACGCAACATGAAGATGGCTGGATTTATGGTGTGTTCTGTTCCGAGCGGAAAGATAGAAGCGCGCCTGCCAGCAATACTTCGCAGGCAACGGCAAGTGGCGGTATTGCGCGAACCAAAGATCTGGTGAACTGGGAGCGTTTACCCGATTTTATCTCGCACCACGGACAACAGCGTAACCTCGTGTTGCATCCCGAGTTTGTGGATGGGAAATATGCCTTTTACACCCGCCCGCAAGATGGTTTTATTGAAGTTGGTGCTGGTGGCGGCATCGGCTGGGCGCTGGTCGATGACATTACAAATGCTGAAGCCCCCGAAGAAATTATTATCGACGAGAAGATATACCACACCATAAAAGAACTGAAAAATGGCCAGGGGCCGGCACCGCTGAAAACCGAAAAAGGCTGGTTGCACCTGGCTCATGGTGTTCGGGCCTGTGCGGCCGGCTTGCGCTATACGCTTTTCATGTTTATGACCGATCTTGAAGATCCTTCTAAAGTTATCGCCAAACCCGGTGGATATTTTATGGCACCCGAAGGAGATGAACGCATTGGTGATGTTTCGAATGTATTATTTGCAAATGGCTGGATACGAAACGAGAACGATGAGGTTTTTATCTATTACGGTTCTTCTGATACCCGCATGCACGTGGCTACAACAACAATTGATCAACTGACCGATTACTGCCTGAATACACCGGAAGACGGTCAGCGTTCTGCCGCGAGTGTTGAAAGCATAAATCGTTTGATTGATAAAAACCGAGGGAAGTATTAACTTGGGCACAAACCTTAAAAATAGTTTGTTCCATTATGGAAAATAAAAAAACTTACAACTGGGCTGTGCTGGGCTGCGGAAAAATTGCCCATAAATTTTCTGGCGACCTTAAGTTGTTACCGAATGCCAATTTATATGCTGCAGCATCGCGTGACCTGAGACGTGCACAGGATTTTGCCAACGAATGGGGATTCGATGTAGCATATGGAAGTTACGAAGAAATGGTTGAGGATCCGGAAGTGGACGTGGTTTACATAGCAACTCCGCATTCGCACCACCACGAGCATACATTGCTTTGCCTCAATCATAAAAAAGCTGTTCTGTGCGAAAAAGCTTTTTCGTTGAACGGGAAAGAAGTGAAGGAGATGATCGAAACCGCCAAAGCAAACCATACTTTTCTAATGGAAGCTTTCTGGACCATGTTTCAGCCCAGTTTTCAGCAGGCCATGGAAATTCTCCGATCAGGTGATCTGGGTAAGCTTAAAATAGTGCGATCCGACTTTGCTTTTAACGCACCTTTTATCGAAGAAAAACGGTTGTACAATGTGGAATTAGGTGGTGGTTCGCTGCTGGACATCGGTATTTATCCCGTTTTTGCTGCACTTACTTCGCTGGGTGTTCCGGATAAGATCAAAACATTCGCCGACTTCAGCCCCACCGGATCGGAAGAAAGCATTAATATCCTGTTTAAATATAAGGATGGTGAAATGGCAAACCTCACTTCAAGTTTCGCGGCTCATTCTCCTACGCAAACCGAATATCTCTGTGAAAAAGGTTACCTGGTGCTGAATCCGCGGTGGTTCACACCAACCAACATTACCATTATGAAAGAAGGTGAAGAGCCCGAAACACTTCCAAAACAACACCGCGAAGGTTGGGGCTACCAGTACGAAGCGGAGCATGTAATGGAATGCCTCGATCGGGGATTGATCGAAAGCCCAAAGATGACCTGGAAACTCAGCCAGGATTTGATCGACCTCCTCGACCGGATTCGAATTGATGCCGGTATTTTCTTTGGCGACCGGGATAAAGATCTGTTTTTTTAAGAGGCATATAGTTCTTGTTTTGGCTGAAACAACAAAGAATCTTTTTGCTACCTTTGTACACGATTGGTGATGCGTATGCATAAAAGGGAATCCGGTGATCCTCTAATCGATGGAAATTCCGGAGCTGTACCCGCAGCTGTAAGCCACTTTCGCTTCATTGCACTGCAGCCACTATCCGTTGGCTTACGGATGGGAAGGCAGCGATGAAACAGGCAAGCCAGAAAACCTGCCAATTGGAATATTTTGATGAACGAACTTCGGGGATAGAGTTTCGGGAATCATTCGGATGATTCTGCTTTTTTCCGGGTTAAATAATTAAAAAATGACAGCCAAAGGCTTTTTTTTCATTTGGATTTTGCTGTTTGTTTTGGCCTATACAAATTATGCCAAAGATGTTAGGCGCGTCGTTTCGCTGGCTCCATCGGTAACCGAAATTATTTACCTGATTGGTGCAGAAGATAAATTGGTGGGATGTACCAGCTATTGTTCCGTTGCTGAAAATGACGATGTGGCAGAGGTTGGGAATGCTGTCGACGTGAATATTGAAGCACTTTTTGCCTTACAGCCCGATGTGGTATTGGCTATGAAACTTACCAAAGCCCAGGATATTGCTGCCATGGAAAAGTTAGGCATAAAGGTGGAAGTAATGGATTCACCCCGCAACTTTGATGAGATTTGCGATCAGACCTTACACATTGCTTCGCTTATCGGCAATAAAAGGGAAGCAGGTGAAGTGGTTGAAGCAGCCCGAAAGAAGGTGAAGGAGATTGAAAACCTGTCATCGGAACTGAAACACCGAAAGATTTTTTTTCAGCTTGGAGCCAACCCGGTATTTACAGTACTCGAAAACACTTTTATGAATGATTACCTGAGCATCTGTAATGCAGAAAATATCGCAGCTGGACTTTCAAAAGGTACGATCAGTCGAGAAAGTGTCTTGTTGCGTAATCCGGATGTAATAATAATTGCAACCATGGGTGGTTTTGGAGAGGAGGAAATGAAGATCTGGCGCACCTTTGATACCATCACGGCAGTGAAAAATAACGACCTTTTCCTGATCGATTCGAAAACATCGTGTAGTCCGACACCCGCTAATTTTGTCAGCGCGCTGGAGGATGTGTATGGTTTTTTGAGCAAGAGGAATGATCGTTAAGAACAAAAAAATGAGGAAAAGGAATACAAAATGGCTTTTGTTTTTAATGGCACTAATAATAGTGCTCATTGTTTCAGTAGCTATTTCATTGGCTTCGGGCGAGATAAAGATCGGTCTTTTCGACATTCCTTCGATACTCTCTGATAATAGCTCGATTGAATATGCAGTCCTTACAAAGATCCGCATCCCCCGGCTGATACTGGCTGGTGCTGTTGGCGGAGGATTAAGTTTGTCGGGTGCCATCCTGCAGGGCATTTACCGAAATCCGTTGGTAGAACCTTATACACTGGGTATTTCCGGCGGTGCAGCGCTTGGGGTGTCCATAGCCATTGTTTCCGGACTGGGTGGAATTTCATTTATTACCCTGCCGCTTTTCGGCTTCGCCGGAGCAGTAATAACGCTTTTCCTTGTGTATTTTTTAAGTGTAAAACGCGAAGGTTTGAACATCAATAATATGTTACTGATCGGGGTGATGGTGAGTTTCGTTTCGTCATCGGCTATGATGTTTTTAATGTCGACAACCAATACCGATAACGTGCAAAGCATCGTTTTCTGGGTCATGGGTTCGCTGGACGAATCGAACATGATTCTGATTCGTATTGCACTTTATTCAGCACTTGCTGCGCTTGTTCTGACTTATCTTTTTGCCCAGCCGCTTAATGCATTACGATTAGGCGAAGCCAAAGCAAAACACCTCGGTATAAATACCAGTCTTACAATACGGCTATTGTTTTTTCTGGCTTCGCTGTTAACGGGTATTGCCGTGGCAGTGGCCGGTGTGATAGGCTTTGTAGGGCTTGTAGTTCCGCACCTTATACGTTTGATAATCGGTAACGACTATCGTGTTTTGCTGGGCGGATCTTTTTTGGGTGGCACAATTTTCCTGGTCCTGAGTGATACCGTAGCGCGCACTGTCATCGCTCCGAACGAACTGCCGATTGGTGTGATAACCGGGTTGGTTGGCGGACTTGTTTTTATTGCGGTACTGAGCCGATCGAAATCACATTTCAAACTGAATTAAGACCTTCATAACAGCATGGATTCATTTTTTAAAATAGAGCGTTTTTCCTGTGGTTATCCCGGCCGTTTTATCCTTGAGAATATCAGTCTCGATATTCCCAAAGGTCAATTTGCAGGTATCATCGGGCCGAACGGATCTGGAAAAACAACCCTATTCAAAGGCATTGTGGCTGAACTGCAACCGCTTAGCGGCAAGTCTGTGCTAAAGGGCGAGTCTATACATGAAATGAACTTGAGAAAACGTGCACAAAACCTGGCTATCGTTACTCAGCGTATCGAATCGGGCGACATGACTGTGGAGGAATATGTACTGATGGGACGTCTTCCATACCGGCGACAGTTCCAGTTCTTCGAAAGTCAGGAGGATTATTCCATTGCTGAGAAATACATGCAGCTTACCGGTGTGGATAATTTGAAAGATAAATCGATGAACGCCTTGAGCGGCGGTGAGCAACAACTGGCCGGAATTGCCCGGGCACTGACACAGGAACCCGAACTGCTTCTGCTGGATGAGCCTACTTCTCACCTGGATATTTCGCACCAGGTGCAAATACTGAACCTGATTCGCAGATTAAGCCACGATCTCAAACTTACCATTCTGATGATCATTCACGATCTCAACCTGGCGGGTGAATATTGCGATTCGCTGATTATGCTTGATAATGGACATTTACGAAAAATGGGAATCCCGTCTGAGGTTCTCAACTACCAGGATATTGAGGAAGTATATAAAACGGTCGTTGTTACACGTACCAATCCTATTTCCGGGAAACCTGTTGTCTTCCTGGTTTCCGAAGATGTTATGGCGCAAAAGAAACTTGATCGTTAAGACGACAATTAATAAATCCATGGAAAATTGAGCTTCACAAGGGATTTTGCTAATTTTGAAAAAAGCAGAACTAAAATTTAATTTATGAAAAAATCAGTAATTGTAATTTTGGCCACACTGCTCTTTGCAGTGGGATTTGCACAAGATCAGATTAAACCCGATCCGCAACCGGCTCCCGAAACAAAAGAAGCATTTAAACTTGGGATGGCTGGATATACTTTCGTAAAATTCGATCTGGAAACTGCCTTAAAAACGATGAAGCGCTGCGATGTGCATTATTTATGCATCAAGGATTTTCATCTACCGATTGAAAGTACAGATGAAGAAATTGCAGCCTTCCACAAAAAATGTGCTTCGTATGGCGTTTCCGGTTATGGTGTTGGGCCGCTTTATATGCGATCGAAAGAAGATGTGGATAAATATTTCGACTATGCAAAAAGAGTGGGGGTGAAGTTGATAGTGGGTGTACCGAATTACGAATTGCTTCCCTATGTCGATCAAAAAGTAAAAGAATACGGATTTACTTTTGCCATCCATCTTCACGGTCCGGATCAGGATATTTATCAGGATGCCGATGAAGTTTGGGAAAAGACAAAAAACCTTGATCCAAGGATTGGCATGTGTCTCGATATTGGTCATGATACCCGTAACGGAAAAGATCCGGTGGCCGATCTTGAAAAATACCATACACGTGTTTTCGATATGCACCTGAAAGATGTAACCGGCGATACAAAACGTGGTTACTCTGTAGAAGTCGGAAGGGGTATTATCGATTTTCCAGCACTGGTGAAAATGCTGCGGAAAGTGAGATATACCGGAGTTGTCAGCCTGGAACATGAGCGAAATATGGATGATCCGTTTATGGGGATAGCAGAATCAATCGGCTATTTCAGGGCAATGCTGGTAGCCACAAAATAAATTTGAATGTTCAGAATATTTTGAAAGGTGTTGCTTAGCGCAGTGCCTTTTTTGATTGTGGACGTTTCCGGATTGGATGTAATAAAATGAAAGTCTCCATTTCGCGCCTGCTAAAATTGCCGGTTTTATAGAAGTTAATTTTATACTTTTGTTACGTGCGGAAATGGTACAAATTATACAAACGGAATATATACGGTGTCATGGGTACACTGGTTTTTCATATTCTGCTTTTTTCTGCGTTCCTGCTCGCTGATGTGGATATAAAAGGGAACGTGAAAGAAGAAGCAATAATAATCGAATTCCCCGATCTTCTTCCAGAACCCGAACTGCCTGAAGAAGTGCAACAAGATAAAGGCGAAGAACTTTCCGGTTCTGATCAGTTGAACCGCAGCAATGTGGCTTCCAATCAAACTGCCTCTGAAAATACCACCACCTCGACCGACGAATTTTTTGACAGTGAATACATGCGTGAAATTGAGGAAGCCCGTCAGCTTCGTTCCAGTGTCGATAATAATCTTTCGAAAGAAACTGTTGACCTGAGCGAAATTGATATGCCTGTTGAAACCACTGAAGGAATGGACAGGGATTCAATAAAAAATGTGATTTATGCCGGTGAAAGTAATATAAAATATTACCTCGACAATCGTTACCACATTCGCTTGCCGGTGCCGGTTTATCTGGCCCAGGGGGGTGGAACCGTGATTGTGGATATTAAAGTCGATCGCAGTGGAAAAGTGATTCAGGCTAATGCCCGAGAAAATAAATCGATTCGCGATAGACAAATATTTCTTTATGCACAGGAAGCAGCTTCCCGGACAGTTTTTAACAGCGATAACAATGCTCCTGAACCTCAATCGGGAACCATCGAATATACCTTTGTAGCGCAATAAAACATACATGTTAAGTTATTTTAATCTTTAACATGATTTAACAACTTTTTTTTGTCACATCTCACACACGCTTTTATATTTGCAGTACGTTTATTTTCATAAGTTTAGGTTTAGTTAGGTTAGTTAGTTTAATGAGAAAAGGATGGGTTATTGAACCCGTCCTTTTTGTTTTTTTGTTCCTCCGCAATTCTTCTCCAATATTTTTCTTGTTTTTAATATAATTTCTATCTTTAGCAATTAATGTAAAGTGTTGTCTATAAGCGAAATCGCTGTGAGATAGTCGACATGTTAATAAAACTGTGAATAGAATAATTTTAAACAGAGGGTTACCTTTTGCCTTTTAATCGAATAATATAGTAGAACATGATAAGTTATACGGATGCGCAAATCCTGAAAGGAATCTTAAGACATGATAATTTAATTTTACAGTACATTTACAAACAGTACTATTATAAAGTAAATTATTTCATTAAGAAAAACCAAGGAAGTGAAGATGATGCCAGTGATGTATTTCAGGAAGCTATAATCGTAATTTATAGAAAATTAAAAGAAAACGATTTAATTTTCGAAAAAAGTTCTTTTCAAGGTTATTTATTTTCGGTTTGCAGATTTCTATGGTTGAAGCAACTTGAGAAAAGGCGGATAGAAAGAGAAAAACTGAACGATTCGTTACCCTACCAGGAAGACCTATATGATGACAACCTGGTTGAACTGGTAGATAAAAACGAAAAGTACGGCTTATATCAGAAACATTTTAAAACCCTTAGTTCTGATTGCCAGAAGTTGTTACAGTTATTCTTCGAAAAAGTATCGCTTAAAGAAATTGCAAAGATTATGGGGTATAAAACAGAGAAATATGCAAAAACCCGGAAATACAAGTGTAAAGAACTGCTTATCAAGCGTATAAAGCAAGATACAGAATTTAAAAAGATACTTGAAGATGACACCTAAAGCAGAATTTTTTGGACGCATTGAAGACTACTGTCTCAATCTATTGGACGCAAAAGAAAAACAAGAGTTTGAAAGAGAGTTAGCCACAAACGAAGAACTAAGAGAAGAAGTGCAACTTCACAAAGACATTCAGGACGCCGTATTGGAAATGGATGTTTTAGACCTCAAGGGAACCCTCGAAGAAATCCACAAAGAAAACTTAGTTGAAAGCCCATCCAATGGTTCATTTGCCTTGCTCGAAGAGTTGAGCGAGATTGAAGAACTGAAAGATGAGTTGACCTTCGAAGAGTTGATCAACAGTTTCGAATCTATGCCTAAAGTTCACGTTTATCAGCACGAAAAAACGTCGAACGAGAATGTTCATCGTTTCTACGAAGAACAACGCAACGGTGCGGATACCGGTCAAGTGGAAGAAGACATGAACGGGTTTGATATGGAAGGGTTGGAAGGGCTGGAAGAAGCCGTTCTTGAAACCGATATCCTCAACCTGCGTGAAACCTTGCAACAAGTTGCAAAATCCGTTGAACCTCAGTATTCAGTTGAAGAAATTGACGATTACCTGAATGGTGAGATGGGGGATGAAATACTTGCTGAATTTGAAGCTGAATTAAAACAGAACAGTGCCCTGCTGGATGAAGTAGGCCTGCATAAAGATATTGAAAACGCTCTTGAGGAAACAGATATCATGAATTTGAGGGATGAAATGAAAAACATCATGGAAACCGAAACTTCATGGAATGTCAGTGAGCGAAGCATCGAAGATTTTATCGATGGACTGCTTGAAGAAGAGTTGCTCGAGGATTTCAGCGCTGAATTAAAGGAAAACACGGATCTGATGGCCGAAGTTGCCCTGCGTGAGCAAATTAACAATGCCATCGGAGAAAAAGATGTACAATCGCTGCGGGCCAGTCTGGGAGATGCCAGAAAATCGGCAGAAGAGCATGAAGTTAAATCGATTGTTATGCCACGATTTGACGTGCATTCGACACGTTTTTGGAGAAACAGCGTAGCAATGATCATTGTATTGGTTGGTTTGATCGGCGTATTAAATACAAGTATGCAATCAGTGGATAGAGCTTACGACAAATATTTCGAGAGTCCAACCTGGGCCTCAGAACGTTCGGCAACCACTGCACTCGACGGCATTCAAACAGCAAGAATAGCCTACCAGCAGGAAAACTATCTGGGTGCCATTAATTTGCTGAAAAATACCCCTGTTACGGATAACGAAGCTTTTGTGAAAGATTTTTATATGGCATTGAGTTACCAAAATCTTCAGGAATGGGATAAAGCAGTTGAGGATTATACTAAAGTGATCGATCATGCAAACAACCTGTTCATCGAAGAAGCGGAATGGTATCGTTCACTGTGTTATCTGAAACTGAATGAAAAGGCAAAAGCGAAACAGGAATTGCTGGCAGTAATCGACAGAAAAGGTTACTACGAGAAAGATGCCAGGGCCGTACTAAGGAAATTAAGGTACACACTTAAATAAAAGCATATCGTTAAAGATTGATTCGGTTTATAAATACACATTCACCTTTCAATAAATTGAATCAAAAAACGAAATACACATTCAAGGAAATAGATTGATTCGTAATACACATTCAGGAAGCCTGCCGTTTGCGGCGGGCTTTTTTCATTCGTATTCCCTGATCGATTGAAAAACCGGCTATCAGGAGAATAAGAAGTGCAAAGAAATAGATATCATTACTAGTGTAAACAGGAGAATTATCACCGATGGATTTAAAACTCATCCAGTAGTGGGGATGTGCAAGTCGTGAGTTCGCATTTTCCAGGTATTCGATTTTAGCTGATCGAAGCGCTTCGTCTTTGGTTTTTCCACTTTTCAGGTTTTTGTAAAAAGAAGTCATGATTTGTGTTCCGGCGTTGTCTTCCACTTCCCATAAGGACATTACAATGGATGGACAACCGGCATAAAGAAAACCGCGTGCCAGACTCATCAATCCTTCTCCTTTTTGCATCTTTCCAACCCCAGTATTACAGGCACTTAATACTGTAAGTCTAACATTTTGCAGATCAAGATTATAAACATCGGCCGTATTCAGCCAGCCATCTTCTTGCAGGTCTTCTTCATTATCGACAGGAGAAAAAGCCAACCTTGAGTAAGCCGGCAACGAATCATTAATATAGGCGTGCATGGCCAGGTGAAGAATGTCGTAGCGTGCGCTTAGTTGACGAAAATTTTCTTCGGTGGCAGCACTGCCCCGATAAATATCTGTAGTAACCGTTTTGGCAATGGCATCCACTTCTTTCTGTACGCCCGGCAGCGGCATCAGAGTATATGAAGCATTTGACAATTCTATTTTTTCGGAATGATATTCCGGGGCAAAAGCTAAAATGCGATTTCTCAGATTGCGTTGAGAATTACGGTGCTTCATGAGTATATTCACCGAATTGGCGTAGTTCACATTGAACTCTCTGACAAGGTAATCGAGTTTCGAGAAATCGATCATTTGTCCCATGTCGGGAATGGTTTTCAGTAATCCGTCAAAAGCAATGTAATTTAGTTTGCCATCGGGGATGATGGTCAGGTTTTTGTTTTTGATCTGGTTATGAAAAGGCTGAATTAGAAGAGTATACATGTCGTTTGCTGAAAGACAGAACTGCTTTGACTCTTCATTTTGAGTGAAAAGATAATTTGGGGTGGTCATAAAATTAAAAATATACTCCATCGAATTTTTCATCTCTGTTGTAATCAACTGACGATGAAAAACCCTGCTATCCCTGGTAATCACAAAAGTGTAAAGTTCCGATATCGAATCGCTTTCGTTTAAAACGTATTCCAGTACGGCCTCCTTTTTTTGTAACTGTTGCTGGATCTCGTCAATTGACAGCATTTTTTTTGAATACTTCAAATCGTAGTAATCGGGATAGTTTTCTTCCAGGTAACGGTTGAGTTCATCGCGTTGCCGGCTGGCATCAAAAACTTTGTCGTTGTATTCCTGAATCAGCAGAGAGTCGGGTTCTTCAAGACTACTTTCCTCATAAATTTTTTCGTTGTAGATCGAGATCGTATTGTTGAGTTTATTTTCCAGTTCCACCAAACTGTCCGGAATGAGGCTGTTCTCTTGTGCCAGATCAGTGGATATCTTGTCAAAAACGGCGCTGCTCTTGAGTTGTTCTGAATTGTTAAAGGCCAGTTCAAGGTATTCATCTTTTTTATTCAGATCGTACACCAAATAGGCCGATTCTATTGTCTTTTCAAAAGTTGAATATTCCAGTTGAGCCAGTTGGATTTTGCTTTCATCGCTCGAGATTTCCATTCTGGCTCGTTGAATTAACCCGCCAATCACTTTGTAATAACGCAAAGCCTCCTCCAACGATTCCTCATAAAAATTATCTTTTTCTTCTTTATCAAGTAAGGCCATTTCGCTATAGGTATCGGCCATAGACTTTAGCAAGATCACACAATCGGTAAAAGAAAGGTTATTGTTGATTTCTAAATGTTCAATTTCAACTTCCCCATTTCCGGTATATAATGCATTAAGACTTTTAGTATAAAACTCGATTGCCTCTATAAGATTTTGCTTTCTTTGTTGCCGGAAATTAATCAAGTTTTGGGTTGCAATCGGCTTGGATTGTAATAAACGTCCTTTGAACTCATAATAACGTGATAGTTGAATTCCTTTATTTTTTTGGTATTGACTAATGATTTTATACGCTAAATCTAAATTTTCTTCACTTTCATCAATTCTTTGCGCGACAGTCAAGAACTCGGCATAATTCAAATATGTTATTGCAGTTTGGATATGATCTGGTCCATAAAAGTCATTTACTAAACTAATTGTTTGACGATAATAATGATTGGCAATATCGAAATTACCTTCTTCTTGATTTATTATTGCAATTAGTTCCAAATAATAAATTTGATTGAAACTATCAGTTTGAGAGATATTCTCTTGTAGTATATTAAACGCCACATCATATTCCTCTAATAGACTGTGAATCTCTGCAATTGCATATTGAGCATCAGAAAGATCAATATGATCTATTGGATTTTGGTTTAAAAAAATATCTCGAGCTTGTTCAAAGTATTTTAATGCATTCCTGTAATCAAGTTTTGACCTGTATACATTACCAATATTTCGATATAATCTTGCGAGTGAGGTAAGATTTGGGTCGTTTCGCATCAAATAACTATTCTCCGCCATTTGATAAGATTGGAGGGCTTTTTCGTTTTGACCTAAATTGAAATATGCAATTCCAATTGCAGAATATGCGGCGCCTAGCATGTAATCTTCACTGCCGTAGACCTTTTTGCGGTATTCTAAAACCAATTTAAAAGTATCCAAAGCTTCGACATTTCTACCTTCCCTGTTAAGAATCATTCCTGTTCTAGCTAGTTCTCTGGCTCTATCCCGAAACCACAAAGAATCCCTTGATTGACCTGATAAAAAAGCAGGGATTATAAGGAAAAGAATAAATATAAAAGTTCCTGCTCTGGCCATTATTGAGATTGATTTTCGATACCAAATTTAAAGTTTTTTAATTTTTTTCAAATATAGGGGGTTACCTTTTTGCTGTTTTCAGAATATATAAGTGAATGTGTATTTATAAAGTTTAACGAATCAATCTATATAATGATGAAAAGGGTACAGGGACAAACAACAGAAAATACTTTCAAAAATTTAGGTTTTGATGTATTGACCAACGCAGAAATGAACACCATTAAAGGTGGATTGGATTCAAGACCTAAATCACGTCCAAAAGACGTTTTTGATTTCGAAGAAGAATAGCCTATATACAGAACCAATTAAGTTGTTAGTACAGGGGGTTAAGACGGGACGCGTTTTAATTCCCTTTTGGTGTTTTTAGTGGGGTACTCATTTATCCCTTTCGTTTACCCCGGAATAATTCATACTTATTAAACTTACATTTCAGTGCACCATTCATCAAATCCAGTTTGGTAGCCGGCTTTAATCCAATGTATTTCATGCTTTCAAGCGCGGCACTCAGAATCCAGGCTTCGCTACCAGCGTACTGATGTTTCAGTCGTTCTCCGATCATTTCATACAGCCCGTTTAAGTCAGCCTCTATCAATCGTTCTCCATAGGGCGGATTCGTTACAATGGTTCCGTTTTTAAATTCTGATTGTAAATCCCTGAAATTCGATTTTTGAAATTTAATCTTATTAAATACCAATGCCCGTCGTGCATTTGTTTGAGCGTTGAGCAAGTTACCGCCATCAATATCAGCGGCATAAATACTGTGGCGGAATTCACGTGGCGGCTGCGGTTCGGTAATGCGGTCCCACAGAAGCTGGTCGTAATCGTTCCATTTCTGGAATGCAAATTCTTTTCTGAATTTTGCCGGGGGGATGTTGTAGGCGATCATTGCTGCTTCGATAGCCAATGTACCTGATCCGCACATGGGATCCATAAAATCGGAATTACCATACCAACCGGCTAAAAATATCATTCCCGCAGCAAGCACTTCGCTTAAGGGTGCTTCACCCTGTTTTACCCTGTAACCTCTTTTATGCAATGATTCTCCCGAACTGTCGATCGACAGGGTGCAACTGTTTTCAAAGATGTGCACATTTATAATGATATCCGGTTCAGCTGTTTCAACGTCGGGTCGTTTTCCAAAGCGTTCCCGAAAGTGATCGGCAATGGCGTCTTTCACTTTTAGCGAAGCATACATAGAGTTTTTGAAATCGCGGGAATTGACCACTACACTGTCGATTCTGAAATGCAGATCAAGGCCAAAGTATTTGGTCCAATCAATGTTTTTACATTTGAGGTAGAATTGATCTACATTTTTGAATTGAAAGCGTTCAATTTCTTTTAAAATGCGAATGGCTGTTCGCAGGTGGTAATTGGATTTATAAACCATTTCGAGGTTGCCCTCGTAAAATACTGCCCTTTTACCGCGACGAACATTTTTGCCGCCTATTTTCTTTATTTCTTTGGCCAGTACATCTTCAAGTCCGGCAAAGGTTTTTGCAATGAGTTGGTAGTCTTTCAAATCAGCAAAGTATTTAGTTATATTCCAGCACCATCAGTGAAAGGCAGGTCTTTCGCACGCTTTTGAACCACACGCGATTGCGGGGGCAGGTCTTTGGTTACCCAGACATTTCCCCCAATTACGGAGCCTTTTCCGATCGTTACGCGTCCAAGAATAGTTGCTCCGGCATAAATGACCACATTGTCTTCCACGATTGGGTGTCGCGGAATTCCTTTAATCGGGTTGCCATGTTCATCCAGCGGAAAACTTTTTGCTCCAAGTGTGACACCCTGGTAAATCTTTACATTGTTTCCTATAATCGAAGTTGAGCCGATCACTACTCCCGTTCCATGGTCGATGGTTAGGCTTTCGCCGATTTGCGCCCGTGGATGAATGTCGATCCCCGTTTCGCTGTGCGCCATTTCAGAAATTATTCTCGGTAGTAATGGCACTTGTAACTGCAATAATTTATGCGCCAGACGGTAATTCGTAATTGCGCGTATTCCGGGATAACTAAAAATTACTTCCCCAAAATTCTTCGCAGCCGGGTCATTCAAGAATGTGGCTTCTACATCTTTGACCAGTAAACTTCTTAATTCCGGCAGGAATTCGATGAATGCAATGGTGCTTTTTTCGGCCCGGGATTTGTGTTTTTCTACTTTATTTTCCGATTCATCCTCACAATCGAAACACATTCCGGCCAGAATTTCACCACTCAATAACTGGAAGAGTTCATCAATGTATACACCCATGTAGTGTTTGGTGGTTCCACCACGCAGTGTGGTGCTGCCAAAATAGCCCGGGAAAAGTATCTCGCGTACGAGGTCGATGATTCTTCCAATGTTTTTGTTCGAAGGAAGTGGTTCTCCCTTGAGATGTTCGTGGCAAACCAGTTTATACGATTCAGGATCGCTGAGTTGCTCCACAGTATCCGTTATTCGTTTATCAAATTCCAAAATTGTCATAATTTCTTGTCTGAAACAAAGCTAAATACAATCGTTTACTATTACACAGTAAAAAACGAAATAATACAGTTTTTGTTGATTTATTTATGTAGTCTGTCGATAACCTTGATGGCATTTTGCAGACGTGCATTTTCGTTTCCATCAACAATACGATAAGGGAAGTTGTAATTTTCGATAGTTTTTATGTATCGCTGTTGAAGCTGTAATCGATTTTCTCCGCCATTCTCCCTTACATCATCCGCCTTCCAGGGCAAATCGATATCGCAAACCAGGAACATATCGACAGGATGTATTCGGATCGCTTCTTCAATCCATTCCGGAATCCGATCAAAAACAACATCGAACCAGATTTTAGTAATCACCAACCAGGTATCCAGGATCACCAACGGTTTGTCAGACTTTACCAATTCATTGTATTGTTCCAACTGTTTCCGGGCTATAAATTCTACATCTTCGAATGTATACTTTCGGCCAAGGTTAAGGATGTAGTCGCGTGCATATTCTCCATGGAAAGGCACCCTGTAATAATTTGCCAGTGCTTCGGAAAGTGTGCTTTTCCCTGTGGACTCAGCACCGGTAATTGCGATTATTATTGGTCGGTGTTTCAAATTTCTTTTTTTAAATCCTTTTTCCATTCGAGGTAACCCAGAATGGCCATAACCGTGTAAATAGTAAATAAAATTACGGTTGGCCACAAACCTTTGTACACATATAATCCGGCTGAAACGGCATCTACAAAAATCCAGATCAACCAGTGTCCGATATATTTTTTTGCCAACATCCAGGTGGCAACAATACTTAACGCCGTAGTAAGCGAATCCATGTAGGGAACATCAGAATCGGTAAAATTCAGCAAAATATAAAGAATAATTACATACAGGATCAAGGAAACCAGCAACAAGATTCCTTTTAGTTTTTTCGTAGTAATCCGAACCGGAACCTGTTTCTTTTGGGCAGGCTTTTTCCCGCGTAACCAAAAATACCATCCATACAAACTGATTCCGACATAATACACCTGCAAGCCCATATCGGCATAAAGTCTTGCCCGGGAAAAAACGATCACATACAATGCTGAGGTGAGCAGACCGGTAGGCCAGGTCAGTATATTCTGCCTGATCGAAAAGAAAATGTATAATATACCAAGAATGGCTCCCAGTAATTCAATTTTATTACCCAGGAGCCATTCCAGAATGAGAGCAATCATATTCGTTTATTCGGTTGTTACCAGCAGGTTATTGTATTCTTTTTGGTTATCCAGTACTTCAATCGCTTTTAAGATCGCTTCATCGTCGCGGTTGAGCACCTTGTACATGTCATTACGCGAATACATGTCGCGTGCAATATACGCTTTCAGTTCTTTTTTTAAACTTTCTTTGGTAAACTCAAGACTTTCTTCATTTTTCTCGATACCTTCTTTTTCTCCCCGTTCTACAATTTCAGCTATCACGTCATCTGTAATTTTGAAGTTTTTATTAAAAGCTTCAAATTCGGGGTATTCGGCTTTTAACTCATCACGATGTGCGTCAACAAAGTCAAGCACGTAATTGTAAGTAACATTTTTGCGACGCAATTTATTCAGATAACTGTAATGATGGGAAGTATCAAGCGGAACAAAAATATCGGGCATTATGCCTCCACCTCCGTACACATTTCTTCCATTCAACAATGTTTTGTGCTTCAGTTTATCGTCGAAATGAATGCTGTCGGCACTGAACATTTCACCGTTGGTCATTCGATTGGCATAGTCTTTTCGATACTCCGAAAGGCCTTCGTCATAAGGTTTCTGAATACAACGGCCACTTGGTGTGTAATAATGTGCAGTGGTTAAACGGACCATTGATCCATCGGTCAGGAAAAATGGTTTTTGCACCAGTCCTTTTCCGAATGAGCGACGTCCGATAATCAATCCGCGGTCCCAGTCCTGTATGGCGCCGGAAACAATCTCGCTGGCCGAGGCAGAACCTTCATCTACCAAAACGATCAGGTTTCCTTTTTTAAATTCGCCTTTGGTGCTTGCATCGTAATCCCGCTTAGGGTCGTTCAAACCATCGGTATATACGACCAACTGATCATCTTCCAAAAACTGATCAGCAATTTCAATCGCCGTGCGCAAATAACCTCCACCATTTCCCCGAAGGTCAAGAATCAGGTTTTCCAGGTTATTTTGCTTGAGTTCCTTAATCGCCATTTCAAATTCATCGTTTGTGGTAGCTGCAAATTTATTGAGTTTGATGTAACCTGTAGATTCGTCGATCATGTAGGAAGCATCGAGGCTGAAAATCGGGATCTTATCCCTGATTATTTTGAACTCCAGCAGTTCGGGTTCGGTACGACGTGAAATTTTCAGGTTGACTTCCGTGCCCTTATCACCCCGCAACATATCGAAAACATCCGAGTTTTTCAGGCCAATTCCCGCTATGTTCTTACCGTCCACTTCAACAATACGGTCGCCCGCCCGTAACCCAACTTTCTCAGACGGACCTCCTGCAATGGTTGTCGTTACCAGCAGCGTATCCTTATAAATGTTGAACGAAATGCCAATACCCTCGAAATTGCCTTTCAGCGGCTCATTCATCTTATCCACTTCTTCTTTTGAAATATAGGTAGAATGCGGATCAAGCTCGCTTAGCAAATGAACGATTGCATCTTCGGTTAGTTTCGTCACGTTTGCCGAATCTACGTAGTAACCGTCGACTAAACGCAATAAACGGGCAAACTTTAACTGGTTTTCCTGAACTGTTTCCTGTGCTGAAATCCGAACAACAGGAAAAGCCAAAAACACGGCCAGCATTATACTAAATCCAAAATTTCCTACCTGCTTCACTGAAATGTTTCTCATGATCTCTAAATTTTACTCAACAACCCTATAGTTTCAATCTGTATCTAAAACCTAACAACTATTCCCACTCAATTGTTGCAGGCGGTTTCGAACTGATATCGTATACCACACGGTTTATTCCTCTGACTTTATTGATAATTTCGTTCGACATTTTTGCCAGGAAATCGTATGGAAGGTGCACCCAATCCGCTGTCATACCATCGGTAGAGGTAACGGCTCGCAGCGCCACGGTGTTTTCGTAGGTACGTTCGTCACCCATAACTCCGACCGATTGAACCGGCAGCAACATGACACCGGCCTGCCATACCTCATCGTACAAATTCCATTTTTTTAATCCATTGATAAAGATGGAGTCGGCTTCCTGCAGCATGCGTACTTTTTCCGGGGTGATGTCGCCCAAAATCCGGATTCCAAGTCCCGGGCCCGGAAACGGATGGCGTCCCAACAATTCCTTTTTGATGTTCAGGGCTTTACCAACTCTGCGTACTTCGTCTTTAAAAAGCAGCTTTAATGGTTCCACGACTTTCAATTTCATTTTTTCTGGAAGCCCGCCAACGTTATGGTGTGATTTGATAGTAGCCGAAGGGCCATTTACGGATACCGACTCAATTACATCGGGATAAATGGTACCTTGTGCCAGCCATTTCACATCCTGAATTTTATGGGCTTCCTCGTCGAAAACCTCGATGAAGTTTCGCCCGATAATTTTTCGTTTTTGTTCAGGATCGGATACGCCGGCAAGGTCGTTCCAGAATTTCTGACGGGCATCGACACCGATTACATTCAATCCCATGTCTTTGTATGAATGCAACACATCTTCGAACTCATTCTTGCGAAGCAAACCGTTGTCAACAAAGATACAAGTCAGGTTTTTTCCTATGGCTTTATTTAGCAAAACACCCGCCACTGACGAGTCTACACCTCCGGATAGACCAAGTACCACTTTGTCGTCCCTTAATTGGGCTTTTAATTCCATTACAGTAGTTTCTACGAACGAATCGGGGGTCCAGTTTTGTTCGCAACCGCAAATATCGCTTACAAAGTTCTGCAGTAACTGCTTTCCTTCAATGGTGTGATACACTTCAGGATGGAACTGGATCGCCCATGTTTTTTCATCATCAACCTTGTAGGCAGCGTAATTTACGTCTTCTGTCGAAGCGATCACCTTATAGTTTTTTGGTAGATTTACGATCGTATCGCCATGCGACATCCATACCTGAGTATGTAGTTTGATATTTTTGAAAAGTTCGCTATCGTGATCAATAAAGCCAAGATTGGCGCGTCCGTATTCACGGGTGTTCGACGGAGCTACTTCACCACCATAATAATGTGCCATGTACTGGGCTCCATAACAGATGCCAAGCACGGGAAGCTTTCCTTTAATTTCGGAAAGATCAGGGTGGGGAGCATCTTTATCGCGTACCGAATACGGACTTCCCGATAGTACCACCCCTTTCACACTTTTATCGATTTCGGGATGATGGTTAAACGGGTGAATTTCACAATAAACATTCAGTTCACGAATTTTCCTTCCGATTAACTGTGTATACTGAGATCCAAAGTCGAGGATCAAAATCTTTTCCTGCATTCAAATTGCTTTATGGTGGTGAATCCACAAAAGTAAAAATATCGTCTCAAAAGCCTTGCATTTTGGCTTCAAAATAACAGCTTTTCGAAATAGTTGTGCGCTTTTCTGCCAGGTCGAATGATTAAGTAAAATTAACTTCTAATTGCTGCGTTTACCTTTTGGGTTGGGTATTATTTTATATTTTTGGATCGATTTATCAAAGTACTTATTCATGAGGATAATTCTGAGCGCAATACTGTTCTCGTTTTTTCTTTTATCGATTGATCCGGTGAATGCACAAAACCTCCGTGAAAACGAAGTTGTGGTGATCGATGGAGAAAAGTTTGTGCTTCACCAGGTTAAAACAGGTGAGACAATTTATTCGTTAACTAAGAAATACAATGTCGACCGTTCAGAACTTGAAAAGTATAATCCTGAAATTCGTAAAGGACCAAGTATTGGTGATATTTTGAAAATACCTTTAAAAGAAGGTGCAGATCTTTCAATCGGTCCTGATCAAAAGAAAGGCAAACCTGATGGTTTTTCAGTACACAAAGTTAAATCCCGAAGAGAAACGGCATATTTCATTGCCAAAGAATACGGAATTACCGTGGAAGAGTTGTATGAATACAACCCTGAAGCCAAGCGTTTTAAGCGGGGTGAGATTTTAAAAATACCGTTTTGGAGTGCTGAAAAAGCAGAGCAGATCAGCGAAGAGAAAACATCCTCTGATTCTCAAACAGCAAATGAAGAAAAGCGGTTGATCAGTCACCAGGTTGCTTCCGGCGAAACCCTTTATTCGCTGGCCCGAAAATACCATGTTTCGGAACAGGATATTTTGCGCTTAAATCCGAATGCCGCCAACCTAAAAGCCGGTGCTATAATTTACATCCCTGAGAATGATCTTCCAACTGCTGCAACCAAAGCAGAGCAGCCCGCAAAAACTTACGACGGCAAATATTTTGAGCACATTATTGAATCGGGTGAAACACTATGGGGAACCACCCGGCGTTATGGGGTTTCGGAAACAGAACTCAAAGCCCTGAATCCCATCTTGAATACCGGATTTCCAGCAGGTGCTGTAATAAAAATACCTGTAGTAGAAGAAGAAAAGCCGATGGTTAGGCCGGTGAACAGCAGTGCCTTTCAGGAGCATTATGTGGAGAAAGGAGAAACTTTGTATGGTATTTCCCGGGAATTTGGTGTGAGCATTCTGGATCTAAAAAAATACAATCCGGTACTCGAACACCGTAATCTGGTGTATGGTGAAACTATTTTGATCCCGGTTAAAATGGAAGAACCATTCATGGACACCGAAGGTGACAACGTCGTCATTCGTGATGAGACGGAGAGTCTCCCGGAACCCGATGAAGATTTTTACAAAGTGGACCTTACCGTCGAAATCCCGGAAGGATGTCAGCCCGATTTTACCGGTATACATTCAGCGAAATCGTACAAAGTTGCTTTATTTCTGCCTTTGTTTCTTGAAGCCAACGACACATTGAATCGTGAGGATCTGATAACGGACACAACGCTTCTGGCAAGTGAAACCGAAGCTTTGCTGATCGATGGTGTAAATGCCTATGTAATTGATACCACATCGCAGGACACTACTATAGAATTTGAGCGCAAGGAAGAGTTCAAAAAATTTTACGGCAACTCGGAGAATTTTATCCAGTTTTATGAAGGCGTATTGTTAGCCATGAAACGTATGCAGGCAAGGGGAGTGAATGTTGAACTCAAGGTATTTGACACACAACAGCGTGCCGATTCAATACGTAAATACATTAGTGATCCTGAATTTTTGCAAATGGATCTTATTATCGGACCGATTTATCCCGATGTACAACGCGAAGTTTCTATGGTTGCAGCAAAGAACAGTATTCCAATGGTTTCACCGCTGGCTTCGCAATCCAATCTCATCAACAACAACCCGTATTATTTTCAGGTGAACCCCACACGTGATTATCTTGCTGTCCAAACTGCTGAAATGGTCGCAGAGGAATATTATAACAGTAACCTTATTATTCTGGAAAATGGTGAATATACAGGTACTCCGGAAGGAAGAGTAGTTGAACTCTTGCAGGAAAAATTTGTAAATGCCGGCTTGATGAGTCGACGTGAAGGGGTGAATTTTACCTTCTATGATTTTCAAAAAGAAGGACCCTTTGGTTTGCGTCGTATCATGTCGAAAACCAAGGAGAATGTTGTTTACATACCGTCTTCAAACGAAGGGAAACTGAGTATAGCAATATCGAATGTCAATAACCTGGCAAGCGATTTTTCGATTACCCTTATTGGTACCCATCGCTTCCCGAATTACACAAGCATCCAACTCGATCATTACCACAACCTGAAACTTGAATTTGTCGCCCCTTACTGGATCGATTACGGTGCACCGCAAACTATCGATTTTATCGAAAGGTTTAAAAGTAATTTTGGAACCGAACCCACTAATTTTGGTGTACAGGGGTATGATGTTACCTTATACTTTGTAGAGGCGCTTGCGGCTTACGGACGTAATTTCACCGACTGTCTGCCATATTTTCATACCAATCTGATTCAGGGAAAATATCATTTCGAAAAGTTCTCTCAATATGGTGGTTATATGAATCAGGGCGTTTCAGTAATTCGTTACACACGCGATTACGAAGTTCAGCGTGATCGCGTGAAAGGACAGCCGCGTTTGATTGTCGCCGAAATAGAATAAATCAGAGTATTCACTGTTTTCTGTTTTCTTCCACCTCTTTTTTTCTCGCTAAAATCGCAGCTAAGAACAACAGGCCACCAATTCCGATTAACACTATTCCCAAGCTTGTTGAAGGTTTCAAGTTATTCATTAGCGTTATTCCAACGGCAATAATGGTGATTCCCGCGAAAAGCAGCCCTCTAGATCTGTCGGTTTTTTTAGTCATGACATATTTTAATTTATTCCAATTCTTTTTCTGTGCGCTTTTTTCCCAACAATGAAAGTATAATCCAAAAACCCATCAACATGCCGGTAATTGAAACGATAATGATCAGCTTATTAAAAAGCTCTTGCAATGAAAGCCCAGGACGCTGAAAAATATTGTAGCGGGCGTAGGTAAACAAACTACCCAATACAACGAATCCCAGGTAAAGTAGCAATATGCTCTTCACTTTTAGTTTTTGGATGGGGATAGCTCCAAAATAGAGTAAAGCGCTGATCAGAAAAACGGAGTTAACCGTCATAATTATGGCAATGTCTTCAAAATCGCTGTAATCCTGTCCCAAAGCAAACTGACGATACATTACAACTCCCTGCATGGCAAGTATTGTAAGAAAATACATGATTGAGATAATCTTGTACGCAATTTGTTTGTTGCGTTCATCCATGTTTAGAAATGGTTTTTTATTCGTTGTCTTCATACCAAAATAAATCATTTAAAGTTTTATCGAGCGTCTGTGAAATCCTGATACAAAGGTTAAGTGAGGGATTGTACTTGCCTTTTTCTATCAGTCCGATGGTTTGACGGGTAGCACTAACAAGGTCGGCCAGTTCCTGTTGTGAGTACCCTTTTTCTATCCTCGCTATTTTAAGTTTTATATTTTCCACGACTCAAATGTAATATAAAAATTACAAAATGCAATATATATATTACATTTAATTGCGTATGTAAATTATTTAAATTAAATGTTTAACTGATTCTCAAGAAATCTCGCCGGCTTTTTTTAGGGAGAAACGAGAAGCAATGGGACCTGCAATTTCGTGTATCAGGGCAGCGCCAATCACAATTCCAATGAGCATTGATGCTGTTTTATCGAAGATGTCTTCATTGGCAATAAGCAATGCCAGTCCAATTACTATACCGCCTTGCGGAAGCAGACCGCCTGCAGCATACTTTTTCACTTTAGGACTGAAATTTAATAAGGTTGCACCGGTATATATTCCCAGGAATTTACCCGCTGCCCTTGCCAAAATGTAAATGATGATTAATACCGCGCTGCCTCCGATCGACGACAGTTGCAAATGCAGTCCGGAAAGTGTGAAGAATACGACAAAGATCAATTCGTCGGTGTAGCGTTCCATTAACTGCAGAATTTTATCAGCAAGGGGATTTGAATTTACAACTACCGCACCTAATGTAAGTGTTGCAAGCAGCGATTCGAATCCAAAATACTCCGAAATGCCATAACTCAGCAGTACCAACCCAAAAGTAAGCACGATTAGCGAGCCTTCCGTTTGTTTTTGAAACCATTTAATCAGAAAATTGAAAAGAAATCCAACTACGACACCGGTCAAAACGGCACCGCCTATTCCAATAAGCATATCAAGCATGCTCGCCCCAAAAGCCACATCGGTTTTACCCATAAAAAAGGCGGCAAATGCCGTTACCAGGGTATAAATCACAATTCCCACAATATCGTCGAAAGCGGCAATTTCAAGCATCGATGAACTTACTTCGCCCTTCGCTTTGTATTCGTGAATGACGGCCAGTGTCGCCGAAGGATCGGTCGGTGCAGCAAGCGATGCCAGCACCATGCTAATTGCAATGTTCGCATAAACTGAGTGAAAGATGGTGATAAAAAACTGGAGGCTCAGGAAAATAAATATAAAAACTGCCAGAAACGCGAACATTGCTTCTGCAAGGGTAAGCAATAAAATCTTTTTCCCGGTTTTCTTCAGTTTTGTGGCCGATAAGGAACCACCTATCGAAAAGCTTATAAAGGAGAGTGAAATGGTAAGTAAAGGGTCGGTATGCTCCACAAATTTTTCCGACACAATGCCCAGCAGATCAGGATTGAGCAGAACACCAGCAAGGATATATCCCGAAATGCGCGGGAGTTTTATCTTTTCGGCTAATTCACCCAGTATAAAACCTGCAAAAATTAAAATTCCTATGCTTAGTATGATGTTCATTCCATTTTTCTAATAAATACCCCGAAAAGGGACGGCTTTAATTTTCTTCTAAGGTAATTTTTTGAATTCAGGTTATCAAAGTTATTGCTTCTATTGTACGAGCTTTATAATCACATTTTGATTTCATTTAAACGAAAATGACTTTATAATACAACCCAGGACAGTAAGTAAACCAATAGCATGGCGGCCGTTCCTTGCATTAATGTTGCCACTGTATGTGTTCGGTAGCCGGTTTTAACATCCATACCGGAAAATTGTGTGACCACCCAAAAGAAACTGTCGTTAGCGTGTGAGATCGTCATGGCTCCTGCTCCAGTTGCCATTACTGCCAGTACTTTACCGTATAACGATTCGAGACCAATGCTTGACAAAAGAGGAGCGATTAATGCCGATGTTGCAACCAGTGCAACCGTAGATGAACCCTGGGCCGTTTTAAAGGCGACAGCGATAAAGAAGGGTAAAAAAATGCCCAGTTGATAATCGGCCAGCAGGTAGCCCAGCGTTTCACCAATATGTGTTTCTTTGAGCATACTGCCAAATGCACCTCCGGCACCCGTAATCAGTAAAATTGGAGCAGCGGCAGTAATTCCTTCACCGATCCAGCCGGTGAGTGTTTCGCGGTTGAATTTCGGAAAGAGTAAAAATGACAAAACTAAACCGATGAGTAGTGCATTCACCGGCTCTCCGGCAAAACTCAGGCTGTTAAAAATCCATCCATTCCCCAGTGGTTGTGTTGGATAGGTTACCACAGATCGGAAGGCGATCAGGATAATCGGTATCAAAACAGGTGACAGCGATTTAGCGCCTGAAGGCAAACGGATAGATGAAATGTCGGCCGGTATAAATTCTTCTGTGTCTTCTGCTGTTATATATTTCTTTCCGGTGTAACTCGCCCACAAATAACCCGTGATCATTGCCACCAGTGCAACTCCCAGTCCAAACATAATAACCAATCCAAGCTGGTTCTCGAGGTTCAGGTTGCCTGCAGCGGCTATCGGACCGGGTGTGGGTGGAACAAAAGTATGGGTAGCATATAATCCGGTTGCCAAGGCAATCGATAAAGTTATGGAAGATTTACCAGTTTTTTGCCGGATTGATTTCTTCAGCGAAGAAAGAATGATGTAGGCCGAGTCGCAAAAAACAGGAATGGAAATGATGTATCCAATAATCGACATGGCCAGCCCCGGGAAACGTTTACCAACAAGTTTTAGCACCAGTTCTGCTAATTTCACGGCGGCATTCGATTTTTCCAGAATGGTTCCGATGATCGTTCCCAAAATAATCACGATCCCGATATAAGCCATGATATTACCAAATCCGCTGGCAATCGTTGAAACAATTTGAGGAGCCGTAAGTCCGGCGAGTGCTCCGGCCAGGTAAGAAGCCAGCAGCAAGACCAGGAAGGGGTGTATTTTAAATTTGGTTGTTCCGATAATTATGAACAGCACCGAAATCAATAAAACCAGTATCAGACCTGCGGTTCCGGTCATAGGTGTAGCCTTTACAGTGTAGTAAAATTAGTGTCGTTTTCAATAAAACGGATCGGTACACCGGAAAGAAAACCTTTGAGCCAGTCCGCACAGTATTTCATTCCGGCTTCTTCTGATTTAATGTGCCCCACAAAAATCACTGCTTTGTTTTTACCAAGTGTTTTGGCATCGTTAGCGTAAAGGTAGGTTTCCCATTCAGTAGCTTCACCGGCCACCAGTACTTCCACATTCGGATTGCTCAGCATTTTAATATGCCGTTGTCCACCCGGTGCACCAACCATCAATGCCATGTTTGTAAATGTCAATTCAGGATTACCGATAACCCGAACCGTTTTAAGTTGCAACTTTTGCTTCAATTCTTCAGCATATTCTTTTACGGTTTGTTCAGGCAGCTTGTAATGCACCAACGACTGGTCAACTGCATACGGTTTCAAACCGAGTTGATCGACCATACCGGCATAAATACCGTCAGGATCTGTCATGTGTATATGATCGTGAAAACGAAATACCACAAGATCGTGTTTTTGGATATACTCCATCTTCTCACGAAACACCGGATCATCTTTTAAATCTTCAGTATTGTCGAAATGATTGTAAAAGATCGGTTCATGGGTGATAATAAAATTACAATTCTTCTCTACTGCTTTTCGTAGCGTTGCCATATCGGCAAACATGCAAACGGCAATTCCTGTCAATTCCAATTCAGGATCACCGGTTTTAAAAACATCAACAGTTTCACTCATCCAGTCGCAGGTAACATGTTGTTTTATCTGCTCAACTACCTGGTTTGGTGTTGAGGAAGAAAATTTTTGCGCCACCACAATAACAGGTGCAAGGAACAGGATGAACAATAAAAGTCTTTTTTTCATGGCATGTCGTTTATTGATTGAACTAGCGGATGATATTTCCAAAGAATACAGCATTGGAGAATAGTTTGGCAGTTCCCAGCCAGAAGCCACGGAAATTCATATCGTCGTGGTAATTGATCAGTTTCCCTCTTCCGATGGATTCAACCGAAACGACCGGAGCATTTTTAATTCGTTCCAGGTTTTTATCCGAAACCCAGCCACTGATATAGGGTGTTGAGGCGTAAGCTACTGGTTCCACATATTTTCTTCCCAGGGAATTTGCCACGGTCGTCCCCGATTTGAAAATGGCCAGATTATTATTGGTGTAGCCATAGCACAAAGGGTGACTGACATCGAGTTGGGCTTCAAAAATCGCTCCACTGATGTAATTCAGACTGCGTTCTTTTGACCTTTCAGCATAGGACTGGTAAATGGCAGTATCAGCAGGTACACTGCTTTTAAACGTAGTTTTTCCAAGGTCGTGTGTTGCTGTCCATCGGGCGCCTTCCTGGTAGGCGATAAGTATACCTCCCTGTTCAGCCCAGTCTTTCAGTTTTTGTATTTCCCGATTGTTCCATTGGCGAAAACTTCCGGCAAGGATAATGGTAGTATACCGTCGCAAATCCATTCCTGTGAGGCTACCGGCTTCGGCCAGTGTAACTGGTATTTGGTAGCGCTGATCAAATAAGTGCCATATTTCGCCAACGTCGCTACTGCGAGTACCATCACCGGCAAAAAGCAAAACTTCAGGTTTTGTGAGGGCTTCAAAACTATTGCTTCCCATATCGATTCCGGAGGGTGAAAGTCCGGTTTGTAATCCGTAGATGTCAACGCCTGTACTTTTGGCGACTGAACGAACCAGTTCGTAAATCTCTTCGCTGCTTTTCTGCTGACTGTTCGCAGGGACCAGGATAGTCCCAAAAGAAAATTCCTGTGTTGCACCCTCAATTTCGAAAGCAAATTTTTCGCTTGCCACTTTGGTTCGCAAACCATTTTTTTGGAACGTATATAGTGCGGCAGGGGTGGTGTACTCGTTCCAGCGGAATACATAGCCAAGGTCACTCTTCCCGCCGATCAGTTTCCCTTCGATTTTTTCGGCCTGCACCGGAACATCTGACTCTCTTCCATTGAACGATTTTAGTTTTACAACATCGATATTATAAGCGTGAGGAATGGTCCACGTGGAAACGTCATAGAAGGTAGTGTCCGAGAAGGAATTCACATCTTCAAACATCGACTGGATCAGCCGATACTGTTTTTGTGCTGTATGCACGACATAGCTGCTGCCGGCTTTAAAATCTTTACCCTCGGCCGATAAGTCTTCTTCCAGCGCATAAACTTCAATCTGGTGACGGTTTAACAGATCGATGAAAATCTGGGTCTTCACCCGATCGTTTTCATTGCCAAAGACATAGGCTTTTGTGCTGTTTTGTTTGGCCAGATCGAAAGCACTTTCATAAAACTCCTTTTGCATGTCGAGCAGTTCATCGTGGAGATTCATTGCAGCATCGAGGGTAGAAAGGGTTACGGTGAACTGGTTCTTTATGGCAAAGGAAAGTTTCTTCAATCCGTTTTCAGTTTGGCGCACTCTACCCCGAAATCCGGCCTGTTCGAAAAGAATACCTACCGAACCGTTCACATCAGGATAAGAAGAGCCTTTTCCGAAATAATAATCATCGAACTGTTCTTCGCTGAAATAGGATGAACCGATATCATCGAGATAACGCGCATGGTAGCCGGCAATTTTATGGGTGAGTTCATAATTCTTCTCCGGAGTGAGCGGATTATTTCGGCTGGGCACACCGGGTTGAAAAAAGAAAGTGGAATTAGCGCCCATCTCATGGTGGTCGGTAACAATGTTCGGCTTCCACTCATGAAATTTAGCTACTCGTCCACGCGATTCGGGATGCACCAGCAAGAGGTAATCGCGGTTGAGGTCGAACCAGTAGTGATTGGTGCGTCCGCCCGGCCATACTTCATCGAATTGTCGGGCATTGTTATCGCCGCTGGTAGCATAGCTTTGATGCATATTTGCCCAGGTGCTGTGGCGTGTAAAACCATCGGGGTTCAGGCAAGGATCAACAATCAATATCGTGTTCCTCAGCAACTTATCAATTTTATCACCTTGTGCGGCAGCCAGGTAATAGGCGGTTAATACCGATGAATTGGTACCGCTCGACTCATTTCCGTGAACGCCGTAACCCAGGGTAACCACCAAAGGAACTTCGTCTTTTGAGATCTTACTCCCCGGTTCCGAAAAATCACGATGTAATTGCTTTAAATCATCCAGTTTTTGCTGATTCCCGACTGAGGTAAAAACAAGATGAACCAACGGCCGGTTTTCATGCGATCGGGCATATTCATAAATGATTGCCCGGTCGCTCAATTGAGCTATTGTATTCATGTAGTTCAGCACCTGGTCATGGGTGAGGTGCCATTCGCCCATTTGCTGGTGGAAAAAAGCTTCCGGTGTTGGAATTTCCGAATTATAAGTTACGTCGTTGGGTAAATAGTACGACATTTTTTCCTGTGCTCTGGCTGAAAACATCAGTACGATCACAGCAATGCTGGTAAGAATATTTTTCATAGATAATTACTTAATCTGGCTATCAGGTTTTATTGGTGCTTCTAAGATTGGAAAATAATCAGGGATTAGCAATAAAACCCCATAAATTATTTGCCTGTGTTGTAGTATTGCACCAAACTCTATTCAGCTTTTATAAAACAATTTTCCGGTTAGTAATAGACTGGTAAATACGACGACAGCGAACAGCAAACTACTTATTGCAAGTTGCATGCCACCCGAAATAACATGTCCGCTGGTGCAACCTCCGGCCATGCGTGCGCCAAAAATCAGGATAAAACCACCGATAAATGCCCAAACCGCACGTTTCGTTTTAGAAGTGCCACGGTATCTTTTCCAGTTTTCATGGACCAGTTTTAATTTGAACGATTTGGTAGCCAGCGAGCCGATTAATCCGGCCAGAACAGCTCCGGTCAGAAAGATCAGTTCCCAGTGCCCGGGTTTTTGAATTTTGGCGAAATAATCGTTTTGCGTTAATCCGGCCAGTGCATCACCAATGTATGGATAGCTGGTAGAGGCACCGATTGGACGATCCGATCCAAAATGCGCAAAAACGATTGTGTTCAGCACTGCCAACAAAATACCGGCGATCAGCCAGCGATAATTTTTTTGCTTTTCAAAGCCATGCAACCAGAAAGCAGCCGCGACGAAAACAAGCCCGATGATCGCCATTAAAATAAAGAAAAGGAATTTTGATTCGATCAGCGACTGAATTGAAACGGCACCCAGATCAGGGCCCAGAATTCCTTGAATCGACGGCAGTAAAAGCGTAAATACCAGTCCGCCGAGCAAACCACCGATTATTCCAAATAGTGCATCCAGCGAACCTTCGCCCAACGATACAGCCAGTGTTCCCGGGCAGTAGCCCAAAATTGCCATACCCGCACCAAAAAGAATACCTCCTAATGCGATGCCGCCAAGTACTAGCGGTTTAACGTGATAGGAAGCCAGTCCAAAACTGATCTCAATATTTAGCAAAATGGCTCCCACCCCAATCGCAACGGCAATGGCTTTTGCCACGGTGAGGTCCTCAAGCATGGCCATCCCACTAATGGTGTTGTACTTGTTAAGTCTGGCATATTGTAAAATTAGCCCAAATAAAAATCCGAAAATCAACGTCAGAATAAACATGATACTTTTTTTATACAGTTTATGGTTACATCGGTAGCGTTGAGTTGGTTGAAGTGTTAAAGTTAAGTGTATTTTTAGATTTTGGTGAGAAGAGGTGTTAAGATATCTTATTTTTTTGTTCAGTCGCGGTATCGTTTTAGCAGGTCATCGTAGCCATCTATTCGGCGATCGCGCAGGAAGGGCCAGATACGGCGCACATCTTCGGTGCGTTTACGATCGATTTCCACTACTTCGATCTGTTCTTCCGATGCCGATAGTTTTTTCAGTATTTCGCCCTGAGGACCGGCTACAAAAGAATTTCCCCAAAAGTCGATGCCACGTCGCTGGCTTGTCGGGTCGGCTTCAAATCCGGTTCGATTTACGCTGATAAGCGGTAATCCGTTCGCCACCGCGTGGCCACGCTGCACGGTGATCCACGAATCCAGCTGACGGGTTTTTTCTGCATCGTCGTCGGCCGGATCCCAACCAATCGCGGTGGGGTAGATCAGTACTTCAGCACCGGCGAGCGCCATCAAACGGGCCGCTTCGGGATACCACTGGTCCCAACAAATGAGTAAGCCCAGTTTGCCCACCGAAGTTTGAATCGGCTCGAAACCCATGTCGCCGGGTGTAAAATAGAATTTTTCATAGAACCCGGGATCATCCGGAATATGCATTTTCCGGTACATGCCGGCTATCGATCCATCCTTCTCAAAAACTACTGCAGTGTTATGGTAAAGGCCGGGTGCCCGTTTTTCGAAGAGCGAGGTAACCAGCACCACATTATTTTGTTTGGCTGCTTTGGCAAATACTTCTGAATCTTTTCCAGGGATTGGTTCGGCGAGCTCAAACAAGTCGGTATCTTCCACCTGGCAGAAATAGAGGCTGGCGTGTAGTTCCTGCAATACAACCAATTCGGCACCCATCGAGGCGGCCTTGTCAATGGCTTCCACGCTTTTTCGCATGTTCGTGGCTTTATTTGCTGAACGGTTTTGCTGAATGATTCCGACTTCTATTTTGCTCATGATTTGATATTTAATTTATTTAGACCGACCTGTTCCGGATACTGCATCGTCACACAGTGCAGGGAACCGTGTTGTTCGATCAGTACCCGGCAATTTACAGGAATTATTTTTCTGTTTGGGAAACAACCTTCTAAAATTTTTACAGCCACCTTATCCTGACTAACGCCATAAACGGGCACAAGTACCGCATCATTAATGATTGTGAAATTGACGTAGGTGGCGGGCAGCCGGTTTCCTTCATGGTCGAAACAGGGATCGGGCATTGGAAGTTCTACCAAATGGAAAGGTTTTTCATTTCTGTCAGTCAATTCTTGTAATTGATATTTCATTTGACGCAGTGCCTCGAAATGCTCGTCTTCCGGATCGTGACAGCCAACATAGGCAATGGTATGCTCATCGCAAAAACGTGCCAGCGTGTCGATGTGCGAATCGGTATCATCTCCGGCTAAATAACCGTAATCGAGCCAGAGTATCCTTTCAACTCCAAGGTTTTGCTTCAGTAGATTTTCGATGTCAGCTTTTGAATAATGCGGGTTTCGGTTATTTTCCAGAAGGCATTCTGAGGTGGTTAGAATTGTTCCATTTCCATCGCTTTCGATGGAGCCTCCTTCCAATACAAAATCGAAAGATTCAATTTGCACATCCTGAAAAATGCCCGCATCAAATAGCTTTTGCGTGATTTGGTTATCGAGGGTGGCTTCGAATTTATTGCCCCAACCATTAAAGATGTAATCGTGGATGATGGGGCTTCCTTCTTTTAAAACGGTGATTCCGCCGTGGTCGCGTGTCCAGGTATCGTTCGATGGAGCCTCTGCAAAGTATATATGATTGGTATTTTCAAAAAAGGAACGTACCTCTTCAGCGTTGTCACAAACCACAAGCACCGGCTCGAAATTGGCAGTATTTTGGATGATTTCCACAAAACATGATGTAGCCTCGTTTAGCATCGAAGCCCAGTCGCTGCTGGCGTGCGGAAAAGTCAGCTGCAAAAACGATTGCGGCTCCCACTCGGCAGGCAGGCGAACACCGGATTTGGATTTTGGTTTTTGATTCATTTCAAAACTTCGCTTGTACTTGCAAAAATACAAATCTTATGGCTGATTTGGTAAATGCCGGAGTGCGTTTTGAATACGTTCTATTTATGAAGCTCAGCCGACTTAGGAGAAGATTGGTTGTTAAAACAAACGGGGGCCCGACCATTAGTCGAACCCCCGCATTATTATGTATGGTTTTATCCCGTTCTGCCGAAACGCAATCCAGGATTTAGGCTTCAAATTCTTTAAACGTCTTTTTAATGATTCCGATGGCTTCCATCATTTGTTCTTTGGTAATTACCAGCGGCGGCGTAAACCTAATAATGTGTTCATGCGTTGGTTTGGCAATCAGTCCGTTTTCTTTGAGTGCCAGGCATACATCCCAGGCGGTTTTGCCATTGGTAGGTTTAATCGCCACAGCATTCAGCAAGCCCTTTCCACGCACAAGTTCGATCATCGGCGAATCAATCGCTTTCATTTCAGCTCTAAAAATCTCACCCAAACGAGCTGCGTTTTCCACCAGGTTTTCTTCCTGCAACACGTCGAGGGCTGCCATGGCCACTTTACCGGCAATCGGGTTTCCACCATAGGTGCTTCCGTGCTCGCCCGGTTTAATGGTAAGCATGATTTCGTCGTCGGCCAGTACACATGAAACAGGATACATGCCACCTGAAAGCGCTTTACCCAGCACAAGGATATCGGGACGTACATTTTCGTGGTCGCAGGCCAGCATTTTGCCGGTACGTGCCAGTCCGGTCTGTACCTCATCGGCTACAAACAACACGTTATATTTTTTACACAGCTCTGCAGCCTTTTTCAGGTAACCGTCTTCCGGTACATAAACACCTGCTTCGGCCTGGATAGGTTCCACCAGGAATCCGGCTACATTCGGGTCTTTCAGTTCTGCTTCGAGTCGTTCGAGATCGTTATACGGAATATTCACAAAACCCGGGGTGTAAGGACCGTAATGGTTGTAAGCATCCGGATCGGACGACATGGAAATAATGGTAATGGTACGCCCGTGGAAATTGCCATCGCAAACAACTATTTTGGCTTTGTTTGTTGGAATGCCTTTTACTTTGTAGGCCCATTTGCGGACAAGTTTCAGGGCTGTTTCATCGGCTTCGGCACCCGAATTCATCGGAAGCATTTTGTCGTAACCGAAAAGTTTGGTCATATATTCTTCCCAGTCGCCGAGTACATTGTTGTAAAAAGCCCGCGAGGTGAGCGCCAGTGTTTGAGCCTGATCACTCAGCGCCTTAACAATTTTTGGGTGGTTGTGTCCCTGGTTGACAGCTGAATAGGCCGCCAGGAAATCGAAATATTTTTTACCCTCAACATCCCAGACGAATACACCTTCGCCTTTTGCCAAAACCACGGGTAGCGGGTGATAATTATGTGCGCCAAACTTATCTTCCTTGGCCATGTAATCCTTCGAAGTCATTTGTGTCATTGTGCTCTATTTTTATTTTTTTGCAGAAATACAATTTTTAGCCAGAAAAAACAATGACAGATTTCGTGTTAGAAAGCAGAAACTGTATTTCATTACCGGTTTAATCAACCCCCTTCTAAGCACAAAAAATGATAGAGAGTGACTTTACTTACGAGGGATTATCATTTCCAGAAACGCGCCAGCAAAACTTCTGCAAGGATAAACAATAGCGCCAGCAGTAATGCCAGTTTCCAAAGTTGTTTGCCGTTCTGGAGTTCATCGAGTACTTCCGAGAAATTGCGTTCAACTTCCGAGACAATGGTGGCATTCCTGAGTTGTTGCTCTTGCAGCCTGTCTTCCAGTTCCTGCTCGCTGAAGTAACGCAGGTCCGACTCTTTACGGTCGTAATTGAATGCCATCGCTGCCACAATGTTTCCATCGTTTTCAATCAGGTAGTGTCCGGCACTGTTAATCTGTTCGCCAAAATCGAGGCGTGTTTTCCGTCCCGTTATCGCATTGTTCGGAACCAGTTTCTCTCCGGTTAATCGATTTTCAATTTCGAAGGTAGCATTCAAGTTGATTTCGCTGTTGCGGGGAATATCGTAAAAGGTATTTTGCCCGACCGTAAGTGAAATATCCTGTCTTGGGAGGCTGTTCAAAACGAAATTATAGACGGTGGGCACAAAGATTACATCGTTGGCAAAAGCCTGGTTTGCCTGATTCAGCGGAAAACTGAAAATCCAAACTTTGCCATCGCCGTAGTTAAGTTGCGAAAGTGCTTTGTCGCCATTTTGAAAAGCCAGCAGGTTGATCTCGTCAGAACGGGTTACGCTCTGAAAACGCAGGTGAGCACTCACATCCGGCAGGATCGGATTTTGTTCGCGTTTTTTAAAAACATCTTTGTAGAACGCATTCTCGAATTCGATTTCTGCAATCTTCTGTGTCGTGGAATCAATCCCGGTTGACTGCGTTGCATGGAACAGTGAAAGTAAATTATTCAGCGTCATTCGGTTGCTCATTTCGGGAAATATAACTACCGAGGTTCCGTTTTTGACCACGGTTTGGAGTTCGTTCAGAAAACCGCTAGAAAAATTCTCCAGGTTGATCAGGAAAATGGTGTTGTATTCGCTTAACCGGCTTATTTGCAAACTCTGTTCGTTCATTTCATCGAGCAGCACATAATCGTCGTTTTCGAAAAGTGCGCGAATGTATTCCAGCCCCTGTCTCGAGTCTTCCGAATTGCTGAAAACCGCCAGTGCTTTCAGGTTTTTATCCACTTTGTAGCTAATGTACCAGTTGTTGTCGTGGGTAAACGGGTAGTCGGTAATTTCAATCCTGCCCAGTTGAAGTCCGCTGGAATTGTTGTTGTAGGCCATGGTGGCCACCACATCTTTTTGTGCTTCCACCGAAAAATTGGTGATCGATTTCAGCGAATCATTAAGAAACAACTTAACCGGCAGGTTCTGGTAGTCCTGATTCGAACTGTTGCGGATCTGTACATAAACCGTTTCTTCCTGTCCTAATCGATGCGCGGGTACTTCCACCCACACCGAATCGATGTAAAGATTAGCCACTTCGTTGGGAACCAGTGGCAGGTAATAGCTAAAAATCCCTTCGTTCTGGAAATTTCCGATGTCGCTGACCGTTCGCTGAAAGTCGGAGATAAAATAAAGGTTCTTATCCGTATTTTCGTCAAGACCGGTTTGTGCATTGGCAAACCGGTTATAAATCAGCGAAAGTGGAATGACATTGGGTGAGACCTGTATCTCAGACACCTGCTGGATAAACTGTTCTTTGTTCAATATGTGCTGATGTTTGGGCAGCAAATCGTTAGTAAAAAGCCTGAATTTGGTACCGCTCGGGTAGGCAAGACAAATCTCAAGGGCTTTGTTCCGGGCTACTTCCAAAAGCTGACCCTGTTCTGACAGGGCGTTCATGCTGAACGAATTATCGACATAAACGGCCACCAACTGGTTGGGCTGTTTGCGCGAATCCTGGTTGGTTGGAATATAAGGTTGTGCAAAGGCAAAAACCAAGAAAATTATGGCCAGAATCCTTGCCGCCAGAATCAATAACTGTTTCAGACGCGACTGTTTTTTCGATTCCTTTTTAATATCTTTTAAAAAATCGACATTGCTGAAGTAGACCGTCTTGTGCCGTTTAAAACTAAACAAATGAATAATCACCGGGATGGCGACAGCAAAGAGTGCAAATAAGAAAGTTGGGAACAAAAATTTCATATCCAAACCGGAAGTTAATAGACTGATGACAGTCTGCTTTTATTCGTTTTTAAAAATAGCAATTTCTTTTTCACCTGAAGACTTAATATATCCGCGGAACATACCGCTGGTATTAAACTCCATGGCAATGTTGCCCTGTGCGTCCATGGCGATCACCCCCCCGGTGCCTCCCATCTCCGAAAGCTTTCGGATCTCTTCGCGGCAGGCTTCATCCACGCTTAATTTGCTGTACTCCATCAGTGCAGAGATATCGCGTGCAAATCCCAGGCGGATGTAGTATTCGCCATGCCCGGTGCACGAAAGCGCGCAGGTTTTATTATTGGCGTAGGTTCCCGCACCGATGATGGGTGAGTCACCAATTCGACCATATTTTTTATTGGTCATGCCGCCGGTCGATGTTCCGGCTGTTAGGTTGCCGTGCATATCGAGGACCACACATCCTACGGTTCCCATATTGTCTTTTTTCTGGCGTTCGCGTTCCCGTTTCAGCAACTCTTGCAGCGACTGGTAGCGCCGCTCGGTGTAAAAATATTTGTTGGGTACGATCTCCAGTCCCTGTTCTTTTGCAAATTCCGAGGCTCCGGCTCCACTTAGCATAACGTGTTCCGAATTGTCCATCACGGCGCGGGCGGCATTAATAGGATTCTTTATATCGCGAACACCCGCAACAGCGCCTGCATTCAGGGTATTTCCTTCCATGATCGATGCATCCAGTTCGTTCATGCCTTCGTGGGTAAACACCGCACCTTTGCCGGCATTAAATAACGGCGAGTCTTCCATCACATTGATCACTTTCACCACCACATCAGTAGCAGTGGCGCCTTTCTGCAACATTTTTTTGCCCAGTTCAAGGGCTTCATCCAATTTTGCTTTGTATTCAGCCCTTACATCTTCATTCATACGTTCTTTCGACATCACCCCGGCACCACCGTGAATGACGATGGCATACTTTTCCTGTGCCGAAAGAGAAGAGACCAGGAAAAATACAACAGCGAGCAAGATCAGGTTCTTCTGCATAGTATTGAAATTAGTCCTACAAAAATGAAACAATAAAACCGATAATAAAATAAAACGAATGATAAATTGAAAGGTTGAGTGTTACAGTTGATGGAGTGGGGGGTGAGCTTATTGATCGGCGACCTGTTTGTGATTGTCGCTTTCGAAAACATGCACTTTGATTAAATACAAGAGCAAAAAAAGTACAATGACTATGGATGTATAAATGATTGCTTTATATATATCGCGGTTATCCGATGCGTAAGGAAATAATACCACTGCCAGCAGGCAGCATGCCAAGATTATGCCAACGATCCAGTTACTAAATCTTCGATTTTTCATTTTTCCCTCTCCTTCTTGTTGTAAATACAATTTACAAAAAGAGTTCAAGTAAACCTATAGCAAAAAGTAAATTTGTTGATTAAACAGAAGGTTATTAACAGTTTTTAGGTCTGACACATATGATCTACTTTATAAATCTATCGAATTAATAAGTGTATACTGAATAAACGGCTAATTTTTATTCCACGGCATTTTTTTTAAGACCATGGCAATGGAACACTTATCGAAAAAAGTAACCATTAAAGTACCTAAGAGCAAAGGAATATAAAAATAAAATCTCAGGCTTATCCAAAGACCAAATAGTGTGTAAGCAAAATAAACAATACGAACTTGAGTTTCAAAAGCGAGCAGGCTTTTTTCTTTGATGGTAAAATAAATAACCTGAACAGCGCTGATCAGCATCACGATATCGTATCCATCTGACCAGCCTGCCAGGGCGGCGATGATAAAAACCAGGGTGGTGGCCCAAATCCACCACTCTGGTTTATTAGCTTGCAATTTGAGTTTTATGTTATTCATTTGTGCCAGGTTCATACGAAAGATCTTTTAATAAATACCAATCGTAAACAATAGGCGGTTTTCGTAATAGTGGATAAATTATTTTCATAAATTCATTCCATTTGTCCTGGTTTTCTTCCTGGAATTTAGTAAAAGCTTTCCCATAGTTTTCGCGATTGGTATTTGCGTTCATTACGATGTAGCACGGCTCTTCATACCCGAAACCCCCGCTTGCTATAAATACCCAGCAACCATAATCTTTTTCTTTTCTCACCTCATTCATCCTTTTTTGAACATCTTCATATTCTTTCTGTTTACCCGGTTTTATATATAATACTCTACATTGCTCATATATGAGTTCGTTATAGTTATGATCCGGATTTGCAGGTGTATACGATAAATCATTTTTGATGGTACAAGTGTACTCCCGGTTATGCAGTTTCGTATTATTAAAGGCAGCATATTTTTCGCTACCAAGTTTTTCGACAATCTTTGCTGAAGACTCACTGATCTTTTCGATGTCTGCAATTGAATTTATTGGACTCCAAAGTTCATAAACAAAGGGCTGAGCTTGCCATGTGTAAATGGCGAACGGGAAATTTTCACTTCTGTATAGTTCCAGAAAATCATTGCTTAATTCCAGGTATTGCTCAATCATTTCCGGTTTTACGGTTTCTTCCCAGCAATACCAGAGCTGTTCGTTTTTTTCCTGTGCAGTTACATTGGCAGAAATTGCAAACAATGAAAATGCAATAATTATAAAAGTTAATTTTTTCATGATAGTTTAATTTTTACTTATTGTGACGAATACTTTGTTCTCATCAGTTTTCATAGTATAACTTAAATTATATTTTTCAGCAATTTGGTTATAGACTGCCTCCCAGCACTGAATCAGTTCTTGATAGGATGTTCCCCACATTTCCCCTTGTTCGACTAAATTAGGATGCAAATCACTGACCGCAAATACAATTTTGTTTTCAGATTGATTTGTTAAGACAACAGACGGTCTTTCGCTGTCTCTTCTGCCGGAAAGACAAACCAGGTGATCAATACAGTCTTGTGCAAATTCCTCAAAACCTTTTTCTTCCGGCCATGATGCTTTATATAGATTTCCTAATAAAATACCGTACTCTTCTGCCGTTTTACCTTCCGTTTTAGCAATATTGATAGCTGTACACATATTATTGTACATAAATGCACGTGCTAAACTATACTTATTCTCCAAAGGAATTTCAGGAACAGATATGGCGGTCTGAGAATATGAGAATACAGCAACAAACAGAATGATTGAAACAATACATAGTTTTTTCATGGTTGTTTTTTTAGTGAGCGTTAATATGTTTTACACGCTGTTCTGGTGCACTGCTATTCAATGATAATCCAATCTGTATGATTTATTGTTGTCCAATAACCAAGTTGATTCAGTCCTGCGGTAATTTCACTGAAATTTTCAAAGTTTTGTTGAGCCAGTTCAGAACTGACATCCATTTCAGGCCAATATTTATTTCTGGTTTCTATTGAATCAAATACGAAAAAGAGGCCATACACTACTCCATTTTCTGCCCCTGAGGCATATTCTCCTCTTTCCCCAACTGTCAGGTAAATTTTCAATCCCGGGAAATTTTCTTCATAAGCTGGAATTAATTTATCCCTAAAATATTCCATAAATTCATTTTCTGTGACATCAGGATTTGGATGAACAGCTATTGCATGGACACCTACGAGATTTCCTTTCTCTACTTTTTCGAAGGTTTGCCCAAATATTATTCCTGTAAGAAGGACAAAAGCCAATGATAAAATAAGTTTTTTCATGATTTTAATTTTTGGATTATTGATTAGTTTTCAACGATATACGACAGGTCTGGGCGGTACCAGCCTCTTTTAGTTTCAAATTTTCTCATGTACTGCAGTGCTTCATTCCAAAGTTTGGATGTTTCTTCACTTACCTGGCTAAAAGCCTTTTCTCTCGCCGTAGCCCTGTCAATCTCACTATCGTACGTTTCTCCCCACATGTAAAAGGGATTTTCAGTTCCAATCACTCCGGCATAGAAATTCCATCCTGCTTGTAACTGATTGTCTTCAAACAATTTCACCCACTTGCGTTGGTTTGTCAGGAATTCCTGCACAAATCCAACTTTGATGTAGCACATTCCCATGTTAAAAAACTGTGGTTGGTCGTACTTAGGAGATGATCCTTCCGGAATGTATGTTACGTCTGGCAACCACTGGAAGATCATCGGTTTTATTGAGTTTATTTTTTCCAGAAACTGAATACTTCCTACAAATCCTTCCTCCTTTTCCAGCAGCGATTGGAACTTTATCCAATCTTCTTCCTGCTCTTTGTATTCATTTAAATTATGAATTGGGCAAACCCACCAATAATGATTGTCATCGGTTTGGTAGATATAATATGACCATTTTAGATCATACTTTTTCATGAAAGGTAATTGTTCCTTTACAACATTTTCAAATTCTGACACTTTTGATGGAGGAACATCGTTATCGAATACGGCCAGCATTGTCGGAGCCTCAGTAGTTTGTGCGTTTGAATTAAACGGTAGTACGAAGAATGCAAACAGTAAAATTAGTAAACAGTTTTTCATGATTTTTTGAATTATTAGGTTAATACAATTTTGGCATCATTTTTTCAACTCTAAAATATTCCTGACCTTCCATTGCGGTCACAAACAAGTCGCGGTATTTTTCAAAGGTTTCCTTGTATTTTGGGTGGTTATGTGTTTCGTCGTAATTCTCTTTTGATAACCACCAGCCCTCCATAATATGTGTGTAGTCCGATTCGTAATCATCGTTGACTTTGTAGATAACATAGCCACAATCGGGATAACCCATTTCAGCCAGAACATCATTAATTTCTTTTATGGGCATTTCCAGTTTATTTAAGGCTTCTTCGTTTTCGAGTTTTAACAGGTGGGTACTTTTTAAACCAATAGTACTTCCGGTTGTATTGCTATGTGTTTGATACTTTTCAGGAAGTAAATAATTATCATCGGCATTCATAAAAAGATCGACATAGACCAGTTCATCACCTGTTTTTGTATAATATGTTCTTACTCTTGGTATTTTAATTCCATTAATTTCAAGAACTCCTTCAAAAACATCGGTCCAGCCTTCTGGCATCAAGGCATTCGTGTATACTCCACAAAGAGCAAATGACTCTTTATTGATTTTAAATTGCCACTTTCCTGCCCAAAAAGGATAAGAGACATTCTTTTCATCACCAATGAAGGTGATCACATAACACGGAGTTCCCCTAAAATTTTCTTCTGTCACTTTCTCCTGAAGAATGGAACCGGTATTTTTGAAATGCATTAAATGGCCAAAATGATAATAGTGCCAGGTTTTCGCCCCTCTCACATTTTCGTCGTTCAGTCCGAAGTCTTTAATTTGTTCATCTGTAGCGGATTCTCCATTAAAAGTAACTCTGATCTTCCCATCTTTAACTTCCTTAACGATGGTGATGTTTCCTTTTATCCAGGTGTCTTTATAATAATCTTCGGGCACGTTGATTTCAATAATTTCAGTGCCGGCGGTAAATCCCCCGGGGCAAGAGTTTATAAGTTTTAAAGCCCCTGAATAATTTTCCCATTTTCCATCCGGGTCGTGAAACTGAATGCATTTTTCAAGGATCTGTTCAGCAGAATAGGGAATTTTGTTTTGAGCATTAGATATACTGTTTGTAAGAATGAAACAGAATATTGCAACGGTTAGTAATATGTTTTTCATGATTTTTGAATTTTGGTTATTTAAAATAATTGTTCATGAGTTGATTCATGCCCAACGGTCATTACCCATTTCCCATTGATCTTTTCGTACAGGAAAGTGACTGTGAACTTTATGTCCTTCGGACCTTGTTCTGCCGGGAAATTTCCGAAGTATCCGTTACCGGTCACCATAGCAGCTTCCCGACTGATAACGTGAATAATTGTTTCATTATAATTAACGGTGAATGATTGGTATACCGGATTTAAGTGAATTGTTTGTGCTGTTTCAAATTTAGCTTGCCATCCTTTTATAAGTGTACCGTTCGAAACATATATATAGTCCGGGCTATTCCAGTCATTTTCTGTCATAGCTGCGGCATTATGTTCGTTTGCAGCTTTGATACCTTGGTCGAAAACTTGTTTAACTTCACTTTTGATTTGTTCTTTTTCGGCATCGGTAAGTGTTGCCGGTGCATTATTGCATCCCCATAAAACCAGCAGGGAAAGCAGGAAAATTGAGATTGAGTTTTTCATGATTTTTGATTTTGAATTATTTGAGACTTTCAATAAAATTTACCAGTTCAGCATTAAATTCTTTCGGTTTCTCCATGTTTATGCAATGTCCTGCATCCTTGATTGAAATTTTTTTAGCATTTATCATTTCCTTATCCATTAAATCGGCAACTGCTATACATGGAGCCATATCGTATTCTGCTGTGACAATTAGCGTTGGAACTTTGATCTCATTTAATCGGTTTATAGCAGGAGGAGAAGGATTGCTTCGTTTATTTGGATTTTTAAATCCCCAGAAGTCGTAATCATATCCCATTTTTAAAAGTTCATTGAGTGTTTGATCCGATCTGACGGAAGTCTTTACGAAATCTGTTCCTGTCCACCAATAATCTGTAGCTTCTTTTGTGCCTTTTTCGTTTAAGGTTTTAACTACATCACCAAAAACCTTCCACAACATGTTCGTTCCATCATTGGTAAATTCTCCGGTACCATAGCCTGACGGCCAGGGGCCGATGGGAATTAGTGAATGACATCTCTCAGGATACATTAATGCAAAATCAACTGCAATTCCACTCCCCATGGATAAACCACAAATGTGTACTTTTTCAATTTTGAGAAAATCAATTAATGACTTAATATCTTCATAATCGTAATACACTTCTTTAGGATCCGGATTTGCTGATTTTCCATAACCTCTTACATCATATCGGATAACTTTGTAATTTTTGGATAGTGGTTCGAATTGATAATCCCAGTGACGATGATCTCCGAAATTTCCGTGCACAAATAAAATCACTTCACCTGATCCGGCTACTTCGTAAAAAAGTTTTGTGTTGTTTACTTCTGCAAACCCGGTTTCGGGATCGAACTTTTCACCCTGACAAAAACAGAAGAGTGGCAATATCAGCAGGAAAATAAAGATTGAGTTTTTCATGATTTTAAAGATTTGGATTATGCTGTCCTATTAAGCGAAATATCTTCCAGCTGTCGTCTTCCTGCTTTTTAAAAACTGTCAGACTGCGCATATCAAAATAAGTAGTGTCCTGTTTGTCGTTGGTAATCCATTTTTGTTTAAAGAGTTGGGTTTCAAAAGCATAGTTTTGGTCGGCGATAATTTCAAGGGTTTTATATTCGATGTCTTCAATCGAATAAGTATCGAATACATCTTTAAAACCTTCCCGGCATTGTTCCTTGTCCCAGGCCGTCAGGCCAAAACTGAACATATTAAGAAAATCTTCATCAAGGATACTCATGACGAAATCAAGGTCTTCATTTTCCCAGGCTTCAAACCAGAGTTTATCAAATTCAGCGATTTGCTGTTGTACCTCATTCTGGTATTCTTCAGGTGATTGTTGATGATGCTGCTGGCACGAAACAGCAACAAATAAGATAGTTGCAATTAAAATTGATAAATAGTTTTTCATGATTATTGAGTTTAAGTTTTTATTGCTGCCGCACGATTTTATCGTATGGAATTTTACTTTTAATTATTACATTTTACCATCGCTCCATAGAATCGCACTGTAGTGAAGAAGACAGAATCGAGCGATAGCGGAGGTAAGTTATTGCTGTCCCATCAAACGGAACATTTTCCAGCTTTCATCCGACTGTTTTTTGTATACAGTCATACCACGCATATCGAAGGAAATGGTGTCCTGTTTATCATTCGTTATCCATTTTTGTTTAAACAGTCCGGTTTCAAAAGCATAGTTATTGTCTACAATTAATTCAGTTCGAATGAATTCAACGCCTTCAATTGAGTAGGTGTCGAACACTCTTTTCCAGTCCTCTCTGCATTCATCTTTTGTTTGGTTCATACCTAAACTGAACATATTTATAAAATCATCATCTAAGAAAGAAAGAGTGGATTCGAGATCTTTGTTCTGCCATGCTTCAAAATACAATTTTGATTGTTCGGCAATTTTTGCTTTGACTTCTAAATCGTAGTTTTTCATGATTCTTTATTTTAATTTACCACATATCCCACATTGTTATCAGGTCGCACATTTGTACCTGGTTTTTTTTGTCGTGATATTTATCCGAGAATTTGCCACTTACCATCACATCTTCATCCATAAAAGCTGTGACCGGTTTGGCTACAAAAACGGTGTGATCGCCGGTTTCAATCTGATCGATTACTTTACATTCGATGTTCATAAAACACTCCGCTATCAATGATGCGCCAATCGTACTTCCGGGTATTGGGGTCAATCCGTTTGCTGCAAACTTATCCACCCCGTTGCTGTGTGTAGTACCCACTTTGAATATGGCTTCTGTAAGGTCAGGTGTTTGAATGTTCAATACAAATTCGTTGGTTCCCTTAATCAGCGAATGGCAAAAACGATAGGCTTCTGTACCCTTTTCACCATTTCCAATGGATGCTGTCAGTAATAATGGATCGTGAGAAGTAGGCGTTATCCAGCAAGCAGTGATAATTCCATTGACAGATTTTTCTTTATCTGTACAGGTCAGTAAAAAAACCTGTCCGTTACTCAGTAACCAGGATAATTTCATTACATCCGGTCCATTCAGGTCAAATTCTGTTTTTTTCATGATTTTAAAGATTTGGATTATGCTGTCCTATCGACCAAAATAATTTCCAACTGCCATCTTCTTGCTTTTTGTAAACGCCCATTGATCGCATATCAAAATATATGGTATCCTGTTTATCGTTGGTAATCCATTTTTGCTTAAAAAGCATAGTTCCAAAAGCATAGTTTTGGTCGGCGACAATTTCAGTGATTTTGTATTCTAAGTCTTCAATTGAATAATTATTGAAGACATTTGGAAAACCTTCGCGACATTGTTTTTTATCTGAAGACATTCCAAAATAGAACATATTAATAAAGTCTTCATCGAGAAAAGTCATTAAGGAGTCAAGGTCTTTATTTACCCATGCTTCCAAATATAGTTTGGTCATTTCAGTGATTTGCTGTTTTACTTCTTCCTGGTAGCTCTCGTTCGATTGCTCATGATGTTGCTGGCAGGAAAGAAAAACCAGCATAAGAGCTGCGATGAAAATCGGTAGTAAGTTTTTCATGATTTTTGATTTTATGGCTTTACCATGATGTTTGAACAGTTGAATAGAGTTCCTGCTCTCCGTTTACCAGACAATCCTGGAACATTTTAAGATATTCTCCGGCTTTTTCTTTTCCATACTTCGCTTCCAGTGCCGGTAACATGTCGTATGTTCCAAGCACAGGATCCATTAAATAGACATAATTGTATATTCCTTTTTCATCGGGCTCCAACGGTTTTAATAACCGTACCGAATTTTTTATTGCTTGATAGCCTTCCGTTGCTGTAGGTAACAGATAATTAAAATTGTAATCTTCGAATTGCTTTACTTTATCTGCTTTAACCGGATTTATTACAATCCACACGGAATCATTTTCTACCGCCCTGGCAACTGGTGCGGGCATACTTGAGTTCCACATATGCTTATCGATTTTCCAATCACCTTCTTCTTTTTGTCGGGTGAGCAAATATTTTCCCCGGTCGATCATTTGGCCGTCTTTGGTAAATGATTTGTATTCTCCTATATGAATCGCCGTGTTTCCAACAGCTGTGGCACTTATGGTTGTAGGTTCAGCTTTTGCCATACCCATTGTAAAGGCAATTTTCCAGAATCCTTCAATTGCATCCCGTCCTTCAATCACATCGCTGTTGTCAGGGTACAATTTGGCATCCGCGGTGTAACACAAGGCAAGTGTATGTGCATCGCCATTGTTGTAGGCTTCCTTCCAGGCTGTTTCGTAGGTCTTCATTTGTTCTGTAAGGTCTTTGGGTTGTGGGGTGCAAGCTGTCAGGACAATAACGGTGAGGAACGCGAGGGTTAAGAAACGGAGAAAACTTTTTACATTTTTCATGATTATTACTGTTTTGGTTTTTGTTAAATTGAAAATGAAAAAAGGAGACATAAAGCCTCCTTTTGTTATTTTTTTGTGATGGTTATTTTAACGCCGTCTGGGATGCTTTCCTGGGTGTAGCTATACCCAAGGTGATCAGAAATTTTTTGGTACACACCATCTAAAAATATGAGGTAATCTTCGTAGGAGACATTATAGAATGGGCCGCTGTTTTTTAAATCGGTCAGAAAGTTTTCGAACTGCAGCACAGCATGCTTATCATCCTGTTCCAGCACCTTCATATCTTCGTTCTTAACAATCGAACTCCAGTTGTTTCTGACTCCGTTAACAAAGCCATTTAGTCCAAAGTTGTTGTTCCATGAAGTTTTAAACTGATCGCCTGTAAAGGCCGCGAATTCATCTACGCTTTTTCCCATCGATTTTGCGTAATTGATCGCAGTGATTAAAAATTGGTCGGGCTGGTAGTAGCTGGTAGGATAGATGAGGTTTCTGTACGTCATTTTCCATTTACCGTCATTTTTTTCGAGAAAGCAGGTTGCCAGGAATTCATTGTCCGGGCTTTTGTTCTTAAAGAGCACCCATGCACTTTCGTCATAAACTTTCATAATAAGAGGGGTTTTAACTTCGTTGTTTTCTATTGTTTGTCCGAGGAAGAACGACGGAGCTTGCGTATAATATTTGTCCCAGCCAATGGTCATGCCAAATCCATTATTCCATGCACTCTGAATCAGCAGTGTCGAATCATGCACATAGGTAGCTGCCCAACGTTCTATATCGTCGGCACAATAGGCGTCGGTTTCTTCTTTGATAACAGCCATGACAGCTTCTTTATCCATTAATTCTTTTGCTTCCATGGCTTTGTTGTAACTCCAGGCTTCATTGATCTCATGGGCTTTCATAAAATTCTTATACGCATTTTTGTAATCTTTGGCAGCCATGTAATAATCGCCCATCGAGTCGTATACATTAGGATTTTTCGGCGCCAGCGAGATATATTTTTCAAAGGCTTCCTTTGCTTTATCCATGTTACCCAGGTTCATATAGGTATAGCCTAGCATATTATAAATTGGGGCATCGTCGTCCGTTAAATCCAGCATTTTCAGATAAGTGTCGCGTACTGCTTCATTGTTGGCAATGATCGATTGATAGGTGGCCAGCATTTGGTGTGCGGCTAACGATTCCGGAAACTGCTCAACCAACTCTGTCCCGTACGCGGTAACGTCCGATTTCGGATTCTCGAGTAATTTTTGAAGCGCCTCCTGCATGATCTTTTCATGCTTTGGCAGTTTGTTTATGGCCAGTGCATTTTTACTGAATTGTTTAAATTCGCTCGTATTTCCGAAGTACATATTAAAGATCGCGAGCATGCAATTCGGCATAAAAAAATTGGGGTCTTCTTTCAGCGCTTCATTAAAAGAAGTTGTGGCTTTTACAAAATCCACATCATTCATAGCCAGGACACCTTGTTGGAAAAGTTCCACAGCCTTTTTTGATTTCGTATTCATGGGTAAATCCCATGGTTCTGCTTGTTGCGCTGAAACGAGACAAGAAAAAATTGAGCACATGAGTAACAGTGCCAGTTTTTGCAAATAGTTTTTCATGATTCTTTTAGTTTTAATTTGATCTGTATATAGATTGTTAATCTTCACTAACGGTGATTATTAAACAAAAAACCACTTCCGGATTGAACGAGTCAGGCAATCCGGAAGCAGTTTTATGAGGATCGCGTTTAGTAATACTAAATACCACTGGGATGATACTTTAGTTAGTTGGTAATTTCAAATTCAACCGAGTTTTCGCTCATAATCTGCTTAAATCCTTCTATACTTTCTTCAGTTGAAAACACTTCATGGTCGACGGCAAATAAATCCATCAATCCGATTTTTACAAACAAAATGCCCAGACCCGCAACAACATGTGATTCTTCAATGGTACAGTGCCCGTAATTATCAACGGGAATACCGGTATGTAACAAACTGCTTCCACCAAATAAGGCTTTCAATCGGTAAGCCGGGTTGTGAAAGAATGGTGTAACATGGTCGCCGGTGGTGTGGATCGTTACAAAAGGTACATCAAGGTGTCCGCTTGTTTGGTATTTCTGAACTGCACTTTTCCCGGTGTTATAGCTATCTACATAGATACGATCTACATAACGATTTAACCTCCAGTCGTTATTAGAACCCCGGTACCATTTGTACTTGTTATAAAAGGGCACTACACCGCCCAATCGAGCAATCATGTCATCGGTGATCATGATATTATAACGTAAACACTCCACGGCAACAATTCCCATTGCTTCCGGATCGTTCAGGTCGACTGTAACATTTGCACATTTAAATAGTTGCTTGAGTTTTTTGCAGCCATTCAGTGCATCGGCAGTTAAAACCTGTTCTACGGCGTGGGGAAGCACGCCTGCCCTCCACTCGTTCATTATATCTTCCCCTATACCAAGTGGACTTCCTGTGCTATAACCTAATGAAGCCAGATCGGCTCCAAAGAAATAGTTGAATAATACATGGAAATCGCCGTTGTACTGAATTTGTTTATAAAAGTCGCCAATCGGTCCGCAAATTGAAAGGCCTCCATCAAAACCATGATTCGGTGTTTCAAGTGTCAGTGCAGTAACCAATCCGCCTTCCGAAGGTCCTCCAATAATTAAAACAGCATCCTCAGCTCCGGGTACTTCAATTAAAACCTGAGACCGTAGTTCCAGCATATCCGCCACGGCCAGGTCGGCTACAAAACCATCTTCACGATAACTGGTAGCTGCATATCCAAAGCCCATTTCGTTTACAAGTTCTTTGACCGTTCTTCCTGCTATTAATTCATCATATGGTAAGTGTGCCGCTTCACCCGGGTCTTGCAAGCCATGGGCGTAAAAGATTATATATTTAGGATCTTGAGTTTCCCAGTCGGGGGGTATCGAAATTTCGTATTCAGCACCACCCGGAAGAGTGTTAATAATCCCATTTTTCAGGGATTGAGCATCCAGGTTCGGATCGCTGGTAAAATCATCCTGCATGCAGGATGTTACTCCAAACAGCAGAATGACTGTAAGGATTGAAATAAAGCGTTTCATGATTCTTGAATTATTAAATTAGTTTTCATGCTGAGCTGCCACAGGATACACTCCTGTGGTCTGTTAATTTTACTTCTAACACGCGATGCAAATCGCGCAGTACAAATTAGAATGCTGTTCTATTACTTGCTTTTCAAAATAACAGATGTTCCAGTTGCGGTTCACGCATAACATCCATCATGGTCCAGAAATGCAGATCGCCGGCCGAAACTTTGATGATTTCTTCGAAGGGTTCGAGGTTTTCGCCGGCAATATTATCCAGAAAAATTCGCTCTTCGTGAATCCGGTGCTTAAGAGCCGGATCATCTACAAATTCAACTTTTCCGGTCAGCCGCATTTGTTTTGCTTCAAGCAGATCGTGCGGATGGTTGTAAAAACAAATTTCGACCTTTGGATTTTTGTGTAGCTGTTTACACATATTCTTAGGAGCGAAAGTGCCGAAATAGAATCCTGTATCATCGGCAAAAAAGAGAAGTAGGGCGCGGACACGTGGCTGGTCACCATCGCAGGTGGCCATAAAGCAAACCGGATTTTCCCGGGCAAAATCAATAAAATCTTGTTTTTCCATTGCAGTTAATTTTTAGTTTTAATTGCTCTGGAAAATCACACGAAATTGAAGGATGGCTAGTGAATAATAATAAAGTTACAAAAGTACAGGCTGAAAAACAATAAATTAATAGTATTAGGCGGGTTGAAAGAATAAGATTTACTTTATAAATGATCTGATGATTATTCAGGTCGATCTCCCAGTAAAGTCATCCCGGGTTTTAGGGAGATCCGTTTGATTGAAGAAGTATAGATTTCCAGCATTTCGTCGTCTTCGCTTTCGGGCGTCGGACTAAAATAAAGGTTGTAGTTGGCAGCGATGGGTACCATTACTTTACACTCTGTTCTGGGTGGAATGCGAATATCCATAAAATCGCAATAATTGTTTTCATCCCAGTAAACATCGGTCAGCATATTTACATACATAGTGTCTCCGGTAGGGTTGTAAAGTTTTAATTTTTTAAAATGTTGCTCGGTGGGGTAGAACTCAACTTCACCATCGAAAGCTGCGGCCATGCATACTGAAGACACACCCATGAAAACATCGCCAAAAACATTGGCCGAGCGGGTGTCCAGAAGTTCTTTCTGACGTTTCCGGCTCGAAGGATCGTGGAAGTATTGCGGCGCCGAGCAGGACCAGAGAAAAACGGCTGCAATTAACAGCAGAAAGGTAGACAGTTTTTTCATGGCTAAGTCTTTTGAAAAGAATTAACAACTTTCGTGCCTGAATTTTATTTGCATTCATTTTAATATGCGAAACGTTCCGGCTTATAACTGGTAAAGTAGATGACGTAAAACCCCCTAATTAGTTTTGAAGTAAGATTTTTTGCCGCTCGTGGTAATCTTTTACCTGGAACATAAAGGCTTCAAAGCGCGTATCCACGCCAATATTATCCGTGCCGTCGTAAGCGAAATTCTCCCAGGGCAGGCCATGGTATTTTTGCCTGAGATTATGCGATACCGTACAATTTATTGTTCCGGGCATACACGTGAAAGGAAGAATGTTTACAACGCCTGCAATTTGTTTTTCAGCCAGCAAAACGGCTGAGCCAATAGCGAGTGGCGGATCGCCGTCATAATCCTTGTGAATGAATTCCCCACAGTTCTCGAGCATTTCTTCCACTTCCACTTCACGTGTTAATTTAAATATGCTTTCCAGGCTGCCTGTTATTTTTTTCTCCAGCGCCTTTTGAAAGAATAGCTGAACTTTAGCTTTTAGCAGGTTTTTCATATTGCCTTTCCATCGACTGTCGCGAATAAAGCGAATGGTGGAATAATTGATCCATTCGCCAAAAGGTGCCATTACGGTTTCAGCTCCCAGTTTTTCCAGGCGGTCGACCAGGAAGTTGGAACAGTAGGGATTATCGCGCATAAAGATCTCGCCGACAATGGCTACAATAGGTTTACTTCCAAGGTTTTCGACAGGTACGGCTTTGAATTCCCGGGCTGCATTTTCCAGTGTTTTAGTCAGGCCCTTGCAGTTATTTTCTACGGATTTAATCGTTTTCTGCAAATACTTTTCGTAAACCAGGTTGGTACTGCCTTTTTCAATTTCATACGGGCGTGTTTGTTCCTGCATCTTTCTTAGCAGATCTCCTGCAACCATCCCCTGCCAGGCATTTTTTCTCCATTTGGCCGAATGTCCCGGGGCAATACTTGCATACGCATCTTCGTTGCTGGGGTGGACAATTTTGGCATCAGTATAACCCAGTTTATCGAATACCTGCCGGTGGAGTTTGTTGTACTCGCCAAAACGGCAGGGCCCATTATGATCGGGCATAAAAAAGCTGCATTTTGAAGGATCGACTCCCGGTTGTTTCAGCTTTTTCAGAAAGCTGCCAAGTGTGCAGATAAACGGAAAACACTCCTGCCCATCGGTATATTTTCTTCCCAGTTCTACATCTTCTTTATCGGCCATCGGAAGTACTTCGCTTGGAATACCGCAACTCCGGCTGGCTGCCGAAATAAAATGAACCGCATCCCTGGCATATGGCAGGTAAATGGTCCGTTCGTAGATGCTTTCCTTTTGGTCGTCAATGCTTGTATTAACTTTTTCAGTTTTCGTTTCCTTTTCATTATTGATTTTCCATCCACTCAAACTGTCGAGGAAAGCCTCTATTCGTGTGATCATTCCTGCATCAGCGCTGTGTTCATCCACCTCGAGATGCATAAACGGTTTTCCTTTCATCTCTTTTTTTACAAAATGAAGCAGGAAGGAATCGGGTCCGCAGCGAAAGTTGCTGAGGTAAATTGCAAAAAGGTTTTTGGTCCGCGCAATGATACGGCTGGCCTGAAGAATTTTCTGTCCGTTGGGCCAGTACATTCCAGGATAATCTTCAAAAATATTTTCTTCTTCAAGCGGCAGGAAATCCATGGGGATGGCCTGCACATTCATATTCTGAAGTTTCTTAACAAGCCGCAGATTTAAAGCTGGATCACTTGTGTTATATGGACGTCCGATTATAATCAGGTTCCATCTGTTTTCATCCAGGTTTTCTAACACTTCCCGGCCTTTCAGCTTAATGCTCTTTTCAAATAATTTTTGTTTACGATCTGCCTTATCGATTGCATTTTTGATTGTTGCTTTCGGAAGATCGAATTTTTCGTTGAAGAACTGGCTTAATTCTTTTTTCAGCGCTCTTTCGAAATACCTGAAATGGAGTGAAGGGATCAGTAGTTTATCTCTGATTTTTTGATCGGTGAATGCAGCTTTAACGAGGTAGGGATGCGATTGCACCCATGGACAATTGCAATTATTGGTTGGATTACCTTTGTCGCCTTGCACGTTAACCACAAAAGGAAGGAAAATATAATCGACATTTTTCTCTACCAGGTTAAGCACATGCCCATGGACGAGTTCAACCGGAAGACAGGTTTCGGAAACCATCGTTTCAAGAGAACTTGTAATTATTTTTCTATCCGATTCGTCAGAAATAATGAGGTTAAAACCGAGTTCTTCAAAGAAAGTCTTCCAAAACGGGAACAATTGGTAATAATTCATCAAGGCACGGGGTATTCCTATGGAGATCTGGTCGGTTTCCGTTTTATTTTGAAATCCTTCGGTGAGCAGCGTTTCCCTTTCTTCAAAATAATTGGGCAGGTTAAGCCCGGCTTTTTTCCGGTCATCGAATTCATATTTATCGCAAATCCCTCCGTAAAACAAAGGTTTTGTTTCACCTTCGATTTTTACCCGTTTTATTTCGCAGTGATTGGCACACGACTTACAAACAAAATTGTCGGTTTCGTAATTGGTTTTACTGATTTCAAATCCTTTAAACCGGCTTGGTTCACCATTCATCGATTCGCGTGCAAGAATAGCGGCGCCTATAGCACCGGTAATATCGAAATGTGGAGGCACATGGATCGGTTTCCCGGTCACTTCCTCGAAAGCAGCCAGAACCGCTTTGTTATTGGTAACTCCTCCCTGGAAAAAGATTTTATTTCCAACGGGTTTGTCGCGCACCACACGGTTCAGGTAATTGTGAACAATGGAGTAGGCCAGACCGGCAATCAGATTATCTTTTGGGGTCCCGTTTTGCTGGTGCGAGTTCAGGTCGCTTTCCATAAAAACAGTGCAACGCTCGCCCAGTTTAGCCGGATGATCAGCAGATAAGCCTTTTTCGCCGAATTCTCCGATGATATTAATACCGAGTTTATCGGCCTGTTCTTCCAGGAAAGACCCGGTTCCGGCGGCACAAACCTTATTCATTTCAAAATCAACGATCACGCCATTTGAAATGCTGATGTATTTTGAATCCTGACCACCGATTTCAAAAATGGTATCCACCTCGGGATCGATCGAAATAGCTGCTGTGGCCTGGGCAGTAATCTCGTTTTGTATGGTATCGGCCCCCACAAAGTCCCCGGTGAGGTAACGCCCCGATCCGGTGGTGCCCACTGCTTTTATGATCACTTTATCTCCAACTTCCGCTCCAACTTCCGCCAAACCCTTTTTAATGGCTTCCAGGGGTCTGCTGGCCGTGGGCAGGTATCTCCGCGATAATACCTTGTTATTTTCATCGATGATCACAACGTTTGTACTCAGCGATCCGACATCAATTCCGAGGTAGGCTTCCACATCTTTCTGGCCATTAAGCGAAAAAACATCTTTTATCAGCTTGTGTTTTCTATCGCTTAATTTGAGCAATGTTTCTGAGCCATTAGAGCCGGTATTCAGGTATTCGGTAAGTTTTGAAAGCGAAATTTCACCGGTCGAAATACTGTTTGTTTCAAGGGCAAACAAAACTGCGCCAATGGCACCCATCGAGGCAAAATGCCTGGGAACGATAAGTTCACCGGGTTCAAGATTGTATGTTTCCGTAAACGCGCGGATCATTCCCTGGTTGGCGGCAACTCCTCCCTGGAACATTATGGGTTTTACCAGCGGTTTTCCTTTTCCAAGCGTGCTTTTAAAATTTCTTGCTACCGCAAAACACAGGCCGGCAATAATATCATAAACGGGCGTGGCAACTTGTTGCAGATGGATCATGTCGCTCTTTGCAAATACCGAACAGCGTCCGGCAATGCGTGGCGGTTTTTTCGATTTCATGGCGAGCTCGCCAAACTCCTTTTCAATAGAAACACCAATTCGTTTAGCCTGTTGATCAAGAAAAGATCCGGTTCCTGCTGCGCAAAGGCTGTTCATGGTAAAATCGGATAGTTTCATCCCTTCTTTTACCTCATTTTTTTCCAGGAAGATAAGTTTTGAATCTTCTCCACCCATTTCAATTACTGTCCTGACTTCCGGGTAGAATTCCATTACCGCTTTCGACTGAGCGACAATCTCATTTACCGCTATTCCGTTCAGCAATTCGGAAGCCCGTTTGCTTCCGGTTCCGGTAAGGGCGATGGTTCCGGCAATGTCATTATGCTTCTTCAGGATTTTTGATAGCCGGGCTTCCAGCGTGCTGAATGGCCGGCCCTGGCTATAGTCATAATATTCTTCTAAAACTTCTTTTTGATCATTAAGAAGAATTGTATTAACCGAAATTGAACCGATATCAGCGCCAATATACTTCATAATCGTCTGGTTTTAGTTATACTAGTCCTATATCCCGCAAAAGCAATAGCTGAGTTTGATGGTTGAACTATTGTTTATTATTTGGTAGAATTTACAAATTTTTTTCACGAAAAGAGAACAGCTTAATGGAATGGGATGGTTTGTGGCAAAATCACACCGGTAATTGTCAGAAGGACAATTTATAGCCTGCGAACTGGCCGATAAGCATAAATGAAAGATTTTAAATGGTTTATCTGTAGCTCTCGTAAGATGTTACAACTCGCAATTTCAATGTTAACGCTTTACTTAGATTAATTTTTAATTAGAAAAAAATTCGAATCAGTTTGCATAATGTTCAAAAACAGTGTCTTCAGGTTGAATAAAATACTTAGCGATTGAAATTCACGTTATAACTGAAATAAAAATATATGAAACGCTATCTTCTAATTGCAGTAATACTGTTTACGACCCGCTTAATTTCCGCCCAACCCATCATCGATATCGGATTAAAAGGAGGTATTAATGCCTCAAAAGTCAGCCTCGATATAAACGATTACAACGAAAGTACCATCACAAAGATGCACTTTGGAGCTTTTGGGCGTGTTGGCTGGAAAAAGGTTTATGTGCAGCCCGAAGTGTATTTCACCAAAAAAGGGGGGGAGTTTTCATCCAACGTGTTTTCACTGGCCGGTGATTTTGATTACAGTGCAGTGGATGTGCCTGTTTTGTTGGGAGTTCGCTTGCTCGATGCCAAGGTGCTGGACCTGCATCTGATCGCCGGACCTGTACTTGGTTTTGTTACAAAAAGCGACGTGAAAGGGAATCCGGAGTTTGATGAAAGTTATTTTAAAGACCACTACCTGGGGCTGCAGTACGGTGCCGGCGTTGATGTACTTTTCCTGACAGTCGATTTCAGGTTCGAACATGGCAATACGGTATACGAACACCCCGATTTCGATGGAAAGAACACCACGTTCATGGTAACCGTCGGGTTTAAGATTTTATAATAAACGGGTTGATTTTAGTGGAAGCTTCAGCGATCTGAGGCCTCTTTTTTGACTCATAAATACGTTCTGTCTCTGTAGAGGCAGGGATTGTTCCTCTTTCCCTGATTTCTAGATCAGGCATCCATTTATTATAATATCGTCTGCGGTTTTGTTTCTCGCTTTGTTGTGACTGATCTTCGATTAGCTCCAGTGTGAAATTCAGATTAATGATGCCGTAAGGATTGTCGTTCATCTTTATCCCGCAAAGCATTCTTCAGAATGCCTTTTGAGCATATGTTAAAGTCGTTTTAAATTTTTCGTAACTTTCCTAAACTAGTTAACGTAATTAAATGCATCTATCTTAAATCAATGACATCCAAACTTACAACTTTGGTAGGTATTGTTCTCCTTCTCTCATGTTCTTCCATCCATAAGACGGAGTTAACTGATACTGAAAAGCGTGATGAAAGGTTCTTGATCCTAACGGCAGATGATTTTGGAGCTTCTGAAAATATTAACGAAGGAATTAAATTTGCTGTTGAAAATAACTCAATTACTACAATATCAGCCTTAACAAACTTTAAAGAATCGTTATCTGATCTCGAGAAGTTATCACTTGAACATCCGAACATTGGAATTGGTGTGCATTTAAACATTATCACGGGTAAACCTATTTTGGAAGCCGAAGAAGTTCCCACATTGGTAAATGCAAGTGGTGAATTTTATACCATTGATGCTTTATTGCCCAAGATTAAGGAAATCTCGCTTGATGACCTGCGAAAAGAACTCAGAGCCCAGATAGATGAGTTGAACAAACACAATATTAATGTAGATCATCTATCTGATCAGTGTGGCATTCTATCCTATTACAATTCTTATTTCGATATTGTAATTGAACTTGCAACAGAGTATAATTTACCAATTCGATCTCCATTAATTGCCAGTAAAAAGTATCCTAAATTATTTTCAAATTCACAAATGAAAAAGCGTTATCGAAAGATAGCCTTTAAATGTGCATGCACTCATCCAATAAAAGGATTAGGATTATTGAAATATGCCAAGTTAAACGAAATGGAAAACAAGGCTGAAAAGTTAGACGATTTTGGAATTATTCATCCAGATCTGCTTGTGGATTGCTTTTGGGGAGAACCAACAGCTTCCAACTTAATATATATCCTGGAAAATCTTCCAAAAGGTACATCAGAGCTCGTCTTGCATTTTGGATCTTATTCACATCCTGATAATAGTCCAAACGGTTTAGACTGCGAGTATTTTGAAAACCGAGAGAATGAACTAATAACTTTTACTAGTGAATATTTAAAGGAGTATTTTACCCATTTAAATATTAAAACTATAGGCTATTCTGATATTTCAATAAAACAAAAGGACACTAACTAAGATCCAGTACTATGAAAAGAATACTTTTAATTACCCTACTTATTTGTTCTGAATGGGTTTTATTAGCAAATGATTCCCTCACTTACAAAAACGAAATTCGTGTTTCAATATCAAGTTCCAAACTGGAATTTAATCCAATCTATTATTATGGTTCCATGCAATTAGGCTATTTTTCTTTTAATCAGCTAAACTATAATCGAATGATAAATGATTTTATCAGTGTCGGGGGATATTTGGGGTACGGTTCAGTTGACCAAATCATTGAAGAAATTTGGGATAATATATATGGCTATACCAGTTCTCGCTATTCTGTTCAGGAAAAGAAATCAACAATGGAGTATGGAGTAAACGGGAAACTGCATATTTTGCCATTAATACTAAAAAATAATACATCAAGATTTGATTTATATTTGTCGGGAGACATCGGACTTATCTCCATTTTCACAACAGTGGACGAATCGATATATCCAAAAAGAGGAACTTATTTTGATTATTCAGCTTTAGGAGGTGCTTCCATCTTTTTTCTTAAGAGAAAAAGAATAGGACTACTAATTGAAGCCGGATACAGAGATTTTAAGTATCATCATGGATCAAGTGTAAAAGTTGGTATTACGTACCGGTTTTAATATTCAGTGGTTCAAAGTTAATTTGTTTTGATTGGAATCGTATCGTTGGGAAACATTAAAATAACATACTAGTGCAACGATTCAGACCAACAAAAATTGCTTGTAGCTGGCTCCGATTTTTGTCTGCTGGCAGAGGCATTTTAATGAAGGCGGTTTTTGCTTGAAAGGCACTGAGTATTTTTTCACGTTGATTCGGGAAGTAGAATTTTTTATGTTTCCGAACTGCTATCTGTTTCGTTCATTGCCGATATTTCTTTTGACCTTTTGAACCAGTTACGCGGATCGAGTTTTTGCTTGTATTTTGTAAAAAGTTCCTTTCCCACCAAAAGACCTCCGCCCCAAAAGACCACTTCCATCAGTACAAAACTGGTGGTTGATGCAATTACTTTGGTACGGGTTGGTAAATCAAAGAGCGGAATAACAAGTGTGGCGGCAAAAAATACACCCGAAAAAAGCATCAAGAAAATGCCCAGTTTAATCTGCCAGTTTTTTCCTTTCTTCATGTATGAAAATTACGTTTTAAGGCTTTTTAGCAAAATAGTGTGACTGTTTGGCCCCTCGTTAAAAAGCAGGTCAAGTATACTCAAATCGGGCAAGAAATCAAACTTTTCGTTGAATACCTGGGTGTAGTTTTGCGGTTGATAATCCGGATCCAGCGGCTTTTTATTTTTTGGTGAGATCGCTTCCCGCAAATTAAGCGTACCTGCCGGCACTTTTTCAAAATCATTGGTAAGCACCAGATGGTTCCCGATCTCGAGGAAATCGCAAATGGTTTCATGAATTTTCAGGTTATAATCGAGCAGAAATTTTTCTTTGTTTTGAAAAAAGGGCAGTAGTTCATCCTGGTAATATTCGAAATACGGCGATGAATTATAGGCCGAAACTATGGTTTGCCAGTGATTGCGTTGCCACTCCGTATCGTAGGAGATTTGCAGGTCTCTTATCAGGATTTTCGTACCCCGGCCTTTTACTACCGGTACTACCAGTGAAATGAGGCCGTTACCACCCGAAATTACACATCGATTGCGGTAGGTTTGTTTGCTAAAATTCTCAAATTGTTCCAGGTATACGGTGGAATGGTGCAAAAACCGGGTGTAGAAATGAACCGGTGCAAAATAGGCAGTACTTAACAGAACAGCTTGATTCATAATCAGTCTTTAAAAAACGAATCCTCCTCATCGTCGTCATCAAACTCAATTCCTTCGGGATCTTCAACTTCGTATTCTTTTTTGGCTTCATGCATTTCGCGGTACTCTTTTAGTTCTTTATTGAAACGGGTGATTTTGTTGTATTCCTTCTTAACTTTCCAGAGGCGTGGGTAAAAATAAATGCTGGCCAAAATGTATCCGATAACAATGCAAGCCAGCAGGACCAGAACAAGCGGAGCGTCTTTGATCTCCCACAACAACAGATGTATGGTAATGCCCACCTGGTTTTGCAGTGTGAAAACCACAAGCAATACAGCGAGTATCAAAAGTAATATGATGATAGCTTGCATGGCACCGTGTTTTTGTAAAGATAAGAAAAGGACAACAGTTGCCTGTTATCCTTTCAAACGAATATCTTTTAAGCCGATTGTGTAACGGCCTGATTTTCTATTGGCTGCATTTACTCCACACCGCTAAACATCCTTCTTAAGCGAATATTTGCCGGGAAGTTTTTATCCTTATCCAGCGACAACCAAATGAACTTGGCTTTTCCAACTACATGGTCTTCCGGCACAAAACCCCAGTAACGCGAGTCGGCGGAGTTGTGCCGGTTATCTCCCATCATCCAGTAATAATCCAATTTAAAAGTGTAACTGGTAGCCACTTCTCCGTTAATCTTAATCACCTCACCGTCAACTTCCAGTTCATTGTCTTCATAAATAGCAATGATGCGTTTGTAGATCGGAAGGTTATCGACGGTTAACTGAACAGTGCTTCCCTTAGCCGGAACAGTTAGCGGGCCAAAGTTGTCCACGTTCCACGGGTAACGTTCATCCGAAGGAAAAATACTCGGGTCCCATTTGCCGGGTTCTTCCAGTATTTTGGTGACGGATACAACATTGGCAAAGTTGCGCAGCTGTTCCGCAGCTGCATCGGTTAACGGGAAAAGGTAGCGTTCGCTCGAGTAAACATTACGGTCAGCTTCTGAAATATGCAGTTTATCAAGCGCTTTTGGATTAATGGCTGTACCATTTGTGCTAACTACGTAATTGTACTGCATACCATCGAAATGCTTTTGAGGTTCTCCGTTCACAAAAACCTGACCTTCAACAATCTTCAGTTCGTCTCCCGGAATGGCAATGCATCTTTTAATGTAGTTCTCGCGTTTATCGACCGGACGTGAAATAATTTCGCCAAAATTTCGCTTGTCCGACCAAACCCTTGTCCTTCCATAAGTTCGTATCAACTGGTAATAACTTTGGCTCGGAAATCCCAGCGCCACGGTGTCGCCTTCGGGGAAATGAAAAACTACAATATCATTGTTTTTTACATCGCCAAAACCCGCCAATCGCTTGTATGGCCGCTCAATGGCTTCGGAATACGATTTCCCGCCAATAACGGGAAGGGTATTGTGCACGAACGGAACAGAAAGCGGCGTATTTGGCGTTTTCGGTCCGTAAGCGGTTTTACTAACAAACAGGTAATCACCTACCAGCATCGACTTTTCCATCGATGAAGTTGGAATGGTGTAAGCTTCAATAAAAAACATACGGATAAAGGTGGCAGCGATCACTGCAAAAATGATGGCGTCGACCCATTCCACCAGCTTGGTTTGTTTTCCGTTTGGCGGATTTTTCTTCTTCCAGAATGCCCAATGTACTTTTTGGGTGATATAAATATCAAAAATCACGGCCAGACCCAGAAACCAAATGTAACTGCCCAACCAGATCACCCATAAAGCGTAAAGTGTTCCAACGGTGATAAATTTGAACCACTTGTTCGATATTAGCGCGCGTATCATATGCACCGGTTTTATATTTTTAATAAATCTTTCATGGTTAAAATGCCCTTGTGATCGCGGCAATATTCAGCCGCCAGCACCGCACCAAGAGCAAATCCTTTGCGGCTTTTTGCACTGTGGGTGATCTCGATGTAATCCACATCCGATTCATATTTCACGGTATGGATACCCGGAACCTGTCCTTCACGTTCAGATTTGATATTCAGTTCTTGCGAAGCAGGAATCTGATCGTTCACCCACTTGTTTTTTGACGGTAATTTTTCGACAATATCTTCAGCCAGACTGATCGCAGTTCCGCTGGGCGCATCCAGTTTTTGGGTGTGATGAACTTCTGCCATTTCAACATCGTATTCGTCACGACTGACCATTAATTCGGCTAATCTCCGGTTCAACTCGAAAAACAGGTTGACACCAACTGAAAAGTTGCTCCCGTAAAAGAAAGTTCCATTTTTGGTTCTGCAGTTTTCATAAACTTCGTCTTTCCTATCGAGCCAGCCGGTTGTACCGCTCACCACCGGAATACCTGCATCGAAACATAGTGTATAATTTTCGATGGCCGAAGCAGGGATCGTGAATTCAATGGCAACATCGCACTTTTGCAGGTTTTCAACTGTAAGTTGATCCTGGTTATCGATATCGATTTTTAAGCCTATCTCATGGCCGCGGTCGAGGGCGATGCGTTCGATCTCTTTTCCCATTTTACCGTAACCGATCAGTGCAATTTTCATCCGAAAAAATTTGTCGTTTCTAAAACAAGGCACAAAGATATAATAATACACAAATCTAACCAGCAGCGCTTCAAACATAAAAAGTTTTCGACCAAAGCGATTTACAAACCGATGAACAGCTTAACTTTTATTTAGAGTTAAGATTACACGATTGCCCTTATTTTAGCTATTTTTAGGCATCCAAAAGAACAACGAATGAAAGGTATAAAACTGGTGGCAACCGATCTGGACGGTACATTTTTGCGAAATGATCGCAGTATCAGCCCGGCAAATCTCGGGGCACTCGAGAAACTGGGCGAGCGGCAGGTTATTCGAGTGGCAGCTACCGGGCGAAACCTTAAAAAAGTGCAGGATGTTATTGATCCTGAAATTCCTTTCGATTACATTGTTTTTTCGTCCGGAGCCGGTGTTTTTAACTGGAAAATGAAAGAACATATTTACAGCCAGAACATCACAAGGGAATCCGCGGCTAAGTTGCTTACCTATTTTGTTGATAAGCAACTAAATTTCCATGCCTTTTACCCCGTACCCGATAATCATATGCATTTTTACTTCAGAGGGGCAGAGCCCTGCGAAGAATTCGAACGTTATTTCGAATTCAACAAGGCGCATGCCACCGAACTCGAAGTACATACCTTACCCAATGGTGAACTCTGTCAGTTTTTGGTAATTCTGAAAGAAGATGAAGCACAATTTCGTAACCTGAAAGCGAGCATTGAGGCGCTTTGTCCTGAGATTCGCGTAATTCGGGCCTCTTCGCCCATTACCAAAGGTTATATCTGGCTCGAGGTTTTTCATCGTAAAGTATCCAAAGGAAACGGCGTGCTCGAAGTTTGCCGGAGGCATGGCATTGATCCCGGGCAAACACTGGGTGTTGGTAATGATTACAACGATTTTGATATGCTTGAAATGACACAGCATTCGTTTCTCACTGCCAATTCACCAGAGGAGATCAGGAGCAGGTATCCGCTGGTTCCCAGTAACGAAGAGGATGCCTTTGCCATGCTTGTTCAACCATTGTTGGAATAATTTGTTGTAACTTTCGATAAAATTTCAGACACATAACGTAAACTCAAATAGTCATATTAAAATGAAAATCCTGTTAAGTACATTTCTACTGTTGAGCACCCTGTTTCTGGCTGCTCAAACCAATTTGAATTTAAGTGATAAACTACCAGAGGATCCGGCTGTATCGAAAGGCATGCTCGACAATGGCATGACTTATTACGTGCGTGCCAACAGCGAGCCTGAAAACCGTGCCGAACTAATGCTCGTAGTAAAAGCCGGTTCGGTGGATGAAGATGACGATCAGCAGGGACTGGCGCACTTCTGTGAACACATGGCTTTTAACGGCACCAAGAATTTCCCAAAGCACGAGTTGATCAATTATTTTGAATCGATCGGGATGGAGTTTGGCCCGGAAATTAATGCCTACACCAGTTTCGATGAAACGGTTTACATGCTAAAAGTACCGCTTGATGAGGAAGAATACATGGAAAAGGGACTCCAGGTATTGTACGACTGGTCAAGCCAGATTCTCGATGAGGATGAAGAAATAAATGCGGAGCGTGGTGTGATCCTCGAGGAAGAGCGCATGGGACGTGGTGCCAATGACCGCATGATGAAGGAATGGCTGCCCGTTTTTCTGAAAGATTCGAAATATGCGAATCGTTTACCCATAGGGAAAGTGGATATTCTTGAAAACTTCGAACCAAAGGTTTTGAGACGGTTCAGGAACGACTGGTACCGCCCCGATTTACAAGCTCTGGTTGTGGTCGGCGATTTTGATCAGAATGAAATGGTAGCCAGGATCAAAGAGAAGTTTTCTGCCATACCCGCTCCGAAAAATGAAAGAGAAAAAGAATATTATGATATTCCCGGACATGAGGAAACACTGGTGAGTATAAGCACCGACAAGGAAGCGCAATATCCAATAGCCTATGTGTATTATAAACACGACCTTGAAGTTGCAGAAACATTGAACGACTACCGCGAAATGATTATGGAAAGCTTGTACACTGGTATGATCAATAACCGACTGGCTGAAAAAACGCAACAGGCGGATCCACCGTTTTTGCTGGGACAGTCTGCGTACTCACATCAGTTCGGTCCGCTCAGCACCTACATGTCGGTGGCGGTAACGCAGGGAGATAAAATAACAACGGGATTAAAGGAAGTTTTGCTGGAAAACGAACGTGTGAAGAAATACGGTTTCACCGAAACCGAGCTCGAACGTCAGAAAACGGCAGTGCTGAATAATATGGAGAAAGCATACAACGAACGCAACAATACCAAATCGATCAGTTATGCAAATGAATACCTTCGTAATTTTTTGATCACTCAGGAGCCTTTTCCTGGAATGGAAAACGAATATGCCTATTATAAGGAATTTATTCCGGGTATTTCAGTGGAGGAGATCAATACACTGGCTAAAAAATGGGTGACCAAAGACAACCGGGTGGTTATCATAACAGCGCCGGAAAATGAGCGCTCAACGGTGCCAACTCAGGACGAGGTTCTTGCTTTGCTCGATGAGGTGGAGAGTACTGAAATTGAGCCGTATGTGGATGCAGTGGCCAATGTGCCTTTATTGTCTGACGAGCCTTACGGAAGCAAAGTTTCAGCCGAAAATCCGATTGACAAAGTTGATGCCCTAGAATGGAAATTGGAGAACGGAGCCACAATAGTGGTGAAACAAACCGATTTTAAAGACGATGAAATTCTTTTCAATGCCTGGAGTTTGGGAGGCAGTTCATTGTACCCCAACAAAGATGTGGTTTCGGCTGATCTGACTGTCGATGTGATGACGGAAAGCGGGATAGCTGATTTCGACGAAATAACGCTGAATAAGATGTTGGCCGATAAAGTTTATCGTTTATCGCCATATATTGGCGAATTACGTGAAGGATTCAATGGCAGTTCTTCAGTAAAAGATGTGGAAACCATGTTACAGATGCTGTACCTGTATTTTACCGAACCGCGTTTCGATGACGTGAGTTACCAGTCGTTGATGAAGCAATATGCAACAGTTCTTGAAAACAAGGCAGCCTCGCCTGAGGCCAATTTCAGAGATACCCTGAGTTTTACGCTGGCCAGTTATAATGAGCGCGAAAAACCCATGGATGTTGGTCGCTTGCAGGAGGCTTCTCTGGATCGGATGAAACAGATTGGCAAAGACCGTTTCAAAGATGCATCCGATTTTAAATTCTTCTTTGTGGGCAATATCGATCTTGAAACATTCAAGCCGCTGGTTGAAAAATACATTGGTGGAATTCCAACGCTCGACAGAAATGAAAAATGGGTTGATCTTGGCATTGATAAACCAAGGGGTGTGGTCGATAAAGTCGTACACAAAGGGCAGGAAGAAAAGGCTATTCAGTATATTGTTTTCCACGGCGATTTCGATTACAGTGGAAAAAACAAAGTTCAACTTAATGCTGTTGCCAGCATCCTTTCAACGCGTTTGCTCGAGGTCATCCGCGAAGACAAAAGCAGCGTTTATTCGATCGGTGCTTATCCCTCATCATCGAAATATCCCGAGGAGGAATACAGCGTTGCTATTTCGTATGGAACTTCACCGGATAAACTCGGGGAATTGAAACAAGCGGTTTTTGATATCATAACGGAATATGCCCAGAACGGCCCGACGGAAGAGGAACTTGACAAGGCGAAGGAAAAAATGCTAAGGGAGCGTGAATTGGCGTTGCGTGAGAACAGTTTCTGGATGAATATTTTAAGCAATACCTACTACCTGAAGAACGGTGATTTTTCGGAATTTGGAACCTACGACGATTTGGTACATTCGCTGACCATCGAATCGACAAAAGAAGCATTTGGCGATTATTTTCATTTCGATAACTACGTTGGCGTGGCTTTGGCACCCGCCGAATAACAAAAATAGTATATAGCGAAGCCGGAGATTTGTTTGCTCCGGCTTTTTTGTGCGCTAAAAATTTTAAATTAGATGCGCTAAATCAAAATTATGAAGATTTACTCACCGCTGTTCATTATCCTCCGTCTTTTTGTTTATGGTCTGATCATGTTTGGAATGGCACAGGGCATTTATTTCGATGCCTTGCATCCGATGGAGGAAGGTTATTTTGGGGAAATTACTTTTACCGAGATTACACAGGAGGCTATTTTATTTGTGCTTTTTCTGTTCTATATTTTCATCGGTTACAAATGGAACGAAATCAGGGTGGTAAGTAATTTTGTGTCACTCTTCTTTCTGATGGCATTTATCCGCGAATTTAATTTCCTGATTGATAAATGGATCTATCCGGTGCTGATGGTACTGGTCATCCTGATCTTACTTTTAATTCGCGACTTCAGGAAAATAAAACAGGCTGCCATTGCATTTTTCCGCGTTCCGCCAGCGCATTGGTTTTTGACGGGATTGCTGATCACATTGGTATTCAGCCGGCTCATGGGGCGCTCGAAATTCTGGCGCTTATTGTATCCCGACGAAAGTTACAGGCTGGCAAAGGCAGCCACCGAAGAAGGCATTGAATTGCTTGGTGATACCGTGATGCTGATCTCAGCCATCGAATTCTTCCTCCATTATTTGTTTGTTACGAAAAAGCAAAAGCAATGAAAGTTTGTGGCTTTACATTTATCCGGAATGCCGTAAAATTTGATTTTCCGATCGTAGAAGCCATAACATCGGTATTGCCGCTTTGTGATCGTTTCGTGGTTGCGGTTGGCCGGTCGGAAGATGAAACCCGCGAATTGATAGAAAATATCGACCCCGCTAAAATAACCATCGTCGATACTGTATGGGATGAAAATCTGAATGAGGGGGGCCGAGTTTATGCCGGCGAAACCAATAAAGCGCTGGATGCCATCCCCAATGAATACAACTGGTGTTTCTATATTCAGGGTGACGAAGTGTTGCACGAAAAATACCTGCCGGCAGTGCGATGCGCTATGGAGGAAAACCTGGATAGATCGGAAGTGGATGGATTGCTTTTTGATTACCGCCACTTTTACGGATCGTATGATTACGTGGGCGATTGCCGGCACTGGTACCGCAAAGAGATTCGTGTTATACGGAACGACAAGTCGATCAGGTCGTATAAAGATGCACAGGGATTTCGAAAAGCGGGAGAGAAGTTAAAAGTCGTTCAGGTAGCTGCCGAAATCTTTCATTACGGCTGGGTGCGCCATCCCAGATACATGCAGCAAAAAGTGGAAGCTGTGAAAGCATTTTACGATGGCATTTCGGACGAAGCAGCCAAACAAAAAGCAGTGGAGCGGGAGTTTAATTACAGTGCTGAATACGATGCACTGGCAAAGTTTACTGGCAGCCATCCGAAAACAATGGAAGAGCGGATTAAACGTTTAAACTGGGATTTTCAGCCCGACCTGAACAAAGTAAACATGAAACTGAAATACCGACTTTTGTACTGGATTGAAAAACGAACCGGAGTCCGCCTTTTTGAATACCGTAATTATGAGTTGATGGATTGAAGGATTGAATGCAAAAAACCTTAATGTTAAAATATTCTGGTAATTGTGACTGTGATTGCCAATTGCAATTTTGCCTATTGCCAATTAAAGGCCTGAAGGATTGAGATACAGAAGGATTGAAAACTAGATACTAAACCTCTTCCTTGCTGCTTCCAACTCGGCCGGTTTCCCAACGTCCATCCATAATCCCGAATCGTCGAGAAAACCTTTAATTGTTTTTGTTTTAGCCAGTTCGAGGTAGACTTTTACAATGGAAAAACGATCTTCGGCAGGCAGGTAGTTTAAAAATTCGGGTTGAATGATTTGGATGCCGCTAAAAGCCAACTCACGACTGTTTTCAAAATCTGATCCCCTTGAAATTTTGGTTTCGCCCGTTTTTTTGTTGATCCAACCGACCAGTTGCATTTCCCGGTTGAATTTAAAATAGCGGAGGGTCTCTCTTTCCCGCACGCAAAGCGTAGCCAGAGCCCCGGACTGTTTGTGTATTTCCAACAACGCCTTCAAACTGAGATCACTAAGAATATCAACATTGTACAAAAGAATGGGTTGATTGCCCGAAAATAGAGGAGCTGCTTTTTTTAGCCCGCCACCGGTTTCAAGTAGCCGGTTTCTTTCGTCTGATACCAACACGGGGATTTCCCATTTCCGGCTTTCAATAAAATCGGTCACCCGTTCAGCGAAATGATGAACATTTACCACAATTTTTGAAACACCTGTTTCGTAAAGCTTATCGATAGTCCTTTCGAGCAATGTTTTTCCGCCCACTTCGACCAGTGCTTTGGGTTTGTCGGCTGTTTCATCCAGCAAACGGGTGCCCAATCCGGCGGCAAAAATCATGGCTTCCATTTGTACGGTTTATATTGTCATAAAAAATTTATGCTTATCGCAGTCGATTCAAACTCCGAATTAGCGCTTCGTCTTTACCAATGGCTCGAATCGCAAGCCAGTCCAGAATTACTGCGACAATTGGAAAAACTACCGGAATTTTAAAGGCAACTTTGGCACCATCGAAGCCGGTATAGGTAAAATAGAAAAACATTCCGAATAGCCCCAGCAACAGGATGATCGTAAATACCAGGATCCGTATTTGCAGAATGCGTTTTTTGTATAGAAAGATCACCAAAACATGCAATAAAACAATCAGGCCGGTAAACAGCAAAATGGGCAATCCGTCGAATAATATCTCGCCTCCTTTTGTAATACCTTTGGCATAAAACTCCATCAATTCATTGTTCACAGAGAGGTCTGCCAGTTTCAGTTTAAAGAGTGTTGCCACAAGGATTGCGGCTACGAAAATATATACGGTCTGAATTCTTTGGATCATTGTTTGAAATTTTCAGCAAAAATAGCTAATCAAAATCTTTCTCAAAACCAATTGATATCAGGATTAGAAAAAAAGCGAAGAAACCCGTATTTTAGCGGCAAAAAGTAAACAATCGGGTAAACAATAAAATCCAAGCATTGTTTTTCTGAATATCAATCAAAAGTTAATTGAACATCAATAATGGATAAATTTTCTTCTGTGGGAAACCAGGAATTAGAGGCAGTTGAAGACCTGTACCAGTCCTACTTGAAAGATCCGGATTCAGTGGATGAAAGCTGGCAGCATTTTTTCAGGGGATTCGAACTGGCTCGCATGCATTATCCGGAAAAACCAAGCGCAGTAAAACTCGATAATATAGACAAAGAATTTGCAATTCTTAACCTGATACTCGGCTACCGTCAGCGTGGCCATCTATTCACCAAAACCAACCCGGTGCGAGCGCGACGTACTTATCGCCCAACGCTCGATATTGAAAATTTTGGTCTCGAAGAGAAGGATCTCGAAACGGTTTTTCAGGCCGGTAATGAAATTGGAATCGGGCCTGCTAAATTGAAGGATATTGTGGCGCATCTCGAAGCTACTTATTGCCGATCGGTAGGCGTTGAATACGTTTACATGCGTCATCCCGAAGTGATTCAGTGGTTGCGCGAGCGCATGGAAAGTACGCAAAATTCGGAGCAATACACCGATGAAAAGCGCAAACACTTTTTTTACCACCTGAAACTGGCTGTTGGTTTCGAGAACTTTATTCATAAAAAATTTGTAGGGCAAAAACGTTTTTCACTCGAAGGAGCCGAAGCTTTGATTCCAGCACTCGATTCGGTGATCGAACGTGGTGCTGAACTGGGACTCGAGGAATTTGTGATCGGGATGGCCCATCGTGGACGTTTGAATGTGCTGGCCAATATTCTGGAAAAACCTTACGAAAATATCTTCAAGGAATTTTACGGGAAGGAATTTGAAGACGATATTGCACAGGGCGATGTAAAATATCACCTGGGTTATGAGAGCGAAGTTCTCACCGACTTTAAAAAGAAAGTAAAGTTGAAATTGCTGCCGAATCCGTCGCATCTGGAAACGGTTGGCCCGATTGTTCAGGGAATGGTTCGTTCGGATATCGAATCGGTTTATGGAGGTGATTACAGCAAAGCAGCACCTATTGTAATTCATGGAGATGCAGCCATTGCTGCGCAGGGAGTGGTATATGAAACCATTCAGATGTCGCAATTACCGGGATATAAAACCGGTGGTACCATACATTTGGTCATCAATAACCAGGTCGGATTTACTACACCTTACCTCGAAGCACGGTCGAGCACCTATTGCACCGATGTTGCCAAAGTGACACGTTCTCCTGTATTTCATGTAAACGGCGATGATGTGGAAGCGCTTGTTTACACCATAAAACTGGCCATGGAATTCAGACAGAAATTCAGCTCCGATGTTTTTATTGACATTCTTTGTTACCGCAAATATGGGCACAACGAGGGCGATGAGCCGCGTTTTACGCAGCCCATGCTCTATAAAGCCATTGCCAGACACAAAAATCCACGTGACATCTATGCGGAGAAGCTGGATAAACTCGGCGTTATGACGCTCGATGAATCGAAAAAGGAGGTAAAGGATTTTGATGCCTTCCTTGAAGAGAAATACAAGGCTTCTGAAAAAATCGAGAAATTGCAGATCCGGAAGTTCCTGGTCAACGAATATAAAGATTTTGAATTACCTTCTAAAGCAATGTTTAATCAACCCATAAAAACAGGGGTAAATAAGGACAAACTGATCGAGATCGCCGAAAAAATCTATGCCTTGCCAAAAGACCTTCCGTTTTTCAAAAAAGTTGATCGTATTGTTTCCGACCGCAGAATGATGATACATGATGATAAACTGGATTGGGCCATGGGTGAATTGTTGGCTTACGGAACGCTGGTTGACGAAGGACATCCGGTTCGTCTAAGCGGGCAGGACAGCGAGCGTGGCACATTTGCACACAGACATGCTGCTTTTATCATCGAAGGAACCGAAAATAAATATTATCCGCTTAAACATGTTTCTGAGCATCAGGCGATGTTTAGCGTTTATAACTCATTATTATCTGAATATGCCGTACTCGGTTTTGAATATGGTTACGCGATGGCACAACCCAACGGATTGACGATTTGGGAAGCGCAGTTTGGCGATTTTAACAACGTAGCTCAGGTCATCATAGACCAGTACATCACTTCGGCATTCGAGAAATGGGGAATCATGAACAACCTCACGCTTTTCCTGCCGCACGGATATGAAGGGCAGGGGCCTGAGCATTCAAGTGCCCGTCTAGAAAGGTTTCTGGAATTATCGACCAATTCAAATATCCAGGTGGTGGTACCAACTACACCGGCAAATATGTTCCATCTCTTGCGGCGTCAGGTTAGAATGAGTACGCGTTTGCCGCTGGTGGTTTTTACACCAAAGAGTTTACTGCGTCACCCGATGGTAACCTCAACGATCAGTGAAATGGCCGAAGGTGGTTTTATAGAGATCATCGACGATCCGATAGCTGAACCGGATCTGGTGGAGAAAATCGTTTTCACTTCAGGGAGATTGTATTACGACCTGGCCAAACATAAACTGGAAAACGGGATCAGCAATGTTGCTATCGTTCGGTTGGAGCAGATCAATCCGGTACCTCACAAAGAAATTGATAAGATACTGAAAAAGTATCACAAATCAGAAGAAATACTTTGGGCGCAGGATGAACCGGAAAACATGGGGGCCTGGCCGTTTATCAACCGAAAGTTGCCGGATATAGGCTTAAAACTCGTGGCACGTCCCGAAAGTGCAAGTCCGGCTGTAGGTTTGATGGAGAAACACAAACAGGGACTTGATAAACTCATCGATACGATTTTTACACAAAAAGAAATTGCAGTTTAGTCAAGACTTTTGAGATCAGTGTAAATAAAATAAAACCATAAGAAGAGCATGAAATTTGTAGACCATGCGAATTCCTTACGATACCTTTATAAACGAAATACAATAATCGTATGATAATCGAAATAAAAGTTCCCAGTCCGGGAGAATCAATAACCGAAGTAGAAATAGGATCGTGGCTTGTTGAAGACGGTTCGGTGGTTTCCAAAGACCAGGAAATTGCCGAAGTGGAATCGGATAAAGCTACTTTGACGATCGTTGCCAGCGAAGGCGGAAAGATCGAACAAAAAGCTGCTGAAGGAGAATCCGTAGAAGTAGGAGCTGTGGTTTGTACCATCGACACCAGTGTGGCTCCAAAGCCTAAAAGGGAAGAACCCAAAGACCAGACAAAGCAAAAAGAAGAACCAAAACAAGAGGAAAAGAAAGAATCGTCGCCTGCTGATAAAGTGAAATCGGCGGAGTTCGATAAAGTGAAGGTGACTTCGGTAGCCAAAGAAATGATGAAAGAGCATGATCTTTCTGTTGATGATGTAATAAAAGGCCTGAGGCGACTGGGCAAAAAGGAAGTAGAGTCGGTGGTGAATGCACCGGAATCTGCACCGTCCGGGTTATTTGAGCAAAAGGAAGCCAGCCGCGAAGAAAATCGCGAAAAAATGTCGAGTCTTCGACGGAAACTCAGTGCACGTTTGGTTTCGGTGAAGAATGAAACGGCCATGCTTACCACCTTCAACGAGATCGATATGGGTTATGTGATGGAGTTGCGCAAAAAGAATCAGCAGAAATTCATCGATAAGCATGGTTTTAAACTTGGATTTATGTCGTTCTTCACCAAAGCCGTAGCTGTTGCCATGGAATTTCACCCGATGGTTAATGCACAGATCGATGGTGAAGAAATCGTAACGCCGCAGTTTGTTGATGTGGGAATTGCTGTCTCAACTCCAAAAGGATTGATGGTACCGATTGTGCGCAATGCTGAAAGCAAATCAATCCCACAAATTGAACTGGAAATAAAAGAACTGGCCGAAAAAGCCCGCAACAAAAAAATATCGGTCGAAGAATTAAGCGGCGGAACCTTTACGATCACGAATGGTGGTGTGTTTGGTTCGCTGCTGTCAACACCGATTATTAATCCACCGCAGTCAGCAATTTTAGGCATGCACAACATTGTGGAACGCCCGGTGGCTGTGGACGGACAAGTCGTTATTCGCCCGATGATGTATGTGGCGCTATCATACGATCACCGCATTGTCGACGGTAAAGATTCGGTAGGATTTCTGGTAAAAGTCAAAGAAATGATCGAAAATCCGGAACGCATGTTTACCAACGGAAAAGACGCAGGAGAATTATTGCTGGGTATTTAAAACTATTCTGTGCTTACAAGACGTTTAGCACAAACCATTGAAAAGTAATATTCAGACCTTCAGGATTTTCAGGACCTTGAAGGTCTGTTTGTTTCTGGCCCGTTTTGCTTCTCATTTATACGACATTTAACAATTGTTGAAAAAAATCGGAAGGCGAAATAGATTGAATGCTTGGTGAGGCTTTTGAATTATTGTAATTTCAAAACAAATTCAAACCACTTTCATTATGAACGATGCATTGAAACTTAAAATCAAACAATTTATTTTGGCTGGGATCAGTGAAGAAAAGGCGGCTGCAGTGCCCGATCCGTTTTGGCAGAATTTGCGTAACACTGGCACCGAACTTTGGCTCGACACCGGCGATATGGAAGAAGCTGAAAAAAACTGGTCGGCTGAAATGACCGCACTGACCACCAACAACACACTGGTAAATAAAGAAATCCAAAAAGGTATTTACGATGATTTTATTGCGCAAACAAAAGAAATAGTAAAAGAATTACCGCTCGAAGAACAGATTGTTGAGATCGCTTTTATACTGAATGCGCGACACGGGATGCGTCTGGCAAAAAAGTTTGGTGGCTTCGTCAGTGTTGAGTTACATACCGACACTGCCCACGATTTTAATGCTATTGTTGATTACGGTACGCGTTACCACGAAATCAATCCCGATCAGTTTATAGTGAAAGTACCTTATACGGCAGTTGGGCTGCTCGGTGCGCGCCGGTTGCGCGAAATGGGTGTGAAGATAAATTTTACGCTTGAATTTTCAGCTCGACAGAATGTGTTTGTGGCGGCTATAACCAAACCCAATTATTGCAATGTTTTCCTGGGAAGAATAGGGGCCTATATTAAAGATAATGGCCTAGGGAGCGGGGAAGGTGCAGGAGAAAGGGCTATAATTTCAACCCAACGCCACGTTACCGAACTGACAAGAAAAAATGCCGTTCCTACAAAATTGATTGCAGCCAGTTTGCGGCATTATTCGCAACTTGATGCATTGGCCGGAACAGATGTTTTTACCATGCCCACAAAAGTGGCCGCCGAAGGAAAGCAAAATCTGAACGGCAAGTTCGCCTCAAAACTGGGAGTGGTTTACCCCGTTGATTTGACAGATGAAGCTGTGCGATATCATCCGGAGAAGGTGTGGGATGTGACTGACCGGGAAATTGAACTGGCAAAAAGTCTGGATGCGAATTGTCCGAAGACGGGTAACGAGCTGATCGACCGTGTGCACGAAGCCGGTTGTGGTGATATGTTCCCCTACCTGAGTGAGCGCGATTTGAAATTCATTTCCGATGACGGAAAGATACCCAACCACGAACGTTGGGCAACACGCATTGAAAATGGCGAAATGGCGATCGATACATTGCTGAACCTGGCAGGGCTGGCCAGTTTCACTTCAGATCAGGCTGCACTTGACGACCGGATCAGAAGAATAATAACCCAATAAACAAAAAGCGAATGGCCGTAAAAATTTTTGATGAAGTACCTTTTGAAGTATTAAATGAACGCATAAAACGTAAAATCATTTCTACCGATAATCTGATGACGGTTTTGGTGGAATTTAGCGGAGGTCCCTGGCCCGATGCTGATCCGCTGCACAATCATCCACACGAACAAACTACTTACGTGGCGCAGGGAGAGGTGATTTTTTACACTGAAGGAGAACCGGAACGTTTGATGAAAACAGGAGACATGATCGCCTTTGGGCCCTATAAAAAGCATGCCATTAAATTGCTGAGTAAAACAGCCCGTTTGATCGACAGTTTTTCGCCCATCCGAGAAGATTTTTTGAAGTAAGGGAAAAACACGGAATCAGGCACCGGCTCAGTTAAAAAAGGTTTGAGGGATTAAAGGATTGAGTTTACACGAAAACATCTGCAATCTTAATTCGTTAATCAAAATTCATTATTCATTTGCTCTTGGCTCGTAGCCCAAAGCTCATCGCTAAAAATTATAAACAATGGTCAGCCCTTTCTGCCTGCCTGTTGAGAAAGGAAAAATATCGAAGTTTTTTATGTGTTCCCAATCCCATTTGTATTGATGGGTAAGGTAGACCAGTTCGGTACTCAGCATCCCAATACCGGCTCCAACCAATACGTCTGATGCCCAGTGAGCTCCTTTTGCAATGCGCATTGTGGCAACGCTGGTGGCACAGGCATATGCACCAATGCTATACCACACACTTCTTTCACCATACTCGTGATGCATCCACTGTGCCATCCCAAATACTAATGCTGTATGCCCTGAAGGAAAAGATTCAAGGTCGCCGGTAGGACGTTCAACATTCGTCCAGTCTTTGAGCACCCGTACTAAGATCGTATTCACTAAAACACTCTTTAATAAAATTGCCGACTGGTTACCGATGTTGTTCTTTCCTTTAATTCCTAGAGCATTTAAAGAATAAACGGCCACCATTGGTCCAAATCGTAAATAATCGTCCAGGTCGCCTGTATAGTTAAAGTGTTCCCAGCGCCAGTTATTCAGGTCATATTTAAAATCTGAAAAATGTAAAGTTGTGCCAGTTGCAATAAGGATTGTTGGAGCTATAAATGGTTTAAATCCACGTTTTCGGTCGGTGTACCTGAAATTCAGCTGGTGTATGCTGTCGTTATGCAGAAAAGAGATTTCGTTTGAAAGGTTCCTCGTCTTCTCTCCTGAACTTTCAGGCGGCTCTGACGCATGGGATTGCAGACCAGCAACCAGCATGGCCATCCATAAAAAAGTCTGAAATCCCGGGTTCCTTATCATTTCCCAAAAATAGAAAATTAACGGCACGCGGCATGATATGATTTTGGCCTCGTGCAGCGTCTAAATGTTTTTCGCAAATTATCCTTATATTGGCTGACATCTAAAACTCAACTAAAATACAGACGAATGAAAATCATTGCTTTTTTGACGCTTATGCTTATTTCGGGTGTATTATATGCCCAAAGTTTAACCGTAATCGGAGGTGGAAACTATACTGACGTAGCATACAAACAGGGAGAAGGAGGTTCTTCGATTGAAGATACCTACAAGGGTAAATTGGGCTTCCATGCCGGTGCATACGTTGATCTGGTACTTAAAAAGAACCGCCAGCAGGAACTGGTTGCAGAAGCTGGCCTGTTATTTGATACTAAAGGTGCCGTGCAGGATTACTCTCAGGCGAACTTATCTTTTAAGAATACAACCAACCTGTTTTATGTCGATGTTCCGGTATACATTAAGTATCGTTATCGTTTTCGGTCGCTCAACAAAATCTATCTGGGAATTGGACCATATGTTGGTTTTGGACTCATCGGGAATTCAAAACGAACGCAAACTATTGACGGAGAAACCCAAAGCGAATCAATTAAAATTAAATGGGGTAGCGACGATGCTGTTCACGACATGAAAAGACTGGATTACGGCGCTACTATCAGGGCCGGCTACCTTGCAGTCAGCGGATTGGATATCTCAGTATCATATGATTACGGAATCCCGAATATTGCATCGATGGGCGAGAATATTGAAATGAAAAGTCGTGTTTTACGTCTTTCGGTCGGCTATAATTTTAGTATGGTGGATTAAACAAATCTGTTTCAATTGAAATCATCCGGGAACATACCGGTTTACAGTCTGCGCAGTTTTAGCAGCCGTGAGCGCGAAAGTCAGCAGTTCCAGATAGAGGTTTTTGATGCCAACCGGCATTTTGCCGTAAAATACCCGCACCGTCACGATTTTTTTGAAGTATTGTATCTTTCCGAAGGATCGGGGTTTCATATTATTGACGGAAACAAATATGAGATCCGGCCGCCCTGTGTGTTTTTTATGTCACCCGGACAGGCCCACAAGATCGAATTTTCGCATGATATTCATGGATTCATTTTCATTTTTACACCTGAATTTTACCTGATCGATTACAATAATCCCAACCGATTGATCGAGTTCCCTTTCTTTTTTACGATCAAACAGGATAATCCGCCACTGACCATTGATAAGCAGGAAGATGTTCTTTTCATTGAAAGCCTTTTTAAGCGGGGTGTCGATGAACTTCAAAAAAGATCGGATACTTCTGTCGATTTTCTTCGCTCGCTGCTCGACATCATTCTGAATTTCTGTGCATCACGTTACAAAACCGATGAAAACCTGTTTAGCGGGAAGGGACATATGGTAGTAAAAAAGTTCTTTCAGTTGGTTGAAGAAAACTACCAAAAGAACCTCACGGTTGCCCAGTATGCCGATTTAATGGCCCTAACGCCCAATCACCTGACGCAAACCGTAACCAGGCTCACCGGCAAAACATCTTCCCAGATCATTAAAGCAAAACAAGTATTGGAGATTAAACGTTTGCTGGTACATACCAATCTGAACATAACCGAAATAGCCACCCGCTTAAACTTTCCCGACCAAAGTTATTTTACCAAGTTTTTTAAACGCGAGACCGGTGTTTCCCCGCTGCAGTACAGGAGCAGGACTGTTTAATGGCTTATAAATTTCCCTACTGCGATAATTATTAATTAATTGATAAACAGACTTGTTTTTAGAAATGGATAATGTTTTCTTAAGATCGAATCCATGAAAATTACCTAAAAATCCCGTAATTTTACACTTCTCATAATCATTAATTTTATTGCTTTGTAAGCTAGGTTGAAATGGCTCCAGGTTTTTCAACCGGGCAAATTTAAAAGCATATTATTCAATTAAAAATACAACAGATGGCAAATTACTTTAATTCACTTCCCTTACGTCTTCAACTCGAACAACTTGGGAAATGCGATTTCATGGATGAATCTGAATTCGCAAATGGAGTGGAAAAATTAAAAGGAAAACAAATAGTAGTCTTGGGTTGCGGCGCTCAGGGTTTAAACCAGGGGCTAAACCTTCGCGACAGTGGTTTGAATGTTGCTTACGCACTTCGCCAGGAAGCAATCGATCAGAAAAGAGCTTCGTACCAGAATGCCACTTCGAATGGTTTTGAAGTAGGGACTTTCGAAGAACTGGTGCCCAAAGCCGACCTGGTGCTTAACCTTACTCCGGATAAACAGCATACCCCGGTGATCAGCAAAGTGTTGCCGCTCATGAAAAAAGGAGCCTGCCTGGCCTATTCACATGGGTTCAATATTGTGGAAGAAGGGATGCAGATTCGCGACGATATCACCGTAATTATGGTGGCTCCAAAATCGCCGGGTTCTGAGGTTCGTGCCGAGTATGAACGTGGTTTTGGAGTACCAACACTCATTGCCGTCCACCGCGAAAACGATCCGAACGGAGACGGACTGGAAATTGCCAAGGCTTATGCGGCCGGTACCGGTGGTCACCGGGCAGGTGTTTTACACTCGTCGTTCGTGGCCGAAGTGAAATCGGACCTGATGGGTGAGCAGACCATTTTATGCGGACTACTGCAAACCGGTTCTATCCTGAGTTTCGATAAAATGATTGAAAAAGGAATCGATCCGGGTTATGCCTCAAAACTGGTGCAATATGGTTGGGAAACCATTACCGAAGCACTTAAACTGGGTGGTATTACACACATGATGGATCGCCTTTCAAATCCGGCGAAAGTTGAAGCCTTTAAACTTGCAGATGAGTTAAAAGCGATCATGCGTCCCTTGTTTGAAAAACACATGGATGAAATCATGAACGGAACCTTTTCCTCGACGATGATGAAAGACTGGGAGAATAATGACGAAAAATTGCTGACCTGGCGCGCTGCCACAGCTGAAACAACTTTCGAAAAAACGCCGGCAGGGGATATGAAGATCAGCGAACAGGAATATTTTGATAACGGAACTTTGTTGGTGGCTTTTGTAAAAGCAGGAGTAGAACTGGCATTCGAGGTGATGACCGAGACCGGCATAAAAGAAGAATCGGCCTATTACGAATCGTTGCACGAAACGCCGCTGATCGCCAATACCATTGCGCGTAAGAAATTGTACGAAATGAACCGCGTAATCTCCGATACGGCGGAATACGGTTGTTACCTCTTTGATCATGCCTGCAAACCTCTGCTGGCCGACTTCATGAAGAAAATTGATACCAATGTTATTGGTAAAAGTTTTAACGAGGGAATCGACGCTCATGTGGAAAACAAAGAACTGATCGAAGTAAACGAGGCGATCCGTTTCCATGACGTTGAGATCATTGGTGCTGAGTTGCGCGAAGCAATGGGTGCAATGAAATCAATTATTTAAAGGCAAACAGCCACTTTTAATATATTCGCCCACTCCGGTTTTACGGGGTGGGTTTTTTGCATTTGCTTCTAAAAAATATTCAGTTATTGTTACCCAATTTTGAACGAAGTCATGCTAATGGCACCTGCAACAGCCTGGTCATTGAAAAAGGATGCTTCTTCATGCGACTCTTGCAGGGCAAGTGCATAAAGCATGGGCAGGTAGTGCTCTGGAGTCGGTATGGCATAGCGAAATTCACTTCCTTGCTTATCGTAACTAATCAGCGCTTCATGGTTCCGGTTTTCAATAAATTGTTTCATCTTTTGATTGGCCTCCAGTACCCATTCAAATCCGAAGTTCTCTTTGAGTTTTCTCCAGTCTACTTTACGAAGATTGTGCACCATATTTCCGCTGCCAACAATCAAAACTCCTTTTTCGCGCAGGGATTTTAATTCATGGGCAAGCTCGTAATGGTATTTGGCTGGTTTGGTATAATCCAGGCTTAATTGCACTGTAGGAACATTTGCCTCGGGGTACATGTGCCGGATCACGGACCATGCGCCATGGTCGAGTCCCCAATTCTCATCAGCTGTCACATCGGTTTTTGTAACAATGGATTGGGTAGTTTTGGCGAGTTCAGGATTTCCCGGAGCAGGATATTCAACCTGATACAATTCTTTTGGAAACCCGCCAAAATCGTGAATAGTGGGTGGGGTGGTCATGGCAGTTACCTGGGTGCCCCTGGTTTCCCAGTGGGCCGAAATGCATAAAATAGCATGTGGTTTATCGATCTCTTTCCCAATTTTCCGAAAACCGGCAACAAATTCATTTTCATCGATGGCATTCATGGGGCTGCCGTGACCCACAAACAATACGGGCATCTTTTCGGTGTTGCTAAACGTATGTAGCATTTTATTTAATGTAGCTGATTGCATAGAATTTATTTAAGCCAGATAGCTGACCAGTCTTCTCAGCATATTCATATTTTGCATATTAAATAGCATAACAACCATTGGCGAGGTAAGTTTCATAAAAGCTAACGCTGAGTCTCAAGTCTTTAATTTCTTATTCATTTTTTAAAGAACTATCTATTGCATCTGGCTATTCAAACCTAAGCAAATTGTAGGAATAGGAATAAAGTTAACAAATAATTTAGTATGTATTAAATATCATAAAAACAGATAGATAGAATATTTAAGTTGAATAATGTTTAAAAAAAATAACAAATAAATAAACAAAAGAGATCTTCTGGTGTTTTACTACCAAACTTTAATAAATACCAGAATGAAAAAGATTTTACTTAACTTGATTTTGGCAGTTTCCATTTTCATGACGCAAAGTACCGTCAATGCGCAGAATGGTGGAGATTTGCCCGAAACCGTAGTAGATATTGCTACGAGTGACAGCAACTTTACGACTCTTGTAGCCGCTTTAACACGCGGAGATTTGACAACTGATTTTGTATCAGTTTTAAGTGGCGAAGGTCCCTTCACCGTGTTCGCACCAACAAACGATGCTTTTGCAGCTTTGTTAACTGAACTGGGTTTAGCCTCGCTCGACGACATTGATGCCGCATCTTTGGAAGCCGTGTTAAAAATGCACGTTGTTTCCGGTAAGGTAATGTCGACCGATTTAACGGAGGGCATGATGGCACCAAGCCTGGAAGGTGATATGCTTACTTTTAGTTTAATGGGTGGAGCTTCGGTTACCGATCCTAACGAAAGAAAAAGTAATATCACTACTGTTGATTTGGAAGCGCAAAACGGCGTTGTTCATGTGATTGACAAAGTGATCCTTCCTGATCAGCGTCCTGAAACAGTGGTTGACATTGCTACCAGTGACGAGAATTTCTCGATCCTGGTTGAAGCACTTACTCGTGAAGACCTATCGGTTGATTTCGTAAGTGTATTGAGTGGTGACGGACCTTTTACCGTTTTTGCACCAACTAATGATGCTTTTGCAGCGCTGCTGACCGAATTGGGTGTAGCATCGCTTGACGACATTGATGCCGCCACATTGGAAGCTGTGCTGAAAATGCATGTGGTTTCAGGAAACGTAATGTCATCCGATCTTTCGGACGGAATGATGGCCGCGACCTTACAGGGTGAAGAGATTACATTTAATCTGGATGACGGAGCCTCCATCACCGACCTAAATGGAAGAGAAAGTAATATCACTGCAGTGGATGTGGAAGCACAAAATGGTGTGGTACATGTTATCGATAAAGTTATCCTTCCTGATGTTAGACCCGAAACGGTAGTAGACATTGCGACAGGTAATCCCAATTTTTCGATTCTTGTTGCAGCCTTAACACGCGATGATTTAAATTTCGATTTCATTAAGACACTAACTGGCAAAGGGCCTTTTACTGTATTTGCGCCAACTAACGACGCATTTGCTGCTCTACTCTCGGAATTGGGCGTTGCTTCGCTGGAAGATATTCCCGCATCAACGCTTGAGGACGTTTTGAAAACACATATTGTGGCCGGTGAAATAAAATCAGACATTATCAGTAATTACCTTGCTGCAAGTGCCATCAACGGAGAAAAACTTTCATTCTCCACTGAAGGTGGTGTTTTTGTTGTGGATCCAAACGGAAGAAACAGTAATGTGTTGATCGCTGATGTACTTGCCAAAAACGGTGTGGTGCATGCAGTAGACAAAGTACTCTTACCCGATCCCCGTCCGGAAACCGTTGTTGATATCATTACCTCAAGTGAAGACCATACTACTCTTGAAGCAGCTGTTGTTGCTGCCGGATTGGTAGAAACCTTGCAGGGCGATGGACCGTTTACCGTATTTGCACCGACAGATGCAGCCTTCGCTGCGCTGCCCGAAGGAACTCTGGATGCCTTGCTTGCCGATCCTTCAGGACAACTTACCGACATACTATTATATCATGTAGTAGCCGGAAAAGCCATGAGCAGTGATCTTTCAAACGGACAAAAAATTGAAACAGTACTTGGACAGAACATTACCGTAACCATAACTTCAGAAGGTGTATTCGTTAATGGTGCGCAGGTAGCTGTGGCCGATATTGAGGCACAAAATGGTGTGGTACATGTGATAGATGCTGTTATTTTGCCAACGACAAAATCTGTAGTTGACATTGTAGTAGAAAGTGAAAATCACACTACCCTGGAAGCAGCTGTTGTTGCTGCCGGATTGGTAGAAACCTTGCAGGGCGATGGACCATTTACCGTATTTGCACCGACCGATGCAGCTTTTGCAGCTCTTCCGGAAGGCACTGTGGATGCTTTATTAGAGGACCCATCAGGACAGCTCACTGACATTCTTTTGTATCACGTAGTGGCCGGAAAAGCCATGAGCAGTGACCTTTCAAACGGACAGAAAATCGAAACTGTACTGGGACAGGATTTAATGGTAACTGTAAGCTCCGAAGGAGTATTCATCAATGATGCACAGGTAACGGTTGCCGATATTGAGGCAACTAATGGAGTAGTTCACGTTATCGATGCTGTATTACTTCCGGCTCCCAAAACAGTAGTTGATGTAATCGTGGAAAGCGAAGACCATACCACGCTTGAGGCAGCAGTTGTAGCCGCCGGGCTGGTAGAAACTTTGCAGGGTGAAGGACCTTTTACGGTATTTGCGCCAACGGATGCAGCCTTTGCTGCACTTCCCGAAGGAACACTGGATGCTTTGTTGGCCGATCCTTCAGGACAGCTTACCGACATTTTGCTACACCATGTAGTGGCTGGAAAAGCAATGAGCAGTGACTTGTCAGACGGACAGAAAATTGAAACTGTACTGGGACAGAATATAACCGTATCTATTACTTCAGAAGGTGTATATATTAATAATGCACAGGTAACGGTTGCCGACATTGAAGCTGCCAATGGCGTTATCCATGTCATCGATGCAGTGTTGTTGCCAAGCACCAAAACAGTAGTTGACATTGTGGTGGAGAGCGAAGATCATACGATGCTTGAAGCAGCAGTTGTAGCTGCCGGCCTGGTAGAAACGCTTCAGGGCGACGGACCATTTACTGTATTTGCACCAACTGATGCAGCTTTTGCTGCACTTCCCGAAGGCACACTGGATGCCTTGCTGGCCGATCCTTCAGGACAGTTGACTGACATATTACTTTATCATGTAGTGGCTGCAAAAGCGATGAGTAGTGACCTGTCAGACGGACAGGAAATCGAAACTGTGCTGGGACAGAATATTACTGTTACAATTACATCAGAAGGAGTATTTATCAATGATGCACAGGTAACAGTTGCCGACATTGAAGCAACAAATGGGGTTGTTCATGTCATTGACGCAGTTTTGTTGCCAAACACCAAAACAGTAGTTGACATTGTAGTAGAGAGCGAAGATCACACGACGCTTGAAGCAGCAGTTATAGCAGCCGGATTGGTTGAAACTTTGCAGGGTGATGGACCTTTCACCGTTTTCGCACCTACCGATGCAGCTTTTGCAGCGCTACCCGAGGGAACACTGGATGCCTTGCTTGCCGACCCTTCAGGACAGCTGACTGATATATTACTTTACCACGTAGTAGCAGGATCGGCAATGAGTGGCGACCTGTCAGATGGTCAAAAAATCGAAACCGTACTGGGACAGAATATTACTGTTACAATTACACCAGAAGGAGTATTTATCAATGATGCACAGGTAACAGTTGCCGACATTGAAGCAACAAATGGGGTTGTTCATGTTATTGACGCAGTGTTGTTGCCAACCACCAAAACGGTAGTTGATATTGTAGTGGAGAGTGAAGACCATACTACACTTGAAGCAGCAGTTATAGCAGCCGGGCTGGTAGAAACATTGCAGGGCGATGGACCATTCACGGTATTCGCGCCAACTGATGCAGCTTTTGCTGCTCTTCCCGAAGGAACATTGGATGCCTTGCTTGCCGATCCTTCAGGACAGCTGACTGATATCCTGTTGTACCACGTAGTGGCCGGAAAAGCTATGAGCAGTGACCTGTCAGACGGTCAGGAAATTGAGACTGTACTGGGACAAAATATTACTGTTACAATTACTTCAGAAGGAGTATTTATCAATGATGCACAGGTAACAGTTGCCGACATTGAAGCAACCAATGGCGTTGTGCACGTTATCGATAAAGTGATTATGCCAAAAGCAGAAGGCGTAAAAGTGATGAATAATTCGACTTTGGGTAATATTATCACAGATTCATACGGGAGAACACTCTACTTCTTCACACCGGATGCAATGGGTATGTCAAATTGCGTGGATGGTTGCCTGAACAATTGGCCTGTATTTTATGCCGAAAACCTGATGCTGGAATCCGGTCTCGATTCGGCTGACTTTGGAACAATCACGCATCCGTCAGGTGTAATGCAAAACACTTACAAAGGATGGCCGCTGTATTATTTTGTGAATGATACCAAAGCAGGAGATGTTAAAGGTGAGGGTCTGATCAACAAGTGGTTCGTGGCAAAACCCGATTATACAATTATGTTGATTGACAATCAATTGACAGGTAAGGATGGTGTGAATTACAAAGGAGACTATACTCCCGGTGATGAAACAATCCAGTACCTGGTTGATGATTATGGTAATACTTTATATACCTGGATTAACGATCTGAAAGACCAGAATAAATTCACAGATTCTCTTTTTGCAAAGAATAGCGTATGGCCGATTTATGAGCAAGATATGGTAGTTGTACCATCAACGCTTGACGCAAGTGATTTTGAAGTAATCGATGTATTCGGTAGAAAACAACTGACCTTCAAAGGATGGCCTTTATACTATTTTGGTGAAGATATGATGCAAAGGGGAAGCAACATGGGGGTTAGTGTACCTGCTCCCGGAATCTGGCCGGTCGCTGTTCCCGATATGGATGAAGCCATTGCTTTCGGAACAGTTGTGGACATCGCCACCAGCGATCCTTCTTTCAGCAGTTTGGTTGCGGCTTTGACCCGTGGAGACTTGTCAACCGATTTCGTTTCGATATTAAGTGGTGAAGGACCATTTACCGTTTTTGCACCAACCAACGATGCTTTTACTGATTTGCTTGCTGAATTGGGAGTTGCTTCATTGAATGACATTGACGCAGCAACTTTGGAAGCTGTGCTTAAAATGCATGTAGTATCGGGTAAAGTCATGTCGACCGATCTTTCGGAAGGAATGACAGCCCCGACTTTCCAGGGTGAAGAAATAACTTTCAGCCTCGAAGGAGGTGCTTCAATATTTGATCTGAACGGCCGTGAAAGTAATATTACTGCGGTTGATGTTGAAGCCAAAAATGGTGTGGTTCATGTAATCGATAAGGTGATACTACCTGACTTGCGTCCGGAAACAGTTGTGGATATAGCTGTAAGTGACAGTGCTTTTACCAGCCTTGTTACAGCTTTAACCCGCGACGATCTTTCGACTGATTTTGTCAGTGTATTGACTGGTGACGGACCTTTCACAGTATTTGCGCCCACCAATGATGCTTTTGCAGCTTTGCTTGCAGAACTGGGTGTTGCATCGCTTGATGAAGTGGATGCTGCAACACTGGAAGCTGTGTTGAAAATGCACGTGGTAGCCGGTTACGTCTTATCGGGTGATCTTAGTGACGGAATGATGGCTCCAACTTTCCAGGGAGAGGAAATTACCTTTAGCCTCAACGGAGGAGCATCTATACTGGATAATAATGGTCGTGAAAGCAACATTACAGCAGTTGATTTGCAAGCCAAGAATGGTGTAGTACATGTTATCGATAAGGTTATTTTACCGGATTTACGTCCTGAAACGGTAGTGGACATCGCCACAGGGAATGAAGATTTCTCGATCCTTGTAGCCGCTTTAATCCGTGAAGACGTGCGTTTTGATTTTATCAAAGCACTTACAGGAAAAGGTCCTTTCACCGTATTTGCACCGACAAACGATGCTTTCGTTGCCTTGCTGAATGAACTGGGTTTTGCATCACTCGATGATATCCCTGCAGAATTATTGGAAGATATTTTGAAGACACATATTGTAGCAGGTGAAATCAAAGCGGAGAACGTAAGTGAATTCCTTGATGCAAAAACGATAGGAGGACACGAACTTACTTTCAGTACGGATGGAGGTGCTAAAGTAATCGATCCGACGGGAGGTATGAGTAACATTACGATTGTGGATCTTCTGGCAAAGAACGGAATTGTTCATGCGATCGATAGAGTTCTCCTTCCTGTTGTTATACCGCCCGCACCAAAATCAGTAGTAGATATTATTGTTGAAAGCGAAAACCATACAACGCTGGAGGCTGCTGTTGTAGCTGCCGGTTTGGTGGAAACGCTTCAGGGTGACGGACCGTTTACCGTATTCGCACCAACGGATGCAGCCTTTGCTGCGTTGCCCGAAGGAACTCTGGATGCCTTACTGGCCGATCCAAGTGGACAACTGACTGATATTTTACTGTATCACGTAGTGGCCGGAAAAGCCATGAGCAGCGACCTGATGGATGGTCAAAAGATTGAAACAGTACTCGGTCAGAACATCACCGTTACGGTCACCTCAGAAGGTGTCTTTATTAACGATGCACAGGTAACGGTTGCTGATATTGAAGCTTCGAATGGTGTGGTTCATGTAATTGATGCTGTTCTGTTGCCCAATACAAAAACTGTTGTTGATATCGTCGTGGAGAGCGAGAATCATACGATCTTAGAAGCTGCACTGGCTTCTGCCGGATTTGTTGAAACGCTTCAGGGAGACGGACCGTTTACCGTATTTGCTCCGACTGATGCAGCATTTGCTGATTTGTTGACCGAACTCGGTGTTGCTTCGCTTGAAGATATAGATGCAGCTACGCTGGCAGCTACGCTTCAAATGCATGTGGTCACTGGTAAAGTGATGTCGACTGATCTTACAGAAGGCATGATGGTGAATACCTTGCAAGGTGAAGAAATCATGATCAGTCTGGTTGGCGGAGTTTCGATTACCGATCCAAACGACCGTGTAAGTTATGTTACGGTTGCCGACCTTGAAGCAACAAATGGTGTGGTGCATGTGATCGATAAAGTGATTCTGCCAGACCTGAATGCTACATCGGTGAATGATCTCAATGCTGCGGAATTCAGTGTTTATCCTAATCCTGCAGATCAGTTCCTTAACATTCGCTCAGACGAACCAATTTCCGATGTCAAAATCATGAACCTGACGGGAAAAGTGGTATTGCATAGAAGTATGCTTTCGAATAACGAGCGTATCGACGTGAGTTCGTACTCGCCGGGAATCTATTTTGTAGTCGTGGAAAACAACGGTTCAGCAAGTACCAAAAAAATCATCATAAGATAGATTCGTTTCTTACCTTCTAATAACGAAAAACAAAGAGAGGCTGCCGAAGAAATTCGGTGGCCTTTTTTTCGGAAAGTCTACCGAAAACCAACAGCAAAATTTAGCTTACAGTAATCAGACTCACCCTGATCCCGAGTGCTCGGGATCGTCGCTCACCATGCATAGAGAGGCAGCGAGGCCCGCCTGAAGGACGAAGTCGGGCAGGGAAAGTAAAATCTTTACAATCATGTCTGTTGGTGATTCCCGGGAATCGTGATTGTATTATTCGTATTTCCAGTTCAGTTTTATGAATCAAAAATATATTTCTCTGATTTTTCTAATTGCTGTGGAAGTAATAGGCTCGGGTCCACTCAGCATTTTCAACTATAAAGGTTCCCTGGTGATCGATAAATAAACGATTTGCTTCGGCGTTGGTATAATAATATTCAAAATCTTCAAAGTCGCTTGTATTTACAATTCCAAATTCAGGAATCAGGATATAGTACATTCCTTTGTATTCGTGGAAAATATTTCTGGCAAACCCAACGGCTGACTTGGTTATTACCGAGAATACCTTCTTAAATGTTTTCCCATTATCGGTAGATTTGTGAAGAGCAACATGGCTACCCTCATTATTCATTAAAATGATATCGTTATTTTTAGTGATATACAATTTCTTCGGGTCATAGGGTGTCTCAATTTGTGACCATCTTTTACCTCCGTTTTCCGATTTGTAACACATTCCATTTAACAATCGAAGAAAAAAGGTGCTGTCTTTTGTGGAATAAATTTCACCAAGATTGTTCCCGTTTTTAATGCCTGTTGTATCCATCGACCATGAATTACCATTATCGGTAGAGTGATATAGTACGCCGTATTTTCCAAGCCAGATACTATTATCCGTGGTTATTTTCATCACTGGTTTTTGTTCGTTATAGCCAGGTGGGCCAAATGGATCGTTGCATTCAACCCAGGTTTTTCCCTGATCCAAACTCTTTTCCAATCCTCCGTTGTAACCAAAAATATAGATTACACCGCTGGTATCCATTTCTATTCTGAATGCACCAACATGAGGACCTTCAACCAGATCCCAGTCAAAATACCTGTCACCCTGTTCCCATAGCCACGAAGTAGTGGTTATAAACGTTTTACCGTGAATCGTATCTGTAACCATATCATCGATATAACGATGGGGACCAATAACCACCTTATCCCAAATATTTGGCCGGAATGCATAACCGTAAAATGTTGTATTACCGATTTCACGATCGTCGTTATTAAAGATTTGGGCAGTTACAACCTGCTCGTGGTTTTCTTCGCCGAGTTTCCAGTATGTGAATCCAAAACCGTTTTTATTGGTCAAAACCGTTTGATCATCAATTTTTCCTCCGCCTGACTGAACTGTAAACCTGACTTTAAATCCCGGGATATCCTGATGACTGGCAGAATCAATTACTCTGACTGCAATACTGTCAGCGAGGTATGTGTTTTGAGCATTGTATTGCCCCGAGCCAACGGTATGAATGATATAAACCTTTTTATCTTCGTCAGGATCAGGTTGGTCAGGTAATTCATTTTCCTTACAGGAGAGCAGTAACAAACAACATGAAAAAAAATAAATGGCTGGTTTAAGGTTCATAGGTTAAACAGGTTTTTCAAACCTTAAAATTAGAAAATCCGTTTTACAAACCCAGACAAATCCGTATTAAGAATTAAAGTAGCGGTAAACGTCTTCGTAACTTTTTACTTCCATCAGATCGGCGCGCATTTTGGCAGCCCCGGGGAAGCTGTTCAGGTAGATTTTGTAGAAGCGTTTCAGAATATTGAAGTTTTTACCGGGACTCCAGGTCTGTTCAAAAAGTCGGGTATGTTCAAGTAGTTTGCCGATGCGGTCCTCCATCGAAATTTCGGTTTTTACGGGATTGAAAAACCAGGGATTGTGGAAAATACCGCGACCGATCATTACACCATCCACGCCTGTTTCCCGGATGCGTTCCAGCCCCTGTTCGTAGGATATGATGTCGCCGTTCCCATGCACCGGAATCTGTGGTTTCATTCCGTTTTTTAACTCAACAGCTTTGGCAATCTCCTCCCAGCTGGCCTCACCTTCCGACTGCATCCTCTGAGTGCGGCCGTGCAGAATGATGGCTGCGGGATCCACATCGAGTAAGTTGGCAATCCAGTTTTCGGTGATATGTTCCTTTATGCCAGTGCGGGTTTTTACGCTCACAGGCAGCGAAGTTCCTTCTTTAGTAGCCAGCACAATTTCCCTGGCCCGCTCAGGTTCACCAATCAGCGCACTGCAGGCCCCGATTTTAAATACTTTTTTTACCGGACAACCCATGTTGATATCAATCCCGTCGAAATCGTAATTATCAGTGATATACCTGGCAATGCGGTTGTACACTTCCGGGTTACGGCCCCAGATCTGAGCCACGATTTTGATGTTCAGTTTTCGGAGTAGCTCACGTTCCGAGTCGTTGACAATCATTCGTTCGGAAACCCGTTCGCGGCCAACAGGATGATCCATTCCTTCCACCGAAGTGAACTCGGTGAACACTACCTGTAATTTTCCGGGGGCTGCCATTCGCATCACGATCTCGCGAAAAACCGTGTCGGTGACATCCTCCATGGGAGCCAGCGAAAAAACAGGGCCGTCAAATGTTGTCCAGAAATTGCTCATTGCGGTGCAAAAATAGAAAATGCCTTAGATACGCCGATGGTCATTCCGTACTTATTTCGAAATCGGTCTCGGATTTAATAAGATCCTGAAACAGGTTCAGGATGACGAAAACTTGTTTAAACTTCAGCTTTCTGCTGTTCAGCCTTAATCAGCGACAAACTTTTTCGGTATTTACGGCTGTTGCCAAAAACGATCCGTTCTTTTTCTGATCGTCCGGTCCCTTTCATTTTTTCTTCTGTGCATTCCGGTGTACAGCAGCCATGGTATTGTTCTGCACATTCGGGACACTGGATGAACAGAATGTGACAGCCGTCATTCGCACAGTTGGTATGTGAATCGCAGGGTTTATTGCACTGGTGGCACTTCGAAATAACCTGGCCATTTACGCTTTCACCAAGTCGTTCATCAAACACAAAATTCTTTCCGAGAAATTTCGATTCCAGGCCGGCGGCTTTTATTTGGCGGGCATATTCCAGTACGCCACCATGTAATTGGTTTACATCTTCAAAACCCTTATGTTTCAGGTAGGCACTCGCTTTCTCGCAGCGAATTCCTCCGGTGCAGTACAGCAGCACTTTTTTATCTTTCTGGTCTTCCAGCAAATCGGTCACTATTTCCAGTTCTTCGCGAAAAGTATCCGCTTCAGGACATATCGCTCCCTCAAAATGGCCGATCTCGCTTTCGTAATAATTACGCATGTCGACCACTACCGTGTCTTCCTGCCCAATGTAGTTATGAAAATCAAGGCCCGATAAATGTTTTCCCACATTGGTTACATCGTAGGCACCATCGTCCAAACCATCAGCCACCAGTTTAGGCCGCACTTTTATGGTGAGTTTATAAAAGGATTTTCCATCGTCTTCGATGGCATATTTTATCGGAATATTCTTCAGAATCTCGTATTTCTGCATGCTTTCAAGAAAAGCATCCCAATGGTGTTCCGGCACACTCATCTGTGCATTGATCCCTTCACGGGCCACATAGATTCGGCCAAAACAATCCAATGGGAACCAGTCGCGAAACAGGTCGTCCCTGAAACTTTTTGGATCTTCCAGAATATGGTAACGGTAAAACGAAATCGTTTTGCGCTGAAAAGTTTCTTCGGCCAGACGCTGTTTTAATTCTTCTTTATTGATTCTGTTGTACAAGAACATGATGAAATCCTTTTTATGCGCCGCAAAAATACGGTTTTTCATAAAATCAGCAAAAGAGAGGTTTTATTCTTTTATTGTTCGGTTGAAATATTCGCACTGAATGTTGTAATTTTACTTATGTAACTGCATACGAATGAATTAAACCTGGAATCATGAAAAATTTTTTATCGCTTCTTTTTATCCTGATGGTGCTGTTAAGTGCATGCGAGAAAACAGATCCGCGCGTTGGCGAGGCAGAAGACTTTATTGAACAACTTCGCATCGAAAGCGAATCTGTCGGTTGGACAGCCACTGTCTCAAAGGATAACGCGATTGTGTTTTCGAAGGGATTTGGATTGGGAAATTTTGAGCAGCAGGTACCGGTTTATCCCGGCAAAACAAAGTTCCGCATCGGAAGTGTTTCAAAGTCGCTTACAGCAGCTGCTTTGGGTATTTTGATTGAAGAAGGGAAGATCGACCTCGACGCGCCTGTTCAAAAATATGTTCCTTATTTCCCCGAAAAACGCTACGAGGTGACCACCCGCCAGGTGGCCGGGCATCAGGCAGGGATCCGGCATTACAACGGAGATGAATTTTTATCATCAAAATACTATCCAACAGTAAGGGACGGACTTGAAATATTTATGAACGACACCCTTTTGTTCGAACCGGGTACCCGTTACAGCTACTCGAGTTATGGATTTAATTTGTTGAGTGCCATCATCGAAGGTGCCTCCGGCGACGAATTTCTGCATTTTATGCAGACCCGGGTTTTCGATCCGCTTGGTATGACTGAAACAACCGCAGAACGGATGGATTCGTTGATTTTATTCCGTGCGGGTTATTACGATATGGATCATGGAAAAGTGATCAACGCACCGTACGTGGACAACAGTTACAAATGGGCCGGCGGTGGTTTTATTTCCACCTCGGAAGATCTGGTTAAATATGGCAATGCCCTGTTGTACAATACACTTTTTCCGGAAGAGGTGAAACAACAACTTATAACGCCGCAAACGCTGGCAAACGGACAAAAAACAGAATATGGTATGGGATTCTTTTCGGGAACCGATGAATTTGGCCGATACTATTACGGGCACCCAGGTGGGTCGATAGGTGGCTGCAGCAACCTGCTTATTTACCCGGAAGAGAAGATGGTGGTCGCTGTGATCACCAACGATACCCGCGCCAAAGTGGGTAGCGATTTGCATAAAATTGCTGAAATATTGTTGGGGGAGGGGGAATAAAAAAACCGGACAAGCAGCCCGGTTTTCCGTTTACTATTGTAATCTTTTTAGAATGACAAATCAACCAGGTTGGATGTAACTCCAGCCTCATCTACAATATAATATTCAAATTTACCACCTTCAATTTTCCCCAGATTTTCAATGTAAGAACCACTATTGGTAACTATTACAGGGGCATTATCATTTAAATAAAGTGATACGTTTATTCCGTATGCTCCGGTCCATGTCAAGGTTACTTTCTTTACCTTATTTCCGGTAATTGCTCCGTCAAGAAGAATCTCTCCTCCTCCCGTATTTTCGGTTACTATAACAGATTGTGTAGCTTTATCAGTATCTGTTCCATCGGTTACAGTCAGACTTACATTGTATGTTCCTGCAACTGCGTAGGTATGTGTGGGATTTGTTGTACTAGTGGTAATGCCATCACCAAAATCCCAGGTTACAACACTGACATCATCTCCGTCGTCGTCTGAACTGGTATTGGTAAATGATACAGTCAGACCATCGACTGAAGTGCTAAAATCTGCATTGGGCGGAGTATTTGTTGGTCCAGGATCAGTTCCGATTCCATCAACAACAGCAATCGGATAATCAAAATAGTATTGGCGTTTTTTTATTGAGACCGTTCCATCCGTAACAAAATCACCCAATACAAGAATACCTGCCATATGAGGTGAAGCCATCGAAGTCCCACTCATCTGAGCATAACCACCAATGTAAGTAGAGGTAACATAGGAGCCGGGTTCGATATAATCGACCGGAGAACCAAAATTGGAATAACTGGCCCATATATCGCCTTCAGCCATAGCCGCAACTGTATAGACATTGTTGTGGTTAACTCTGGCCGGTGAGTAGTAAGATGCATCATCAGCTGAATTACCTGCTGCAATAGCTATTTTTATACCTTTTTCAGCAACGGCAATTACCGCATCGTCAACGGCTTGATCGGTATAACGCACTTGTGGACCAAGGCTCATGTTCACCACATCTCCAGGCGATGCAAATCCTGCAATATAATCAAGAGCCGCAATTGTCCATGAGAATGAACCCGTTCCGTCAGATCCCAGAACACGACACGATATCACTTCAGTATTAGGTGCCACACCAATAACACCAAAGTCGTTGTTGATAGCAGCAACGGTTCCGGCAACATGTGTTCCGTGACCATGCGCATCATCGGGAGATGAGTCACCGGCAACAAAGCTTTTACTCAAAGATGTATTAATGTTCAAATCCGGGTGATCCAGGTCGATCCCTGAATCCACAATCCAGGCTTTTGGCGATGAATTGGGAACATTTTCTCCTCCTCCATTCACACGCGTAATTCCCCATGGTGTTGATTGCGTGCTGGTGGTGCTAACTGCATTAATGTGAATAGGCGGAGACAATGAAATAATACCGTCTTCTTCAATATACCTTACAGCCGGATCATTCTCAAGTTTCTTCAATTGGCCAGGAGGAATTTTAACTGAAAAACCTTTTAATGCAGTTCCGTAAACATGGCCTATTTCAGCATCCAGTACACCAGCGCGTTTTATTATTTTAGCTGAAGCCGATTTCATGGCCACCTGTTTCTTTTCGTATCCTTTCAATTTTGATAGTTCTGAGTCAATTTCAGCGTCCTGCAGCACAACAATGTAGCTTGTTTTGGCACTATTGGCTGATTTTAATTCAATGTTTTCAGTTACATCGTCGGTAACCAGTGAGTCGTTACAGGCATTTGCAAAGATTAATACCATCGCAAATGCGAAGAGTCTAAACAGCAATTTTTTCATTTTGATTGGAATTAGAGATTAATAGAATGAGTTTGTAAAAAATTGTAATTATTTGATCCAATAGGGCTTCAATATAACAAAAAAAGCTGCTTGAATCAACAAACAGCTTTCACAAATATTGATCAGAAGCTTTTTTATTCCAATAAATCGGCTACTTTCTTTTTTATTTTCTCAAAATCTTCCTCGTTAAATCCAATCGATGAATAAACAATCCTTCCACTTGCATCGATGATAAAATTACGCGGAATGTTTTGTTTCGCATAGGCTGCAAATACTTTACGTTCGGGGTCGGGGTAGAAAGGCATGGTGAAGCCTTGTTCCGTTTTGAACTTATTTACTTCTTCCCAACTGTGTTCGCGCCCGAGGATGATCAGTTCAAATTTGTCGTTGTTCTTGTATTTATCGTAAACTTCTTTTTGAAGGTGCGGAAGTTCTTTTCGGCAGGGTGGGCACCAGGTCGCAAAAAAATTGATCCAAACTACTTTCCCTTTTAAATCGGAAAGTTTCATGGTTTTTCCGGGAGCTGTTTCAAAGGTAAAATCAGGGGCCGCTTTACCTTGCTTGGCCAGTGTGAATTCATCCTGCGCCAGTAATGCAGTTGAAAAAAATACAATTAGCAGTGTGGCAAAAAAATGCTTTGTTTTCATATTCTTTCGAGTTTGAATACGAAGAAAGAAAAAAATATGAAACAATTTTGAATATTCAGGAATCGTTTTCATTAGTATCCTTAATATGTAGCACAAAATCACGCCTAAACAATAACACCTGCCAGATTTCTGACAGGTGCTTTTAATTCCGTTTATTTTGAATTCTTATTTTGCCAAAAACGCATTAACTGCTGCTTCTATTCGCGCTTCTATTTTCGATGTGTCTGACTTCACAAAAGTGTCACCGGTAATGTTTTCGAAAAGTTCGATATATCGATCGGACACCGAATTCACGAATTCTTTGCTCATTTCGGGAACGGTCTGTCCTTCTTTTCCCTGGAATCCGTTTTCGATCAGCCACTGGCGCACAAATTCTTTCGAAAGTTGTTTTTGCTTTTCACCTTTTGCCTGGCGTTCTTCGTAACCATCGGCATAAAAATAGCGCGACGAATCGGGTGTATGAATTTCGTCGATCAGGTAGATCTTTCCGTCTTTCTTCCCAAATTCGTATTTCGTATCTACCAGTATCAATCCTTTCTCAGCAGCCATTTCAGTACCTCGATGAAACAGTTTACGGGTATAGTCTTCCAGCATTTCGTAATCGGATTCATCAACCAGCCCCTGGGCGATAATGTCTTCACGCGAAATATCTTCGTCGTGTCCTTCGTCGGCTTTGGTAGTAGGGGTGAGGATCGGTTCCCCGAATTTCTGGTTTTCTATCATTCCTTCAGGAAGCGGAACACCGCAGAGTGATCGTTTCCCATCGCGATATTCGCGCCAGGCATGGCCGGTGAGGTAACCGCGAATGACCATTTCAACTTTGAATGGTTCACACATATGACCCACCGTAACATTCGGATCGGGCGATGCTATTTTCCAGTTGGGTACGATGTCAGCTGTGGCATCCAGGAACTTCTCGGCAATCTGGTTTAGTACCTGTCCTTTGTAAGGAATACCCTTTGGCAGTACCACATCGAAAGCTGAAATCCGGTCGGAAACCACCATTACCAGGAATTCGTCGCTAATGTTGTATACGTCCCGGACTTTTCCTTTGTAAAGACTTTTCTGGCCGGGAAAGTTGAATTCTGTTTTTGTTAACGCGTTACCCATTTTATTGCTTTTTTAGATTATTATTTCTGATTTTTACACTCATAAACCCATAAACCGGCAAATTGTTGACCCACTTCTAAATCTGCTGAAAACCGTTCATTCCTCATCGTTTTTCTTGCTGTATTTTCTGTTCGCTTCAGCTTTTTCCTTTGCCTTTTCCATTTCATCCAGGTGTTTATCATAGGCTTCCACAATATCGCGTACGAGCCGGTGACGAACAATGTCCTTTTTATCGAAATAAATGGTTGAAATATCTTTAATGCCTTTTAGGATCTTAACTGCCTGTACCAGCCCCGATTGACTTTTCCTGGGCAAATCGATTTGGGTAATATCGCCGGTGATGATGAATTTGGCATTCAGGCCCATTCTGGTGAGGAACATTTTTAGCTGGTTCACCGTGGTGTTCTGGGCTTCGTCAAGGATTACATAAGCATTGCTTAGCGTGCGTCCGCGCATAAATGCCAGCGGTGCGATTTGTATGGTTCCGTCTTTCAAAAACTCTTCCAGTTTTTTGGGCGGAATCATGTCTTGAAGCGCATCGTAGAGGGGTTGCAGGTAGGGATCGATTTTCTCTTTCAGATCACCCGGTAGAAATCCCAGGTTTTCGCCGGCCTCTACTGCGGGCCTGCTCAAAATAATCTTGCGTATTTCCTTGTTTTTTAATGCTCTGACAGCCAGTGCGATGGCGGTGTAGGTCTTTCCGGTTCCGGCAGGACCAATGGCAAATATCAGGTCGTTTTGCTGCGACTCTTCCTGCAACCTTCGCTGATTAGGTGTACGCGCACGAACCGGTTTTCCACTGTTACCAAACACAATAATGTCAGGCTCGCTGGTTCCGTTTTCTTCAAATGAAGAAATACCGGCGCTCATCAGTTCCATAATGATTTCTTCGGTAAGCACATTGTACTGGTAATAGTGATCGAGTATGAGCGCAAATTTTTTTTCGAAGGCTTTTATCTCGGCAGGTTCGCCCTGAATGTATAAAGAATTACCGCGTGCAGCGACATTTATTTTTGGAAAGAGTCTTCTGATCAGATCGATTTTAGAATTGTTGATCCCGAAAAACTCCAGCGGGTCTATTCCTTCCAGTAAGATTTGTTTATCCAAGTGTTTCCTTTCAATATTAATGTGTCGCAAAATTACAAAATAAAATCATTTTTAATTGTGAATAACTTTGATTGATGCGATCCTTCATCCTCCAATTGATTCATTAATTTCGGAAGCATAAAACAATTTTGAATGGATCCAAGATTAGAAGCTTTTAAGGAACTGCTGGACATAATGGATGAATTGCGTGAGAAATGTCCGTGGGATAAAAAACAAACGCTGGAATCGTTACGAAAACTCACCATTGAGGAAACCTACGAGTTGGGCGATGCCATTCTTAAAAATAATTTGCAGGAAATTAAGAAGGAACTGGGCGATTTGATGCTGCACATCGTTTTTTACGCGAAGATCGGTTCTGAAAATCAAGCGTTCACCATCACAGATGTTTTAAATGGGATTAATAAAAAACTGGTGTACCGCCACCCGCATATTTTTGGAGATGTAGATGTAGAAGGATCCGCTAAAAAGGTTGAAGAAAACTGGGAGGCACTGAAATTAAAAGAAAAGGGTGGTAACCGTCGGGTATTGCAGGGAGTTCCGGCAGCCATGCCTGCTTTGGTCAAAGCCAACCGGGTGCAGGAAAAAGCCAGTGGAGTGGGATTCGATTGGGAATACCGGGAACAGGTTTGGGATAAAGTGCGGGAAGAGATGGATGAACTTAGCCACGAAATCGAGAATGTGGACAGGGATAAAATTGAGGCTGAATTCGGCGATTTATTTTTTGCACTGGTCAATGCAGCGCGCCTGTACGGTGTCGATCCCGAAGCAGCGCTCGAACGTACCAACCTGAAGTTCATAAAACGCTTTAATTACCTGGAAAGCCAGACGCTGCTGAAAGGAAAAAATTTACACGATATGAGCCTTGCTGAAATGGATGAAATCTGGGAGGAGGCTAAAAGGCAGGAATAAGCTGAATGCAATTGTATCCTGAAAAAAGAGCTGTTCTCTCATTGAGAACAGCTCTTTTCGATTTAGTTTATTTTTTTTCTTAATCCCTTGGCAGATCGGTCTTCCAGTGGTGGTGCTGGGGTCATCAGGTGTTTGTTTTCCTGAACCAGTTTCATGACTTCTTCCACCACTTTTTCCATTTGCGGATCCCGGCCTTGCATCAACATGTTCGGGTCGTCCCACACTTCGAAATCAGGCCGAACGCCTTCGCCTTCCCAGAACCAGTGACCATCATTGTCGTAGAGTCGTGCGCCGGGAACAGTAATCGATCCACCATCGATCAGTCGGTGTCCGGTTGCCGGACCCACCAGAATTCCCAAAGTGCGTTCACCCACAATAGGCCCTGCTTTTAATTCCTGGAATGCCCATGGCAGTCCGTCACCGCCCGAGCCTGCCCATCCGTTAATAAGCATTCCAACCGGACCGGTATTGGTTTTTATCGGGTTGGTATGGTCTTTTCCATGACGCCAGTGCAGGTTATAGGTTACCGGGCGCTGTAGTAACTCCAGAAAACGATCAGCCAGTTGGCCTCCGCCATTGAATCGCTCGTCGAGAATGAAGCCTTTTTTATCCAACTGACCGTAAAACATTTTGACCAGTTCGAGTTGCCCTTGCCCGGCAGTGTTTGACATGTAAATGTATCCTAACTGGCCGTCAGAGAGTTCATCCACCAGTTTTCGGTTCTTCTCCAGGTGATGTAGATAACGCAGGTTGTATTCTTCACCTGAACTTAGCAGTTTAACCACTAATTCTTTGGCATCGGCTGTTTCTCCACTTCGCGAAACCATCAAAGCAACGGTTTTTCGGGAAAGCCCTTCGAAAGGTGCGTACGGGTCTTTATCGGTCTTCAGTTCAACTCCATTGACCGAAAGTATATAATCGCCTGCCTTCACATCAACGCCGGGCTGATCGAGTGGCGATCGGGTTTCGGTATCCCAAAGAGCCGGACGGATGATTTCTCCAATTCTATATCCCTTGTTATCCTTATCCCAGTTGATTCCAAGGAAACCTCCGCCTTGCGAGGGCACGCGCTCTACATCGCCTCCACCAGCATATGTATGGCCCGCGCTGAGTTCAGAAACCAGGCTGAGTTGGATGTTTGTAATGTCTGTCCGTGTTCGCGCATCATCAACCAGTTTGGCGTAGCGATCGCGCATGACTTCCCAGTCTACTCCCTGCATGTTAGGATCGTAGAAAAAATCGCGGTGCCTGCGCCAGGTGTCCATAAACAGTTGTTTCCATTCTTCTTTACGAACAAGATCCATCACCAGCCCGTCGGTTGGAATGGCTTTTTCGATTTTCTGTCCAGGAGCTGCTTTGATTATGCCGTATTTTCCCATTGAACTTACGAGCATTTGTTTGCCATCGGCAGTAGCTGTAACACGGCTCACATTTTCCATAATCTGTTTTTCTTCGCGCTCTTTCAAATCGTAGAAATGCAGCGACGAAGACCGTTCACCCGAACCAGTATTGGGTCGGCGCAAATAAACCAATTTTCCTTCAAAAGGTATCAAAGCACTAATGTTTCCGGCTTTAGGTGGGAGTACAATCAGACGGGCCTCAATATTCTCAAAATCGATCTCAACCTTTATTTCTTCAGCTTCTTCCTTGGTTTCATCACTTTTGTCCTTCTTGTTTTTATCCTCTTTTTCTGATTTTTTGTCTTCTGAGGTCGTTTCTTCTTTAGCCTCTATTTCAACCGTATCGTTTTTGGGAGCCAGTAACGATGGCACATCAGCTTTTAATCCAATTGAAGCGATTTGAGTGGAATTGGGATAAATCCAGGTTCCGTCGCTAAGGGAGGAGTAAGCAGCGTTAAAACTGCGATTTGTGAGATAAAAGAGGTACTTCCCATCGGTGCTGAATACCGGGTAACTGTCGTCATAAAATCCACTTGTAACGGGAGTAAGTTTCTTCTCGTCGAGATTAAAAACGACAATGGCGCTGTTGGCGTTGTCGAGTCCCTGACTGAAAGCAATCCATTTCGAGTCAGGTGACCATGATATCGGAAAACCGAAACGGGCACCATGCCCTACATTCCAACGGTAATTTCCTGCCGGTGTAGTTGTACTGCTTTCTACATCCACAATTGATATTGTGTTGGTTTCGTCGATAAAAGCGATGTATTTGCTGTTTGGCGACCAAAACAGTCGATAGCCAAAACCTTTCCCCCGGTTAGTAAGCTGTTTGGGAGCCGTTTTGCTTTCACTGTCTTGCAACCATATTTCGTATTCCCCCGAACGATCGCTCCAGTAGGCAATGGTTTTGCCATCTGGAGACCACGACGGATTTTGGTCGAAAGCTCCGCTTGAACGCGTAAGGTTAAGTGTGAATCCCTCTTCGACCGGTACATTGAACAGTTCGCCGCGTGCCTCAAAAACAATGCGTTTCCCTTCAGGAGCAGCAGTCATATTTGTGATGTTGTCTTTTACGTCTTTCTTTGTGGGCATTTCGAGTGAAAGATCGCTGACCACATCCACCTCTATTAAGTGTGATTCTTTCGTAGCAAGGTCGAGCAGAAAGAGGTCACCTCCCATTTCATAAACCAGTTCATTGGGGCCCGCCGATAAAAATGAAATATCAAAATCGGAGTAATGCGTAATTTGTTTCAGCTCTTCCGAATTGGTATTGTATTCCCATATGTTTAGTCGCATATTTTCGCCGCGGTCGGATAGAAAATAAACATTATTTCCTGCCCAGGCAGGTTTGCCGTCGTTGGCTTCACTTTTGGTAATCCGCTTGGTCTGTTTACTTTCGAAATGATAGATAATGATGTCTGAAGTTAAGCCTCCACGGTAGCGTTTAAACGGATAGTTCTCGGTAATTTTTGTGATGTAGGCAAGTTTGTTGCCATCAGGTGAAAAACTGGCTAATTCACCGTAAGGGATTTGCAACTCTTCAGGAAATCCACCGGATTTATCCACCACGTAAAACTGGCGTAAGCTTCGTACTCCACTGTGGCGATTTGAGGCGAACAATAATTTTTTGCCACCGGGGTGCCAATCGATCAAGCGATCTGAAAATGAGTTATAGGTTACCCGAGTTGGTATTCCGCCGGTTATCGGAATAACATATACATCGGAATTGCCATTATAGCTTGCCGTATATGCGATTTCGGATCCATCGGGTGAGAACTTTGGCCACGATTCTTCTCCGGGGGAGTGGGTAAGTTGTAGGGCGGTTCCACCTTCTTTGTTCACCAACCATATATCGCCACCATAAACAAAAACGATTTGTTGGTCCGAAACATCGGTATAGCGCATAAGTTTGGCACTGATTTGAGCCGACGCACTACTTAAACCAAATAACGCAATAATAAGTAAAAGCAGATTTTTCATGAACTAATATTCTTTAAGATTAATTATTTGTGTAACGTAATCAAAAGGTTAGATCTGTTACCCATTTTAGTAACAGAAAAGTATAATAAATTACACTGCAATTAAAATTTTGTTCACTCCGATTTCCACCGAAATGTGCATAAAAAAAGCCGCTCCAGATTAAGCGGCTTTTCAAATTTATTTGTGAATCTGTTTATTCTTCACTTTTTGAGTAATCCATTGCAGCCATGCGCAAATACGATTGATAGCGCCATTTTGCGTTGTCTTCAGCTGCAGCAAACAGTTCGTCGGCTTCCGCCGGGAAAGATTTCTTCAGAGAAGTATAACGAACTTCGCCATTCAGGAAGCCCTGGAATTTACTCCAGTCCGGTTCTTTCGAATCCAGTTGGAATGGGTTCTTGCCCTCTTCTTCCAAGAGCGGATTATAGCGGAATAACTGCCAGTAACCTGATTCAACAGCTTTCTTTTCTTCAGCCTGAGAAGCACCCATACTGGCACGTAAGCCATGGTTGATACAGGGAGAATAGGCAATGATTAGTGAAGGGCCCGGGTAAGCTTCGGCTTCTTTCAGGGCTTTGAGATATTGTGCCTGGTTAGCACCCATGGCCACCTGGGCAACATAAACGTAACCGTAACTCATCATCATGGCACCAAGGTCTTTCTTGCGAATTTTTTTACCTGAAGCGGCAAATTTGGCTACCGCACCAACAGGTGTCGATTTCGATGACTGACCGCCGGTATTTGAATACACTTCGGTGTCCATAACCAGAACATTTACGTCTTCGCCACTGGCCATTACATGGTCGAGTCCACCATAACCAATATCATACGCCCATCCGTCGCCACCGAATACCCAGATTGATTTTTTAACCAGGTATTGTTTCAGTTTCATGATCTCTTTGGCGTATTCACTTTTGCCGGCTTTGATAACCTCAAGCACTTTACTGGAAGCAACAACTGAGCCTTCCGCATTATTTTTACTGGCAATCCATTCTGCAAATGCTTCTTTCTCGGCAGCTGATGCACCATTCGAAAGAGCCGTGTTCATAATGTCTTCAATACGGTTACGCTGAGCGCTAACTCCTTCCGCAAAGCCAAAACCATATTCAGCATTGTCTTCGAAAAGTGAGTTTGCCCAGGCCGGTCCATGACCTGAATCTTTATGTTTGCAGTAAGGTGTAGAAGGAGCCGAACCACCGTAAATTGATGAACAGCCTGTTGCATTGGCTATCATCATGCGCTCGCCGTAAAGTTGGGTAATGAGTTTTACATAAGGGGTTTCACCACAACCCGCACAAGCTCCCGAGAATTCAAAGAGTGGTTGTGCAAACTGTGAGTTCTTAACCGATTTGGTTTTATCTACTACCTTCTCCTTCAAACTTACTTTGTCCACCATATAGTCCCAGCGTTCAATCTCATCCTGCTGAGTTCCCAGCGGTTTCATAATCAGTGATTTTTCCTTCGACGGACAAACGTCTGCGCAGTTACCGCAACCGGTACAATCGAGCGGCGATACCTGTATACGGAAGTTCAAGCCACCGAAAACTTTTGCTGGTGTAGCTGTTTTAATTTCTGTTCCTGCCGGAGCAGCTTCTACTTCTTCTTCGGTCATCAGGAATGGACGAATGGCTGCATGCGGACAAACATAGGCACACTGGTTACACTGAATACAGTTGTCGGCTTGCCATTCAGGTACATTTACTGCAATACCACGTTTTTCATAGGCAGCAGTTCCAAGCGGAAACTGACCGTCTTCTGAACCAACAAAGGTTGAAACAGGAAGATCGTCGCCACGTTGACCGTTAATTACATCAACAACTTTTGTTATGTATTCCGGACGATTACTGTGGCCGTTCTGTTCTTTCGGAACAATGTTCTTCCACTCTTTTGGTACCTCAACTTTAACTACGTTTTTACCACCGGCTTCAACGGCTGCAAAGTTCATGTTTACAATGTGCTCACCTTTCTTTCCGTACGATTTAACAATGGCTTTTTTCATTTCGCCAACAGCCATTTCATATGGAATTACTCCGGTAATTTTGAAAAAAGCCGACTGCATAATGGTATTGGTACGCGTACCCAGACCGATTTCTTCACCCAGTTTTGTACCATTGATGATATAGAAATTAATGTCGTTTTCTGCCAGGTATTTTTTCATGGTATCCGGCAAACGGTCTTTTGTTTCCTCTTCATCCCAGATTGAGTTAAGCAGGAAGGAACCTCCTTTTTTCAAACCTTTCAATACATCATAAAGGTTAATGTAAGCCGGCACGTGGCAGGCTACAAAGTCAGGTGTGGTTACCAGATAGGTCGAGCGGATTGGTTTGTCGCCAAAACGCAGGTGTGAACATGTAAAACCACCCGATTTTTTGGAGTCGTACTGGAAGTATCCCTGGCACGATTTATCGGTTGCGTCGCCAATAATTTTGATCGAGTTTTTGTTGGCACCAACTGTACCGTCAGACCCTAATCCGTAGAATTTAGCCTGATAAGTTCCTTTAGGTGTCATGTCCACTTCTTCTTTCAACGGAAGCGATGTGAAAGTAACATCATCTACAATACCGATGGTAAAGGCGTTTTTCGGTTCCTTCATTTCAAGGTTTTCGTAAACCGAAAGAATTTGTGAAGGAGTGGTGTCTTTTGATCCCAAACCGTAGCGACCTCCAACAATTACGGGTGCATTCTCTTTTCCATAGAAATGTGAGCGGATATCGAGGTAAAGTGGTTCTCCTGCTGCTCCAGGTTCCTTGGCGCGATCGAGAACGGCAATGCGTTTTACCGATTCAGGTAGCGCTTCCACAAAATGTTTTGCAGAGAACGGACGGAACAAATGAACGGATATCAAACCTACTTTTTTGCCCTGAGCAGTCAGGTAATCAATGGTTTCTTTAATGGTTTCGGTTGCGGAACCCATCGCTATGATCACGTTTTCAGCATCAGGTGCTCCGTAATATGAAAATGGACGGTACTTCCTGCCGGTCAATTTGCTTACTTCGTCCATATAATTTGCCACGATATCCGGAACAGCATCGTAAAATTTATTGGCCGATTCTTTTGCCTGGAAGAAGATGTCAGGATTCTGCGCAGTACCACGGGTCACCGGATTTTCGGGATTCAATGCCCTGTCGCGGAATTCCTGCAACGCGTTTTGATCTACCAGCGGTACGATGTCTTCCATTTCGATCGCTTCAATTTTCTGTACTTCGTGCGAAGTGCGGAAACCATCGAAGAAGGCCAGGAAAGGAACCCTTGATTTGATGGTTGCCAGGTGAGCTACACCAGCCAGATCCATTTCTTCCTGAACCGAACCGGCTGCTATCATTGCAAAACCGGTTTGACGAGCAGCATAAACGTCGCTGTGATCGCCAAAGATAGAAAGTGCATGACCGGCAACGGCACGTGCACTAACATGGAACACGGTTGGCAATAATTCTCCGGCAATTTTGTACATGTTTGGGATCATTAGTAACAATCCCTGAGATGCAGTGTAAGTTGAAGTCAGGGCTCCCGATTGCAAGGCACCGTGAACGGCACCTGCAGCACCTGCTTCACTTTGCATTTCAGCCAGACGAACAGGACGCCCAAACATATTTTTCTTTCCAAAAGCAGCCCACTCATCTACATACTCAGCCATGGTCGACGATGGAGTAATGGGATAAATACAGGCTACTTCACTAAACATGTAACTCATATACGCTGCTGCGTAGTTTCCGTCACAAGTGATGAATTTCTTTTGTTTTGCCATCTTATTTGTTTTATAATTTATTTATGAATAGATTCTGGTTGCTCGATTCTCGATTCTTGATTTTCTGATCTTTGTTTTTTTTATTCTTTGTGAATGTAATCTTCTTCGGGTTCGGACACACTATTGTGATTCTTTTCTACTGAACGAATGAAATTATTTAATTTTTTCCCCAGCATATTCGCTTTTTCAATTAGCTCTAAATACAGTTTTTTGTTTGTTAGTGAGCCGGTATTAAAGAGATTTTCCAGGTGGTCTATCGTTTCATCGTTTGAAGAAATGGAGTAGGTTAAAAAACGTAGGAAATCCATTTTGTATTTTCTTCGGCCATAACCTTCAACAATTTGCGATTTAGATGATTTAGAAGAACGTCGGACCTGGCTTCCTTCTTCGTACATCTCAAAACTTGGAAGTTCCTCAAGCGTCATCTTATGAATTTGAATAACCAATTCATTCGCTAATTGCCATATTTCCAAATTCTTGTAAGACATTTCTTTTTATTCCTTCAATTTCGTTTTATAGTCCTTATCCAGCATCCAGGATCTTGTAACCAGTTCCTAGTACAAAAATCCAAAAAGCCACAACGGAATCTTATTTCCTTCTCCCACCTCGATTACGTCCGATGCGGCGTAGATGTCTCCTTCCGGAAGAATCTTACGCCCACCAACATTGAATTTGTATTTGCCATCGACACAAAAATCGGCTACAGGCGATGTGGCCAGCGAATACTTATAACCAACCTGGTTATAGAAGAAAGTACGTCGCATGGTTAGGTTATCGTTGTTATTTGGTGCAATAGCATGCAACAAATTTGTATTGTGCATATAAACCTGATCAGGCTTCTTCATCTGGTCGTCGTCGCCATTACCATTGGCATAAAGTAAGTTGATCAGACGTGCATTCTTGAGGTACCTCAGGTAGTTCATAATGGTTGCACGCGATGTTTCTACCGAACCGGCCAGTTTACTCACATTTGGCGTAAATGGTGTTTCAGATGCAATGATGTGCAATAACTTTCTGAGTTTTGATAAGTATTTAAATTCAATCTGGTTGATGTAAGGTACATCGATTTCAAGTGCCAGGTTGATATTTTTTAGCAGTTTGTTCGTGTAGAAATTCGGATCGTCCATAAAATAGGGGAAATACCCGTGTTTCAGGTAATCGTCGAAATAGGCGAGCGGACGAACCTCGTTTACAATTTCCCGGGCAATTTTTATATGGTTCTTCAGAATCTCTTCGAAAGAGTAGGTTTTAAACTGTTGCCCGGTCTGGTGATTAAGGTATTCTCGAAAGGAGAGCCCTTCAAGGTGATAGATTTTTGCTATGCCTTCCAAATCAGGATTCCCTTCGGTAATTCTGAGCACCGGTGACGAGGTAAATATGATCTTGAGCTCAGGAATCTCATCCACGCATTTTCTCAAATCTTCTGACCAATCCGGATATTTCTGGATCTGATCCAGGATCAGAACCTTGCCGCCACGTTTGGCAAATTCATCGGCAAACGAACTTATTTTTCGCTTGGTAAAGTAGAAATTGTTTAGATTCAGGTACAACACATCATTGCTTGTTGGGTAGTTTTGCTTGATGTAATCCAACAAAAAAGTTGTTTTGCCAACTCCCCTGAATCCCTTGATGCAAATAAGCTGCTCATCCCAGTTGATGTTGTCCATCAACTCACGTTTGATGGTATCTTTTGGGCTGTTTAACAGTGACCGATGTACTTGCTGAAAAAATTCCAATTTCTCTTTCTTAAAATTATAATTGCTAAGTGAACATAGCAAATTTACGATTTAATTGCTATTTCAAAACGGATAAAATCTTAATGATATTGTTATTTTAAAATTCATAATGTAGGCTTAACCTTAGACCAGTCCGGAAAATCCCATGAAAGCCATGGCAAGTATTCCTGCAGTGATCAAAGCAATAGGGGTTCCTTTTAATCCTTTGGGAACATCTTGCAGATCAAGGTGTTCGCGAATTCCAGCAAACAATACGAGTGCCAGGCCAAAACCAATTGCGTTTGAAATGGCATAAACCACTCCTTCCAATAAATTGAATTCTTTTTGAATGGTAAGAATGGCCACACCCAGGATGGCACAGTTGGTTGTAATCAATGGTAAAAATATTCCAAGTGCCTGGTACAATGGCGGACTTACTTTTTTCAGAATAATTTCGACCAGCTGAACGAGTGAGGCGATTACCAGAATAAAGGCAATGGTCTGCAAAAAGGCCAGTCCGAATCTATTCAGAATATAATTTTGGATCAGGTAGGTAACAATGGTTGCGAGCACCATTACAAAAGCTACGGCACCCGTCATTCCTATTGCGGTCGACAGTCGTTTGGAGACACCCAGGAACGGGCAAACTCCCAAAAACTGCATCAATACGATGTTGTTTACAAGTATGGCGCCTAATACAATTACAAAATAACTCATGGATTATCCTCCTAATTTTTTTTGATTCGGTTAATAAGGGCAATCAGGTAGCCCAAGACAATAAAGGCACCAGGTGCCAGCACAAACAGCAGAGTTACATAGTTTTCGGAATACAAAGTGAGGTTGAACAGTTTTCCGCTTCCCAGAATTTCACGTATTCCCCCTAACAAAACCAGAGCGAAGGTAAAGCCAAGTCCAATACCCAGTCCGTCAATGGCCGATGAGCCAATTTTGTTTTTGGAAGCAAATGCCTCGGCACGACCAAGAACAATGCAGTTTACCACAATAAGCGGGATGAAGAGTCCAAGGCTTTTAAACAGCGAGGGCAGGAAGGCCTGCATGGTCAACTGAACGATGGTCACAAATGTGGCAATGATTACGATAAAGGCCGGGATACGGACTTTATCCGGTATTCCTTTTTTCACTACCGACACGACAATGTTCGACATTACCAGCACGAAAGTGGTGGCCAGTCCCATTCCCAGTCCGTTGATAGCCGATGATGTCACACCCAAAGTCGGGCACATCCCCAGCAACAGCACGAAAACCGGGTTTTCTTTTATAAATCCTTTTGAAAAATTCTTCCACTGATTCATATTTCCTTCGTTTAGAGTTTAGGGTTCAGTGTTCAGTGTATTGCACTGATTATCTGATACAACTAAACTTTTATATCTTATACTCTATATTTGTCGCCTTTTAATTCGCTTTCACGTAAATGCTTTATTAAACCTCTGTCAAGTTTTCCAACATCGTCTGCCAGGTTGTAAGCTTGTTGAAACTCTTTTTCGCTGATGTACGCGTTATCGAGAGCCCGATAAAGCTGAGATCGTACCTCTCCGACAGAACCTTTTGATATAAAAAGAAATTGAATAAACTCTTTGTTTCCTCCACGTTCAAAGCCTTCGGCAATGTTGTCCATGGCTGAGCCGGACGAACCTTTAATTTGGCTAACCAATTTGAAGTCTTTTGAAAAAGCATCATAGGCCGTGTATGCATTAATTAGTTTACAAAGCTCTCTTGCTTTCTGCCAGGCTATGATATCTTCAAATCTTTTAATGGTTGTCATGTTCTTTTCGCTAAACTTTGAACTCTGAACTCTGAACTATTTTTGTTTTTCGTATGCTCCGTAAGCCCTGTTCAGGGCATCCAAAAATGCACGTGAGGTAATTGTTGATGCGGTAATGGCATCAATATCTCCACCATCTTTCGAAACCGTAAAATTGGTGGTTTCAGGATTTTTTCCAAGCACGTACTGGTTGGGTTTCTCCGGGTTATTGAACCAGGTTCCCATTTTCGAACCAAGTCCCGGTGTTTCGGCATGTTCAAGTACCGAGTATCCCGAAAAGTTGCCATTTTTATCTATCCCGGCCATCACGGTGATTAGTCCGCTAAAGCCTTTCTTGGTATACGTTTTTATGGCCGTGCCGATCAGTTCATTGTCTTTGTAAGCAGGGAAAAGTTCAAGACTGTCTCCGCCTTCCTCTGCCAACATTTTATAGCTCTGTCCGAGTGTGTCAAATGCCGGGAGGACCTGAGTAATGGCTTCGGTTTGCGCTTTTAATTTGGCTGCTTCAATTGGCTCTTTGGTGAAATCGTAAACAAAACCAAGGGCTGCAGCCGCTATTCCGGTAACCAAAACCAGTGTTACCACCATGTTAACAAATGTCGATTCTCTCTTTGCCATGTTACTGTCCTCCGAATCGTTTAGGTTTGATATAATAATTGAGTATTGGTGTCACTGCATTCATGATCAGAATAGCGAAGGAAATACCCTCGGGATAAGCACCGAACATACGAATGCTGATGGTGATTACACCGATTCCTACTCCGTAAATAAGTTGTCCTTTCACGGTCATGGGTGATGAAACCATATCGGTAGCCATAAAAATAGCGCCCAGCATCAAACCGCCGGTAAGCAGGTGGTAGGCAGGATTGACATATACCTCCGGATTAATTAACCAGAAAATTCCTGCAATGATTCCAACAGTCAGGATGATTGACACCGGTATATGCCAGGTGATTACTTTTTTCCAGAGCATGTACAGGCCACCCAGAATCAAGAGGATGGCTGAAATCTCTCCAAGTGAACCTCCAATGTTACCCAGCAGCATATCGTTTAATTGAGGTAGTCCGGCAATTTCTGATATGGGTGTGCCGTTTGTTATGCCTTCTTTTAATAGTCCAAGCGGAGTAGCCGCCGTCACAGCATCGATTCCGGCCTGTTTATTCACCGGCCACGATGTCATTTGCACGGGGAATGAGATCAGCAGAAAAACACGACCAACCAGTGCCGGGTTAAAAATGTTGCTACCCAATCCCCCAAACGAAAGTTTGCCGATTCCAATAGCCGCCAGTGCACCGATAAGAATGATCCACCAGGGCAGGTTTGCCGGAACGTTAAAAGCCAGCAAGATCCCCGTTATCAGTGCCGAGCCATCGGTTATGGTCGGTTTCACTTTCATTAAATATTTCTGAATAAGGTATTCGAATGCGAGGCTGGCAACCACCGCGATCAAGGTAACGCGAAGGGCGTCGATGCCGAATACAACCACCGACCAGATCAATGCCGGGATCATGGCATAAACAACCCGGTACATAATTTTCTGGGTCGATTCGCTCGAGTGAACGTGCGGCGAAGGCGAAACTGTTAATAATTTACTCATTATGCAGTTGTTGTTTTATTTCTTTCTTGAACGTATGATTTGACCAACTTTCCCTTTCCCGTAACGGATGTAATCGAGTAGAGGCAGATTTGACGGGCAGGTATAACTGCACGACCCACATTCGATACAATCCATTATTCTTTCTTTTTCTGCCCGGTCGAAAATCTGCTTTTCGCCCAGTTTTTTAAGCAGGTAGGGCTCAAGTCCCATCGGACAAACAGTTGTGCAGCGTGAACAACGGATGCAAGTCATTGTTTCTTCACGTGTTGCTTCCTGTTCGCGCATCAGCAAAATACCCGAGGTTCCCTTGGTCACGGGTACATCGAGCGAAGGAATTGCACGTCCCATCATTGGTCCGCCGCTGATCACTTTGCCGGTATCCTCAGGCAAACCACCTGCAGCATCAACCAGTTCTGATGTTGCCGTACCAACTCTTACCAGGAAATTTGACGGTTTCGAAACGCCTTTTCCTGTAACTGTTACCACGCGTTCTATCAGGGGTTTATTTTTTTGAATCGCCTCGTAAACGGCATATGCTGTTCCAACATTGCTGACTACCGTACCAACGGCAATAGGCAGCGCACCCGAAGGAACTTCCTTTCCGGTTACCGCGTTGATCAATTGTTTTTCACCACCCTGCGGATACTGAACTTTCAGTGCTACAACGCTCAACCCATTGTATTTTTTGCACTTCTCCTTAATCAGTTTTATGGCATCGGGCTTGTTGTTTTCGATTCCGATAACAGCTTTATCCACATTCAGGGCTCTCATCAGTAAACGTGTTCCAACCAGAATTTCGTCGGCTTTTTCGAGCATCAACCGGTGATCGGAAGTGAGGTATGGTTCGCATTCCACTCCGTTGATCAACAGTACATCTGCTTTCATGCCTTTTGGCGGAACCAGTTTTACGTGGGTAGGGAAGGTAGCGCCTCCCAATCCAACGATTCCGGCATCCTGAATTTTTTGAATGATTTCCGGACCATCGACGGAAATCTCCTTCACTAAATCTGTCGACCGGTCAATCCCGTCGATCCACTCATCACCTTCCACATCAATAAAAATCCCTTCTTTAGGATATCCGGAGCTGTCGGACGAAAAATCCACTTTTTTGACTTTCCCCGAAACCGAGGAGTGTATATTGGTAGAAACGAAGCTGCTGCTTTTGGCAATTACCTGGCCCACTTTCACTTCATCGCCGCGCTTTACAACCGGCGTTGCAGGTGCGCCAATGTGTTGTGCCACGGGTATAAATACTGAAGTTGGCACGGGCAATACTTCAATTGCTTTGTCTTTCGAAAGTTTATTCTCGGGAGGATGTACTCCGCCAAGGTTAAACGTCTTTAACATCCTTTGCTATTTAAGTTGTGGTACATTCTTCTTTTTCAGCCGGTTTAACTTTTCGCGGTGGAAAGTTCAGTTCCAGAATAGAGTTGGTAGGACATACGGGCACGCATTTACGGCATAATTTGCATTTATCCGAATCGATGAATGCCAGGTTGTTTTCCATGGTAATGGCATCGAACGGACACTCTTTAAAGCACTTGCTGCAGCCGATACAAGCAACATCACAAGCTTTTCGTGCAACACCGCCTTTATCCTGGTTGCGGCATGCCACAACCACTTTGCGGTTTTTCGGCATTTTTTTCCGTAGTTCAATCAGGTCTTTCGGACAGGCATCAACACAGGCACCGCAGGCTACACATTTATCATCGATAATTTCAGGAATACCTGTTTCCGGATGCATGACTATGGCATCGAAATCACAGGCGTCGTAACAATCGCCGTAACCAAGACAACCATACTGGCAATTCGATTCTCCACTGTACACCGATGAAGCGATCGCACAGGTAGTGGCTCCATCAAAGGTGCTAGTTTTTGGCCGGTGGTCGCAAGTACCGTTACAACGGATAAAAGCCACCCGCGGATCTTGTTTAACGGCTTCCAGTCCTAAAATTGAGGCCACGCTGCTCATGGTGTCGTTTCCGCCTACGGGGCAATTCAGATCGCCCATTTCGCTCGCGCTGACACAGGCTTCGGCGAAAGCACGGCAACCGGCATAACCACAACCACCGCAGTTGGCACCCGGAAGGGCTTCCTCGACTTCATCGATACGCGGATCTTCGTAAACTTTGAATTTCTGTGCCACAAAGTAAAGAATTACAGCAGCTGCTGCTCCGATAACGGCCAATGTGACAATTGTATATACAACGGTAATACTCATTTGTTAAGTGATTTCTTCAACTTCGAATTTGAATATTTTTTTTAAATGATGACGTAAAAAATATAATGTTGTATAGTATGGAATCAGAATGCCAAGGGAAATGAGGCCTGCTGTTAGCTCGTTGTTAGTAATTTCGAGCGATACGATCAGTGCCATCAACACCACAAAAAATGGAACTACATAACCCCAAAGCAAGGCAGTAAAACCTTTTGATTCTTTAAAGATGACGGTAATTTCCTGACCGGGTTGATACGTTCCGGTAAATTCGCTGATCTCGATTTCCTTATCCTGGAAATCGGAGACAGTGCAGGCTCCCTTTGCATGACAGCTGGAACAGGCCGACTGATTGATGATGCTCACCACCAGTTTGTGGTCTGACACTGTTTTTACAAATCCTTTATGTCTGATCTCTGATTCCGTAATTCTGAATTTTGCTATTTACAGATTGCAAAAATATACATTAAATCAAATCTGGAAATGACAAAAAAGGTAAATTGCTGGAATCTGGCTAATTTATAGTTAGTCTAATTTAGGATTTCGAATCCGGGGTATCTTTTTTCGAATTTGACAAGGCTTCTTCTTTTAATGTATCTACATCCCATGCACACTCTGAATCGTGAATGGAGTAATTCTTTTCGGCCTGTAATGTTTCTGAAACCTGTTCGCGGAAACGTTGTGTTTCGCGCATGAATTTCTGGTGATCTTCAAGCCAGTGTTTGTACAGTTCGCTGGTCACCAGTTCTTCGTGATGATTAAAAGTGCGGGTGGCACGATAGGCTTCGTACCGGGTAAATCCAAGTTCTACAAGTGCTTTTGCACCCAGCTCACTGGCCGATTCGAACATCTCGCGCTGCACAGTACGCACGTCAAGTTTAAAATATTCGAACACATGAAAGATATCTTTAGCCCGCGCCAGTATTTTTACATGTGGATATTTTTCGCGCACATAACTGGCTACTTTCAGCGCATCGTCGTGCTCGGCCATGCTCAGAATTAGCATCCGCGCATTTTTTATTCCGGCATTCTCGAGCATTTGAGGTCGTGTAACATCTCCAAAATACAGTTTGAAACCATAATTTCGGAGCACTTCCACATTCGATGGATTGTTATCGAGAATTGTGACTTTAAAATTATTGGCCAGCAAAATACGGCCAATCACCAGTCCAAAACGTCCGAATCCGGCCAGAATTACCGGGTTTTCCTGTTCTTCCACTTCATCGTATTCGAGTTTGTTTTGCCAGCGCGCAAGGATCGGACTTACGGCTTTATCGTTGAAAATGAGCAGAAGAGGTGAAACAGCCATTGATAAGGTTACAACCAGAAGTAAAAGTGCCGAAGTATATTCGTCGAATAACTTGTTCTGCTTCGAAAAGGAAATCAATACAAAACTGAACTCGCTGGATTGCGCCAGAAGAAATGCAAATAAAAACTCAAATCCTTTCTTGAGCCTGAAAATTCTTCCCAGAATCAACAGCACTGTAAATTTGATCACGATCAATAGCAAAACAAGCGATACAATCAGCAGGGGATTTTCAATAAAAAGGCTAAAATTGATGCTTGCTCCGACTGATATAAAAAACAAGCCGAGAAGCAGTCCTTTGAACGGATCGATAGTGGTTTCCAATTCGTGACGATATTCACTGTCGGCCAGTACCACGCCTGCAATAAAAGTACCAAGTGCAGGCGACAATCCGATAAAATCCATTACCAGGGCAATTCCAATAACCATGAGCAAGGCCATGGCTACAAACACTTCGTGCAAACCGGTTTCGGCGATTAGCCTGAAAATATGCCGTGCAACAAAGCGCCCGATGAATACGATTACGGCAATTACACCAAATATAATTAGTAATTGCAGCCAGCCCGGCATTTGAGCAACCTTTCCCAGATTACTAAGTGTCGATTCCGAGATATCAGCCGGTTGCCCTAGCGTAGCAATCAAGGGAAGCAAAGCCAGAATCGGGATGACGGCAATATCCTGGAAAAGTAGTACAGAAAAGGCAGAACGGCCGGCCACGTTACGCAGTAACCCTTTTTCGCTTAAGGTTTGCAGAACAATTGCTGTGGACGATAAGGCCAGTATCAGGCCGATGGCAATGGCCCGGTTGATCTGAAAATTCATCATCAGCGCAATAACTGTGATTACGATTGCCGTTACCAGAACCTGCAGGCCACCTAATCCAAAAATCGATCGTCGCATACGCCAGAGCAGCGCCGGTTCCAGTTCCAAACCAATGATAAATAGCATTAGTACCACTCCGAATTCTGCAAAATGCATGACCTCGTCGGCCTGACCAACCCAACCCAACACAAATGGTCCGATAATGATTCCCGCGAGCAGGTATCCCAGCACCGATCCGAGACCGAGTTTTTTTGCCAGCGGAACAGTTACCACGGCTGCTCCCAGGTAAATCAAAGCCTGTAAAAAGAATTCCTGGTTATGCATGAGTTGCTTTTAGTTGGTTCATGTATTGAATCTTATCAAAATCTTCTGCCTGAAGTTTTTCATCGCGTAAAAGTATGAGCAATTGCCGGTACGCCGATACCTGACCATCCAGCTGGCTGCCTGTGATGGTATGTGATCCGTGTGTTACAAATGGCGGAAGGTATAACATGCGGCACAGCGATACTGACTGGTTAAAAGGGGCTAAAAATTCGTTTACCGTAAAGTGATTGCTTCCCGTTTTGGAATACACTTCTGCTCTTCCTCCGGTAGATATCGCCGACATGACCCATTTCCCTTCCAGCGCACGTCCCTGTCTTCCGTAAGCGAAACCGTGTTGAAGAACCAGGTCCATCCATTCTTTGATAATGGACGGTGCGCTGTACCAGTAGAAGGGATGGTGCCAGACAATGATATCATGTTGCAGCAGGAGCTTCTGTTCGGCTGAAATATCAATGAAAAAATCGGGGTACTTTTCGTAGAGATCATTTATAGTGACCCCTTTTAAATCCCGGACGCCATTTATCAGAGCCTTGTTTATGATCGATTTCTGATAGGCTGGATGAGCAAACAATATTAGAATTTTCTTCATATAGCTTCCGGTTTCGCTTAAAAATCTTAAAAATAGATAATATCTAAAAAAGAAACGACAGAAATTGTTCATTTCGTAAAACCTTCAAATACATACACCGGTTGGGGATAGTGAAAAGTCATGTTCAGTTTGGTAAAAGTTTGTAATTTTGCGCTGATTTTAACGGGCAGTTATGACAGATATCAAGCTAAATACTATTCCGGAGGCCATTGCAGCCATACAAAAAGGCGAAATGGTGATCGTTGTAGATGATGAAGACAGGGAAAATGAAGGGGATTTGATCGTAGCTTCAGAACTGATTACTCCTGAAATCGTAAATTTTATGGCGCTGCATGCACGGGGACTAATTTGCGTGGCCTTAACCGAAGAAAGGTGTGATGAATTGAATCTGGATCTTATGGTTGGAAAAAATACATCATCACACGAAACTCAGTTTACAGTGTCAGTCGATGCGATTCATCCCGAGGTAACTACCGGAATCTCAGCAGCAGACCGTGCCATCACCATTAAAATGCTGGTCGACAAAAATACGCGGCCTGAACAATTGGGGCGGCCGGGGCATATTTTCCCGCTAAAGGCAAAAGACCGTGGTGTTCTGCGGCGAAGTGGACATACCGAAGCTGCTGTGGACCTGACTCGCCTGGCTGGGTTGAAACCATCAGGTGTGTTGGTTGAAATTATGAACGAGGACGGTACCATGGCACGATTGCCACAGTTGTACAGGTTCGCCCAAAAATTTGATCTGAAGATTGTCACCATAAAAGATCTCATTTCCTTTTTGTTTCAGAGTGACAGCCTTATTGAAAGAGGCGAAGAAGTAAAACTGCCAACGCATTACGGTAAATTTCGTATCGTTCCTTTCAGACAGAAATCGAACGGTGCCGAACACGTAGCGCTTATCAAAGGCGAATGGAATCCGAATGAGCCGATTCTTACCCGCGTACACTCATCATGCATGACCGGAGATATTTTTGGGTCGATGCGCTGCGAATGTGGAGACCAGTTGCACGAAGCCATGCGAATGATCGAAAGAGAAGGTAAGGGCGTTATCGTGTACATGATGCAGGAAGGAAGAGGCATTGGGCTACTGAATAAAATTGCAGCTTATAAATTGCAGGACCAGGGACTGGATACCGTGGAAGCCAACCTCCATTTGGGATTCAAGGCCGATGAGCGCGACTATGGCGTCGGGGCGCAAATCCTGCGTAACCTGGGAGTTACGAAAATGCGACTGATGACCAACAACCCGGTTAAACGAGTTGGACTCGAAGGTTACGGGCTTGAAGTAACCGAGATTGTTCCGGTAGAAATACCGCCAAATAAATACAACCAGAGATACATGAAGACCAAGCGCGACCGAATGGGACATCACCTGCGTGGCTTCAATTACGATCACTAAGCTTTTTAAAATTTTTACAAAAAAGGGCAGATTTGTCTTATTAATTTAGATATTACATAGTTTTACAGATCTAAACGAATAAGCGATGAAAAATACCCTGCTTCTGATTTTTGTCCTATCAGTAATAACTGGATGGGCTCAGGATTCTGCGAAACAACCAAACATTATTCTGATAATGACCGACCAGCAGCGTTCCGATGCATTGGGATGCATGGGAAATCCAGCGGTTATTTCTCCGCATATTGATAAACTGGCTGAAGAAGGCGTTCGTTTTGAGAACGGGTATTCATCGGTTCCAAGTTGTACGCCGGCACGATCGGGTTTACTCACCGGACTTTCGCCGTGGCATCATGGTATGCTGGGATACGGAAGAGTGGCCCGGCGCTACCGTTACGAAATGCCCCGAATGTTGCGTGAAGCCGGTTACTACACTTTTGGCATTGGCAAGATGCACTGGTTCCCGCAAAAGGCACTCCACGGATTTCATGGTACCCTGGTTGATGAAAGCGGACGTGTGGAGCAGGATGGCTGGATAAGCGACTATCGCGATTGGTTTAAACTGCAGGCACCCGGTGAAGATCCGGACAAAACCGGAATTGGCTGGAATGAGCATCAAGCCCGAGTTTATCAACTGGATGCAAAGCTACATCCGACCAACTGGACGGGTAAAACCGCTGTTGAATTTATTGAGAATTACGATCAGGAGAATCCCTTATTCCTGAAGGTTTCTTTTGCCAGACCACATAGTCCTTATGACCCGCCAGAGCGCTATCTGGATATGTACAAAGACGCAGAAATACCCGAGCCGGTTGTGGGTGACTGGGATACGGAATGGAAAAATGTGGAGGGAGGTAAAGATGCCGCATTTGGTGATTTTGGAGTCGGGCATGCGATTGAAAGTCGCCGGCATTACTATGCAAATATCACGTTTATTGATGATATGGTTGGGGAAATTATTGAGGCGCTAAAATCCAAGGGCATGTATGAAAACGCGATCATTTGCTTCACCTCTGACCATGGCGATATGCTGGGGGATCATTACCACTGGCGAAAGACTTACGCTTACGAAGGTTCGGCCAATGTTCCATTTATTCTGAAATGGCCAAAAGATTTTGAAGGAAAAACGGAACGCGGTGCAACGCTTGGGCATACAACTGAATTACGCGATTTTCTGCCAACGTTTCTTGACGCGGCTGGAACTGAGATTCCTGAAGATATGGATGGACTTTCTTTACTAAACCTCGTGCGTGACTCCGATTCTAAATGGCGGCCGTTTATCGATCTTGAACACGCCACTGCCTACAGTGCTGAGAATTACTGGGCAGCCCTCACCGATGGCACCTGGAAATACATCTGGTTTTTCAGATCGGGTAAAGAACAATTGTTTAACCTGAAAAACGATCCTGGCGAACTCCAGGATCTTTCCGAAAGTAACATTGCGGAACTTGAACTTTGGCGGAACCGGATGGTTGATCATTTAAGCGAAAGGGGCGATGGTTTTGTAAAAGACGGTAAACTGGTGATTCGGGATGAAACAATGTTATACAGTCCCAATTATCCTGAGGATGAAAGAACAGATCAGGAACGATTAGAGTTTTGGAGGGGAATATACAAAGGTGAACTGGAGGAGTAATCCTGTTCCTTGATCAAAGTGGCAGAAATTAACTTGCTCGTAGTTTTTATTCAATTGCTGGCAGATACCATTTAGAGTAATGGTAACAATGAACAATAAGGACAAAGATAGAAGTAAGCGCAAAGAGACTATCAAATTGGGTGAGGCTCTTTGCAATTTCGAACAGGTTGGAAATAATTACTTGTACAACTTTACCGAGGCTAAGAAAATTTTTCTTTTAAGGTTTTAACAATGCCTTTCAATTTTAGCTGAAGAAATCATTCTGAGCAGAAGAATATTTCAATCATTGTTCTTCTTTCAGGAACAAAAACAATAACACCAAATGAAAAAGAGAACCCTTTTAATAACCGCTATTTTAATTACACTTTTTTCGTGCAAGAAGACTGAAGAAAAGAAACCCTCAGCACACCACAACCTGGTTTTTAATGAATTAGCCCAGCGGTGGGATGAGGCCGTTCCGCTTGGAAACGGAATGCTGGGTTGCCTGATCTGGGAAAAGGACGGCAAACTGCGCTTATCGCTGGACAGAGCCGACCTTTGGGACCTGCGCCCAAAAGAAAACATCAACTTCGACGAATGGAAATTTAACGATGTGTACAATTATTGGAAATCGGGAGATTACCAGACTGTGCTTGATCAATTCGATCGTCCGTCGAATAATTATCCGGCGCCGACAAAGATTCCGGCAGCTGCACTCGAATTTGATATTGAAAAACTGGGAAATGTAAAACAGGTAACTCTTGATCTGCCAACAGCTACAAGTACAGTTGAATGGGAAAACGGTGCAAAATTCACAACTTTCATTCAAGCCGATAAATCAATTGGATGGTACCGATTCGAAAATATTCCTAAGGAATTAAGCACCGAGTTGATTCCGCCGGATTACCAGGGAGAGCGGGAAGAAGAGCAGGGCAATCAGTCGCTAAGCAAATTGGGATATCCTGAAGGAACGATACAAAAAGAGAACAACAACATTACTTACAGGCAGGAAGGTTGGAACGGCTTTACCTACGAAGTGCATGCCGAGTGGCAAGCCAAAGGAAACGAAATGGAAGGTTGCTGGTCCATTTCTTCAGCAAAAAACAATACGCCAACTGTTTCGGCATCAAAAGTCGTTTTCACCGAAAAACAGAACGGTTATAATAAAGCACTGGAAGCGCACAAAAACTGGTGGAAAAATTACTGGGCTCAATCTTCAATTGCCATTCCCGACACGCTTTTAGAAAAACAATATTACCTGGAGATGTACAAATTTGGCGCGGCAGCCCGAGGTAATACCCCACCTATCTCGTTGCAGGCCATGTGGACCGCTGATAACGGCCAGATTCCGCCATGGAAAGGCGATTTTCATCACGACCTGAATACACAGCTTAGCTACTGGCCTTCATATGCCGGCAACCATCTTGAACTTGAAAAGGGATTTGTTGACTGGTTATGGAAAAACCAACCGGTATTTAAGAAATACACCCGTGATTATTTTGAGGTTGACGGGTTGAATGTTCCAGGAGTTACTACACTTGATGGAGAAGCAATGGGGGGCTGGATTCAATATTCAATGGGACAAACAGTTGCTGCCTGGCTAGGACAGAATTTCTATAACCACTGGCGATACAGCATGGACCGCGATTTCCTGGGTACAAGAACCTATCCGTGGTTAAAAGAAGTAGCCCTGTTTTTTGAACAGGTCTCCGTGACTAATGAATCTGGAATGAAAAAACTAAAAATGAGTTCAAGTCCCGAGATCTATAATAATTCAGCAAAAGCGTGGTTTACTGAAACTACGAATTTTGATCTGGCCCTGATTCGGTGGACCTACGAAAAAGCAAGCGAATGTGCCCGGGAGCTTGGATTGAATGATGAGGCTCAGAAATGGAAAGCAGAACTTAAAAAGTGGCCCGATTATACCATCAATCCCAAAACCGGTTTTATGTTTGCTCCTGGTTTTCCTTATAACGAATCGCACCGGCATTTTTCGCACTTAATGGCTTTTCATCCATTGGGATTGGTTGATGTTTCGAATGGTGAAAAGGATAAGGTTCTTATAGAAAACACGCTCAAGAATTTGGAAAACCAAGGCTCTTCTCTTTGGACAGGTTATTCATTTAGCTGGCTGGGGAATTTATATGCACGAGCTTTCGAAGGTGAAAAAGCGGCCAATGCCCTCCGGATTTTTGCCGAATGTTTCTGCTCAAAAAATTCATTTCACCTGAATGGAGACCAATGCAAAGCAGGGCATTCGAACCTGACTTACCGGCCATTTACACTCGAAGGAAACTTTGCTTTTGCATCGGGCATCCAGGAAATGCTGCTGCAAAGTCATACAGGAATTATAAAAGTATTTCCTGCATTGCCTGCCGATTGGAAAGAAGCAAGTTTCGACAAATTAAGAGTCAACGGAGCATTTATTGTTTCAGCGCAAATGAAAGATGGAAAAACGCAGGAGATCACCGTTGTTTCAGAAAAAGGTGGTAGCTTATTCCTTCAAAATCCGTTTGTCGATGATGAGTTCTCTGCAAATAGAGAATATTTGATTTCGAATAATAACATTCAAATGGAGACACAGGAAGGCGAAACGGTTCGTTTAACGAGAAAAAATTAAACCAATGAATAAGCTATTGAATTATTTAGGACTGGCGATTTTCGTTGTAATCCTGTTCGGATGTTCTGCAGGTGATAGTAGTACAACAGAACAGCGTCCCAATGTTCTTCTAATCATTTCTGATGATCAGGGTTATGCTGATTTTTCACCATTTAAAAACCATTCAAACGAAATTTCAACACCCAACATGAACAGGCTGGCAGAGAGCGGAATGATATTTCCACAGGCTTATACAACAGCCCCGGTTTGCAGTCCGTCGCGAGCCGGGTTAAACACGGGGAAGTTTCAGTTCCGCTGGGATAAAAATGCAGGTTGGGGACCGGGTTTGCCCGATAGTGTAAAAACAATTGCCGAGTACATGAAGGAAGCCGGATACACGACGGCCAGAATCGGGAAAAGTGACTATGGCCAGAATTACCACGATTTCAATGCGCGTGAATATCCGTTAAATCACGGTTACGATCATTTTCTGGGTTTTAGCACACATGCCCACGATTACTGGCTGAATTCAGAAGAGATAGCCCGGCGCACTCCCGATCCCAAAGGCACCAGCGCACATCTTGGTCCCTTAATGAATGACACCGGATACAAAAGTTATGAAGAGGGTTACCTGACCGATATCTTTACAGATGAGGCTATCGACTATTTAAAAAACAACAGAGACAAACCGTTTTTTCTGACGCTGGCCTACAATTCTGTACATCACGTTATCCACGAAGTTCCGCAAAAGTACCTCGACAAATACCAGGTGGAACCCATTCACAATTACGATCCAGCCATCCTCGATACATTCGGCAATCTTCAACCGGGTTCCTATGCGGCCTATTACGAGAAATACACCAGGCTGGGAGTTATCGGTGATGAAGATATGCGAAAATATTACCTGGCCAACCTCAACTGTCTTGATGATAATTTGGGCCGCCTCTTCGATGCTTTAAAAGAACAGGATCTGGACAAGAACACACTCGTAATTTATATCTCTGATAACGGTGGCTCGCCAATCACAGGTGCTTCTAATACACCACTTTCTGCCGGAAAATATTCGATTTGGGAAGGTGGCATCCGCGTACCGATGATGATCTCGTGGCCCGGGAAAGTGGAAGCAGGGAGTGTACAGAACAATTATGTTTCGGCAGCCGACATATTGCCAACCATAACCGAGGCCGCCGGGATAACACTCAACGACGAGACTATTGACGGAAGAAGTTTACTAGTTCCGGATCGCGAACCGGAGCGACTGCTGGTCTGGAAATGGGGTAAGACATGGGCCGTTCGCAAAGGTCCGTGGAAACTGACCAATACCGATGAATCGTGGGGAAAAGGACGACCTTCGAGCCAATATATCAAACCGATCTCAGACGATTTTAGCCTGAAGCTTTTTAACCTGGAAGTCGACCCGGGCGAGCGCAATAACCTGGCGGCACAATTGCCTGAAAAAGTTAATGAATTACAGACTGCCTACGATAACTGGTGCAGCGAAAATCTTGGTAAGTATTAATTGAATTCTATTGGGGTAAAACGCATGTTTAAAATCCGGAGAATAGAGAAGTTGGAAAGTTTGACACACAATCTTTTATTTAATTCAGGTTTGAATAGCAAGACTGTTTTTCTGGTAGTTTTACTTTTAATCAGCCGTGCAGTTATTGCTCAAAATAATCGTATCGACCTGTCGGGAGAATGGCAGGTAAAACTCGATCAGGATAATGAATGGATTCAAAAAGCCAACGGCAATTGCAAAACCGAGGGTAGCATAAACCTGCCAGCTTCACTTGCCGAATTTGGCTATGGTTTTAAGACCGACGCTTCAGACTTTGGAATTCTTACCCCTGAATACAAATTCATTGGAAAAGCGTGGTATTCGCGCCAAATTGAAATTCCGGAAAGCTGGAAAAATAAGGAAATTACGCTGTTTCTCGAACGTGTGCTTTGGGAATCACGTGTGTTTGTCGATGGAAAAGAACTAAGTAGCGACGACGCTCTCGGCACTCCTCATGTTCATCACCTTGGCAATTTATTACCGGGCAGTCACCAGCTTACGATCCAGGTCGATAACGAAATGATCCATAACATTGGCGATAAAGGCCACGGCTATGGCGAATATACACAAAGCATCTGGAACGGGATTGTTGGTCGAATGGAACTACACGCTTTCGACGCGGTTCACATCGCGTCAGTGCGTACTTTTCCAAAAATTAAAGAGGACGTTCTGAAACTTGAGGTGAACCTGAATGAGGAAGCCAAAAAAGCAGTGGAGCTGAGTTACAGCATAAAATCGGTAAAAGATGGCACTGCAGTTTTGCAGGGAGCAAAAACCGTTCGCCCTGATCAGGGACAAAAGCAATTTCAATTTGAAATTCCTATTAAAGGCAAACTTCAACTATGGAGTGAGTTTACGCCTGAAGTTTATGAGCTGGAAGTTAGCTTGAATAATGGAAAGAATTCAGATAAATATGCTACCGAATTCGGTTATTACGAAGTCAGCAAAAGCAATCACAAGATCCTCATCAATGGTAAACCGGTATTTCTGCGCGGGAATCTCGATTGTGTGCATTTCCCTTTAACCGGCTACCCGTCGTGCAACATAGAAGACTGGGAGCGCATCTTCAATATTTACAAAGATTACGGGTTGAACCACGTTCGTTTTCACTCGTGGTGCCCGCCCGAAGCAGCATTTAAAGCTGCAAATCGTGTGGGCATTTATATCCAGGCCGAAGCTTCTGTATGGATCGACTGGTGGATGAGCGTTGATAACACCCAGCGTGGTCGGCCTGAAATGAATACCAAAGGATTCCCAAAAGGCCTGGGATACAATCCTCCTCGCGACAGTTTTGTAGTGGCCGAAATGAACCGGATGGTCGATTTCTACGGAAATAATCCTTCATTTACCATGTTTTGCATTGGAAACGAGTTGGGTAATTCTGATTTCGATGTCATGAAACGTTGGGTGGCCGATCTGAAAGAAAAAGATCCGCGCCGTTTGTACGCCGTTTCCACTGCCCGGCAAATAACTGAAGTGGATGATTATTCCGCTACGCACAATATCAAGGGAATTGGAAGGACCCGCGGATTGAACGGGCCGCGTACGAACTGGGATTTTGAGGAAAATTATAGTCAAATTGAAATCCCGATTATTGCACACGAAATTGGCCAGTGGCCGGTATATCCACGCTGGAAGGAAATTAACAAATACACCGGAACACAAAAAGCCCGGAACCTGCAGGAAATGAAAGTGCAGGCCGAGAAAAACGGCATTGCCGGGCAAAATGAAAAACTGGTTCAGGCTTCGGGAGCACTAAACCAGATCATGTACAAATACGAAACCGAATCGTTTCTGCGAACCAAAAGTTGCGCCGGTGTGCAATTGCTGAGTATGCAGGATTACCAGGGGCAGGGAGAAGCACTGATTGGCTGGCTCGATTGTTTTTGGGACAGCAAGGGAATTACAACACCCGAAAAGTTCAGGCAGCACTTTAATACAGTCGTGCCCCTGTTACGCATGGAAAAAATGGTTTGGCAAAACAACGAAACTTTTTCTGCTGAAGCCCAACTGGCCAACTATGGAAACGGTGAACTCAACAACAAATGCAGCTGGAAAATTACAAACCATTCAGGGGAGCTACTCGCCAATGGTACTTTCATGACAGAACAGTTCAAGCAGGGTTCGCTTACCAACCTGGGACCGATCTCGTTCAACCTGAATAATATTGAAAAGGCCGAAGACCTGCTGGTTACCATCAATGTTGAGAATACCGCTTTTGAGAACAGTTGGAACATTTGGGTTTATCCTGAAAAACTGCCGGCAGTAATCAATGAAAATGATATTTATGTGCGTTCAGAACTCGATAGCACAGTTCTTCAAAAGCTTCGCGATGGTGGAAAAGTACTTTTAAATGCCTGGAAACTGGGTAGCCCGGAAACATCGGTAACTGCACACTTTTACCCCTTATACTGGTCACTTACCTTTTTCCCGGGGCAGGGTAAAACAAACATTGGCCTGGCACTCGACGAATACCATCCGGCTTTTTCTGAATTCCCAACATCCTATCATTCCGACTGGCAATGGGAAAGCATCAGCCAAAACAGCAAGGGATTTATTCTGAACGATCTCCCGGCCAGTTACGCTCCAATAGCACAGCCTGTGGATGATTTTCACCGGAACAACAAAATAGGTTCGATATTTGAACTGAAAGTTGGAAAAGGGAAACTGCTTGTATGCGGTTACGACCCGGATGCTGATTTGCCGGTAGCCAGACAGTTGCAGTTCAGTTTGAAAAACTACATGCTATCCGATGCTTTTAATCCCTCCGAATCGGTTAGTGAAGAATGGCTGAAAAAACTTTTCCCTTTAATTCGTAAAGCTGAAAATGTTGACCTGCCCAGTGACTTCAAAAATGCTATTTTTTATGTGAAGGCTGCCGCCAGATTAAAGGAGCAAAACACCAACCGACCATGGGAAATGAATTACGACAGCCTCCTGGTTTCGAAAGCTGTAAAATATATGGTAAAAGCCGATGGAATTTGGAAAGACAACCAGGTTTCAGCCTGGCATGGAAAAGAAATGGAACTGAATATTCAATGCCCGGATGGAATTTTGGGAACTTTGTTGGTGCATTTCAGCGACTGGAACAATAACGGACGCACCGGATTACTGGAATTCGAAGGCCGCAAAACCAAACTGGAAAAACACACGGATGATGGTCAGTGGGTAAAATTCCATGTCATGCGAGAAGACAGCAACGACGGGAAATTGCTACTTAAAACCAGCACCTACACAGGACCAAACCTGATGATTACGGATGTTATTTTACTAAAAGAATAAATCATAAAAACCAACATGAACGACTATAAATTCAATTTACGCTTTATCATTGGTATCACCATGGTATCGGCTATGGGGGGACTTCTTTTTGGGTACGACTGGGTAGTTATCGGTGGTGCCAAACCATTTTACGAGCGTTTTTTCGAAATCACGCAATCGCCTAACCTGCAGGGTTGGGCCATGAGCAGCGCATTAATCGGCTGTTTGTTTGGAGCCTCGTTATCAGGTTATTTATCCGATCGCTATGGCCGAAAATTACCGTTGATTGTGGCTGCATTTCTATTTACGCTTTCCGCAATTGGCACCGGCGCGGTTAATCACTTTGCACCGTTTATTGTTTACCGGGTGCTTGGAGGGTTGGGTATTGGAATGGCTTCAGCCATATCACCCATGTACATCGCCGAAGTTTCGCCTGCGCCCATGCGTGGTCGGCTGGTAGCTGTCAATCAACTAACCATTGTGATAGGGATTCTGGCTGCACAGATTATCAACTACCTGATCGCTCAAAAAGTTCCCGACGGTGCCAGCGATGAGTTTATCGCTCAGTCGTGGAACGGTCAAATGGGTTGGCGATGGATGTTTTGGGCCGAAACCGTACCGGCTTCCCTCTTTTTTATCTTGGCCTTTTTTATTCCGGAAAGTCCTCGTTATTTGGCTAAATCGGGGAACGATGAAGCATCACAAAACATTCTGGAAAAAATCGGGGGAGCCGAATATGCTAAAATGGAGGAAGCTCAAATAGCAGAGACGATACAGCAAATTTCTCATAAAATAGATTGGAAGGCTATAAAGGCAAAGAAGATCTGGCCGATTTTGATTTTAGGTATTGTTTTGGCTGTTTTCCAGCAGTGGTGCGGGATCAATGTTATCTTTAACTATGCCGAAGAAGTATTTACCTCTGCCGGTTATTCTGTTTCTGATATGTTGCTAAATATTGTTATCACGGGTTCTGTAAACTTAATATTTACCCTTGTAGCGATGCGAATGATCGACAGTTGGGGCCGTCGGAAACTCATGTTGCTGGGATCTGCCGGACTGGCCATTATTTACCTGTTTTTAGGAGGCAGCTATTTCTGGGAAATACAGGGTCTGGTGATCCTGATCCTTGTGGTACTGGCTATTGCTGTTTATGCGCTTACCCTGGCCCCGGTAACCTGGGTTGTTCTTTCCGAAATTTTTCCCAACCGGGTGCGCGGAGCCGCCATGGCCATTGCCACAACCGCACTGTGGGTCGCCTCTTTTATCCTGACCTACACTTTCCCGATCCTGAATGATTTATTAAATGCCTCAGGAACTTTCTGGCTTTATGCTATAATTAGCGTTTCCGGCTTCCTGTTTATCCTGAAAAAACTCCCCGAAACTAAGGGGAAAAGTCTGGAAGAAATTGAAAAAAGTCAAACTAAATAATCACTAAAATGAAAAAACTAATCATACTATTAATCAGTGTTTTTATCTCATTTTCAGTAGAAGCCCAGGTTTATAAAATAAACTCGCCCGACGGAAAACTTGAAACTGAAATCACAATTGAAAAGGGAATTTCAGTGGTTCTTACAAAAAGTGAGAGTCATATCTTGACACTCAGAAACCTTTCGATGAACACCGGCAACGTTAAGCTGGGTGATAATCTTAAGGTTTCGAAAACTGCCCGAAGATCTGTTGATGAAACAATAGCACCTGTCATTCGTGAAAAAGCTTCAATACTTCAAAATAATTATCATGAGTTGGAAATCAGATTTAAAAATAAACCTGGCATCACTTTTCGATTGTATAACGAAGGACTTGCCTATCGTTTTTATACCAACCTTAAAGACAGTTTAACGATTTATGGCGAAACGTTCGATCTTGGTTTCGACGAAAAAGATTCTGTCCGGTTTCAAGCTTCGAAATCTTTTAATTCTTCTTATGAAACACCTTACGAATACCTGCTTGTTTCAGAAATAAAAAATGAACAATTGTGTCATTTACCATTGTTGTCAGAAAAACAGAACGGAAGCTTTGTGCTTGTAACAGAAGCTGACCTCAGCAATTTTCCCGGTCTTTGGTTTGAAGGAACTGGGCGTACAGAACTTTCGGCTACCCATCCGTCCTATCCAAAAACATTCAGGACAACCGGCAATATTTATAGCATTGGGCAGATCGTTGAAACTTACGATTATATAGCAAAAGTGAGTGGGCAAAGAACCTATCCGTGGCGCATTTTTGCAGTAGCTGATAATGAAGCTGATCTGATCTCTAATAATATGGTTTATATGCTTTCATCTCCCAATTCAATACAGGACGTATCGTGGATAAAGCCGGGAGTTGTAATGTTCGACTGGTGGGCAAAAAATAACATATACGGGGTCGATTTTAAGTCAGGTATTAATACTGAAACCGCTAAATATTTTATCGACTTCTGTGCCGAAATGGGTTTCAGGTATTTTCTTTTTGACGATGGCTGGTGCCCAAAAGATGACTTATTACAGGAAATACCGGGATTAGACATGGCAGAGGTTACTGCATATGCCCGATCGAAAGGAGTTGATATTATGTTGTGGGTAATCTGGCACGCTCTGGAAAGACAATGGGACAAAGCTTTTGATCTTTTTGAGAAATGGGGAATAAAAGGAATAAAGATGGATTTCATGAACCGTGACGACCAGGAGATGGTAGAGTTTTATGAGGCTGTGGCTAAAAAAGCAGCGGAGAAAAAGATGGTTATTGATTTTCACGGTGCCTATAAACCCAGCGGACTTCGGCGCAAATACCCCAATGTACTTACCCGGGAGGCGCTTATTGAGTTCGAATACAATGGATGGACTTCGCATGATACACCGGAGCATCATAATATTCTACCTTACCTGCGAATGTTTGCAGGCCCGATGGACTACATCCCCGGAACAATGCGCAATTCCACAAAAGATAATTTCCGGGCAATTGGCGATTACCCGATGGGGCAGGGAACAAGAGCGCATTCCATGGCCTTGTTTGTCATACTAAGTAGCCCCATGACTATGTTGCCGGATTCACCCTCCGATTATTATCGCCAAAAAGAATGTACAGAATTTTTAGCCCAGATTCCGCTTGTTTGGGACGAAACCAAACTCCTTGCTGGGGAAATCGCAAAGTACACTGTATTGGCGCGCCGGTTGGAAACTACTTGGTATATTGGTGCAATTACTAATTGGGATGGACGTACGTTAGCTATTGAAACCGACTTTTTGACTTCTGGAGAATATATGCTGGAAGTTATCCAGGATGGAATTAATGCCGGGACGAGAGCTGAAGACTACAAAATAGTTCGTAAAAGAATAAGTGCGGGAAGCCCGCTTACTATACAAATGAGTTCGGGTGGCGGTTGGATAGCGCGACTAACTCCACTCAATAATAACTAACTGGAAATCGAATCATGAGAAAACTGATATTTATTTCGATACTTTTTCTAACAGGTTTTACCAGCTGTAAAAATCAACCTGTGCACACTATCAATCTTTCAGGAGAATGGCAGTTTCAAACTGATCCGGGTGATTGTGGTGAAAATGAAGAATGGTACGATACCGATTTATCGGAAATCATCAATTTGCCAGGTTCAATGGTTGAAAATGGTAAGGGTAATGATATTACTCTCGAAACGGAGTGGACAGGCGGTATTCAAAATCCGGAATGGTACAACGATCCGAATTATGCACCGTTTGTTGATCCTGACAATGTTCGTTTTCCATTTTGGCTTCAGCCTGAAAAAAAATACACTGGTGCGGCTTGGTATCAGAAAAAGGTTATTGTTCCCGAAAATTGGAAAGATAAGACTGTTACTTTAGCACTGGAACGCCCGCACTGGGAATCTTCGGTTTGGGTGAACGGACAGAAAGCCGGAGTCCAAAACAGCCTGGCTACGCCACATGTTTATGATATTTCATCTTTTCTGAAGACAGGTGAAAACAGCGTTACCGTACGAATTGATAACAGAATAAAAGATGTTGATGTTGGTATAAACTCACACAGTATTACCGATCATACACAAACCAACTGGAATGGAATTGTTGGAGATATTTCGTTGGAAGCCAAAGGAAATATTTATTTCGAAAATGTGCAGTTATTTCCTGATGTGAAAAATAAAACGGTAATGATAAAGGCTGTAGTAAACAGCAGGCTTTCTGAACCCCAGGCTGTAGATTTTACAGCCGTGGCACAACTTAAAGCAGCCAATAAGAAAAGCGCAAAAAAATCGTGGAATTTTACACTTGAACCAGGTGATAACATTCTGGAAATGGATTATCCACTTGGAACCCAGGCATTACTTTGGGACGAATTTAACCCCAATGTTTACCAACTGTTGCTTAAGCTGAAAGCAGGAAAAGAAGCCGACCATGCAACGGAAGATTTTGGATTTCGTGAATTTAAAGCAGAGGGAACACGTTTCACGATTAATGGCCGGCCGGTTTTTTTGCGTGGTACACTTGAATGTGCTATTTTTCCTTTAACCGGCTATCCACCAACAAGAAAAGACTACTGGGAGAAAATTTATACGGCTGTGAAGGAACACGGACTAAACCATGTCAGGTTTCACTCCTGGTGTCCACCGGAAGCTGCTTTTGAGGTTGCTGATAAAATGGGAGTTTACCTTCAGGTTGAATGCTCATCCTGGGCTAATCAAAGCACAAGACTGGGAAGCGGCCTGCCGGTTGACCAGTACATTTGGGATGAAAGCAAACGCATTGTAAAAACCTATGGAAATCATCCATCGTTTGTAATGATGGCTTACGGAAACGAACCTGGTGGACCGGATTTTCGCAGATTTTTAACAGATTTTGTAAACTATTGGAAGGAGCAGGATAAACGCCGGGTTTATACCAGTGCTGCCGGGTGGCCGGTACTCGAAGTAAATCAGTACCACAATATACCTGCACCCCGCATTCAGGGTTGGGGACAAGAACTCAGAAGCATCATTAATGCCGAGCCGCCAAGAAGTAATTACGACTGGACAGAAATAATAGCGAATTGTGACATTCCGGTGGTGAGCCATGAAATAGGGCAGTGGTGTGTATACCCAAATTTTAAGGAAATTGAAAAGTATTCCGGCGTACTGAAAGCCAAAAACTTCGGAATATTCAAAGAAAGTCTGGCAGCTCATCAAATGGCAGAACTGGCTGACAGTTTTATGCTGGCATCAGGAAAATTACAGGCACTTTGTTATAAAGCCGATATTGAAGCTGCTTTGCGGACTCCGGGTTTTGCCGGTTTTCAGTTGCTTGGATTGAATGACTTTCCCGGGCAGGGGACCGCTCTGGTAGGTGTGCTCGATCCATTCTGGGAAGAAAAAGGATATATTTCGGCTGAGGTATACAAAAGGTTTTGTAATCAGACTGTTCCGCTGGCGCGTTTCGGGAAACGAATTTTCCTGGAAGGCGAGACAATGATTGTACCGATTGAGGTTGCGCATTTTGGTGAACATGCTTTGACTGATGTCAGTCCGTCATGGCAATTGTTGGAAAAGGGAAAAGTAATTGCTGAAGGAACTTTGGAAAAGCGAGATATAGCGATCGACAATCACATTCAAGTGGGAACCATCGAACACCGGTTTAACGTTAAGAACCAACCGCGCAAGGTTGCGCTGGAGGTGAATGTTGCAGGATTTTCAAACCACTGGGATTGTTGGGTTTATCCCGCTCAGCTGCCTGAAAGTCCAGAGGGAATCATCGTTTCTTCCACACTGGATAAACTCACCATTGCAGCGCTTGAGCGTGGTGAGAAAGTATTGCTCACGGTTCAAAAGGGAAGTATAAAAGCAGGTTATGGAGGAGAAGTCGGCATTGGCTTTTCCAGTATGTTCTGGAACACGGCCTGGACCAGCGGACAAAAACCACATACATTGGGTATTTTGTGCAATCCTGAGCACCCGGCGCTCAAAATGTTCCCAACTGAATACCATTCCAACTGGCAGTGGTGGGATGCCATGAGTCATTCCAACGCTATTATACTCGAAAACTTTTCTCAACCTGTGAAACCAATTGTAAGGGTAATCGACGACTGGGTGACCAACCGTCAGCTGGCCTTGCTTTTTGAAGCCCGTGTTGGAGAAGGTAAACTACTTGTCTCAGGAATTGATTTAACTACAGACCTGGAGAACAGGCCTGAAGCGCAGCAATTGCGATACAGCCTTGAAACATATATGAACGACGAAAAATTTGTTCCGGCAACAAAACTGTCGGCCGAAGAGATATTAAAAATGTTTAACTGATCCCCAAAGAAATAAAAACGGATATATGGATAGGAATATAAGCTGTAGAAAAGAAAAAATACTGTTGCCAACTTACGGTCTGGGCAAGCCCGAAACCAATCCGATGTTTTTTGAAAAGCGGGTTTACCAGGGATCATCGGGCAAAGTCTATCCCGTGCCATTTGTCGATAAAGTCTTTGATACAAAAGCTGATAAAGAATATGAATCGGTAATTCTTGAAAATGATTTTGTCCGACTGGTAATGTTACCCGAAATCGGTGGCCGCATTTTTGAAGCTCAGGATAAAACCAACAACAATTATAATTTTTTTTATAAACAGAAAGTAATAAAACCGGCTTTAGTAGGCCTGGCCGGTCCGTGGATCAGTGGTGGCGTGGAATTGAACTGGCCCCAGCATCACCGTCCGGGGACCTATCTTCCAACCGACGTTTATATCGAAGAAGAAGCGGATGGAGCCCGCACAGTCTGGATGTCGGAATACGATCCGATGTATCGCCTGAAAGGGATGCACGGGATTCGGGTTCGCCCCGACAGTGCACTGATTGAATTGCGCGGACGCTTGTTTAACCGGACGCCTTTAACACAAACATTTTTGTGGTGGGCTAATGTAGCCGTTGAGGTACACAAAGATTATCAAAGCTTTTTCCCGCCCGATGTGCATTATGTAGCCGACCACGCTGTGCGCGCTCAAAGTAGCTTCCCTTATGCTGAAAACGACTATTACGGCATCCCATACCACGAAAGACCGGGAAGAAACGACTTGAGGAATTACAACAATATTCCGGTGCCCACCAGTTACATGGTTTGCGATACGAAATACGATTTCTTTGGCGGATATGATTTTAAAGAAGACGGTGGTTTTATTCACGTGGCCAATCGTCATATTGCACCGGGTAAAAAACAGTGGACCTGGGGTAACGAAGATTTTGGTCGTGCCTGGGATCGCGAACTGACCGATGAAGGCGGACCGTATTTTGAGCTGATGGCAGGCGTTTATACCGATAACCAGCCCGATTTTACCTACCTGCTCCCTTATGAAACTAAAACCTTTTCGCAATTTTGGTGGAGCTATAAAAATCTTGGTCCGGTACAAAATGCCAATAAAGATCTGGCGATCCGATTGGAAATTCAGCAGGGCAATAAGCTGGATTTGGGTGTGGCAGCGAGCCGCAAATTCGAGAACCTGAAATTCATCCTGGTTACTGGGAACGAAAAAAAGATTATTGAAAAACAAATGATATCGCCTGAGAAGCCCTGGAAAGATGATACTGTTCAATTTGAAGCCGGACAGGAAAATTCAATTTCGTTGATTGTCATTGATGAACAGGAAAAAGAATTAATCGCCTATCATCATCGTGATATTTCGAAAGAACGAAACCGCACGCTGGCTTTTGAGCCCAAACAACCAAACGAGGTTGAGAGTGCCAACGAGTTGGAATTAATTGGTGAACACCTGGAGTTGTACCGTCATCCGACGCGTTACCCGGAACCATACTGGAGAGAAGCCATCAAAAAAGATCCTAAAAGCTACAAATCGTATATTGCTTTAGGCCGCGTTGAGCTTAAGAACGGCAAGTTTGCCCAAGCTGAAAAGAACTTTAGAACAGCCATTGATATCATAACCACTTATCATCCCAACCCGGCATCGGGTGAAGCACATTATTTCTGTGGTTTAGCTTGTTCTTTTCAAGGCAAAAAAGATGAAGCATACGGATTATTCTACAAATCAACCTGGAACTTCGAGTGGCGCTCGGCAGCTTATTATCAGCTGGCTACAAACGATTGTTTGAAGGCCAACTACGTAGCGGCTTTAGAACATTTGGAAGCGTCGCTGGATACTAATCGTCAGAATAACAAAGCTTACATTTTAAAAGCTGTCATTCTGAAAAATCAAGGCGGAAGAGCAGCTGCACAAAAAATATTGGAGGAACTTTTCAAAACCGATGCACTCGATCAGTGGGCTAATTTTGAGCGGGCAAACTTGACAGGAAACTTCAAAGAATTTATAGCATCATCGAGGAACGATGCACAAACAATAATCGACATTGCTTTTGATTTTGCCGAAGCCGGATTTTACCGGGAAGCCATCGATGTAATCGAACTACATCATAAAAACGAAATTCCGGAATGCGCGGTGCCAAATCCAATGGCAAAATCAACCATGACAGAATTTGTTTTAGCGTGGTTATACGACTTAAAAGGAGATGCCAACGTTGCAAAAGAAATCCTGGAGAAGACAAAATCAGCTTCCTGCGATTATATTTTTCCCTCTCGTACATACGAACAACTCGTTCTGGAGTGGACATTGCAAATCGATCCGGAAAATACAGTAGCTGCGTTTGGACTGGGCAACTATTATTTTAACCTAAAACGGCACGATGATGCAATAACCATCTGGCAGCAGGCAGCCGAAGCAAACTGCAATTATGGCACTTTATACCGCAATTTAGGCATTGCCTATTGGAATACTTTTGAAGATGGCCAAAAAGCACGAGAAGCGTTTTTGAAAGCGGTAGAGCTTGCGCCCGATGATATGCGGATTCGCTATGAATTTGATCAGTTGCGAAAGAAATTGAACGATGATCCGAAGGAACGTTTACAAGATTTACTGGAAATTAAAGATCAGATAATTACGCGTGATGATTTCACGGTAGAACTGGCTGCACTTTATAATTTCAACGGAGATTATAATTATGCATTGCATCTTTTGAAAAACAGGAACTTCCACCCGTGGGAGGGGGGTGAGGGGATGGTTTTAAGCCAGTTTACCTATGCTTGTCTGAAGTTAGGACAGCAAGCCTTGAAAAATGGAGATGCTGAAACTGCATTGGCCTGGTTTCAAAAATCGATAGATACACCTGATAACCTGGGCGAAAAATACCACCCATTGCAAGCTGTTGCACACATCCATTACTGGAAAGGAATGGCATTGAAAGCACTTGGTAAAATCGAAGAAGCAAACGAGCATTTCATTGCAAGCACAAACAAAGAGGGGGATTTTATTGATATGGCGGTGAGTGCTTATTCCGAATTGTCCTATTACAAAGCACTTTCGTTAAAAGAACTGGGAAAAACAGAAGAGGCTCAGAAATTATTAAGAGCTATTCAGCAATTTGGAGAAGCCAAGCTGAAGGAAAAAGCTCAGATTGATTATTTTGCTACCTCACTACCGTTGTTGCTCGTTTTTGAAGATGATATTCAAAAGCGAAATACCATTGATGCAAAATACTTGATTGCACTCGCACAGGTAGGATTGGGAGACAAGAAAAATGCATTGCTTAATTTGAAGGAGGTGTTGCAATTGAATTCAATGCATGTGGGAGCAAAGGATTTATTGCAACTCGTTGATGAAACAGTTTAAAAGAGGCAAAAAATCATAAAAGTATTTACCGCATTTTGATGCTCAAAAAATAGTGTCGAAATTTGGATCAACAGCGCATATTCGTTTTTGAGATTTCTTATTTCATCAGAACTTTGTGAATGGTAAAACTGCATTAAATAAAAACGTAATGACAAATAAAATGATAAACCGATCCAAATCCGTATTGATTTTTTTTGCACTGCTCTTTACTTTTCTTTCATGCCAGAAGAATGATAAAACAAGGGATCAGCCCAATATCCTTTTTATTCTAAGCGACGACCATACATCGCAGGCCTGGGGAATTTATGGTGGCATTTTAAAAGATGTGGTCCACACACCAAACATCAGCCGACTGGCAGAAGAAGGGGCGGTTCTCGACAATTGCTTCTGTACCAACTCGATCTGTACGCCAAGCCGGGCAACTATATTAACGGGAGAATACAGCCACCACAATGGTGTTTATACATTGGACGATGCCTTGCCCCCAGATACGATGAACATAGCCAAAGTAATGCATGAAAATGGTTACCAAACGGCGATAATAGGTAAATGGCACCTGAAAAAACAACCGGCGGGTTTTGATTATTTTAACGTACTGCCGGGCCAGGGTCGCTACTGGAATCCGATTCTGAAAAACAAAGAAAACTGGGAGGACGGTTATGGAGGCGGAAAAGAATACAAAGGATTTTCGACTGATGTGATTGCTGATTTAAGCATCGAATGGATGAAAAATCGTGATAAGAACAAACCTTTCATGATGATGTGCCATTTTAAAGCCACGCACGAGCCTTTCGATTTCCCCGATCGCTACAAACATCTGCTCGATTCCGTCAACATTCCCGAACCGGAAAGTTTATTCGATACCGGTCCTGAAACGACCGGCCGCACTTTTAAAGGTCAGACACTGGAGAATTTGCGTGACCGCTACCTTGAAAACACACGGAATCCGGATTACTGGGCGCAATATCCCGAGTTACCCTTTAATGTTGAAGGATTAAATGCCAAAGAGCAGCGGCGGAAAACTTACCATAAACTGGTAAAAGATTTTATCCGAAGCGGTGCAGCAATCGATGATAACATTGGTAAACTACTCGATTTTTTGGAAGAAGAAGGGATCGCAGACAACACCGTAGTGATTTACACGGCCGATCAGGGCTATTTTTTGGGTGAGCACGGTTTTTTCGACAAACGGCTGATTTATGAAGAATCGCTTCGCATGCCATTTGTTATTCGCTATCCAAAAGAAATAAAGGGAGGACAGCGAATTGACGATATTATTCTGAATATTGATTTTGCTGCCTTGTTCGCCGATTATGCCGGAATCCCAAAGCCCAGCTTCGTGGACGGTGAGAGTTTTCGTAATAACCTGAAAGGGGAAACTCCACATAACTGGCGTTCCTCGATGTATTACCGCTACTGGTTACATCTGGTCGATCGGCCAGGGCATTTCGGTATTCGGAACGATCGCTATAAACTGGCGTTTTTTTACGGACAGCCTCTCGATATGACCGGCTCCCAGCAACAAGCAACCAAACCCGCGTGGGAATTTTACGACCTTGAAAAAGATCCAAAAGAATTGCACAATGCATACAACGATCCGGAATACAGCCAGATCATCAAAGAAATGAAGACGGAATTGGTAAAACTCCGCGGTGAGGTGGGGGACACAGATGAAAAATGGCCGGTGATGCAGGAAATTATCAAAGATTACTGGAATTGATTTGGAACGAAGGCCCGCTTGTTAATTTTTAATTCTATAGTTCACATAAAACAGCAGAATTACTTAATTTTAGTGAAATTTTAAATCGAACAGCAATATGGATGGAAAAACAAAAGCGATAATAGCGCACATAACCTGGATTGGTTGGGTAATAGCATTAGTCATCAATTCGAACGAAAAAGATGAAATTGCCAGTTTCTACATTCGCCAGGTGCTTGGACTCTGGATTTTTTCTCTGGTTATTTCGTTTATACCGGTTCTGAATGTCATTGGTTGGATTATTACCCTGGTTTTCTGGATCATCAGTTTGGTAGGTGCCATAAACGGTGAAATGAAAGAAATTCCGTGGGTGGGTAAACTCTTCCAGGATTGGTTTAAAGCATTGTAAAAATAGTTACAAAAAAGACAGGCTTTCGACCTGTCTTTTTTACTTCTATTTATCGTCTTTTTGTCGCTGATGATCGCGAAACCTTCTGAACATGTACATTCTGAATTCGTTTTCGGCTTTGTAGAGTCTCAATACCTTTTGAGGAGGCAGGATTTTAAGAAATTCTTCGTTGTACTTGGTACCCAGATTACATTCTTTTTCCATGTTTCCGGCATAAGCACGTGTAAGCTTTATTATTTCCTGGTCCGACAGGTTTTCGGTGGCTTCCTGCACTTCACGTTCCAGTTTTCTGCGTTCTTGCTGCACTTCGCTTCGTTGCTTATCCATTTCGTTGTAAATCGGCCAGAATTTTTCTGCTTCCTCAGGTGTAAGGTCCAATTTGTTGGTCAGGAAAGCTACTTTTTCGGCCCGGTATCTTTCCCATCGATCTTTGTTTTCGTCACGATCCTGGCCCGAAACGTTAATTTGGCCCAGCATAAAAACTAAAAGGGTGACTAATAAAATGAGTCTTTTCATGATCGTTATTGATTTTCCAGTTTTTCGTAAATTTCATAATCGCTAAAATTAGCGCTTACGTACAGTGTCAGGTCATCGTCTGAAAAAACATCTTTATTTTCGTCTTCATTGAGCAATGAAACGAACGAAGATTCATCGATGTTTTCAATGTAGTCCAAAATACCAGCTTCATCATAATCATCTGTAACTGCTGAAACTTCGGTTCTTTCATTGGGCATAAAAGTTTTAAGCGGAACGTACACCAGCATAAAAATAATGGCAAAGCTAGCCGCCAGACCAAGTGCGGGTTTCAGTATATCTGCAAACCTGATTTTTCTGGGTACTGTGGCTTTCTTTTCGGCCTCCAGTCGCAGTTGCAAACGGGCAGAAAAATCATCGAAATAATTATCAGGAGTTCCAAACGGATTTTCCTTTTTTATTTTCGCTAACTCGGGTGCTATTTTTTTTAATTCATCCATTTTCCCCAATTTTTAATATTGACTGTAAAATTGTACAAAGGTTTAATGTGTTATTAATCTGTATTTCGTATATATTCTTCAACCTTTTTAGCTGCATGATGATACGAGGCTTTTAAGGCCCCAACCGAAGTGTCGAGAATTTTGGCCATATCATCATATTTCATTTCATCGAAGTATTTCATGTTAAACACCAAGCGCTGTTTCTCTGGTAAGCGTGTAATGGCTTGCTGTAATTTCATCTGTATTTCATCCCCCTCAAAATAAGGGTCTGAAGTCAAATTATCCATAAGGTATTCGTTGTCTTCGCCTAATGGTATTAAACTCTTACGTTTTTTCGAATTGAGAAAAGTGATCGATTCATTTGTGGCAATTCTGTAGAGCCAGGTGTACAAACTCGACTCTTCTCTGAATTTATCTATACTGCGCCAAACTTTAACAAACGTATTTTGAAGTACATCATCTGCATCATCGTGGTTCAATACCATTTTACGGATATGCCAGTACAAACGCTCTTGGTATGTCTTTACCAGTAAATGAAAGGCAAGATCGCGTTTGCTTTCATCCTTCAAATCGGCAATGATATGTTGATCGGGATCCGGCATATAATAATTTTCAATAAGACCACAAGTGCCGGGAAAGGTTTAATGCATCATCAAATACTGAAATTCAAACCCTCTTCAGTAAGTTGGTTATAAATTTCCATATCGAATGAATACAGTTTTGCTGCCCGGTGTGCCACATTCGTCTGCTTTTCCTGGGTATCGACCAGCAGATCCATTTTTAGTATTTTTTTTCTGAAATTACGGGTATCCAGTTTTTTGTCGAGAATTGCTTCATAAAGCGTTTGAAGCTGGGTTAGCGTAAATTTATCCGGTAACATATGGAACCCAACCGGGTGATATTTCACCTCTTCACGGAGTTTCTTTAAGGCCGCATCAATAATTTCGCGTACATCGAAAATAACATCTGGCAGACCATCGATATCAAACCATTTTACAGATTTTGCGATGGGCGAAAGTTCCATGTCGTGGTACTCCGGGTTGATCAATGCATAATAAGCTACTGTCAATACCCGCATGTGCGGAATACGACCTGCATTTCCAAAAGTTTTGAACTGCTTGAGATAAACGTTTTTTAGTCCTGTGGCCACATGCAGAATTTTCTTCGCATAGGTATCTAGGTCTTCTTCAACAGGTAAATGGGTTCCAATCAGTCCCCAGAATTTGTCTGATTTCAATGCGGGATTCTTCTCAAAAATCTCTTTCGATTGCTGATATTCTTCTTCTTTGGTAAGAAATTTTTCAAGAAGCTCGGGCTCGGCCTGCCACAACAAAACGTTCAATTTGTTTGCTTTAAACCCGAATATAACGCAGTCAACAGATAGGTTTTTTAGAATCATAAGTTCAGCGTTTAGACAAATGTAATGATTCCGTGCTTAAAACAATGCATTTTTGATTTATCTTGTAAAGGCAACAATAAGTAAAGGGTTCAAATTCATCAACATTCGGAGTACGTTTCAAAAAAAAATTACCTTTGCAGCGCAATTTCTAATGAAGTAAAATGGCTTTAAAATGTGGCATAGTTGGCTTGCCAAACGTAGGTAAATCAACCCTTTTTAATTGTCTGTCGAGTGCCAAAGCGCAATCGGCCAATTTCCCTTTTTGTACCATAGAACCTAATATTGGGGTAATTACCGTACCAGACGAACGACTGATCAAACTTTCGGAAATCGACAAACCAAAGAGGGTGATTCCTACGACTGTTGAGATTGTTGATATTGCCGGCTTAGTTAAGGGGGCAAGTAAGGGCGAAGGACTGGGAAATCAGTTTTTGGGCAACATTCGTGAGACCGATGCAATTTTGCATGTGCTGCGCTGTTTCGAGAATGAGAACATTACACACGTTGACGGAACGATCGATCCGGTGCGCGATAAAGAGGTGATTGATACCGAATTGCAATTGAAAGACCTGGAAACCATTGAAAACCGTATCGCAAAAATGGAAAAGCAAGTCCGGTTCAGCAACGATCCGAAGGTAAAGAAACTGTACGAGATTGCGCTGCGTTACCGCGAAGTACTGGAGCAGGGTAAATCTGCCAGAACGCTGCAACTTCAGGGTGAAGATGCCAAACTTGCCAAAGAATTTTTCCTGCTTACCAACAAACCAGTAATGTATGTTTGCAATGTGGATGAAGCCTCGGCAAAAACCGGCAACCAGTATGTTGAAAAAGTACGGGAAGCAATTAAAGATGAAAATGCGGAATTACTGGTGATTGCAGCAGCAACGGAAGCCGATATAGCTGAGTTGGAGGAATATGAAGAAAAGCAAATGTTTCTCGAGGAGTTGGGACTCGATGAACCGGGGGTGAACAAACTTATTCACGCTGCGTATCGCTTGCTTAATCTGAAAACCTATTTTACCACCGGCCCTGACGAAAGCCGTGCATGGACTTTTGCGCAAGGCACCAAAGCACCGCAGGCTGCCGGAATCATCCACACCGATTTTGAAAAAGGTTTTATTCGCGCAGAGGTAATAAGGTACAACGATTATGTCACCCTGGGTTCGGAACATGCCTGTCGCGAAGCCGGGAAAATTGCAGTTGAAGGTAAAGAATATGTGGTGCAGGATGGTGATATAATGCACTTCAGGTTTAATGTTTAAAGGAATACGAATTTCATTTCATAAAAAAGGGTTGGCCATTTCAATTTGACCAACCCTTTTTCTTTACCATCGAGCAACCTAGCGTTGTGGTTGTGCGTCGCTCATATCTTTTACAATACCGTTTTTATCAACTTTGATCACAACATCTTTTGCAATCTCAAGCGTAATGTAGGTGTCTTTTACTTCAGCAATTTTACCGTAAATGCCGCCTGTAGTTACTACTTTATCGCCTTTTGCCAGGCTTTCTCGAAATTTACGAGTCTCTTTCTGGCGTTTTACCTGAGGACGGATCATAAAAAAGTAAAACACTACAATGATCAGCAGCAGTGGTAAAAAGCTCATTAACGGATTGGCTTCGCTGCCTTCGGTGGGTTGCATCATTAACAAAATACTATTCAACATGATTTTAATTTTTATTATTTGATTTCCAATATTTCATTTTTAATCTCGGCAAAAATAGCTAAATGTTTTAATTCAGCGCTATTTCCATGTACTTCAATTGTTTTGTACTCGCGACCGACCAATCCCGAAGTATCGAATTCTACTTCTATCCAGCCATTTTGGCCGGGTTTGACGTTGTTTTCAGTAAATCGTACACGCACACAGCCGCAGTCGCTTTCTACATTGTTAATCCGGTAATCATGTTCCCCGGTGTTGGTAAATTTGAAGGTGTACAGCACAATTTCACCTGCTTCTAACGATCCGAAATTATGGTTGATCTCCGAAAATTCGATGGAAGTAGTACTTTGGGGAGGTATTTCGCCATTCTTAACCTGATCGCTCTTTTTTGCTGAATTCGAACACGACAACAAAAAAAGAAAAGACAGCAATATGGTAATCCGGGCCATTATTCTCCAATCAGTCCTCTACCTGTTTTAACAATTTTATCCGACCGTTTCAGGTCTTTCAACGTTTTGTCGAGAATGCCGTTGATAAAATTACGGCTTTTTTCAGTGCTGTAATATTTCGAAAGTTCAATGTACTCGTTCAGCGAAACTTTGGTGGGTATCGAAGGGAAATAAAGAAATTCAGTTATTGCCAGCTGCATGATGAGGATGTCCATAAAAGCAATCCGGTCGACATCCCAGTTTTTTGAATGTTCCTTGATCAGTTCACGCAGTTCATCATGGTTAATGATGGCTTTGCGTAAAAGGTCTTTTGTAAAATCCCGGTCTTCCTGGTCTTTGAACATCGGCATCAGTTTCTGATCGGCATCCGAAAGTTCGTTGAAACGTTTCATGGTTTTCACGATCATCGAGATCACAAAATCAACGTCGTCGTTCCAGTAGATGCTTTTTTCTTCGAGCACCACATAAAGGTCTTCCGATAATAAAATAATCTTACTGAACAGTTTCTCAATAAATTTGCGGTCGTCGTGGTAAGAGCGAACCGGGTCTGCCATGTATGCTTCATACATTTCCGAATCCGTCATCAAAAGGTATAATTCTTTTATCAATTCGGGATTGTCTTTCCACGACAGTTTTTTCTGGTCGATGTAGGTATTCAACTGCCGGTTGTTACGTAACTGACCGATAACCAGGTTGGTAATAAATTTGGTATTGGGGTTCAGATCGTCGTATGAAGGCTGGTGTTTGTTCTTTTTTATTTCAATCCTGTTTTCGGCATAATCCGCTATTTCGATGACCAGCGCAAACAGGTAATGGTATAGGTCGTAGGCTTTCTGGATGCAGAAAAAGAGTTCTTTTTCAGTGCTATTGATCGATTTTTCTTCTGACGAATAGTAGGCGTACAAAACCTGCAACACCTTGGTACGGATTATCCTTCTGCTAATCATTATTAATGAACTTCGGTATAAAATATGGCTGCAAAATTAAACCTTTTTTTTTATCCTGAAGAACAATCTTTACTTCAGGAGGCTTCTTAAATTAATTGTGAATTATCAAACTGACTTTTCGGTTGTTTTAGTCATTCTTTTTAAAATTCACCGGTATGGCTCATATTTCCCGGGCGCTTGCTTCTATTAAGATCTTCAGAGTTTTCTTCATTAAAATTTGATTGATCTTCGTCTGTGCTCTCATCCATTTCTTCCTCGTCTTCTTCGATCTCCCAATCAAATTTTTCGCGCCTGATGACATATTTCCGGTAGTAAATCGCCAGGACAATTCCTGAAATGGCACCCGACAAATGCCCCTCCCACGAAATTTCGGGACGAATAGGCAGCAAGCCCCAAACCAGACCGCCATAAAGAAATACCACGACCACTGACAGGGTTAAAAGCCGTACATCGCTGCGAATAAGGCCGCTAACAAAATGAAAAGCGGCAAGTGCATAAACAACACCGCTGGCTCCGATATGCCAAGCCGGGCGTCCGACCAGCCAAACACTAATGCCTGATAAAAAATAAAGCAGGAAAAAGATGCGGTATGAAATGCGCCGATAAAAATAGATCAGCATGAAAAGCAGGATGAAAAAGGGCAGCGAATTTGAAATAAGGTGGCTGAAATCGGCATGGATAAATGGCGAAAACAAGATACCCTGTAAACCGTCGATGCTTAATGGGAAAATACCGTATCGTACAAAACTGAGTCCCGAAAAATACTCGATGATTTTCACGATCCAGAAAACCAGCACAAAAAGAAAAGGGATGAAAAGACTGTGCAGAAAAATCTTTTTTTCGAGTTCGGGATCAAGTTTTTTTGGATTACTGGGATAATATCGAAAATAGCGCATGTGCTTTGTTTCGCAATTCGTTTACCAAAGTACGTAATTACTTTTCAGAAATACCACCCCGGCAATAAAAACCATTGTTTATTCTTTTAGCAGATTTCGAATAAGCGCCGCAAAATCGTGGATTTCCTGTTCGGTGGTATCAAAAGAGCACATCCAGCGCACTTCCGACCGTTGTTCGTTCCAGATATAAAAGAAAAACTCCTTTTGTAAAGGTTCGATTATACGCTGAGGAACAGCGGCGAATATCCCGTTGGCTTCTACCGGTTCGATAATTTTGATTTCAGGTATTTTTGCTACTTCTTTTTCTAAAAGTTTGGCCATTTTATTAGAGTGTGCAGCCGTATTCTTCCAAAGGTCCTTCTCGAAATAAGCCAGGAATTGTGCGCCAACAAAACGCATTTTTGAATACAGTTGCATGCTCTGTTTTCGAAGGTACTTAGTGAGATCAGTTAATTCAGAATTAAAAAACAGCACTGCTTCACCCATCATCATGCCGTTTTTTGTACCGCCAAATGAGAGTATGTCAACGCCGCAGTCGCGCGTAAATTCTCTGAAGTCCATATTGAGCGAAACGGCGGCATTGGCAATTCTTGCCCCATCCATGTGCAGAAACATGTTGTTTTTATGGGCAAGGTCGGCCAATGCAATTATCTCTTGCGGTTGATAAACCGTTCCCATTTCAGTAACCTGCGAAATCGAAATGACCCTTGGCTGCGAATGGTGTTCAAAACCGAAGCCTTTGAGGTGCGGAAGCACTGCTTCGGGTGTTACCTTACCGTTAACGGGTTCAACAGGAATTAGCTTGCACCCGGTAAATTTTTCGGGTGCTCCGCATTCATCTTCCTGGATGTGGGCAGTTTCGGCACAAATAACCGAATGGAAACTCTGTGTAACAGTTGATAATCCGAGTACATTGGCTCCGGTTCCGTTAAATACAAAATAAACTTCGGTGTCGCTTCCAAACTTTTCCTTGAAAGTTTCGATGGCTTTTTGTGTATATGGATCGTCACCATAACCTACAACATGTCCAACATTGGCGGCTTCCATCGCCTTTAAAATTTCAGGATGAATACCCGAATTGTTATCGCTGGCAAATCCTTTTTTCATGCTTTTTCGTATGCTTAACAACAATATATAACTTTTGAAATACTGCGGTTTCTTTGTACCTTTTGGCTATTAATCTTACACGAATTAACTAAGAAAAAATCAAAATCAATAAAAAATGGAACCGAATCTTCCCTTGGCTCAAAAATTATATTTCCTGGGTATTCATCCTGAAAAAGGAGGGATCGTTTACCGTTCGCATACGGCAATGGATTACGTGCTTCTTGGCGGCTTATTAATGGAATTGTACCTCAGTAAAAACATCCGCTTCGAGCAAAAACGAATCGTGGTTTTATCGGGGACTACCGAAAACCCGCTTCACAGATTTATGCTGGATAAAATGAGCAATGCCAAATCGCCGAAACGAATTTCAAGATGGATCAACAAGTTCTATTACTCCCTGAATTATATCAGGGGTGAAGTCAGACAGGGACTGGTGGATCGGCGACTCATAAAAATGGAACCTAAACGTTTTTTAATCTTTAAATGGGAAAAACCGATAGTACTGAATAAACAGGTACTTTACAAACTGGTTGATCAGGTTAAAGACGACATCATGAATGGGACTGGCAGCGAAGAAGAAATAATCATGCTTTCGTTTATCGAGCCGGCCGGATTGCTGTACCGTTTGTTTCCGGATAAATACCAGCGTAAAACAGCGCGAACACGTTTAAAAGAAATGATGGTAAGCAATCGTGTTTCGAAAGCTGTTGCCGATGCTATATCTGCCTCCCAGGCAGTTGCAGCCTCGGTTGCCGTTACTGCTGCCACTGCGTCAACTACTGCTTAAAATCAGCTGATGAAAAATGCAAAGAAAACCGTTCTTCTGATTACCGGCCCCGGAGTGCTGTTTGTATTGGCCGTTGCACTTTTTGTTCACCTTTTCACTGGAGCCGATGCCAAAGTCTGGATCATTGGAGGTATGGTTGTCTTTTTTGTTGTTTTTATTCCCTTATACGCATACGAATATTTCAAACAGGAATTTACGACCGACACTGAAAAAAAGGTACATTTTAAACGAAAGCGGGGAAGAACCGACTGGCACGGTGGAAATATTCACGGTAAAGTGCCTATCGAATCGGAAAAGCCAGGACGTTTGTTCAAAGACTAATTATTCGTTTAGCCAGTCGATAATGCGTTTATTGTAAGGGCTGCCTGCCGGCCCGACAAAATCAATAACATGACCGTTGGTATCGATCAGAAATTTTTGAAAGTTCCAGCGTACTTTTGCATCCAGGGTTCCATTTTCAGAACTGTTGGTCAGCCAGCGGAATACAGGATGTTCATCGTCTTCTTTTATCGAAATTTTTTCCATTAAGGTAAAACTGATATTGTACTGTGCACAAAAATCCTTAATGTCTTCATTTGTTCCCGGTTCCTGGTTCCCAAAATCGTTGCAAGGAAAAGCCACAATCTCAAAATCATCTCCGCCGTATTCTTCATATAATTCCTGAAGCTTCTTGTATTGCGGCGTCAGCATACATTCCGAGGCGGTATTTACTACCAGCACCTTTTTCCCCCGAAATACCGCAAAATTAATCGTGTCACCGTCGATGTTACGGGCCGAAAGATCATAGAAAGTTTGCTTCTGGCTGAACACGGGAGTGCTGCAAAGAATCAGGAGAATCGTTGCCACAATCAGTATGGAATATTTTTGGCTACTAATCATTTCGAAGTCAGTTCTTTCGAAAGTTACCAATATCGTGTTAATAAAAAAACTCCCCGAAAAAAGCATATTTAATTATCTTTGGTCCTCTGCACGGCAGGAGAAGATTTTATGGAGAATTTTATTGTATCAGCGCGAAAATACCGGCCCGATTCATTCGACACGGTGGTTGCTCAGGCTTCCATTACAGGAACCCTGAAAAATGCCATTAAAAGCAAGCAACTGGCTCACGCATACTTGTTTTGTGGACCGCGGGGAGTAGGCAAAACAACCTGTGCGCGTATTTTTGCAAAAACAATAAACTGTACCAATATAACTGCCAAAACGGAGGCCTGTAACGAATGCGATTCGTGTAAATCGTTTAATTCCAGTCGCTCGTTTAACATTCACGAACTCGATGCTGCATCGAACAACTCGGTGGATGACATCCGAAACCTGACCGACCAGGTGCGCGTGCCGCCGCAAATGGGGAAATACAGCGTATATATCATCGATGAAGTGCATATGCTTTCTTCGGCGGCGTTTAATGCCTTTCTGAAAACGCTTGAAGAACCACCAAAACATGCGATTTTCATATTGGCTACTACCGAAAAGCACAAGATCATTCCTACTATTTTATCGCGTTGCCAGATCTTTGATTTTAACCGCATTGGTGTGAGTGATATTGCCGGTCATCTGGCATATGTGGCGAAAAGCGAAGGTGTGGAAGTCGAACCGGAAGGACTCAATATTATTGCCCAAAAAGCTGACGGTGCCATGCGCGATGCGCTCTCCATTTTCGACCAGATCGTTAGTTTCTCGGGGAAGAAAATTAGTTACCAGGATGTGATCTCTAACCTGAACGTGCTGGATTACGACTATTATTTCAGGCTCGTTGATGAATTCATGAAAAATAACGTGACGGAAGTTTTGCTGATCTTCAACGAAATTCTTAATAATGGTTTCGACGGGCACCATTTTATCACCGGATTGAGTAATCACATGCGCGATATTCTGGTTTGCAAAGATCCGGTTACCGTTCAATTGCTGGAAGTTGGGGGAGATATAAAGGAACGATATAAAGCTCAGGCTGCTGTAGCAAACAGCAATTTTCTGATTGAAGCTCTAAACATTGCCAACGAGTCTGATATCAACTACAAGACCAGTCAAAATAAACGTATTCTGGTTGAACTCGCACTGATCAGGATGGCACAGCTAACCTTAAAAAAAAAATAGTTGAAACGGAGGACGACATCCTGGAACCAATCTTTTCTGGCAAGGAAATAGCAGAAGAAAGACCTAAAAATGCTCATTCGAAGGAGACGAAAACAGCGCCAAAACCAACATCCGAAATAACTGCACAGCAAACTCAGTCAAAACCAAAAATTACCAAAGGACGTCCTGGAAAAGGGATGAGTACCCCATCGATCAAAAAGGCTTTGCGCGGCGAATTCGATGACGATAAACAAATTTCGGCGAAAGAGCAACACCAGTTATATTCGAAAAAAGGCGAATCCGAACCTTTTACAGCGGAACAACTCACTGAATCGTGGAATGCTTTTCTGGGTAAACTCGATGACCGTCCAAATCTAAAGGCAACGCTTTCGAATGTGCCCATTCTTGAAGATGATTTTTCGCTGTTGCTCGAAATTGATAACCGCATTCAGGATGAGCTGATTACGGGAATTCGTCCGGAACTGGTTTCATTTCTGCGAAAACAATTGCGAAATTCAAAAATCAATCTAAAAACCGTGATTACCGAGGTGAAACATGAAAAGGTAATTTATTCAGATATTGAAAAATACAAGGCTATGGCTGGGAAAAATCCGAACTTGGCCTACCTGAAAAAAACGCTGAATCTTGACTTTTAGGGTGCCAGACGTTTAATTACCCAATCTTTATTTCCTTTCTCAAAAACAATGCGGTCGTGCAGACGGCTTTCGCGTCCCTGCCAAAATTCGAATTTAACAGGGCGTACCAGATAGCCACCCCAGTGTGGCGGACAGTCCGGCTCCGCTCCTTCGAGTTTTGCTCTTAAACTTTCAAATTGTTCGAGCAGGTATTTTCTGTTGGGTATTTCAGCACTTTGATCAGAAATCGCTGCTGCCAGTTGGCTTTTTAGAGGCCGTGAGTGAAAATAAGATGAAGAACTTTCACGACTGGTTTTTTCTGCATGACCCGAGATACGCACCTGGCGTTCGAGTTCAGGCCAGAAAAAATGAAGCCCGACTCGTGGATCTAATTCCAAGGCTTTCCCCTTTTGACTATTGTAATTGGTATAAAATATAAAACCGTCAGCGTTGTAACTCTTGAGCAATACAACTCTCGACTGCGGGAAACCATCGATACCGTGAGTGATAACCGATACAGAATTAGCTTCATCCGGATTTGAAATGAGTGCTTCCTGCATCCAGCGGCTGAATAACTCAAATGGATTTTTTTCGAGGTTTTGCTTACTAAGCTCTGCTTTTTTGTATTCCCTTCTTATCGATTCCAGTTTCATAACAAATATGATTCCTCCTTTTAACCCTTGCAAGTGGTTTTTGTTTATAGTGTGAACATTATTCATCGAACCATGTTTAAATAGCATACAAAAAAGTGTTTTATTTTAATGACTGAAATTATGAAAAGAATAGTTTTTTTATTTGCGATGATTATCTCTGTTTCTGCTTTTGCTGGGAACAAAGTGAACAAATTGGAGATAGGTGATAAGGCGGTTCATACTGATGTAAAAATGCTGGACATTTCAGGTGAAAGTTTCTCGCTTGATGATGTGAAAAAGGAAAATGGTGTATTGGTTGTATTCTCATCAAACACATGTCCGTTTGTTGTAAAGTGGGAAGGACGTTATAACGACGTAAAAAAATGTGCTGATAATAATAAAGTTGGAATGATTGTCGTGAACTCCAACTGTCAAAAGCGTGATGGTGATGATTCGTACGAAGCTATGCAAAAGAAAGCAAAAGACAAGGGATATGAATTCTATTATGCCGTTGATAAGGCAAGTACCCTGGCCAATTCCTTCGGAGGGCAAACTACACCTCATGCTTTCTTGTTTAACAGCAACTACGAATTGGTTTATAAAGGAGCAATCGACGATAATTATGACAGTGCCGACGATGTTAAAAATGCATACGTACGTGAAGCCATGAGAAGTCTTGCTAAAGATGAGGAAGTTGCAATTGCTGAGACCAAACCCGTTGGTTGTAGTATCAAGCGTAAACTTGATTAATAAAGAATCTTATTTGTTTTAGTTATTTTATAAATAGTGCAGGCTTCCGTCAGATTTGGCGGAAGTTTTTTTTAGCTATTATTGTTGGTCTGTTCAAAAAAACTGAAATTTACTTTCCCGTACCTTCTTACTTCTTTGAAACTTTTATGCTTGCTAAAGTCATATTCTTTGGGATGTTCAAGAATAAAAACGCCCTTGTCAGCCAGTAGCTTTGTATCGAGCACAAGATCTGGTATTTTAACAAGTTCTGGAAGATCGAAAGGCGGATCGGCAAAAATGATACTGAATTTTTCAGGTGATTTTTTGATGAATTTAAAAACGTCGGTCTTGAACACTTCTACATTCTCGATATTCAGTTTATCGAGTACTTCAAGAATGAATTTATAATGCAGAAAATTGTTTTCGACCAGTGTTGCATGCTGACATCCTCTGCTTAAAAATTCGTATCCCATACTGCCTGTTCCCGAAAACAGGTCGAGTACTTTTTTTGTGGAGAATTCGTAACGGTTTTCGAGGATATTGAATAATCCTTCTTTGGCGATATCGGTCGTTGGCCGGGCTTTAAATTTTTTACCCGGACTGAATATTCTACCCTTATATTTTCCACCTACTATACGCATAATTTTTTACCACAAACATACAAATCCGGGTACGATGTATTCATCTAAATCTTGTATTGGATTAGCGCCTTTAACAATTTGCAACTTGCTGAAATGTTTCGAAAGCAGAACTTTTAACTGCTCAAAATACATTGATCTTCCGGCCAGTAGAACAGTTGTTTGTTTACTATTCAGCTGAAATTGTTTTCCCGCACTGATCACATAATAAATTGCATCGTTCGGGTGGTTGATACGGAAAACATTGCAAAGAACAAGTTTGCCGTATTTCTTCATTAGCAGGTACATCTCTTTCTCCACGAAAAACAACATCATAGCAGTTTCTGAAGGATATGCGAATAGCCGTTCAATAACATCTGAAAGGACATGAACCAGCTTAAAGTCGCCAAACTTATCGTTTAAAAGTGCAAGGAACCGTGGAGGGAGCGAAAAAAGCAATTTGGCCTGAAGCGCTTCGATCCAGTTCTCGGAACGTTCGGTTTCGTCGTCCGCTTTCAACATTAATTTCGACACGTAAGTTTTAACTTCATCAGACTCCAGTTCACGAGGCAACAAGGTAAAGTTGGGGCCGGCAAACAGCACCTGTTTTTTGCGGTAAGGCAGTTGCAACATTTCTTCTTCATCAAACCAGTCTTCAAGCCGGCGAGCAAACAGCTGTTCGTTGCTGATTTTTACCGGTATATATTTGAAGCACAGCAATTCGGAAGACTCCCCGCGAATACAAAAAGAAAATCCATCCAGGCTGGCCTGAATGGATAAACTATATTGATGTGATTTTTCTTTGCGAAGAGAAGGATCTACAAAATCATACATGTGATTTACTCCCAGTTTCCTGCATTATTGTTGGCTTCTGTTAGCGAACCTACACGCAGTCCGGGATATTTTTCGTTGGTTCTGCGCTGATCATTCAGATTTATTACGAGTTGTCTGTCAAGTCCACGCAGGATAACATTATTGTGTGCCTTTGCTTCAAAAACTGGAACCTTAATTCCCGAGCCTGTCGTAATAATCGTTTGACCGAGATGAAATTCAGTTGGCTCACCCGGAACCGGTACATAACGCAAACTATTTGCATCATAATTTTCATCAAAAAGGGATTCAAGAACCGCAATTTTAATGGTATCACGTATGATCAGTCCCATTTCAATTGCTTTCTTTTCAGATATTTTTGCCTCGATCATACTATCTGTAAGTTCACCAATCGCACGTACGTTACGAACTGAATCGTGAATAACGAAATTGATCAGCGTATCAAAACTTCCGGTAAATTGTCCGTATACATCTTTGTAAGCCAGTTCTGCTTTGCGGATGTCTTTCAATTTTTGTACCGTTGCTTCGTATCGGGCATCTTTCGCCTTTTCGAATTGAATCGGGCGCTGTATGCTTTTATAGATAAAGAAAGTAAGCACAATTGCGGCAACGACTAGTAAGATCTGAATTACGGTTCTCATTATTATTTTTTTATAGGTTATTCACGTTTGCCTGCAAATTTATAAAAAAAAATAAATTAGCTTCCTTTACAGAATGTTATTTTGGCAGGTATGATAAAAAATCATTTGATTAAAATATTGACCGAAAAATTAGTTTTTCCACCTACTAAAAGCCAGCAATTGCTGATCGATAGATTAGCTGTTTACCTTACTTCGGAAGAACCGGATGAGATTATGCTGATAAAAGGTTATGCAGGTACCGGTAAAACCACTATGGTCAATACACTGACCAGGGTGCTTAGTCATCTGAAAATCAGATCGGTTTTGATGGCTCCAACCGGAAGGGCTGCCAAGGTTATGGCGGAATATACCGGAAAACAGGCATTTACCATTCACAAAAGCATTTATCGGCAAAAATCTTCTGCCGACGGAATGGGGCGGTTCGTATTGAATAAGAATCTGTACAAAAACACCTATTTCATTGTTGATGAAGCTTCGATGATCTCGAATGAAAGCAGTGATAACTCGGTTTTTGGCAGTGGCCGTGTACTCGATGATCTGCTCGAGTATGTTTATTCGGGCGAAAACTGCAGACTGATTCTGGTTGGCGATACAGCGCAGTTGCCCCCGGTGGGTTTGGATATCAGCCCGGCGCTCGAACGCTTCACACTCGAGAGTTATGGTTTCAGCGTGCAGGAGATCGAACTTTCTGATGTGGTTCGGCAAGCCGAGGGTTCAGGTATTCTTACCAATGCCACAGATATCCGGAGAAGAATTGGCAGCCCTGAAAAAAGCAACGGTTTTTTTCCGATCGATCTTAACAGTTTTGACGATATCTCGCGCGTTTCGGGGGCCGATCTTATCGAAATGATTTCGACCTGTTACGATCATTACGGGCTTTTTGAAACTACTGTTGTCACGCGTTCAAACAAACGTGCAAATGTATTTAACCAGGGAATCCGCGGATCGATCCTGTACAAGGAAAATGAAATTGAACGCGGCGATTTACTCATGGTGGTCAAGAATAATTATTTCTGGACCGATGAAGATTCGGGCATTGATTTTATTGCAAACGGAGATATTGCAGAAATAATCACCATAAGTGGTTATGAGGAACTCTACGGATTCCGGTTTGCGAATGTTAGTCTCAGGTTTTTAGATTATGGTGAAGTGGAACTCGACTGCAAAATTTTTCTGGAAACCTTGAATCTTGAAACAGCTTCATTTGGATACGAACAGAACAGGCAGCTTTTCGATGCAGTATCGGAAGACTACCTGAATATCCGTAATAAACGAGATCGCTGGAAAAAGATCCGGGAAAATTCGTATTTCAATGCTTTGCAAGTAAAGTACGCGTATGCTTTAACCTGCCATAAGGCGCAGGGCGGACAATGGAAAGCCGTATTTATCGACCACGGATACCTTACAGGGGAAATGCTCGATACGGAATACTATCGTTGGCTGTATACTGCATTTACACGACCCACTGAAAAACTTTACCTGGTGAATTTTGATAATAGATTTTTTGATGATTTAAACCGATAAAATGAAAAGAAATATTTACGGACTCATTTTTTTATTTTCCTTCATTGCCCTTTCGTTCCTTTATAATTATCACCGTTCTGTATTTTTCAGACCACAATCGATACACAAGTGGCGTCAGTCAGATTGTGCTTCATTAGCCCTTAATTATTACCAGGGAGGCATGCATTTTTTTTATCCCGAGACACATAACTTAACTTCAGATGGTGGAACAACCGGTTATGCTGCTACCAGCGAAATCCCTTTTTTGTACTATATGGTTGCCATTTTATATCAACTGTTTGGCTTTCATGAACCACTATTCCGAATGCTAAATTTGTTGCTGTTTTTTCTGGGACTTTTTTATCTTTTTAGGTTTTACACGCTGTGGTTACAGGATAGGTTCTGGGCGTTTGTAGTGGCCCTCTTCTTTTTTACATCACCTGTTCTAGTTTTTTATGGGAATAGTTTTTTAAGCAATACCGGTGCATTGTCTTTTTCAATTATTGGTTGGTATTATTTCAGCCGGTATTACAGAGATAGGGAAATACAATGGTTTTATTTGGCCATTCTTTTCTTCTTCCTTGGTGGTGCCTTTAAAGTAACAGCACTGTTTAGTCTTTTTGCATTAGGAGGCGTGTTTTTGGCTGAATTCGCAGGATTGATCAAGTTCGATAAAAAGATATTGATTAAACCGCTCCAACAAGCTGTTATATCCATTTTTGCAGTTCTGCTTATATTCGGATGGATTCTTTACGCCTCTACTTATAACACGAAGCACGACTGTACTTATTTTTCCACTACTGTTTTTCCTATATGGAAGATGGATAAAGCAAGCATACTGAGTGTGGTAGACAAGGTTAAAAACCTTTGGCTAACGCATTACTTTTCTTATGCCGCTTTTCTGTTTCTAAGTATTTCGGCAGCTATCTTGTTTGCTCTGAATCGAAGATCCTCGAGATTTCTAAACTGGATTCTTCTGTTTCTAATGCTCGAAGCTATGCTCTACTTATCTTTACAGTTTTGGACCTTTGCTGATCATGATTACTACGTTATTGATTTATATATATTGCCGGTTATCCTTTTGGCAGGTGCATTGTATGCGTTTAAACTGAGTTTCCCCCGGTTATTCGCAGCTATCTGGTTGAAATTAGTATTTGTTTTGTTTTTAGCTTATAATGTTTACCACGCTCAAAAAATTACACATATACGTTACACTGATTTTAATAATTTATCGGAAATCAAGGACAGTTATACTGCTACTTTGCATTTAAGAAAATTAGGGATATCAAAAAACGACACTGTTATTTCGTTGCCCGACCAAAGTAATGTATCACTTTACCTTATGAATCAGAAAGGCTGGACCGCCTACACCGATGCACGATTCAATCGGGGTGAACCTATTCGTTATAACCAGGATAGTATTGGAATTCAACGTTCGATAAACAGAGGAGCAAAATATCTAATCCTACAGGGAATCGGGCAGCTATACCAAAAAAGCTACCTCCAGAACTTTTGTACAAATTTGGTAGGTACACACAACGATTTATTGATTTTTGATTTGAACAACGAAAACAACAATTTCCACCTTAAAAATAGAGTGATTTCGGAAATTTATTTTTGTGATGCCGAAAATAGAGTTGGGAACTCGTTTGTCTCTTTGCCTGATTCGATTCAATTTAAAAATGGTGAAACACGGAGCAACGAAGCAGCATTCAATGACTCTTTTTCTTCCAAACTCAACAGTGGGCATCCTTTTGGAATGACCTTACGTATCCCGGATATGAAGTTTGGGGAAAGTTTCGAAATCACTGTATGGCGAAAAGAAACAGGAACTGCACAAGGCGATCTCATTGCCTCGGGAGATAATTTTTATTTTAAAAAATACGAAGTTGTTGAAACCCGGGAAAATGGATGGGAAAAAATTAGAATGGAGTTTTTTGTTGTCACCGATCTTGCCGGAAAAGAAATTGGTTTATATTTATATAATCCTAATCAAGATCCCGTTTATTTTGATGACTTCAAGATTATTAAATATAAAAGTGTATTCAATGAAATTTAGATGTAGTAGGTTTTACTCTCCTCGGCGGCTTCAGAATTAGAAAAAACTTTGCGTGCTTCTTCCTCAAACCTGGAGATATTTTTAAACCGGGCAGAAAAATGACCTAACAGCAATTTGCCCGCATTGGCCAGTTTAGCCATCTCAGCGGCTTCTTGCGTAGTGGAGTGCAGTGTTTTTGCTGCGAGTTCTTTCAAATCCATCAGGAAAGTGGCTTCATGATAAAGCAGGTCAACATCTTTGATAATTTCGGCAATAGGGGGGTGGAAAGCTGTGTCGGTGCAAAAGGCGTAAGAACCTGGTTTCGGTGGTGGCGATACCAATTCTTTATTGGGAATTATTATCCCATCGGCGGTCTCAAAATCTGCTCCTTCTTTTATTTTTCTGATTTGGGCAATCGGAATATCGTATTTTTTGATCATGTCTTTCCGGATGTTGGGTGCTTTCGGTTTTTCACGGAACAGAAAACCACAGGTGGGCAAACTGTGTTTCACCGGAAAGGATGTAACTTCCAGCTTTTTTGTTTCAAAAATGATTTGTGGCTTTTTGAAATTCAGTGGATGAAAAACGGGTATTACCGTCATCTCGCCACGAATATAATCGAGTTGTGGTCCAATCAGTTTTTTCAGGTCGGAATGCGCATAAATGTGGAGGTCGTGTTTAATGCCCATCAGATTCATGGTGGAGATTAAACCTATTAATCCGTAATAATGATCGCCATGCAAATGCGAAATAAAAATGTGCTGGATCTTACTAAAGCTAACTTTGTTGCGGCGAAGCTGTATCTGGGTTCCCTCACCACAGTCGATTAAAAAACAATGCCCAGGTACGTCAAGTACCTGGGCTGTTGGATATCTGTTCGAAGTTGGTAATGCTGAGTTGCTTCCCAATATGGTCAGTTCGAAAGACATACCTGATTTACAGATTTTCTTTCTTTTTCAATAATTCAACTGCTTCATCAGCTGTTTCTGTAATCAGCAAAACGGTGTGAAGCATCGAAATCTTGATCAAATTTTCCACATCAGGCTGCAGTCCGCAAAGGATAAAAGTTCCAATTGCGTCCTCGCAGAGCCGGTTGGCGACCAAAACTGCTCTCAAACCCGATGAGTCGCAATAAGTAACATTGCTTAGATCGAGAATGATGTTTTTTTCGCCTTCATTATTGACAAGAACCAGTTCCGACTTCAGGTCGGGAGCGTTGTTTGTATCTAATCTATCGGCGTTTACCTTAATTAAAGTATGATTGCCGTTTTTCCGAATTTCGAATGCCATGCTTCAATTTACGAAAATCAGTTCAAATACGCACACTGCTTATTTGTCTTTTTTCTCTTCTTTCTCCATCTCCTTCTTCAATGCAGCCAATTCGCTGATGTCTCCAAGGGTGGTTTTTTCGACATTGTCGCTAACTGATTTCATTGCACGCTTATTGGAACGTGATTGAGTTTTACGACTTTCGTTGTCAGCTGCACGCTTCACATCTTCATAAATACGAGAGTGTGAAACAATGATACGTTTGGCTGATTTATTGAATTCGATCACTTTGAAATCGAGTTTTTCGTCTTGCTTAACAGAAGTTCCGTCTTCTTTTACCAGGTGACGCGGTGTAGCAAAACCTTCAACACCGTAAGGAAGTGCAATAACAGCACCTTTATCCATCAACTCAACAACAGTTCCTTCGTGGATTGAATCGGTAGTGAAAATGGTTTCGAATACGTCCCAAGGATTTTCTTCCAGTTGTTTATGTCCGAGACTCAAACGACGGTTTTCTTTATCGATGTCGAGTACCACTACTTCGATGTCTTCACCAATGGCAGTGAATTCCGACGGGTGCTTGATCTTTTTGGTCCAGCTCAGGTCCGAAATGTGGATCAATCCGTCAACACCTTCAGTAATTTCAACAAATACACCGAAGTTGGTGAAGTTGCGAACTTTTGCGGTGTGTTTCGATCCTACACCATATTCAGTATCGATATTTGACCACGGGTCTTCTTTCAGTTGTTTGATACCCAGCGACATTTTACGTTCTTCGCGATCAAGCGTCAGGATAACAGCTTCCACTTCGTCGCCAACGCTCAGGAAGTCCTGTGCGCTGCGCAGGTGCTGGCTCCAGCTCATTTCAGAAACGTGGATCAAACCTTCAACTCCGGGTGCGATCTCAACAAATGCACCGTAGTCGGCAATCACCACTACTTTTCCTTTCACCTTGTCACCAACTTTCAATTTATCGTCCAGGTTATCCCATGGGTGAGGAGTAAGCTGTTTCAGACCCAGCGCGATTCGTTTTTTGTCATCGTCGAAGTCGAGGATCACCACATTCAATTTCTGATCCAGTTCCACGATTTCGCTTGGGTGAGAAATACGTCCCCACGAAAGGTCGGTAATGTGAATCAATCCGTCCACACCGCCCAGGTCCATAAATACACCGTAAGAAGTTACGTTCTTCACGACGCCTTCGAGTACCTGACCTTTTTCGAGTTTGGCAATAATTTCTTTTTTCTGTTGTTCAAGCTCGGCTTCGATAAGCGCCTTGTGCGAAACAACAACGTTGCGGTATTCGTGGTTGATCTTTACCACTTTGAATTCCATGTTCTTGCCAACAAATAAATCGTAATCACGGATTGGTTTAACATCGATTTGCGATCCAGGAAGGAAAGCTTCAATACCAAACACGTCGACGATCATACCGCCTTTGGTGCGGCACTTGATGTAACCTTTGATAATTTCGTCTTTTTCAAGCGCTTCGTTTACACGTTCCCATGAGCGGGTGGCACGCGCTTTTTTGTGCGAAAGGATCATCTGGCCTTTTTTGTCTTCAAGACTTTCGATGTATACATCTACTTTGTCGCCAACTTTCAGATCCGGATTGTAACGGAACTCATTCAAACTTACGATTCCGTCTGATTTGTAACCTATGTCAACAACAACTTCGCGTTTGTTCAGCGAAATAACGGTTCCTTCCAGTACTTCTTTTTCGGTAACCGTGTTTAAGGTGTCGTTGTACAGTTGTTCCAGGTCACCTCTTTCTTTTTCAGAATACGCGTCGATGCCGGCTTCAAGACTACTCCAGTCGAATTCTTTTGTTTCTTTTGACTGTTTTTCTGCTTTGGGAGCTTCTTTTTTTGATTCTTCCTTAGCTTCCGGCTTTTCTTCTTCAGCAACTTCTGCAACAGGTTCAGCTTTCGTTTCTTCTTCTTTAACTTCTTCCTTTACAGTTTCTGCTTCTTTAGTTTCCTCGGCTTCAGCCTCTTCTTTTTTGGCTTTGGTTTCTTTTTTGGCAGCTTTGGCTACCGGCTCTTCTTTAACTGCTTCTTTTGCAGTTTCTTCAGTTGCTTCTGCAGATTCTTCAGCAACGGGTTTTTCTTCTTTTACTGCTTTGGCAGTTTTCTTTTCATCCTGAACTGGAGTTTCTTTTACTTCCTGCTCAAGATTTTCTTTTTTCTCTTTCGTCATGTAATTCTTAATAAATTAATAAGTTAGACTTTATATTGTTTTTAAATCGCGCGCAAAAATATAACTTAATTCAGTATTCACAAAGGAATTACTCTATTTTATTGATTTTGAGCGAAAATGTTACGATTTTATGAGGTATTCATCGTATCGTAAGCCTTGATTATTTCGCAATACGATCATGTCAGATGGATCAAAAATAGTACATTTGTCGGAGCTGGAAGTTGCACAAAAAAGCAAGGCAGCTAGCGACCATAACAAGCATTTCAAAAAACAAATTAAAAATGAAAGGTATTATTCTTGCAGGAGGTTCAGGTACAAGACTTTATCCAATAACCAGATCGATTTCAAAACAAATTATTCCGGTGTACGACAAGCCCATGATCTATTATCCCTTGTCGGTTTTAATGCTGGCCGGCATTCGCGAAATACTGATCATTTCAACACCTACTGACATCAGTTTATATGAAAATCTGTTTGGCGACGGATCGCAACTGGGATTGAAATTATCGTATGTTGTGCAGCCCTCGCCCGACGGATTGGCTCAGGCATTTATTTTGGGTGAAGAGTTTATTGGCGATGATAATGTATGTATGATTCTGGGAGACAATATTTTCTATGGATATAATTTCCGTGGCATTCTGGAAGATGCTGCCAAACTCGATGACGGTGCTATCGTTTTTGGTTACTATGTGAATGATCCGCATCGCTACGGAGTGGTTGAATTCGATGAAACCGGAAAAGTGATCAGTATTGAGGAAAAACCCGAAAAACCAAAATCGAATTATGCGGTAACGGGGCTGTATTTTTACTCAAACGATGTGGTGAAAAAAGCCAAAAGCCTCAAACCATCGAAACGCGGTGAACTGGAAATAACAGATTTAAACCGTCTTTATCTGAACGAAGAACGATTGAATGTCAAGTTGCTGGGGCGTGGTTTTGCATGGCTCGATACCGGAACACACGAAAGCCTGCTGCAGGCATCAAATTTTATTTCGACCATTGAGCAGCGCCAGGGACTGAAAGTTTCATGTATAGAGGAAATCGCCTTCAAAAAAGGTTTTATTTCGCGCGAACAGCTCATCGAACTGGCGAAACCATTAAGCAAAAATCAATACGGTCAGTATTTGCTGAACCTGGCCGAAAAACAAATATTTTCGTTTTAGCCAATGAATATTATTGAAACCGGACTGCCCGGGTTGCTGGTAATCGAACCACGGGTATTTGAAGATGAGAGGGGCTATTTTTTTGAATCGTATCAGCAACAGCGGTATATCGATGCAGGAATTGGACAGCCGTTTATTCAGGATAACGAATCAAAATCGATTAAAGGTGTTGTTCGGGGTTTGCATTACCAGTTGGGCGAATTGGCACAGGCAAAACTGGTTCGGGCAGTTCAGGGCAGTGTTTTCGACGTAGCCGTGGATCTGCGGGCCGGATCGCCAACTTTTATGAAGTGGTATGGAATCGAGCTTAGTGAATTCAATAAAAAACAGTTATTTATTCCGCGTGGATTTGCACACGGTTTCTCGGTGTTGAGCGAAACCGCTATTTTTACGTATAAATGCGATAACATTTACAACAAGGAAGCTGAACGATCGATCAATCCTTTCGATCCAAAACTGGGGATCGACTGGAAAATTGATCGGCAGGATGCGATTGTTTCTGAGAAAGATGAAAAAGCACCGATGTTTGACGAAGCAGAAATGAATTTCAAAATTTAACATGCGCATATTAGTTACCGGGGCATACGGACAGTTGGGCAGCGAGATTGCTCGCTTAAAACAGGAATATCCTTCGTGGGTATTTTTACTCTCCGATATCGATTCGCTTGACCTGACAAATGAAACAGCAGTGCAACAGTTTTTCGAAAGAAATCCGATCGATTTTGTTGTGAATTGTGCTGCTTATACGTCTGTCGATAAAGCTGAATCGGAAGCAGCAATGGCAGAATTGGTGAATGCGAAAGCTCCTAAAATTCTGGCCAACCAGGCTAAAAGCTGTGGGGCAAAACTAATCCATGTTTCCACCGATTATGTTTTTGCCGGCGATGGCTGTACGCCTTATGTGGAAGACGACCCGTTAAATCCGCAGGGAATTTACGGTCAGACAAAGCTGCAGGGTGAACGAAATGTATTTGCCGAAAATCCTGATTCAGTGGTGATACGAACCTCGTGGTTGTATTCGGAATTTGGTCATAATTTTGTGAAAACCATGCTGCGGTTGGGCAGCGAAAAAGAAGAAATTTCTGTGGTTTTCGACCAGGTGGGAACACCAACTTATGCAGCAGACCTTGCAAAAACAATACTGCATATTATCAGGCAGACGGAAAAAAACAGTACAAAATTTGTTCCCGGAGTTTATCACTTTTCAAACGAAGGGGTAGCCAGTTGGTTCGATTTTGCAACTGCCATCTTCGAACTTCAAAACATAAAGTGCAGGATTAAGCCGCTACTGAGCAACCAATTTCCGACTCCGGCTAAACGTCCGGCTTACAGCGTATTGAATAAATCGAAAATCAAAGACACTTTCCAGGTGCAAATTCCGTACTGGAGAGACAGTTTAAAACTTTGTCTAAAACAAATAGAAAAAATATAGCGATGGAAAATCAGGAATTACGACAAGTTAGGGCAAATGCACAGGAGTGGCTTTCGGATACTTACGACAAAGAAACACGGGAAAAGGTAGAAGCGCTGCTCGATGCAGACGATCCGACCGAGTTGATTGATTCGTTCTATAAAAGTCTGGAATTTGGTACAGGTGGTCTTCGTGGAATAATGGGCGTTGGAACCAACCGCATGAACATTTACACCGTGGGAGCGGCAACCCAGGGACTGAGTAATTACCTTAAGGTGAATTTTGCTGGGCTCGATGAAATTAAAGTTGCCATTGGACACGATTGCCGAAACAACAGTCGGTTGTTTGCCGAAACCAGTGCAAAAATTCTGGCAGCCAATGGAATTCGGGCATATCTTTTCGAAGATCTGCGCCCAACTCCCGAACTCTCGTATGCCATTCGCGAACTGGGGTGTCAAAGCGGTATCATCCTGACAGCTTCACACAACCCAAAAGAATACAACGGTTATAAAGCCTATTGGGACGATGGTTCGCAAATTGTGGCACCACACGATGTAAATATCGTTAACGAGGTTGCCAAAATAAAACCTGAAAATATAAAGTTTGACGGACCGGAGGAATTGATTGAGATAATGGGTGAGGAGATGGATAATAAATTCCTTGCTGAAGTAAAAAAAGTGTCTATATCACCAGATGTGGTGGAGCGTCATAAAGACATAAAAATTATTTACACACCGATTCATGGAACAGGTGTGAAACTAATCCCGGCTGCCTTACATGAATTTGGATTTACCAACATCATTAATATACCGGAGCAGGATGTAGTAAGTGGCGATTTTCCAACGGTGGTTTCGCCCAATCCTGAAGAACCGGCTGCCATGGAAATGGCCACAACTAAAGCGGCAAAAATTAATGCTGACGTGGTTATGGCTTCCGATCCCGACTCCGACCGTATTGGTGTTGCAGTTAAAAACCATAAAGGCGAGTACGTCATATTAAACGGCAATCAAACCGCGCTGCTGTTCTTTTATTACATCATCGTTAAAATGAAGGAAGCGGGCAAACTCAAAGGCAACGAGTTTGTGGTAAAAACCATTGTTTCAACCGAGATGATTGCAGAAGTAGCCCGACGCAATAACATCGAATTGTACGATGTATATACCGGCTTCAAATTTATTGCCGAAGTTATTCGCGAAAACGAAGGCCGGAAAAAGTACATTGGCGGCGGTGAAGAAAGCTTTGGTTTTATGCCCTCTGATTTTGTACGTGACAAGGATGCCGTATCATCCTGTGCTTTGATGGCGGAAATTACAGCCTGGGCGCTCGATCAGGGAAAAACCTTGTATGAATTGCTGCAGGATATTTACCTTGAATACGGTTATTCGCGCGAAAAAATGAAATATGTGGTGCGAAAAGGAAAAAGCGGCGCCGAAGAAATTCAACAGATAATGACCAAATTCCGCAATGATCCGCCAAAAGAACTGGGTGGTTCGCCTATGGAATGGGTGAAAGATTATTCAACGCTTGTGGCCAAGAACCTGATCACGGGTGATGAAAAAAAGATAGATCAGAAAATTACATCCAATGTACTGCAGTTCTTTACAAAAGAAGGCACCAAAATTTCGGTACGTCCTTCAGGTACCGAACCAAAAATCAAATTTTATTTTGAAGTGCCCGGAGAATTGCATTCGAGAGCAGATTGGGATGCTGCAGAAGAAAGAGCCGATGAAAAGATCGATGATATTATGGAAGAACTGGGACTATAATTAAAAACCTAAAATAAGTTAACATGAGAAACCAATTTTTAACCTTAGTACTGCTTTTAACTGCTGTATTTGCCTGGGCACAGGACGAATCGATGGAAATGAAACCGGAGATGACTGAGATTTGGGATCCGGAAGTACCGATTATAACTCCCGGAGAATCACCTTCTGATGCGCCCTCTGATGCCATTGTTTTGTTCGATGGTGTGGATTTGGGACGCGAGTGGACCAATGCAGATGGAAAGGAACCCGGATGGCTGGTGGAAGACGGTTGTGTAACCGTCGTTGCAGGTGAGGGAGAGATAAGGACCAAACGTGTTTTCAACGATTTTCAATTGCACATCGAGTGGAGAACGCCAGCCGAAGTCAAAGGCGAAAGCCAGGGCCGCGGGAACAGCGGGATTTTTCTTCAGGAATTATACGAAGTTCAGGTGCTGGATAATTATAACAATCGCACCTATCGAAACGGCCAGGCCGGGAGTTTATACAAACAACACGCGCCACTGGTAAATGCGTGCAAACCACCGGGTGTTTGGCAGGTATACGACATTCTATACACCGCGCCTCGTTTTAAGGACGATGGCACCTACTTTACGCCGCCAACTGTTACTGTGCTGCATAATGGTGTATTAGTGCAGAACCATGTAAAACTGCGTGGCCCGACCGAATACATTGGCATTCCTGAATACTCAGTTGTACCGCACGGTGCAAAAAGCCTTGTACTGCAGGATCATGGGAATCCGGTAAGTTACCGGAATATCTGGATCAGGGAATTGTAAAATGATCTAAAAAGAATAAATTTAAGCCCGGGAAATTTTCCGGGCTTTTTTATGATCCGACTAACCAATGCTAAAAACTTACCTGATACTGATCTGCTTGATTCTGTCAAATTTCTTGTCAGCCCAGGTTAACAAGTTTTCGACACCGCTGCCTATTGTTTATCTGAATACCAACGGGACGGATATACCCGACGAACCCAAAATAAATGCGGAAATGCGTATTGCATGGCACGAAGACGGAACAGCGAATTCAACCGAGGATCCTGCAGAACATTTCACTGGAGATATAAGGATCGAGATACGCGGTTCTTCCTCGCAAATGTTTCCCAAAAAATCATATGGTTTTGAATTAATGGATGCCGAAGGAGCCGATATGGATTTTCCACTGCTGGGCATGCCCGAAGAGGAAGACTGGATTTTGTATGCACCTTATTCTGACAAATCGCTGATTAGAAATGTGCTGACTTTTACACTTGCCGAAAAACTGAGTGACTATGCGCCTCGCTGTCGTTTTGTCGAATTGTTTCTGAACAATGAATATATGGGTGTTTACGTACTCATGGAGAAAATAAAGCGTGATAAAAATCGAGTCGATATTGCCAAGCTGAAACCAGAAGATATCTCCGGAGAAGAATTGACAGGTGGATATATAATAAAAATTGATAAGACCACCGGGAGTGGTGGAAGTGGCTGGTATTCTGAATTCGAGAATGAAAAGCAGCGACACACATTTTATCAGTACGAATATCCCGGGTATGATGAAATCAATGATGTTCAGGCGGGCTATATTCAGGAATATATCCGGAAATTCGAAACGGCGCTGTACAACAGAGCGTTCGATCCGCAAGACGGTTACCAGCAGTACATCAATATTCGTTCATTTATCGATTATTTCATCATCAACGAAATTGGTAAAAATGTCGATGCCTATCGTTTAAGCACATTTATTTACAAGGATAAAAACGAAAAACTGAATCTGGGCCCGGTTTGGGACTTCAATCTGGCTTTTGGAAATGCGAATTATTACGATGCATGGGAAACCTTTGGCCTTCAAATGTATGCAGATCTGGGTGACGATGAATGGCAAAACCCCTTTTGGTGGCGACGTTTCATGGGTGACCGTTTCTTTACAAAGCAACTCCGGTGCAGGTGGAACGAACTTTTTGCCAATGTAATGTCTCCGGCAAGTGTAGTGGCAATGGTTGACAGTCTGGTTACCTTGCTTGAGGAACCTGCTGAACGCAATTTTCAACGCTGGCAGGTGTTGGGTGTTTGGGTATGGCCCAATTATTTTGTGGCGCAGACATACGATATCGAAATTAACTGGCTGAAAAACTGGATCTATGAGCGCATGCGTTCATTGCATCTCGCTGTTCCGGGTGATTGTGAATCAGATCCCGGTGTACCAATCGAATTTGCCTTTGACGCATTTCCCAATCCATTTGTGCGAACACTTAAACTTAAAATTATCTCGGAAGCCAGCATCAGTTACCGCTTTCAGTTATTTGATTTGAATGGCGCATTCTTAAAGGAGAAACAATTAAATGCCACGGAAGGGGAGAACCTTTTTGAAATTGATTTGCCCGGATTGCTTTCGGGCGTTTATTTCTATCGATTGAGTTACGGTGAAAATACATTTTCCGGCAAACTGGTTAAATTAAAATAAAAAACAGGATATTTCCACTTCCTGTTATTGATCCGGCTTTAATAGCTTAATCTTCTGGTTTTTGTATGGTTCATAAAATCTACCGTCTTGTTGATCCCCTCGTACATCAGTGTATCCTCTTCAACGAATTTCACGTGTTTGCGATAATCTTTCAGAAAACGTTCCAGAAAAGGCGATGTTTTCACCGGTCTCCTGAAATCCATGGCTTGTGCTGCATTGTACAATTCGATTGCCAGGATTTTTTCGGTGTTCAGCGCCACTTTTAACGCTTTTATGGCGGCATTGCCACCCATACTGACATGGTCTTCCTGTTCGTTTGACGAGGGAATAGAATCTACCGAAGCAGGCGTGCAGAATTGCTTGTTTTGGCTTACGATCGAAGCAGCAGCATATTGCGGGATCATAAAACCCGAGTTGAGCCCGGGATTGGCAACGAGGAATTCCGGCAGTCCTCGTTCACCGGCAATCAGCCGGTAAGTACGCCGTTCCGAAATACTACCCAGTTCGCTAAGCGCCATCGCCAGGAAATCGAGCGAAAGAGCAAGTGGTTCGCCGTGAAAATTACCGCCCGAAATGATCAGGTCTTCGTCGGGAAAAACCGTTGGATTGTCGGTTACCGAATTGACCTCAGTTTCCACCACTTTCGATACGTATTTTACAGCATCTTTTACAGCTCCGTGCACTTGTGGAATGCAGCGAAAAGAATAAGGATCCTGAATATGTTGCTTGTCGCGAGCCTGCATTTCGCTGCCGGCCAGCACATGCCTGAAATTTTTGGCCGTTTGTGCCTGGCCTTTGTGCGGACGAATGCGCTGAATGTTTTCAGAAAATGGTTCGATCAATCCGTCGAAGGCATCCAGAGAGAGGGCCCCGATAATATCGCCCTGATCGATGATACGGAATGTTTTCAACAAAGTATAAACCGCATGAGCGCTCATGAATTGCGTTCCGTTCAACAAGGCGAGTCCTTCCTTTGCACCAAGTTTAACCGGTTTCCAGTTAAATTTCTCCAGTATTTTTTCAGCTTTTACTTTTTTGCCTTCAAAATTTACTTCACCAAGTCCAAGCAAAGGGAGGAACAACATTGCCAGCGGAGCAAGATCACCACTGGCACCTAACGATCCCTGTTCACGTACTACGGGTAAGATGCCATTGTTAAATAGATCGAGAATACGTTGTACAGTGATCAACTGAACTGCAGAATTTCCCTTTGACAATGCGTGTGCCTTTAGCAGCAGCATAAGTTTAACCACATCAGCAGGAACTTCGGATCCCACGTTGCAGGCATGCGAAACTACCAGGTTTTCTTGCAATTTACTGAGGTCGTCCTTCGATATTTCGATGTCGCATAATGCACCAAAACCGGTGTTAATACCGTAAAGTGGTTTCTCGGAACGATCGAGTTTCTGGTCGAGGTATCTCTTGCTTTTTTGAATAAGTTCGATGGAAATATCGGAGAGTTCGAGTTTAAGATCGTTCTCCAGAATATCACGGATGTTTTCGTAGTTCAGGTTATTGGGCGAGATTTCAAAAATACGTCTTGTCATGATCCGAATGGCTTGAATTAAGAGTGAAATGAATTGGTATTGACAGAAAAATTACAACTACTCATAAAAAGAAGCAGTTGGTTTAATTGCGTTGCTGGCAAACGGATCACGGGAAACGAACGTCTCCTCCAAGAATTTTAACTGCTCGATTGACTGCCTGGACTTTCATGTTTCCTTAATTGGATGACAAGATCGTACTTCGGAAATAATCAGGAAAGGATTTTTATCAGTTCTGAAGCGCTTACTTCCTTTTGTTCACCCGTATCCATGTTTTTAAGTGTGAAGGTATTTGCCCGGATTTCGTTTTCGCCGGCCATTACCACGAAAGGTATATCCTTGCGGTTCGCGTAATTCATCTGTTTTTTCATTTTGGCATCCTCGGGGAAAATCTCGGCGTTTACTCCGCTTTTTCTCAGCTCAGCCAATAACGGAAGGCAGTAGGCTTCTTCTTTTTTGCCAAAATTGATGAAGAAGACCTTGGTGGTTTCCTTCGTGGTTTCCGGGAAAAGATCGAGTTGGGTAAGCACATCGTAAATGCGTTCTGCACCAAACGAAACGCCCACTCCGGAAACATCAGGCAGCCCAAAAATTCCGGTCAGGTCGTCGTAACGTCCGCCACCGCAAATGCTGCCAATTTGTACATCTTTCGATTTGACCTCGAAAATGGCACCGGTATAATAATTCAGCCCGCGCGCTAAGGTCAGATCCAGTTCTGTTTCCGTTTTTAAGTCGAAGTTTTCGAGGTAGCCAAACAGGGTTCTCATTTCCGAAATGCCTTTAGCGCCTACTTCGCTCTTGCCGATAACTTTCGAAATTTGCTCGAGCTTTTTATCGGTACTTCCTTCCAGTTTAAGTATAGGTTGCAATTTGTCGATAGCCTCCTTCGAAATTCCTTTTTCGAGCATTTCGGAATTTACTTTTTCAAGTCCGATCTTATCCAGTTTATCGATAGCAACGGTAATGTCGATGATACGGGCAGTTTCGCCGATTGCTTCCGCAATTCCGGCTAAAATTTTCCGGTTGTTGATTTTTACAACGCTGTTGATCTGCAGCCTTTTAAATACCTCGTCGATGATTTGGACCAGCTCCACTTCATTAAGAAGGCTGTCGCTGCCAATCACATCCACATCGCACTGGTAAAATTCGCGGTAACGACCTTTTTGGGGTCGGTCAGCCCTCCAAACCGGTTGGATCTGGTATCGTTTGAACGGGAAAACAATGTCGTTGCGGTATTGAACTACGTATCGCGCAAAGGGAACGGTCAGGTCATAGCGCAATCCTTTTTCCGAAAGTTTGCCGGTCAGTTTGTTCGAATCTTTTTCACTGAGCAGATCCTGCGGAACTTTAGAAATAAAATCGCCAGAATTTAGGATTTTGAACAGCAGTTTATCACCTTCTTCACCATACTTTCCCATTAAAGTTGACAGGTTCTCCATGGCCGGAGTTTCAATGGGTTGAAACCCGAACAAGCGAAAAACGTCCTTGATGGTTTCGAAAATATAATTTCGTTTTACCATTTCTTCCGGCGAAAAATCGCGGGTTCCTTTTGGTATCGAAGGTTTTTGTGCCATGATCTTTTAGTTTACCGCGGCAAAAATATAAATTAATACCGAGAATCATAAGCGCTGTTGTGCGAATGCATCTTGTAGGTGCGTGAACATAATAAACACCTGGCGCGTAACGAAAATTTTTGTTATTTCGCAGTCATAAAGATAAGCTATAATGGAAGACAGAAAGAAAGCAGGACGTTACGAAAGACTTTATAAACAACTGCACGAGCTGTTGCAAAAAAGCCAAAACACTTCGGCACGCATGGCAACGATCATCGCTGTGTTACACCATAAAATGGACTATTTTTTCTGGACAGGTTTCTACCTACTCGACGATGGCAAAATGACCGTGAATATGTACCAGGGGCCAGTGGCCTGCCAAATCCTTGAGAAAGATAAAGGGGTGTGCTGGGCTGCCTTCAATCAGCAGAAAACACTGATGGTGGAGGATGTACATGCTTTCCCGGGGCACATTGCCTGCGATTCGCGTTCTAACTCCGAAATTGTGGTTCCGCTTAAAAATAAAAATGGCCAGATCATCGGGGTACTCGATGTTGACAGCAAAGACAAAGCTTCTTTTTCCGATGTAGATGCACGTTGGCTGGAGAAAATTCTTGATCTTATCTGGATTTAAGTTATTCCTGAATCAGTTTAAAATTGTATCAGTTAAACCAGTATACCCTTAAAAAATGAAGGTTTTTTTACCTTTATAAAAAATCGCAGATCATGCACGAAGCTTTTACTCTCACAACTCCGGCTTTATTGTTTTCGGCTATTTCGCTGATATTACTGGCCTACACCAACCGTTTTGTTGCTTACACAGGCGTCGTTCGCAATTTGTATAAACAATACAAGGATAGCCCAACCACGGTTTTGAAAGGTCAGATTTTTAACCTCCGTAAACGACTTTACCTGATCAGGACCATGCAGATCTTGGGAGTTACGAGCCTTTTTCTGTGCGTGATCACCATGTTCCTTATTTTTATCGGACAACAAATGGCCGGTGCCTACATTTTCGGCGCAGCACTGCTTCTGCTTTGTGCTTCGCTCGCCATGTCGATCTGGGAAATACAGATCTCAGTTAAAGCACTGGAACTTCATTTAAGCAATATGGAAGATTAATTATAAACTATAACCTTAATTATTAACCGATGATTCTTCTTGGATTTATTGGCCCTCAGGAAATTATTATAATACTGATTGTGTCGCTGTTTCTGTTCATCTTACCCATTATCGCCTTAGTCGATATTATTAGAAGTGAGTTTACCGGCAATAACAAGATCATGTGGGTACTCATTGTAATTTTCTTCAACGTTATTGGTTCTATTCTCTACTTTTTAATGGGGAAAAACCAAAAGGTGAAACACGGAAACGAATCGTAAGAAACGAAATTAATTTCGCGATTTCTCTGTATATTGTCTACTCAAACCTTAAAATTAGAGGGTCTGTGAAATTTCGAAGTGTTTTTTTATTACTGCCCTTGTTGTTGGTTCCGGTCTTTTACGCTGCGGGGCAAATTATGTATCAGCCCCTGGATAAAGATGGATTTTCAATCGGATCTTACGGAAGGGTCGGGGTAGACTGGAGTTTTGAAAATGGTGGTTCAATCGGGCGCAGGCTGAACCTGAACAACATGGGTAGTATTGGGGGAAGACTGGAAGAACAGGATTACCTGGAGATCTTTCCCGTTTTTTATTTCAAACCATTTAAAGAAAATGATCCGACTCAGGTGAAAGTACAGACGCGTTTTTCGGTATACTCCCGCAGTTTGTCGCTCTTTGGTAATTCAACGACCAGCAGCCTGGGAGGCTTAACCATGGCATTACCCGAAATTTATGCCGAAGCATCACACATCAATGGTAAAGATCTGAGTGTGTGGATTGGTTCGCGTTTTGACCGGAACGGAGAAGTTCAAATTGCTGATCATTTTTACTTTGATGATCATTCTGGACAGGGATTTGGGATCGAATTTAAAAATACACGTTTTAGCTCGGTATTTGTTTCATCAACCGATACCACATCGGATGTACCACCTTATTTTTACCTCAATATTGGAGATGGAGTGGCGAATATAGCTTTGCGTCAACGGGTGGTTTTTGTTCTGGAGCAGGATATTCAAGTTGCTGATGGACAGGTTTTAACCGGAATGTTCGAGTACCATCGAATGGGAGATGCATCAAACGATATTGAACCCGAACCTTACGAGAATAATGATATTATTCTGAATTATCCATCCGATTACGGTCTGGTTGTTGGTTTAAGACTTCAGTCGTCCATTAGCAAGACAGATGCTTCCTCCTACAATCATTTTGCGATACGCTACGGATCGCGAATTGCAAATGGAGGCGATGGCGGACATTCAAAGACCTGGATGACTTATGGTGCACCGGATTTGGAAGCGTTAAATTTTGCCGGTGCCTACTCGCTTTCACTCGTCGATGAAATTAAATTCAATCTTTCGGAAAAAAATTACCTGAATGCCTACTTCATTTACACCAACAGCAAAGGAGCAGCCGATAGTAACCACAAAGCCATGACTTTTCTTGGGCGGGAAATATACAACCGCAAGCACGACTTCACTTTTGGGTTTCGAGATGTGCATTTTTTTAGTGAGAAATTTCACCTGATCAGTGAGTTTCATGTTTCTCAGCGCAAGGATGGACAAGACGATACTTATGCGATGCAGAAAATAAGTCTGGCTCCAACATTTGTACCAACCGGCGAAAGAACTACCGGTGCCCGTCCTCATTTCAGGTTTGTGTGGTCGCTTGCCCACTATAATTATGCGGCAAAGAAAAACCTTTATTCACCATACCTTCAGTTTGTGGGTCAGAAGAACTGGGGCTATTATTTTGGAGTGAAAATGGAATGGTGGATTTAAAAAGTGAAAGCAACCTCAATGCAGCATCGAAATTAGCAATCGGCATCTTTCTTCAAATCTTATAAAATATCGTATTTTCGCAAGGCAGAAACCGAAAATGCCTTGAAACGCTGATTAAATGAAATTCAGTCCTCGGATACGATTCCTCATACGAAATGGTTTAAAAGGCCTCGCCTGGATGGCGTTCTTACTGGTTTTTTATTTCCTTTTCAGGGAAGTGTTTATCACGCATGCACCCGAAGAATGGATCGCAAAATTTTATGCACGCCCAGGCATTATCTACTTGATTTACACAGCTTCAGAATTCTTTTTTGGGATCATTCCACCTGAATTGTTTATGATTTGGGCCATTAATAAAGCCGATGCTTTACATTACCTTTTCAATCTGCTATTTTTTGCCCTTGTTTCGTACGCCATGGGTTATATCAATTTCCTGGTCGGTCAATTCTTCTACAAAAACGAGACGTTTAAATATTTCAAAAAAAGGGTGTTAAAAGATTCTGCCAAGCTGGTGAACAAGTACGGCATTTTCCTGATTATTGTTGCTGCCTTGACGCCGCTTCCTTGGTCAGCTGTAAGTCTGCTGGTGGGATCGGCAGGCTATCCCTCAAAACGCTACCTGAAATATGCTTTATTCCGCTTTTTGCGCTTTGCGATTTACGGTTACATTATTTTTCAAACCCACCAGATCTAGTCCTTTCTTTTTCCAGGTCCGCACTTATTTTTCATTAAGTAAAACATACTTAAAGGTGTTTTGTTATATCCATTAAAAGAAGCGCGGATGTTTGAACGACTGAAAAAACGATGGAATATTGAAAACAACAGGCAGGTTGCTGTTATTTTGATCGTATTTGCGATTACGGGCAGCACAACAGTGTACCTGAAAAAACTGTTTTTTGACCTGGTCGGTATCACTCCTGAAACCGATTGGTTGGTTAGGATACCGGTTTACATTCTGTCGGTACTGGTTATATACAACATTTTATTGCTGATCATCGGTTTTCTTTTTGGGCAGTTTCGTTTCTTTCTGGCCTTCGAAAAGAAGTTTTTTTCGCGTTTCATTCCCGGAAAAAAGTCACAGCCTGTGGTCAATTTAAAACGTGAATCATGAAAACTGGATTAATCATACTATTGGTAATTATTTCGTATACAGGAATGGCAAAGGAACTCGAAAAAGCAACATTGGGCGGCGGATGTTTTTGGTGCACGGAAGCCGTTTATCTCGAATTGAAAGGTGTAGTTGATGTGAAACCCGGATATAGTGGCGGGCACATAAAGAATCCGAGTTACCAAGAAGTGTGCACCGGAACAACTGGTCATGCCGAAGTTGTTCAGATTACCTTTGATCTGGATGTAATAAGCTTCAGCGAAATTCTGGAAGTCTTCTTTATGACGCACGATCCCACAACGCTGAATCGTCAGGGAAATGATGTGGGGCCGCAATACCGTTCGGTGGTCTTTTACCATAACGAAGCGCAAAAGGAAACCGCCGAGAAGGTGATCCGGCTTTTTGAAGAAGAAAAGGTATACGATAAACCAATTGTCACGCAGGTGGAACCTTTTGATAAATTCTATATTGCTGAGGATTACCATAAGAATTATTACAATCGAAATAAAGGTCAGGCATACTGTCAATACATTATTACACCGAAACTCGAAAAGTTCAGAAAGATTTTTAAAGACCAGTTAAAGGATAAATAATGAAAGAATTATTTCTCGCGCTCACGCTTTTATTTCTTTCGGTAAGCGTTTCAGCGCAGGAACAGCGCGAATTTTCATACAGCGAAGGCGATACCACCTACACGATGAAGCGCTATGTTTTTATGCTGCTGAACAGCGGTGAAACGAAAAGTAAAACGCAGGAAGAAGCAGCTAAATACCAGGAAATGCACCTGGCCCATTTATCGAAACTGGCTGAAACAGGAAAGCTGATCGTTGCGGGTCCTTTTGATGGTGGAGGCGAACATCGGGGCTTGCTGATCTTTGATGTGGAGACAGTTGATGAAGCTTTAAAACTGGAAGGCGAAGATCCGATGGTGAAGACCGACCGGCTGCGCATGGAAGCCTTCTATTGGTGGGGTGCCAAAGGAACGGTAATCAAATGAGTTCAGCGTTTCAGGTACAGTGTTTAAAGTGCTGAGTTTGGCAATTGTTCTATTGCATTTGGAAGTCCATAAATGCTGAGTTTCTTTGGTTCTTATATAATAAATTGTTAATCGATATTTTTTATACTATCCTCCTTCCGAAAGGTGTTAAGGCCAGTGAAGCCATTTTAAAGTGTTGTCTGGCCCACGGAATGCCGATAATTGTGATCCCCAGTAATAATCCAAAGAAAACATGTGTCAGCATGATCCATATCCCGCCGATGAAGAACCATATAATATTCATGATGGTTGAAAGGCAGCCCGGCGCATAATCCATGTACTCGATCCGTTGCCCGAATGGCCACAAAGCCAGCACGCCAAGCTTAAACGATTGAATTCCGAACGGAATACCGATAATGGTAATGCAAAGTGCGAGTCCCGCCACCATATATTCCAGGAAAATGGCAAAACCGCCAAATACCAGCCAGATAATGTTCCCTAATATTTTCATTCAGGTATTAAATTTGTCAGTTGTTTTACTTCAACTGTTCTACGTCCAGATCTTTTACATGCAAACAGTGTTCTGCCTGTTTGTATGTCAGCAAGCGGACAATGGCTGCAATAACTATGGATACAATTAGAATTAACATGTTTTCTTGTTTTAATGACTTTTACTGTTTAAAGTTAATGTTTCTGTGAGCAAATTTTCAATTTTATAAGACGAATGAATTGATTTTTTAGGTGAATGGAGGATAGTTGGGTGTTAAGCAATTCAATGGAAAAAACGATTGCCTTCATTCTGTAAATGTTTGTATTTTTAGCTTAGATTTATTGATTATGATTCAGCAACAAGAAATAACACTGCCGCATTTCCGGAGAGGATATCATCTTATCACTTCGATTGTCGAAGACCACCTGCCACTACTGCCGGAGAAAGGTTTATTGCACATTCTCGTGAAACACACATCAGCGGGAATAAGCATCAATGAAAATGCAGATCCTTCGGTGCGAACCGATTTCGAGAATTTCATGAATAAAATGATACCAGAAGACGATCCTGTTTACATTCACACATATGAGGGAAGCGACGATATAGTTGGACATCTCAAGAGCTCGGTTATTGGTGCAGAACTTACCATCCCCATAACGAATCATCGCCTGAATTTGGGTACGTGGCAGGGTATTTATTTTTGTGAGTTCAGAAACTATGGAGGTGCCCGGAAAATGGTTTTAACTGTTTACAGTTAATGTAAGACTTAATCAACCGGCACTTCCCATCCAAAGTCTACGTATTCCCAACCGAAATCTTTACCTGAAACATCAACTTTAAGAAAGCCTTCTTCCATGCCTAAACGAGGGCCTTGCCACCACTGCGCAGAAACCGCTCCTCCGGTTATATAGTGGATACCTTTATAATTAATATCTTCGAGAAAATGCAGGTGACCCTGCAAAACCAGTTTGGTATTGTATTGCTCCAGAAGTTGTCGTACTTCGTTGGCATTGGTGACGATCGATCCCGGGCTGAAACCAGCAGTTGGTTCCGACATTACCTGTTCGCCGATGCTTAAAAGCGGTATATGTGTGCTCACCACGATCGGTGTTTCTTTGCCCGTTTTTTCCAGGTCGTTTTTCAACCATTCCAGTTGTTCATCATCGATGTGCCCGTAATAGTGACGGTCCTCGGTGAACCCGATAGCATCGAGAACAATAAAATGCCAGTTTTTATGATCGAAAGAATAAAATCTTTTAGCGATACGGTTTTCGTACAATTTCTTGCCATATTCTTCATGCGAAGGATCCACACCGCTGCTTTCGTACAATCCAAAAACCTCATGATTTCCCAGGGTGGAATAAACGGGCATTTTTAGCTTTTCAGTGGCCTCAGCAAACAAATCGTAAAGGCTGTCGCTGTGCTCGTAATTTTGCGCAAGCGCATCCATGATGTTGTCTCCGCCGGTTAACACAAAATCCGGATTCAGCTCGTTTATGGTGTCGATGGCCTGCATAAATCCTTCCAACGCATGTCGCTCGGTAGTTAAATGAATATCGGTTAAAAAGACAAAGGAAAAATCGTTGCTTGTCCCGGTTTTATCAGGTGGGGTGGAGGCAGGCTCGCAGGAAGCGAAAATTACGCTCAAAAGAAGAATGTACAGCACTTTCATAATCGTATGGTTTTAGTTGTTCATTTTGCCGTGAAGTTAAAACAAACAAATTATTATGATATTCAATATCTATTAAATTATTTTAATCATTACATTTACAACAACGATTTTTCATTGTTTGAACCATGAAAATTGAAGTGACACAATACACACAGGAAGAACTCGAAGAAGAAGGTGTTTTCGACTGGCCGATTTGGGAACACGACGAAGAAAAATTCGACTGGTACTATGACCAGACTGAATTGTGCTATATCATTGAAGGTGAAGTTACCATCACCACCGAATTTGAGTCGGTAACCATACAAGCCGGTGATTTTGTGACCTTTCCCAAAGGTTTGGAATGCGTTTGGGACATTCAATCCTCGGTGAAAAAACATTATTCGTTCGAATAATTGTTGAGGTTTTAAAAAAAATTACAAAGTTTGCATAGAAAATTATCCTAGTTGAAAAGCTATGCAAAGAATTCTCGCATTACTCGCCGGTATTTTTATTTCCACAATCCTTTTTGGGCAGCAAACTGAAAAAGAAAAACGTATGCAGTGGTTCGAAGATGCAAAGTTGGGCATTTTTATCCACTGGGGAATTTATTCGGTTAACGGTATCGACGAAAGTTGGTCGTTTTTTAACGACTACATTTCTTACGACGATTATATGAAGCAACTGGATGGTTTTACAGCCGCAAACTATGATCCGGAAGAATGGGCCGAACTGATTGCCCAAAGCGGCGCCAAATATTCGGTTCTTACAACCAAACACCACGATGGTGTGGCTTTGTGGGATACCGATTGCGGCGAACTTAGTGTGGTGAAAAAAACGCCGGCGGGAGAAGATCTGGTTGCTCCCTTAGTAAAAGCACTCCGAAAAAGCGACCTTAAAGTGGGGCTGTATTATTCCTTGCTCGACTGGTCGCATCCTGATTATCCGAATAAAACACGCGAAGAAAAGCGCTATACAGAAGATTCGCTTCGCTGGAGCCGCTTTGTGGATTTTAATTTTTGCCAGTTGGAGGAATTGTCGAAGCGATTCAAACCTGATTTGTTTTGGTTTGATGGAGACTGGGAGCAACCGGCCGAAAAATGGAAAGCCAAAGAATTGAGCGAGGACTTGAGAAAATGGAATAAAAACGTGATTCTGAACAGCCGGATTCAGGGCTACGGCGATTATGCCACACCCGAACAGGGATTGCCGGTTACCCGGCCCGAAAGCCGGTACTGGGAACTATGCATGACCATGAACGACAGCTGGGGTTACCAGCATAACGACCACAATTACAAAACGCCCAATCAGGTAATTCGTATTTTGGTCGACTGCATCAATAAAGGAGGTAACCTGTTGCTCGATATCGGTCCCAAACCCGACGGAACCATTCCTGAAGAGCAGGTCAGCATATTAAAAGAACTGGGCCGCTGGACGGGAAAACATGCCGAGGCCATTTATGGATCGAGAGCTGGTATTCCGTATGAACATTATTATGGCCCGACTGCACTCAACCAGGAAGGAAATATCCTGTATCTTTTTGTGCCGCATAAACCCAATGGCCCTTTAATGTTAAAGGGAATTAAAAATAAGATCAACCGAATCTGGGTAGTTGGCAACGGCACAAAACTCAATTGGGATGTAAAAATGAAGCAATACTGGAGCTCGGTACCCGGCCTTGTTTACATCGATGTGCCCGAAAAAGTGCTCGACCCACAGGTGACGGTAATCGCCGTTTTACTGGATGGAAAAGTAGACCTTTACCGCGAGCACGGACAGGTCATCGAAAGCAATTAGAGTTCGCAGACTTTTTCAACCTCATTGCTGCTGAGGTACCACAGGTAACCTGAAACTCTGCTGAATCCGGTGGATTTTAAGGTGCGTGCATATCGCTCGACCTGGCGGTTGTATTTTCCCGGAATTTTGTCTCCTGTTTTATAGTCGACCACAATGGCTGTGTCGCCTGCAAACATAATCCGATCAGGACGAAGCAGCATTTTATCGCTTAGCAGGTCACGTTCGTTGAGAACGGTGTAGCTGCCGTCGAACCATGCTTTTACATTTTCCAGTTTTAAGTTGGTTTCGATCTGTTTTTTAATCGCAGAAAATTCTACCTCGTTTATTTTGCCTTCTTTTAATGCTTTTGTGCAGGCCGTTTCAACATCAGCCGTGGTTTCTATTCCCGACAATATTTCGTGAACCAGCGTGCCAATATTTTTCTCAGAATGTTGCTGTTCAGTAGCTACAAGGAAATCTTCGCCGCTCAAACGTAATTTTATTCTATCTGAAAAATCATTGAATTGATAACGGGTGATGCGGTCAATTGCAGATTCAACTTTATTTGTGTTGTTTTCAGGAATAGTACCGTACTCAAAAACCTGTTCCGTTTCGCTAAAACCAGTTCCGAATTTTTGCCGGATAATCTCGCCCTGTAAAGCTTTTAAAAAGAGCCGGTCTATACTTTTCGATTCGCTTTCCTTTCCTGCTTTTGTGAGTTTAAGTTGCGGACTGTGAATCATCAGCACCGATTTTGCACGGGTGAAAGCAACATAAACCAGGTTCAGCGTATCAATGTAATTGTTCACTTTTTCCTCGTAATAAACGGGTGCAAACTCCGATTCTTTCATCTGAGTTCCGGCCTGAACCGGAAGCAACGGGAATTTGGTAAACGGTTCGCTTATCGGCTCACACCATAAAATAGGAAGCTGATTACTGGCTGGCTCCGATTCCCAGTTAAAGTAGGGGATGAGCACAGCTTTATATTCCAGGCCTTTGGCTTTGTGCACTGTTAGCAGGCGGATCGAACTTACTTCTTCATTTATGTTCACCGAAGTTTTGTAGCCCTTTTCATTCCACCAGAAAATTAAATTTGAAAGATCGTTCGAGAGACTGGTTTTTAATTCCGCAGCTTTATCGATCAGTGTCTGAATAAAAGGTATTTCGGTGGAAAGGGTAAAAAGTCCTGAAATCGATGCAATTTGTGTGACTGCTTCGTCGAGCGATGCCAAAAGCACCTTGCTTTTAATGCGATCGATTAAATCTCCAAGTTCACTTTCAAATTCTACTTCGTAATTGTTTTTTAAAAACCAGTGTTTTTCATCTGCTGAAAATAATTCTTGTTGTCCGTCGAGGTGAAAAAAACCGTTTTGTTTGAGCGCAGGTTTGAGCCAGTTTTGCCACATATTCAACAGGGTGGCTTTTGCAATTTTATTATCCCAATTGATCAGTGTTTCCAGTACGTGAATAATGAAAAGTACACCTCGGGAAGCATGCAGAAACAACGATTCATTGGAGAGAACGGAAAGGTTATAATCCTTGTTCTCCGGATTTCTGGCCGCATCCAGAAATGCTTCGATAATGGGAATCCCTTCCCTGTTTTTACGAATCAAAATGGCTATTTCTTCTGCTTTAATACCTTTGTCCTGCAGCATTTTTACCTGCTCGATCAGCAGGGCTGTTGAATGATCCACAAAATCTTCACGGGGTAAAAAGCTGGCCCTGATATATCCCGATTTTTTAATATTCTTTTTCCCCTGTTTTTGCTCGAACTCTTCGTATATATGCATGAAACGGGCGAAATGTTCTTCACGATTCTCAAGATCACCGAATAGCCGGTTTTCGAATTCGGCGATGAGGGCTTTTATTATGGTGTTATTGAAATTGATGATGTTTTGATCGCTCCTGAAATTTGAATCCAGCGTTTTTTCCAAACGCTGTTCCGACGCAAAATCCTGCTGAAGCTGTCGGGCCAGAATATTCCAGTCGCTGTTTCGCCATCGATAGATCGATTGTTTCACATCGCCAACAATCAGGTTGTCGTTTCCTTCCGACAGCGAATTCAATACAAGCGGCTTAAAGTTTTTCCACTGCAGTCCCGAGGTATCCTGGAATTCGTCGAGCAAAAAATGCTTGTAATAATTCCCGATTTTTTCGTAAACAAAGGGCGAGTCACTTTCCCCGATGATCTTGTTCAGCAAAAGGTTTGAATCCGATATGGGAAGAATGCCTTTTTCGTGCAGCAACTCACGTATCTCATCTTTCAGGTCGATCAGAATTCCCAGGGTCCGCATTTGCTTCTGAACTGCTAAGGCTGTATTGTAATGTGAAAAGTTTGCATCGAAATAGCGAACAATCTCCACGAGTTTGGGCTGAAGGTTGTGCTCAACAACCGACAGTATTTCTGCTCGTCTATTATTTTTTTGCGTCACCCATTTTTCCACGTCTTCAGTTCTGTTTCTAACCGTTGGCGTGAAATTGGGAAGCTCGCCGTTCGAGAGTTTAACAAAAAAAGCTCCGATGCTGCTTCTTGTACCACCTGAAAAATCGGCTGGTTCGAGCCCTGCCTTCTCCATTACCTGAACAGCCTCACTGCCTTTCATTTTAAGGGTATTTTCAAAACCAGTTTTTAAGGCGCTGATCTCTTTTATAAAATCATCCAGGTTTTCACGGGTGTATACCGTATTTCCGTTTTCCGGGAAAAAGACCTGAAATTGCTCCCTGAAAAGCTCAGCACCCAATCGTTTAATATCGGCATCGAGTCGCTGGCTGTAGTTTTCTTCAATGCGTTCACGGCTAAAATCCCGCAGCCATTTTAACAGGTTTTTATTTTCACCAATCCTGGCAAAAAGCCGCTGAACCGCTTCTTCCAGTATGATGTCCGTGTCGAGTTCGAGGGTGAAATTTGGCGAGATACCCAGTTCGCGATTAAACGATTTAATGACTTTCTGCGTGAAAGAGTCGATAGTATTGATTGAAAATCGGTTGTAATCGTGGAGGATATTTTTGAGCACCTTCCGGGCCCTGTCACGAATGAATTGTTCCGTATAAGTGGTCTCATTCAGTAACTCGCTGATGGTAGCCGAATCCTGTCCGTTGGCGATCAGGTTCAGTTGTTCCAGTATGCGGCTCTTCATTTCGTTGGTGGCTTTGTTTGTAAAAGTTACCGCCAGAATATGCTTGTAATTGAACGGGTTTCCCAGGATCAGTTTCAGGTACTCCACCACAAGGCGAAATGTTTTTCCCGAACCGGCTGAAGCTTTGTAAACCGTAAGCATGAATGAGTTTTGAGTTTAATGTTAAAAGCTTAAAGTTAGTCAATATTCCGAATACTGGATGCTTGATAATTTAATCTAGATTTTGGATGCTGGCTTCTGGATATTTCTATCTAATCTATATATTCAGATCATAAATTCAATCCTTGAATCTTTTCAATCTCTCAGAATCCCGGCGGTGGGGGCGGTCCCTGGTTGTGTCCAACGCTTACGCGGGTTTCGATCTTGAAATTTTTCGACACTTTATATTGCATGAACATGGTCGAACCATAAGTGTCGTAATAGGAATTTTGCTGATTAGGAAGGGGTGCCGAAAAAACAGAATTGGCTCCGTAACTGAAGCCGCCGATTGTTATTTTATCGTTGAGTTGGGTTGCCGAGCCTCCAAAAATTTGTCCGTCGGTGTAAAACGGTGAATTCAGTATAAATGAAGTCTCGGGAATAAAGTTTATCTCAGGCATCTTCAGAAGGCTGGGATTCAATACATACCGGTTGTAATATGCCTGGTCGATATTTAAGGGAACTGGATCGATGTTGTAAAAAAGATTACTGGTGATTATTCCGGTTTCCAATGCCGGTTCGGGCATTATGGTTTCTCTCGATGCGATTTCAAGCGAATCTGTTTCAGGAAGTATCAGTTGCGGCCCCTGTTGCGCAAAAACTCCCATTCCAAGTAACAAAAATATGAAGAAAAGACCCGATTTCATTTGTAATAATAAACAGCACAAAAGTAGGAATGTTTTGTTATTCCGGTGAAATCGGCGGGTTAAAAAGCGTTAACTCAGGATAGTTTGTGGTAAGCTGTTTTAATTTCGTCGTACAATTCATCACTGATCCTGAAAAGCGGCAGGCGCAATACATTTTCGATGGTTCCCTGAATGTTCATCAGTGCTTTTACGCCACCCGGATTTCCTTCCCTGAACATCAACTGGAACATTTCGATCAATTCATAATGAATTTCTCGGGCTCCGGCGTAGTTATTTTCCAGGGCGCGGTGCATTAAAGTGCTCATCTTGTGTGGCAGTGCATTGGCAATCACGGAAATTACACCTTTCCCTCCGATGGAAGAGATGGTAACTGCCAGCAGGTCATCGCCCGAAATAAGGGTGAAATTGTCGGGTGTGTATTTCAAAATTTTGGTCATCTGCGAATGTTCGCCCGATGCTTCTTTTATGGCCAAGATGTTATCGGATGCCTCTGCCAAACGTGCTACTGTTTGCGCTTCCAGATTAATACCGGTTCGTGACGGTACGTTGTACAAAATAACGGGTACAGGGCTTGCTTTGGCTACTTCCAGGTAGTGACGGTACATGCCTTCCTGCGATGGTTTATTGTAATAAGGCGTTACGACCAGAATGCCGCTGATGCCGTTAAAATTGAATTTATCAATGTGTTTCAGTATGGTTCGGGTATCGTTTCCGCCCATTCCGGCTACCACGGGCAGTCCATCTGATTTTTCCTTGACCAGCTCTACAATATTGGCCTTTTCTTCCGACGATAAAGTAGCAGTTTCGGCGGTAGTTCCCAATGCAACCAGGTAATCCATTCCTCCTTTTACCTGATTCTCGACAACACGCTCGAGTGCCTTGTAGTCAACACTGTTTTCTTTGGTGAACGGAGTAACCAGCGCTACTCCTGCACCGGTAAAAAGCTGGCTCATGTGCTAATTTCTTTTATTTAGCTGCGCAAGATAAAAAATTTGTTGCTTGGCAAGGAACATCGCGTCCTGATTTTCGCCAATGTTAATATTCAGATCGAAATGGTTTTGCGTATTGGGCGACCAGCCGATTTTAAAGTCGGCCAACGTGAATGCGGTAATGTAATCGAGCACAAAGTTTTGTTCCAGCGCGATATTAAGCAGTACATCGAAATGCGTCTGCATGAAATCCTGGGTTTTTTCGGGCTTTGGAAAACCCCACCAATCGAGGTCGGCAGTAGTGAGGGTATTGTTTGAGGAGACCGGATTGGCCAATTCGTCGAAGACACAGTAGGTGCGAAAAATAACGTGGTTTTTATTAAAGTAGTCGCGCAGGTAATTAACCGCTGCTTTCTCCGAAGGCTGCCAGATCACACCTACTTTTTTTATTTCATTAATGTTCCGGACAAAAGGCGTCCGTTTGATCGTGGCCAGTTGCTTCCTGAATTTCCAGTTGCGGTATTTCTCCTTGATGTTCATGAATTACAAAGTAAACAATAAATGCAGCCAATTACTCGATCATTTTTAGAAATTCTTCCTCACTGATCATTGGGATGTTTAGTTTTTTGACTTTTTCCAATTTGCTGGGGCCAATGTTATTGCCGGCCAGGAGATAGCTTGTTTTCTTCGAAATGGATCCAACGTTTTTCCCGCCGTTCTTTTCAATCAGTGCTTTCAGTTCATCACGTGAGTGTTGTTCGAATGTGCCTGAAATTACGATATTAAATCCGGCCAGCTTATCAGTGTAACCTTCAAGTTGATCTTCGCTAATGGCGAACTGTAATCCTTTTTCTTCGAGTTTTTCAAGCAACTCCAAATGTTCCGGTTTTGAAAACCAATCCACCACGCTTTCTGCTATCCGTTGTCCAATCTCGTCAATATTTGTTAGTTGATCGACGGTTTGATTTTTAATGTTCTCGATGGTATGTAGTTTTTTAACGAGAGTTTTTGCCACAGTTTCGCCCACGTACCGAATTCCAAGTGCAAACAATACCCGTTCAAAGGGAACCTCTTTTGATGCTTCCAATCCGTCTGTAATGCGTTGGGCCGATTTTTCTGCCATGCGCTCCAGGTTTTCAAGCTGCTCTTTTTTTAACTCGTACAGATCACCAATATTCCTGGCCAGATTTTCCTTGTAGAGCAATTCAATGGTTTCCTGTCCAATCCCATCAATATCCATGGCCTTGCGGCTGACAAAATGCTCCATCTTGCCTTTTATTTGAGGCGGGCAGCCGTCTTCGTTGGGACAGTAGTGGGCGGCTTCTCCCTCGCGGCGGATCAGCGGTGTTCCGCATTCGGGACAGTTTTCGATGAACTCTACCGGTTTGAACATCGGGTGTCGTTTGGCCGGGTCAACACCGGTGATTTTCGGAATAATTTCGCCGCCTTTTTCTACATTCACCGTGTCGCCCAAATGAAGATCGAGGTTTTTTATGATATCAGCATTGTGCAGTGAGGCTCGTTTTACAATGGTTCCGGCAATGGGAACCGGTTCAAGATTGGCCACCGGTGTTACTGCTCCGGTTCGCCCCACCTGGTACGAAACCGATTTCAGAATGGTGGAAACACTCTCGGCTTTAAACTTGTAGGCGATGGCCCAGCGCGGCGATTTGGCAGTGTAACCAAGATTGTCCTGAAGTTTTTTCGAGTTTACTTTGATCACAACACCGTCGGTAGCAACCGGCAGACTAAAGCGTTCGGTGTCCCACTTATGCAGAAACTCAAATACTTCGTCGAGGTTCTTACATCGCTGCATATGTTCCGAAATTTTAAAGCCCCACTCTTTTGCTTTTTGAAGCCGCTCGAAATGTCCGTCTTCGGGCAGATCTTCACCTGAAATGTAATAGAGATAGGCATCGAGTTTGCGTGATGCAACGACCGATGAATTTTTCATTTTCAGTGTACCAGCTGCCGTGTTGCGCGGATTGGCAAGCAAGGGTTCTCCCCTGGCTTCAAGTTCCGCATTAAGTTCGTTGAAAACGTGAAAAGGCATCAGTATTTCTCCGCGAATTTCAAAACTTTTGGGGTAGTCGGTTCCGCGCAGTTTTAACGGAATGGAGCGAATGGTGCGTACATTGGTTGTAACATCGTCGCCTTTTACGCCATCTCCGCGGGTAACGGCACGAATCAACTGACCGTTTTCGTAACTTAGACTGATCGATGACCCGTCGAATTTCAGCTCGCAGACGTATTCGCAGTCGGTGCCGATTATTTTTTTAACACGTGCATCAAACTCGCGGATCTCGTCTTCCGAATAAGCATTCGAGAGTGAAAGCATGGCGTATTTGTGTTCTACCTGCTCAAAATCGCTGCTAATGTCGCTGCCCACACGTCGTGTTGGCGAATTGGGATCGTCGATCCCGTATTCCTTTTCCAGATTTTCCAGTTCTTTCAGCTTCATGTCGAATTCATAATCGCTGATAACAGGCTGGGCAAGCACATAATAACGGTAGCTGTGGTCTTCCAGTTCGCGTTGCAGAGCTGCAATTTTCTTTAATGCTTCTTCACGGTTCATTGCCATTTTTTCCAATTTTTTAGCGGTGTTTCGGCATGCCTAAAAATAGGTAAAGATTTTTGTTTGGCTTAAACATTTTCCGGTTGAAATTCCTTTTAATTGTAAATAAAACAACTGAATTATGGCATTTACACTCGAAATAAAAGAAAAGGCAATTGATTTTCAGCTTCCGGCCACAGATGGTCGTACTTATTCGCTCGACAGTTTCAGTGATGCAAAATATCTGGTCATTTTTTTCACCTGTAACCACTGTCCGTATGTAATTGGAAGCGACGAGGTGACCCGAAAGACGGCGGAGCGTTTCAAACCGATGGGCGTCGAGTTTGTTGGAATCAATTCGAACAGCAAGCATACTTACCCCGAAGATGATTTTGAACACATGGTTTCCCGCATGAATGAACACAAATTTCCGTGGAAATATTTATACGATGAATCGCAGGAAATTGCACTGGCGTATGGTGCACTGCGCACTCCACATTTTTACGTTTTCGATGAAGAACGTAAGCTGGTTTATACCGGGCGTGGTGTTGACAGCCCGCGCGATGCATCGAAAATCACGGTAAATGATCTGGCCCGTGCATTAGAGGAACTGACCAGCGGAAAACCGATTTCAATTCCGGTTACCAATCCCATTGGCTGCAATGTAAAATGGGAAGGCAAAGATAAACACTGGATGCCTGCCGATGCCTGTGATCTGGTATGGTAAAATCGTTTATTAAATGATTTCCGGACTCAGGTGTTTCCTGATTTCAGGAGATCGTCGAAATAAGCTACCGTTTTTTCCAATCCCGCTCTCAAAGGCACTTTCGGTTCCCAGCCGTCCAGTTTTTCGCGGGCAAGCGTTATATCCGGTTGGCGCTGAATGGGGTCGTCTTTGGGTAACGGCAGGTATGTAATTTTTGATTTTGAACCGGTAATATCGAGAATTTCACGGGCTAGCTCCAGCATAGTAAATTCGCCCGGATTACCAATGTTAATGGGGCCAACGCAGTCGTCGTCGGTGCGCATCATTCTGATCATGCCATCGAGTAAATCGGTAACATACTGAAAACTCCTGGTTTGTGTTCCATCGCCAAAAATGGTAATGTCGTCACCTTTTAACGCCTGCATAATAAAATTGGAAACCACGCGACCGTCATCGGGTTCCATTTTTGGTCCGTAAGTATTGAATATGCGAATGATCTTGATGCGCACATCATTCTGCAAACGGTAGTTCACAAACAGCGATTCGGCGCAACGTTTGCCTTCATCGTAACACGAGCGCACGCCAATTGGATTTACGTTTCCCCAGTAATCCTCGGGTTGAGGATGTATGGCAGGATCGCCGTAAACTTCACTGGTTGAGGCCTGTAGAATTTTTGCTTTTACGCGTTTGGCCAGTCCCAGCATGTTGATGGCGCCCATCACCGAAGTTTTGATGGTTTTTATTGGATTGTACTGATAGTGCACCGGTGAAGCCGGACAGGCAAGGTTATAAATTTCGTCCACCTCAATGTAGTAAGGATGTGTCACGTCGTGCCTGATCAGCTCGAAATAGGGGTTGTCGAGCAAATGCACGATTTTTTCCTTTTTCCCGGTAAAAAAATTATCGAGACAAGCCACTTCATTTCCCTGGTCCAGCAGTTTTTCACACAAATGGGAACCAATAAATCCAGCTCCACCGGTCACTAAGATTCGCTTCATAAAGTTGATTTGGTTTTACGACCTATGGCGAAATAATCAAAGCCTAATTCGGCCAGTTCTTCCGGATCGTAAATATTTCTTCCATCAAAAATAACCTTGTTTTTCAGAAGTTTCTCGAGCACCCTGAAATTCGGTATCCTGAATTCGGGCCACTCGGTTACCAGTATGAGTGCATCAGCGTCAATTGCGGCATCGTATTCGTCTTTGGCAAACTCGATCTTATCGCCCAGTATGCGTTTTCCTTCTTCCATAGCCACCGGATCGTAGCCACAGATTTTAGCGCCTGCTGCCAACAGTTTTTCTATGATGACCAGCGAAGGTGCTTCGCGCATGTCGTCGGTTTTTGGTTTAAACGAAAGTCCCCAAAGCGCAAATTTCTTTTCTTTGAGATCCTGTTTGAAATATTTCATAATCTTTTCTACCAGCACCGACTTCTGGCTCATGTTAACGCGTTCAACCGCTTTCAAAATCTCAAGCGAATACTTGTGTTCGTCAGCTGTACGTATCAGCGCCTGAACGTCTTTTGGGAAGCATGATCCGCCATAACCGGTTCCGGCGTAAATAAATTTATTCCCGATGCGGGGATCCGAGCCGATGCCTTTGCGCACCGATTCCACATCCGCGCCAACGATCTCGCAAAGGTTGGCAATTTCGTTTATAAAACTGATTTTGGTGGCCAGCATCGAATTGGCCGCATATTTTGTCATTTCCGAAGAGGTAATGTCCATGAAGATAATCGGATGACCGTTCAGCAAAAAGGGCTTGTAGAGTCTTTTCATCACTTTCATGGCACGTTCCGATTCGGTGCCGATCACAATTCTGTCGGGTTTCAGAAAATCCTGAACCGCATTTCCTTCTTTCAAAAATTCGGGATTGGAAGCTACATCAAAATCGACTTTCGCACCGCGTTTATCCAGTTCTTTCTGAATGGCCTCTTTTACTTTTTTAGACGTACCGACCGGAACAGTGCTTTTGGTAGCGATTACCATATAATGGTCCAAATTTTTTCCGATTTCGCGGGCCACTCCAAGTACATATTTCAGATCGGCGCTGCCATCCTCGTCTGGCGGGGTACCCACCGCAATGAATAACGCATCTGAATTTTCTAAACTCTTGGCCAGATCAATTGTAAAAACCAATCTGCCCTTTTCAACGTTTTTTTGATAAATGTCCTCCAGACCGGGCTCGTAAATGGGAATGATGCCGTTGTTCAGTTTTTCAATCTTTTTTTCATCCACATCGACACACGTGACATTGATCCCGGTTTCGGCAAAACATGTTCCTGAAACCAAACCTACGTAACCCGTTCCAACTACTGATATTTTCATTTTTAAAACTTATTTTTTTGTGTATGCTGGCTGCTGCTAGAGCAGACATTGACAAGTCGTTAAAATTTCGCGTAAATATAAAGGTTTGAACAGAAACAATACCTGTTAATTTTCATGTTCATTCACGATTAAAGTAAAAAATAATACACAGAAAATAGGTGATGCTGCGATGGTATTGGTATTTTTGTTTGGATCGTGAATTTATGCGTACCAGTAAACCAACACTTATGAAAAAATTACTTTATGTTCTTATTCTTGCTCTGGCCATATTAAGTTGCTCACCTGCGCATAACTCCGGTGAGAAACCCAATATAGTTATAATTCTTGCAGACGATATGGGTTACGGCGATGTTTCGGGATTTAATGAAAATTCAAAGATTCAAACTCCAAATATTGACCGACTGGTAAATGAAGGTGTACGATTTACGGACGCACACACGAGTTCGGCAGTTTGCACGCCAACACGCTACAGTATTTTAACCGGACGTTACAACTGGCGGTCTACCCTGAAAAATGGTGTTTTGAGCGGCTACAGTAAAGCGCTTATTGAAAAGGAACGGCTGACGCTGCCCCGGTTTTTACAGCAGCAAGGCTATAAAACTGCTTTTGTCGGGAAGTGGCACCTGGGATGGGATTGGGCTATTATTGAAAATGACTCTTTAAATAAAAATAACCTGAATGCACGGCCGGCAGTCGACTTTTCGAAACCGGTACAAAACGGACCCGGAACCCGCGGTTTCGATTACAGCTTTGGATTCTCAGGTTCGCTGGATATGGCACCATACGTTTGGGTAGAAAACGATGTGCCTACTTCCGTGCCTACAAAATACACGGTCGATACAGGAAAACAAACCTGGTGGCGTAAGGGACTGACAGGCGACGATTTTGTCCACGAAAGAGTGCTGCCTGACGTTACGGATAAAACCATCAGGTTTATCGATGAAAATGCAGATTCAGAGAAGCCTCTGTTTGTTTACATGGCGCTTCCTGCACCGCACACGCCCATTCTTCCAACCAAAGAATTCAAGGGAACGAGTGGCCTTGAAAATCCCTATGCCGATTTTGTACTGATGGTAGACGATGTGGTGCGGCAGGTGACCGAATCTCTGGAAAGAAATGGATTAGCGGAAAATACAATCTTGATTTTCACAAGCGATAACGGCTGTTCGCCCCAGGCCGATTTTGAGCAACTTGCAAGCAAGGGACACGATCCGAATTATCTATTCCGGGGACACAAAGCCGATATTTTTGAAGGCGGACATCATGTGCCGTTTGTTGTTCGCTGGCCGGCGAAGCTGAAGAAAGGACAATCAGAACAACTGGTATGTACTACTGATCTTTTTGCCACTTTTGCCGATATTTTAGATGCTGAATTTCCGAATAATGCTGCCGAAGACAGTTACAGTTTTGCTTCTGCATTGAACCTGGCGTCGAATGCTGAAATCAGAACCGCTATCGTTCATCATTCCATAAACGGATCGTTTGCCTATCGAAAGGGGAAGTACAAAACCATTTTCTGTCCCGGCTCGGGAGGATGGAGTGCCCCGACTCCCAATTCGGAAGAGGCTATAAACCTTCCGCCTGTTCAGCTTTACGATTTGAATACAGATATTGGAGAAACCACGAATATTGAAGCCGTTCACCCTGAAATTGTGGAGCAATTCAGGACCGAACTGGAGGCGATTGTAACCAGGGGGAGAAGCACGATCGGTGCTCCCCAACAAAACGACGGCCCCGAATTTTGGAAGCAGTTGGAGTGGATGAACAAAAACATGGAGTAAAACGTAACAGAGGTAAAAATCAAAATCAGCTTGAAACATTTGGTAGCGCACATACTGATTTTATCGGTGCTCGGCTTTCAATTATCGGAGATGCTGATTTATATTTCATTCAAATTAAATCAGGACTACATCGCTAAAAACCTCTGTGTTGAAAAGGATGTGGAAGGATCAACCTGTAAAGGTTGCTGCCAGTTAAAAAAGAAACTGGAAGACCAGAAAGATCAAAAAGAAGCACTGCCGGTCAATCAAACCGAAAAACTGGATATCAATTTGTATGCTGAAACAAGGCTTGTTCTGCAAGATATTTACCCGGAAGTCAATGAATTTAAAAATGATTTTATACTGAACTATCGTTTCAGGCCCTCCCAGCAGATCTTCCATCCTCCCCGCAAGAATTCCTGATTTTTACAACCCCCGATTCAGGATTAGTAACCTTTAAATCATTTAGGAATGAGGATAAAATCTTCAGGTTCCGTGATGCGCTTATTTTTGGTTATGCTGGCCTTTCAATTACAGGCTGCATGGGCGCAAGCACAGGAACAAAACATAAAAATTATAGATAAACATAACAAAGAGGCCGTAAGTGATGTGTACTTTGAGTATGGGGAAATGAATGGCTTTTCCAACGAAGAGGGCATCATTTCTTTGATCTTTCAGAAAGGAGTGCCGCTTTTCCTTTCTCACATTCAGTACGGAAAAATTGTGATTGATAAGAATGAAGTAAAAACAGCCTTTGAGAGTGGCACGCTTGAGTTGAATGAGTCGGCGACCCACTTGCTGCCCGTTACCGTGATGCGATTGCGTTCGGAAGCAGGTGCTCCCAGCCGAATGGATTTTTCGGCTGAAAACAAACTGGCACACGATGCCGGTAGTTTGCTCGAGTCGGTGCCATCGGTCTCGAGTATTCGAAAAAGTGGTGCTTATGGTTTCGATCCGGTGTTGAGGGGATTCAAATACGAACAGCTGAATCTGGTGCTCGACGGTGTTCAGACGGCCACGGCAGCCTGCCCGAACCGTATGGATCCGCCGGCCAGTCAGATTCCCATCAATATGATTTCGCAGGCCGAAATTTTGAAAGGACCTCATAGTTTTCGCTTCGGCAGTGTATTTGGAGGAACCATTAATTTTAAGAGTACAGAGCCTGAATTTAAATCTGAATCAACACCACTCGGACGCATCGGCAGCAGCTACGAGAGTAATGGCAATATTTTCCGGAGCGAAGCTGTAGCAGGAATAGCCGGGCAAAAAGCCGACCTGCGTTTATTTGGCGCTTATTCAAAAGGCGAAGATTATACCGACGGAGACGGTCTGAACGTGGCCGCCCGTTTTAACCGATTAAACTGGGGTGGCAAACTCGGACTCAAATTAAGTCCTTCTCAAAACCTGGGGCTGCTGGTTTCGAATAACAGGGCGAAGGATGTTGACTTTCCGGCTTTGCCCATGGATTTGCGCGAAGACAATACCTGGCTGATCAATCTCGGACACAAGGCCATATTTTACGATAAAGCGCTGTCGGCCTGGGAGACCAGTTTATATGGAACTATGGTCGACCACACAATGGATAATTACGATAAAATTATCGAACCGAGAACCGTGGATGCCGAAACCGAGGCTGAAACAAAGAATTATGGTGGGAGAAGTGAACTACGTTTCGATTTTGAAACAAGTTATCTGTACGCCGGAATGGATTACCGATTTGAATCGGCGGATGGATACCGCACTCGTGAAATGCTGATGGGACCAATGGCTGGTAAGGTTTTAAGCGATAACGTTTGGCAGGATGCCCAGGTACAACGCACCGGATTATTTGGGGAGTGGCACATTCATCAAACCGGTTTTCAATTTGTGGTTTCAGGAAGGCTCGACATAAACCGGTCAACTGCTAACGATCCTGATCCGCGATTTGAAGCCATTTACGATGATCTGGAATCGGGCATTGTTCACCCATCGATCAGTGCAGGCGGAACGCGTTATTTCAACAATAATTTTTCGCTGGGCCTGTGGCTGGGAATGGCCACCCGAAGCCCTGGAATCACCGAACGGTACATCAACCAGTTCCCCGTTGGGCTCGATCCCTATGAGATGCTTGGAAATCCCGAGCTCAAGCCCGAAATGAATAATCAGCTTGATGTGGTTTTCCAATACGAAACGCAAACCACAGGGTTGAATATTAATTTATTTACTTCGGTGCTGCGCGATTATATTTCATCTGAAATTCGTGAAGATCTAACGCCGGCCATGCCCAGTTCGCCCGGTGTGCGGCAGTTTGTCAACATCAAAAAAGCGACAATGGCAGGTTTCGAGGTGGGGTGGATGCAACAATACACGACATTTCTTGGTCATGACTTAAGCATCAGCTACACATACGGACAAAATCAGAGCGAAGATGAACCACTGCCCGAAATTCCGCCTTTTGAATTTCGGTATCGTTTGCTGGGCAGTTTTGCAAAGAAAAGCGTTCAGCCCGAGATCGTTTTGAGGCACGTACTGAAACAGGATCGGATTGCAACCTCATACGGAGAAACTGAAACACCGGGATTTACCGTGGTCGATGCCAAAGTAAGCTGGCATGTGAAATCGTTTATTACGGCAACCGCTGGGGTACAAAACCTCTTCGATACGGCCTACTACGAACACCTGTCACGTTCGGTAAGAAGCGCAACTGCCCGTCCGATTTATTCTCCCGGCAGAAATTATTACCTGACCCTGACCATTAATTTTCTTTGAAAAATAAAGGATCCGATCTTATGAGAAGAGATCGGATCCCTAATTAAAAACTTTCTTAATTTCGGGTTGTTCTAATCAGAAACGACAAGTTATGTTGAAATCTTTGTTATTGATCCTAGCTATGATCCTGCATCTTGGTGTTAGCGCACAACTCTCAGAAATCATAAAATCAGAAGCCACAAAGCAAAGCGCGTATTCGCTCGAACTTTGTAAGCACCTGCATCAAAATCCTGAATTGTCTTTCCAGGAATTTGAAACGGCAAATCGCATGGCGACTGAACTAAACCAGTTGGGATTCGATGTAACAGAGCACTTTGGAGGAAACAGCGTGGTTGGGATTTACAGGAACGGTGACGGACCTGTGGTAATGATCCGCACGGATATGGATGCATTGCCCATCGAGGAAAAAACGGGTTTCGAATTTGCCAGTACAAAAACTGCCGACTTAAATGGTGACGAAGTGCCGGTTATGCACGCGTGTGGACATGATATTCACATGAGTACCTGGACAGGAACAGTTCGTTCGCTGGTGGCTTTGAAAGCGCATTGGAGCGGAACGCTGATGGTAATCGCTCAACAGGCTGAAGAATACAGCGGTGGTGCCGGAGCTGCAATCGAAGCCGGTTTGTTTACAAAATTTCCGACACCCGATTATGCACTGGCTTATCACATCAATCCGGAACTGGAAACCGGACAGATCGGCTTACGAAGCGGGCCTGTTTTCGCGGGTGTGAAAACCGTGGAGATAACCGTTTACGGGGTAGGAGGCCACGGTGCTTATCCTCAGAAATGCATTGATCCGATTGTGATTGCTTCTCGAATTGTTAACGACCTGCAAACCATAGTGAGCCGGGAGTTGAGCCCAACTGAGCCGGCAGTGGTAACGGTTGGTTCGATACATGGAGGTACGCGGCCAAACATTATTCCTGATGAAGTTAAAATGCAGCTAACGCTTCGCTACTTTTCGGATGAAACCATCGAAAAAGTCATAGCATCTATAAGGCGCATCAGTAACGCCGCTGCAAAAGCTGCGGGAATGCCCGATGATAAATTACCAGAAGTATTTGTCGATCCGGCAGAAACACCGCCGGTGCTGAACGATGCAGAACTGAGCCGGAAGGTGGATGGTTTTGCGAAACAAATAATCGGGGCAGCTAACATTATCGAGACACAGCCGGAAATGGTAGGCGAAGATTTCGGGAAATACGGACTGACGCCTGAAAATGTGCCGATCTGTTTGATCTGGTTAGGGAGTACCAGCCCCGAACTGATGAGGCAGTTAAAAGCCGAAGGGAAAAAACCGGCACCCCTGCACTCACCGCTGCTGAATCCCGATTACGAAAACACCATTAAAACCGGAATTGAAGTCATGACAGCTAACGTAATTGGATTGTTGAAAAAATAAAGCTCCTCCTTCCGGAAGAGCTTTTTTAACTCAAACAGGCTCATATTTTTTATTCCGGCAAATAGGAATGGTCGAAGTCAATAACACCAAAATACTGTTCCATCCTGGAAACATTCTGCTTTACTTCATTCCACAGATCCATGCCGTCTTCGCCGGCCTCGGTCCAGAATTCATCGTTGATAGTGTAATTCTCAGCCGGGCTATTACCCATTTCTGAAATGAAGTAAACCACCGACATATCTCCGGCCAGGAGGGGATGGAAAGTATAAAAAGGCTGATTGAATCCGTGCTCCTTTCGTAATTCGCAGTATTTCTTTACGTTTTCTGAAAACTCCATTCCCTTTCCACTTTTTACATAAAACTTCTCGAATAACCTGAATCGTTTGCCTGAGTTTTGCATATTTTGTTCGGTTGGCATAATCGATAGTTCGGGTTGTAATTCCAATACCATGCCACCTACTTTGATGTAAGAGTCATCAAACATTTTTCCCAGTTCTTCGCTTTTTTTCGGATCGGATTCCCAGAAGTCTCGGTCAGCTTCCCTTATCTTATCAATATCGGCCATATTGTCTATTTGAGTCGATGCCCATACATATCCTTCTGCATGCTGAATCAGTTCCGAATAAGGGTAGTCCAGTTCATTCATGTGATCATGCACTGCATCCAGCGCACTCAATAACTTTTCCATCTGGGCAATTTCGACCTTGGCTTCCCAAACAATATATTTGGGTTTTGGGGTGTCTTCCTGTGCCTGTACATTTCCGACATAAACAGAAACAAAAGCCAGCGTAACCAATACAGTAAAGAGTCTTTTCATTGTAAGTTGTTTTTAATTAATAATTCAGTTTTGAAATTCGGTTAAAATGAAACGCGAATCCATTTCCTTTAAAAGTTACTGATTATGAATGAATTTTAAAAATAAAAATACATTAAAGTATTTTTATTTCTGTCTTTTCTGGGTGACCCGGGTGGTTTGAAAACGGTATGGCCAAAAAATAAACAGGCCTTACTTTTAATCAAGTAAGGCCTGCTTTAAAAACGCCCTATAACTTCACTCATTTTTTGATAGCGGGTGTAGAAAATGGCGGAGGCATGATTTCTTTTTGGTCTTCTTTTTTCAATTCGTCAAGCAGTATTTTTACGGCTCTTTCCAGCTGCGGATCTTCACCAGCTTCCAGAGCTTTCGCATCCTGTCGGACTGCTATGTCTGGTGCAACACCTTTATTCTCCGCTACCCATTTGTTATTTATTGGATCGAATACGGCATTATCAGGTGCTGTGATCATTCCCCCGTCAATGAGCTGATAGTGCACGGAAGATTTTACAAGACCGCCCCAGGTTGTAGCTCCAACGAGGGGGCCGGCTTTTTGCTGGCGAAAAACCCACGGGAAAAAGTCGCCGCCTGAACCTGCCATCTCGTTAATTAACAATGCTTTTGGCCCCAGAATTCCGGCAGGAAGTTTCATTGGCTTGCCGTCAGGGACTTCGTTGGTCAGAGCCGCGCGTAAGCTTCGGGTCATAAGATCCACCATGTAATCGTCAAGCAAACCACCGCCATTAAATCGTTCGTCGATAACAGCTCCCAGTTTATCTTGTTGTGCAAAGAAATAGCGGTTAAACGACACAAAACCCGGGTTGCCGGTGTTGGGTACCCAGATATACGCGAGTTTTCCATTAGAAAGTTCATCAACTTTCCGTCGATTGTCTTCAACCCAGGTGCGCTGCCTTAGCGCATTTTCGCTATTAATTGGTTTCACAGTCACCTCCCAGGCACCGTCAAATTCCGGTTTATCGTTAATATGCAACACTGTTTGAACTCCGGAAGTTCCGTCAAGGAAACGATAAGGATCTTCGAGGGCGGTCAGTTCTTTGCCATTAACACCAACGATAAAGTTGCCGTTTTCAACTTTAAGGCCGGGTTCATCGAGCGGACTCGAAAGTCCCGGATTCCAGCTCTCGGTAGTAAAAATGCGTTCAATTTTCCAGTAGCCTTTTTCAGTAACCAGATCGGCACCCAAAACGCCAATCGTATTTTTATCGGTTGAAGGGTAGTCGCCGCCACCAACAAAACTATGTCCGACCGAAAGTTCACCGTTAACCTGATCGAGCACATAGTTGAGGTCAGCCCGGTGTTTGATGTACGGTATCAGTGGAGAATAGCGCTCGTAAACCACATCCCAGTCCCTGCCATGCATATTCGGATCGTAAAAATAGTCACGTTCGTAACGCCAGGCTTCTTCAAAAATTTGTTTCCATTCCTGCGAACGGTCCAGTTTCATTTTCAGCTCAACTTTTAACGAATTACCCTCTTTCCCCGAAGGTTTGCCGGTTTCCATAATTTTCCAGGAAGAACCTGATCTGGCCAGCATTTTTTTGCCATCGTTCGAAACTGTCACATTGCTCACGCCACTAACAAATTCTTTTGCTTCACGATCTTCAAGACTAAATTTTTGAAGCGTATAGCCTGACTGGTTTGGAACCGACTCTACAACAAATACAGTTCCCTCTGGACCTGCCAGTAACTGGCGGTAATTGCGTTTGGGCATTGGCAACGCGATGGTGCGGCTCACCAGTTCTTCAAAATCGATTTTTATTGATTCATCCTTATCTTCATCCCCGTCCGCTTTTTTATCTTTTTCTGCATCCGCATCTTTCGATGATTCGTCTTTGTCACCGTTTTCATCATCTTTGGTTTTGTCATCTTCTTTTAATGCTTCTTCATCGCTGCGCAATTTGAATGGCGACGCTTCGTCGGCTTGCAAATTAACCACATAGACATTGTAGTCAGCATCGGCAGTCATAGAACTGGTGTTTGCCCAACCTGAGCCCAGAGCAAGTTCGGTGCTGGCCAGGAAATAGAGGTGCTTTTTATCGCGATCCCATGCCGGCGAATGTGAATCGGCGAAAGTATTGGTTAATTTATGAATGCTGTTGTCGTTGAGTGACCACACCGTTATTTGACGAAAGTTATTGGGTGCCGATTTGGCGTACGCCAGCCACTTTGAATCAGGCGACCAGGTAATTCCCATATCTCCGCGTTCCAGATTGTTTCCTCCCGTATCAATAGTTTTAATACTTTCTTCTTCGATATCAACCACACGAATCCGCACATCGTCGTCTACAAAGGCAATGTATTTTCCATCGGGCGACCAACAAGGTTCCCATGCCATTTTCGATTCACCGATTTCGATATTTTTAGGTTCCGAAAGTCCATCCTGTTCTCCGATCAGCAGTGCATAGCCACTGCCACTTTTATCCGAGAACCAGGCTATTTGATTTCCTTTTGGTGACCAAACCGGAGCCCGGTCAGCCGCTCCTGAAGAATTTGTAATATTCCGGACTGCACCATGTTCAGCCGGTACGGTAAATACTTCGCCCCTTGCTTCAAATAAGGCCCTTTTCCCGGTTGGTGAGAGCGACGCGGAACGTGCAGAACCACTGACATCTTCCCATTGCTCTTCGGCCCAGGGAAAATCACCGGATATGCTGATGTTTAACTGTTTAATTTCTTTGGTAGTCAGGTCAAGCGTGTGCAATAAGCCTTCGTGTTCAAAAATCAGGAGTTCTCCTCTACCATCAAGCCATTTTACATCCGAACCTTCGAAACTGGTTAGTTGCACCAATTCCTTGCTTTTTGTATCGTACGACCAGATGTTTGCAACAAAATCACGGTCGGAAAGAAAATAAATTTTATCGCCAAGCCACAGTGGCTGGATATCGGTTGTGTTTTCATTCGGCAGTAATTCTTCGGAAAAATCCTTGAGGTTTAGAATGACCAGCGGTGTGTTTTGGCCTCCACGATAATTGCGCCACTCCACGTCCCAGCGCGAAATGCGGTCGATCACCATCTTATTTCCATTGGGGGCAAACGAACCATCGTTCCCCCACTGTTTGGCCAGTAAAGTGCTTGGTCCGCCGTCTTTCGAGACGGTCCATAAACGACCATATCCAGAAGGTGCAGTTCCCCGTTCGCTCTTGTAAAGTATCCGGTTCCCATCGGGTGTCCAGCCACGTACGTTTGCGGCACTTGGATACCAGGTAAGACGCGTCGGTGTGCCCCCTTCGACTGGTACAGTATAAACGGCAGTGCTTCCCGAGCGATTGGAACTAAACGCAATGGTCTTTCCGTCGGGTGAAAAATGCGGATCGCTTTCAACTGCACCCGTGCTGGTTAGCCTTCGGGTTTGCATACCTGAAAGATCGCTAATCCAAAGATCTCCGCCATAAGTAAAAGCAACATGATCGCTGCCAAGTGTTGGTTGACGTAACATTTTAGTACCCTGCGCCCAGGATAAAGAAGCCGTGGCGAGGATGATTAACAATAAATAGGTTTTCTTCATTTTAAATGAATTATGAGTTAATATTTTGGTTCATAAGAACGTTAGGAAGTTCGTAATAAACAATAAAAACTTGAAATTAATGAAATGTTTTGAAATTGGTAATCGTTTATTGCTTTCTGTTACAAAGTCAATAGATATTTCAACAACTTTTGCCAGGTGTGTATGGTTAGTCAGTAAATAAAGACGAAGGACAATTCATTTCGACACTCAGAAACACAACTCTGCCATTTGTGGAATATCATTATATTTGGAAGGATTAAACCAGATTTATGATCTTTTTTTCCGATTACCAAAGCTTATATCTCATATTGCCGGTTATTGGATTTGTAATTGGTTTGTTCGGAACCATGGTTGGCGGTGGTGGCGGATTCTTTTTTCTTCCTGTTCTTACGCTGATCATTGGTGCGCCGGCTCAGGTGGCTGTCGCTACTTCGCTATCTGCTACCTTACCCATTGGCATTGTTGGAACAATTGCGCACTACCGTCATGGAAATGTTGATTTGAATACAGGAAAGATTTTTATACTGGCCGGAGTATTTGGGGCTGTTGCAGGTGCTGCAATAACGGGGTGGCTTTCTTCGGTACAGTTAAAAACAGCCTTTGGAATTTATGTGATACTGGTGGCCCTGAATGTGGCTTTTTCAACCTGGCGCAAAAAACAATCAGAGAATGGCGGCAAACAGATGAAAGCATTGACCAAATTTAGGAGAATCGGACGTGGATCTTTTTTTGGATTTTTTGCCGGGGCAATTGCGGGAACCTTTGGTACAAGTGGCACTGCACCGGTTATGGCGGGTTTATTATCGATGCGGCTGCCGCTTAAGATTGTGGTTGGAACCTCGCTAATGATTGTGCTGATGAATGCAGTAGTTGCAGTGGGGGCACATTTCCTGGTTGGTCAGATCGATATGACTCTCGTGGTCTTTTTAACTTCCGGCTCAGTGCTGGGAGCTATTACAGGCACGATCTGGTTTTCGCGGGCAAGGCTTGAACGCGCAGAAAACAATATTCGATATGTTTATGTCCTCGTGATGATTATCATCGGGATATTAATGATAACAAATCGCTAGTGGATGAAGGGAATGATCGCCATCATATATGTTGTTATTCTGGCCTACTTCCTGTTGGGGGCCATTGGATTTTACTTTATCAACAGAATAAAGGAAAAAGCGGTAGCACGAAAAAGCTGGACAAAATACATCACTTACTTTTTCATCATAAATGTACTGTTTTTCAGTATCGTTATGCAGCCTTTGGTATTCAGGGCATTATCGGTGATCATCATCGCATTTGGAATGGCTGAACTGATAATGCTTTACCGTAAACAACAGTATAGGCAAAGTGGATTTTTCGTTATATCTGTTTTGGTTTTTCTGGTGGTGTCGACTGGTTTTTGGAAATTCTCGGGGGTCAGGATGGAACTGATCCTCTTTACTTTCATCATTCTTTCTATTTTCGATGCATTTAGCCAGATCAGCGGACAACTTTGGGGAAAAACAAAGATTGCTCCAAAAATAAGTCCGAACAAAACAGTTGGCGGAACGGTAGGTGGCGCTTCTACAGCGCTGGCAAGTGCCTATTTTTTAAGGGAACTTAGTACCCGAAATATGGAGGAAACCATGCTGCTGTCAGCTGGCATTATTGTTTTTGCCTTTTTAGGCGACATCGCCGCATCCTATTATAAAAGACGATTCAATGTTAAAGATTACAGCCGACTGATTCCGGGGCATGGTGGATTTCTCGATCGTTTTGATAGTTTGATTGCGGGAGGTGCATGGGTAGCTTTGTTTTTGTATCTTTGATTTGCAGGAAAATAAGGGAAACATTAATGAATTGATCTATGAAGTCAGTTACAATGTTGGCCAGAAAGCAGCGGAGCTGAAATTACCGGAAGCTAAACTTTATTTTATGGGAAATACGATTACTTTAACCATTCTTTATTTTATTGCCATTATCCTGTTGCTTGCCTTTAATGAACTAAACTACCGGATGTTTAAAATGAAAGGCGAAGTTACACGTAAATTTGCCCACTTTGCCGCTACACTGGCTGTTGTGCCTTTCCCGTATATTTTTGATAACCACTGGTACATTTTGGTGTTGGCACTTATTTTCTTTGCAGCTCTTTTTGTAACACAGCGCATCAAGCAACTTAATTCCATACACGATATTCAACGCAAATCTATGGGTAGTTATCTGCTGCCACTGGCTATTTATTCCACCTTTCTGCTTTCCAATAAACTTGATAATAAGTTCATTTACATTCTCCCAATGCTTATTTTGGCAATCAGCGATCCAATGGCCGCCATTGTGGGAATGAGCCTCACGAAAAACAATCATAAGATTGTGATTTTTGGAATCCGAACCAAAAAATCCTTATTTGGTTCCGGCGCTTTTCTGATCAGCAGTTTTATCATAAGTATACTTGCGCTGTATTTCAACCGTGGTATTTTCGACCTGAAGACTTTCTGGCTTGCACTGTTGATCGCTTTTGTCAGCACGCTTTCAGAACTGATCAGCTGGCGTGGTTCGGATAACCTGACCATCCCCTGGAGCGTTGCACTTATTTTGCTTGCCTTTCAGTAATTTTAATTGCAACCGCCAATAAATTATCATAATACTTAAAAATGTTGTAACTTATAAAGGGATTACAAGTTTCAATGTTGTAATGTCTTTTTAAAAACATTGAAAGACAAAGAGATGAGCAAAGTCGTGATTAGTGGAGCCAACGGTTACGTTGCTTCTAATTTTATCGTTGAATTGTTAAATCAGGGGCATCGGGTAGTGGCTCTTGTCAGAAGCAGGAATTCCATTCCGGCCGGGGATAGAATGGTGAAAGCACTCCATGAAATGGGACTTACAGATGATACGCAACTGAAACGACTCGAAGTATTTGATTATTCTCTTTTTGAGGAGAACTTTAACCTTCCTGAAAAACAATTGAGGTACATATTTGGTGGACAAGTCCATTATTTTCATTTTGCTGCATCGTTAAAATTCGATATAAGTTCGAAAGAAGAGATTTTTGGAACGAACTTGCAGGGCGTGCAGCATTCTATCGAAACTTTTCAGCGTTTTAGCGGAGTTAATTCGCGTTTTTATTTTATCAGCACAGCTTATTCATGTGGAAAATGCAAAGGAATTTTTGAGGAAAAATTCTACGACAATGCAGAAATTTCGGAGTTCAGAAATTATTACGAACAATCGAAACGTTTTGCCGAAAATGTTATTCATAAATATATTGAGAATAAAAAACTAAATGCCTGTATTTTACGTATCTCACAGATTGTAGGCAACCGAAAAACTGGTGTAACGTTGACCGATTACGGTATTTTCGATTTTTCCAAACGTATCCAGCGAGTTGCATTGCGGAATCCCGGAAGTAAGCTGCGTTTACAAATCGATCCGGATTCTACCCAGAACCTGCTGCCCATCGATACCGTAGTGAGTTATTTTTTAGACATTATTGAAAGCGAATCACTTCCTGCTGTTTTAAATCTGGTGTCTAGAAATCCGATCACTAATCGTGCTATAATGAATAGTCTAAATCAGTTGCTGCCCATTCAACTGGAAGCTGATATGGCCTTAAAACCTTCGGAAATGACTACCATGGAAAAGATCATTGCAATTGGAATGTCGTTTACGGGCGCTTACATCGATATTAACCCTTCTTTTGATACTTCTAACCTCGATGCAGTTATCAAGAATAAGCAACCTGAAGTGACTTTCCGCGATATTCATCAAATGCTTGAATATTTCCTGTTAAAACGGGAATCGCAAAAAATGAAGAACACAGGCTGACCAATGAACGGCTTTTATTACATTTGTTCAACTACAATTTTAGCTTATGCGAAAAATCATAGTAAAAGGAGAGAATGTACTTAATGTCCCGAATTTAATTAGCCTCTACCGACTCCTGGCCTTTCCTGTAATTCTTTTTATGGCGCTTACCGGGCGCGAGCACTGGTTTGTGATCCTGATCTGTATTAGCCTGGTAAGTGATATTTTGGACGGGAATATAGCCCGTTATTTTAAATTGCAAACCAACTTTGGAGCCGCACTGGATAACCTGGCCGATATTTTAACCATAGTGGTTGCCTTACTGGGGATGTTTATTTTTAAATGGACGGAACTGAAGCCACACGCCTGGTTTCTGTATTTGTTTCTTGGCATTTTTTTAATTAGCTACCTCATTGCTTTTGTGCGGTTTCAAAAGATACCCGGATTGCATTTGTATGGAGCTGTAATTGCAGGTTATCTTCAGGGAATATTTCTATTTGTGTTATTCGCTTTCGATTTTTATACGTGGTTATTTTATTTGTCTATTGGGTGGGGCATAATTGCCTACATCGAAAAATGTTTGGTGCTTTTAAAGCTCGACGACATAAAAATTGGGGTGAAAGGCTTATATTGGCTCTTGAAAACAGAGAAGAAGAACGGAAATTAGAAAATAATGCATGTATCATAAAATCGCACTGGCCCTTTTTTTGGTCATTGCAGCCGTCCAAATTAATGCACAGCAAGTAACCGGATTTGTCAAAAATGCCAAAAATCAGGAGCCGCTTCCTTTTACAAATATTATTATTAAAGGCACTTCAAAAGGAATGATGTCTGCTGAAGATGGCTTTTTCAGTCTTCCGGCCAACGAGGACGACACATTATATTTTTCTGCGATTGGTTTTTACTCGAGAGAATTGCCGTTAAATGGAATTCGTGAATTTCCGGTTTCGGTTGAAATGGTTGAAAAGGTTGAGTTGCTTGGTGAGGTAACCATCCGTCCTCAAATTCCGCGCGGCATTCAACTCTTCGATCTCATTCAGAAGAACAAGAAGGAAAACCACGAAAGAATTAAGCGGGTGGAGAATTACAAAACGTATACCAATACCACTGCCTTTCTCGCCATTGACAGTGTTTCCCTATTCGGCAATATACTTAAAGATCTGGAAGAGGTTACGATTGCATCCGATGACAGCACACTGCGTTTTTCTCCCATATACCTTTCTGAAGAAGCTGCCCGTTTTTCGCCGGGGAACGACAGCATTCTATTCGAACGCGAGGATGGTATTTTTCCGAACCTCAATAAAGCAATCAAAAGTCTTATTCTGATCAACATGGAGGTTGACCTTGATTTTTATAAAGACCAGGTTTATATCCTGGAACGTGGATTTATTTCACCGATTAGTAATTCGGCCAGATCGTACTACAACATTTACCTGAATGACAGCATAAAGGTGAACGGGAAAAAATATTTCAGGTTCTCCTTTGCGCCTAAAGTCCGTTACAATCCGCTTTTTTCCGGTCATTTCATGATAGAAGACAGCACGTATGCCCTCACTCAAATCAATACCTATATCGCGCAGGAAGCCAACTTTAATTTTGTGAATGGATTTGAAAGTAACATCACCTATTCGAAACATGCCGATGGAAAATGGTTTTATGAGGAACAAAAAATTAAACTCAACCTGTCTTTAATTCTGAATAAGGATTCGATTACCCGCTACAGTTCATTAAGGGTAAACAATGTTACCAATGGCAACTGGATCATCACACGATCCATCAATTATTCAACCGCCTCGAGGCTAGATGAAGTCGAACCGTCCTTATGGAGCAAGCAACCGGAATTTATAGATCATGCGCCGGGCGAAAATGCATATTTATTGATCAACCGAATAAAGGAGCAAAACATGATAAAAGGGCTCGATGCCGCCGGCGGTGCTGCACTGACCAGTTTTTTCAATGCAGGGCTTTTTGATGTTGGCCCCATCTTCGATATTTTTTATACCAACCTTTTAGAAGGCTACCGATTTTCGGTACCCCTCAGAACCAGTGAAAAACTTTCAAAACGATTCTCGGTGGGAGGTTATCTCGGTTACGGGACCAAAAGTGAAGAGTTTAAATACGGGTACAACTTTGCGGTTCAACCTTTTGAGTCAGATGTAATGTTGCTGCGCTTCAAGTACTACAACGATTATAGCCTGATCACGCAAGATAAATACCTGCCATTTGTCAAAAAGAATCCAAACAACCGCGGCAATGGTAATTTTGTGGCCGTATTCACGAGTCGAGAACGAAATCCATACCTGAAGGAAGAAGAGAGCTACGAGTTTACCATTGAATACAATACTCCCGGCGATATGCATATTCACCTTTCGCCCTATCTGCTTAAAAACAAAAGTACGCCGTATGTTTCATTTGCCAGGGAAAATGTAGTTTACGATCGTTACAATAATTACGGGATCTTATTTCATCTGAAATACGGATTTGGACAGCATCATGATAAATTTTTCTTCGATCGTGTGTACTACAATACCCCGGTACCGGTCATCAATTTAAGTCTTGATCTGGGTAAGGTCGACTTGCCGGGATCTGCAGACGATTTTGGATATTATTCACAACTGCATGCTTCCATTCAGGGGCGACAAAACCTGGGTTTGGTGTTTATGGATTACATGGTGAATGCGGGTTATTTATTTGGCGAAGCGCCGTATGATCTGCTCGATCAGCCGGTTGGTTCCATGTCACTCGGTTATGCTTCGTATCGCTACAATTTGCTTCATCATGCATCTTTTGCACATAACCTGTATTCGAACATGCACATTTACTTTAATGGAGGTGGTATTTTATTCAACAGAATGCCATTACTGAAAAAGTTGAAATTACGTGAGATACTTTCCTTTAAAATGCATACCGGAACACTTACGAACGCCTACAAGGGTGTTTTCGATCTGCCATCCTTTTATAACAATGTCTCGGAGGTGCCTTATGCTGAAGTGGGAATAGGAGTAACCAATATTTTCAAAGTGGTGAGGATTGAATACGTGCACCTGATCGGCAATAAATACAAGAATAGTGGCTTTACCGATAAGCACGGAATTCGTATTCGCGGAGAATTCAGTTTCTAAAAAAGAAGGGACACCGCATTAATTTAGCGACATCCCTTTATTTCCGGATAATTATCTTTTAAACATTGTACGTCGATGAGGCCGTGTCTCCGCCATGTCCGGTCCAGTTGGTGTGGAAGAACTCGCCGCGCGGTTTATCGATGCGCTCGTAGGTATGCGCACCAAAATAGTCGCGTTGTGCCTGTAAAAGGTTGGCAGGAAGTCGTTCAGTCCTGAATCCGTCGAAATAAGTCAGTGCTGTTGTTAGTGCAGGCACAGGAATACCGTTTTCCAGGGCCGTAGCACATACCCGGCGCCAGCCAGCCTGCGCCTGTTCAACTTTTTCTTTAAAGAAGGAGTCGAGCAACAGGTTTGGTAATTCAGGATTGTTATCGAATGCCTGTTTGATGTCTGCAAGAAATACGGAACGTATGATACAACCACCTCGCCACATCAGTGCAATTCCCCCGTAGTTTAAGTTCCAGCCATGCTCCCCGGCTGCTTCCATCATCAGGTTATAGCCTTGCGCATACGAAATAATTTTTGCACCCAGCAAAGCCTGTTCCAGGTCGTCTATAAACTGCTGTTTGTCGCCTTTAAATGCTGCTTTTGGACCCGATATAACTTTTGAAGCCTGAACCCGCAGGTCTTTCTGTGCCGACAGACAACGTGCAAAAACAGATTCTCCGATCAGCGTTAAGGGAATGCCAAGATCGAGTGCCGAGATGCCGGTCCATTTTCCGGTTCCTTTTTGTCCTGCGGTATCCAAAATGTAGTCGACAGTTTCTTCACCGTTCTCGTCTTTGTACCCCAAAATATCTCGTGTAATTTCAATGAGGTAGCTATCGAGCGGACCTTCATTCCATTTTTTAAAAACTTCATGCATCTCCTGGTTGCTCATTCCCAGTAAATCCTTCATTAACTGGTAAGCTTCAGTAATGATCTGCATATCGCCATACTCGATACCGTTGTGCACCATTTTTACAAAATGGCCGGCTCCATTTTCTCCAACCCAGTCGCAACAAGCTTCACCACTTTCTACTTTAGCTGCAATCGACTGAAAGATTTCTTTCACATGCGGCCATGCGTCAGGTGAACCACCGGGCATGATGGATGGTCCTTTTAAGGCACCTTCTTCACCTCCCGAAACGCCGGTTCCAATGTAGAGCAAGCCCTTACTTTCCACATAGTTGGTACGACGGATCGTATCGGGGAAGTGTGAGTTTCCTCCATCTATTATAATATCGCCCGGTTCGAGATGCGGGATCAACAGATCGATAAAATGATCCACCGGATCCCCTGCTTTAACCAGCATCATCACTTTTCGCGGACGCTCGAGCGACGCACAAAGATCTTCTATCGAATGTGCACCAATAAACTTTTTGCCGGCTCCCCGACCGTTTATAAATTTATCTACTTTCTCAACCGTGCGGTTGTAAACGGCTACCGTGTAACCTTTGCTCTCCATGTTTAATACCAGGTTCTCGCCCATAACGGCTAACCCGATCAACCCAATGTCTGCTAATTTTTTCATATTCTTTTATTTAAATATTTCTTTGAACTTTAAATCCTAACATTCTTAATTTTTCAAGCGTTTGTTCCGGCACATTTTTCGGCTTAACGGTGTAGGAATCAAACTCACGCCTCACCGGGTAATCACCTCTGAGTTTTTCAAATAAATGCGGGGCATCCTTCAAAGCCTCGTCGTCGTTTTCAATATCATAAGTCGAAAGCACGGCCTCGGCCAGTATCGAATATTCCCTGCGCTGATCCCCATCGATCTCGATGACTGTTTCTTCCGGAAGTTCCACGCCTGTTGGCTTCCAGTCATCTATTCCAAGTTTGAAAAACCGGCTGACAGCCTGCACACTCATTTTTGTACCGTTTGCTTTACCGTCTTTTGAGTAACCTGCTATGTGGGGTGTTCCAAACTCGGTCAGGTTAAGCAAATCGGGATTGATGTCGGGTTCGTCTTCCCAGCAGTCGGCAATATAAGCTTCTACATCACCCGCTTCGATTGCATCGTAAATAGCGGTACTGTCGATTACTTCACCACGACATGAATTTATGATGAGCGGTTTTTTCTCCAGGTTTTGAAAAAAAGCCTCGTCGCCCATGTGGTAGGTTTTATCGGGTCCGGCCATGTTTAGTGGTACATGAAAGCTGATGATATCTGCTTCTTTGGTAATCTTTTCCATCGATACAAATTTATCCTTTCCTTCAATCCTTTCCCGGGGCGGGTCGTTCAGCAATACGTTCATCCCCAAAATTTCACAGGTTTGGGCAACGCGTTTACCTACATTTCCGACACCTACGATCCCGATCGTCAATCCCGCAAGATCTTTTCGCCTTCGCATCGACCAGGAAAAAAGGGCAGAGGCAATGTACTGGTTTACACTTTCGGCATTGCATCCCGGTGCGTTTGTCCATGCTATTCCTGCTCTTCTGCAATAATCGGTATCTATATGATCGAACCCGATGGTTGCCGTCGCAATGAATTTTACATTGGATCCCTCCAGTAATTCTCGGTTGCAGTGGGTGCGCGTACGTGTGATCAGTGCGTCGGCATTTTTTACTACCTCGGCAGTGGTTTTACTGCCCGGAAGGTAAAGCACTTCGGCAAAGGTTTCGAGTGCGCCTTTGATGTATGGTATTTTATCGTCTATTATAATCTTCATTCAATTCATCATTGTTCAGTTGGCATTGGCAGAACTGGAAACTGCTATTGCTTACCTGGAACCATAGTACCCTTTCACCATCTCATCGAGCACCCAACTGGCTCTTGCCGCAGATTCACCTGTACTCACACATTTACCTTCTCCCTGCAGTTCATCAACCACCTGCTGTACCAGGTTCTGCGAAATATGTTTCGGATTTTCAAACTCAAGTTCTTCGGTGGCATTTACGGTTTTAACCGTCATTTTTCCGTGAGAAAAACAGGGTAAATAAATCTCTCCTTTTTCGCCAATTATCTGTATGTAATCTTCCGTTGAATTTTTATCTACCACGAAACACCAGCTGCCGCTTCCGATAACGCCCGACTCGTGCTTCCATGATCCTGAAACCGCATCCTCGGCCGGATAGAGACCGGCCATGTTGGCGGCATTTCCTTTAACTTCGGTTACCTTGCCAAACACAAAGTCGAGGTAATCGAACTGATGCGAAGCCAGATCGAAAAAATAGCCACCACCGGCAATTTCGGGGAACACGTGCCAGTGCATATCTTCAGGCTGCTGTTTGCGTTCGGCGGCTTCCTTGTATAATTTGATGTTCACCATCAATGGTTTTCCAATTACTCCCGTTTCAACCAGTTCTTTCGCTTTTAAAAATGCCGGTAAGGTTCTTCTGTAATATGCTACCCTTAGCGGCATTCCAGTTTCCTCTGAGACCTTAAGCATTTCCAGGCATTCAGAATAATTTCGTGCCATCGGTTTTTCAACATAAACCGGTTTGCCGGCACGCATTGCTTCGATTGCATACCGGGCATGCGAATCGGGTGGGGTGGCGATGTAAACAGCATTCACCTCTGTGTCGTTTATCAGGTCGGAAGCATTTGAATACCATTTGGCTACCTTATGGCGGCGCGCATAATCAGCTGCCTTTTCAGCATTGCGACGCATAACCGCGACCAGTTCTGAATGGGGTACTTTGTAAAAAGCAGGCCCGCTTTTCACTTCGGTAACGTTCCCAACTCCTATTATTCCCCAACGGATGGTATTTACTATTTTTTTCAATGTAGGGTCTTTTTAATAATCTTGACAGTGCTTAGTATTCAAATCTTTCGCGATAAGCCCATAATCCAATGGCCGGATTGGAAATGTAAAAGATTTCTTCACCACCGGGCATTGTATTGTATCCATCCTTCAAATTTTCGGGATTGTAGCGAGCAGTCATTTCATCGTAATCGCCATAGTTAAATCCTACGCTTTCAATTTCTTCCTTTGTGAGATTACCGGGCTTTTTACCCGGGCAGTAGGTGATGCTGAAGCGGCCTTCTGATGAACCGTGTATCAGGTGGGCCGCTGCTCCCAGGTTATTCTGCAGGTCTTCATTTTCTTTTTCCATTTCCAGGGTATGAGGTGTACCAAAATAGCCGTACTTGCGAATGAGAAGATCGATCTGTTGGTCTTCGCCAAATTCTTTTAATGCCGGCGCAAGAACGATCAGTTCGCCCCCGTCGGCAAGAGCCATGCGTGTACGATAGATACTCTTATTACCCAGCCACGTACTTTTAAATTCGCTGGGATCAAGCCAAACCACTACTTTTTTTATGGGTTTGTCAAGCATTTCAAAGTTGACTTCGAGCGAGAGTCTGGCAGCTTTGTCGAACACATCAAAATCGTCGCCAATAAAAAGTCCGTACGTTTGAAGTTTTCCGTCCTTATTCAATCCAACAACGGTTTGTACATAGACAATGGGAAGGTGTCCTGCAAAATGTTCTGAAGCATAATTGAAAACTTTTCGCACAGGGGTATCAGCCCGTCCCATCATTTTCTCCATGCCGTAAGCTGCTCCAATGTAATGGCTTTTATTGATTCCTTCAGAACCACCTGTACCAACAAAAATGTTTTTGTTGTAGTTTGCCATTCCTACCACTTCGTGTGGCACCACCTGGCCAATGGAAAGGATCAGATCGAAATTTCCCTCAACAAGCAGCTTATTGACCTGCGCCGGCCATGGATAATCCACAGCTCCCTCCGAAACTTCTTTAACAAATTCGGCAGGCACATAGCCCAGTGTAAGCACATCGTTCCGCCAGTCGTGTTCGCGGATCAGGTCGGTTGGCATTTTACCAAACATATGACTGATTTGTTCCATAGTCATTGGCGAATGCGTTCCCAGCGCCGGAAGTACATCGGTCAACCGATTACCAAAATATTCCCATGCAAATTCGGTGAGTTCACCGGCACGCGATGGAAGCCGCGTGTAATCCGGCGGAACAGCAAGTACTTTTTTTCGGTGGCCTATTTTGTCCAGCGCTTGAAACAGTCCTTTTCTGAGTTCGTCTCGTGTCAGCGATGTCTCCGTTGATCCTTTTTCGTAATATATCATAGTCCTTACTAACCTCCACTAAGGGAAGGGATTCATTTATTATATTCTTATTTTTTCATTTTATTGAAACTATTCCTCTTTTGAGGGATTTAGCTGCTTCTACCTTTTCACGCGTGCGTTTCCACTCCATATGCTCCATACCTGTTCTTCGTCGGCAGGTTGTGCATAATCGGTAAGGAAAGTCGTTGCCATGGCACCTGTTGCCCAGCCAAACTGCGGCCATTTTTCAGGATCCCATCCTTTTAGAATTCCATAAAGCATTCCGCCAACAAAACCATCGCCACCTCCAATCCGGTCGAGAACATTAATTTTACGCGGTTCAACCACATGCCAGTTTTGGCCTTCCAGCATAATAGCTCCCCACAAGTGTTCATTAACGCTGATGACCTCGCGCAGCGTTGTGGCAAAAACCGAAGCATTCGGAAAACTTTCTTTAACACGTTTGATGAGGCCTTTAAATCCATCGATTTTGGCTTGCAATCCTTCGCCGCCGGCTTCAGGTCCTTCAATCCCGAAACACAGCTGGAAATCTTCTTCATTACCGATCAGAATATCGGAAACTGAAGCGATTTCGGTGAAATCTTTACGAAGCTGTTCCTCACGACCTTTCCAGAACGAAGCCCGGTGATTTAGGTCGAATGAAATTTTTGTACCGTGTTTTTTTGCGGCCCGCGCCACTTCAAGACAAAACTGCGTGGTATCCGGCGAAAGCGCTCCGATAAGCCCGGAAAGGTGCACAATTTGAACTCCCTCTTCACCGAATATTTTCTCCAGATCGAAATCTTTTACGTTCAAGGTACGGCCCACTTCACCGGCACGATCATTAAAAACCTGCGGTCCGCGCAGTCCGTAACCGCTGTCTGCAATGTTTATCTGGTGCCGGTACCCCCATGGATCGCCCTGTTCCACTTCCGGTCCCTCACAATCCATGTGGCGGGCTCTCAGGTTGCTCTTTATCAGTTGCGCAATCGGACTTCCTTTCACAAAAATGGTTAGTACCTTTACCGGCATTCCGAGGTACGACGGTATACTGGCAACATTAGTTTCGGCGCTGGTGGCATACATTGTAAACCGATCGCTTGCATGCACCGGCTGGCCGTTGTCAGGCGTTATTCGCGTTCCCATACTGGTGGGAACCAACATGGCGTATTTGCAATTTTGTTTTAGTTCTATACTCATATTATTCGTTTTATATCATTTTAGAATTTTGTTGAAAAGGCTGGTTTGTAGAATATTCATTTGCCTCGCTAAATCAGACACCACCAAAAGCGCTGTATCCTCCATCCACCGGGATCACGATTCCGGTAATAAAGTTTGAAATGTCTGAGATAAGGAATAAAGTGGCACCCTGTAAATCTTCCGGGTCGCCAAATTTCCCCATGGGCGTATGGTCCACTATTTTCTGTCCACGCGGCGAATAGTTTCCCGTTTTCTCGTCCATCACCAGAAAACGGTTCTGGTGGGTAATGAAAAAGCCCGGTGCAATCGCATTTACCCGGATGCCCACCTTTGCCAGGTGCACCGAAAGCCATTCGGTGAAATTATTGATCGATGCTTTTGCTGCGGAATACGCCGGAATTTTGGTTAATGGTTTGTACGAATTCATCGATGAAATATTCAGTACCACTCCTTTTTTCCATTTCAGCATATCGCGTGTAAAAACCATGGTCGGCAACAGTGTCCCTTTAAAATTCAAGGCGAATACTTTGTCAAAGCCCTCCATTTCAAGCCCGTAAAAAGTATCTTCCAAATGCTCCAGGTTTTCATCAAGAATCTGTTCCACTTTGGTGGTTGCCTGAGGGCTGTTTCCGCCTGCTCCGTTGATCAGAATATTGATCTCGCCCAACTTATCGTTGATTTCTTTTTTGGCTGCTTCGAGCGAAGCTTTATCCAGTACATTAGCTTCAACGCCAATCACATCACTGCCTGATTCGGCAGCAATTTTGGCGGCCACTTTTTCCGCGATCTCTTTATTGATGTCGACAATGGCAATTTTGCTACCTACCGAAGCAATGGCTTTTACCATGGCACTGCCCAGCACACCGGCGCCACCCGTTATGACACATACTTTTCCGTTTAAATCGCCAAATGATAATGGATTCATTTTCTCTTAATTAAATTCTTTATAGTAATCAATATTTTCTTTCGTAATAATGTCGATTGAGGTATACTTTTCGGGTTCGATTTGTCGTTTCTGCACAACACTTCGAAACAGTTTATTAACTGCATTGTAACCTTGTTCTTCAGGCCGCTGACAGATTAAAAAATGTACGAGGTTCTTTCTCAGGTAATCAATGTTTTCTTTTACCAGGTCGTGCCCGATCACTTTCAGGTGCTTCAGGTTATATTTTTCCAAAAGTCGCCCAATATGAAATACCTTTGAGTTGGTCACAAAAATTCCACGGATATTGTATTGTTCAATCCGCTGAACAATTTGAGCCATCCACTCAGGATTGTCGGTGTCGGGTATGTCGGTAGTGAACAGCTGGTGCGGATTATCTTCTCGTTTCTCAAACCAGTCGTAAAATCCTTTTTCCCGCTGGATCAGATGGTTTTGGTTATCCATTTCTTTAGCAAAATGAATCACCAGGATATTTCCTTCGGGCAGCATCAAATCGAGTAATTTCCCCGAAACCAGGCCGCTCTGGTACGAATCCTGACCGATGTAGCTCAGTTGCCCGGCATCCTTAATTTCAGAATCGATAAAAACGAATGGGATATTTGATTCATTTAATTTCCCGATAAACGTCAGGGCTTCTTTTTTGAAAAACGGAGCAAGAACTACACCGTCGGGTTGCAGTTCAAGAATGCGTTCGCTTTCAGCAACAAAACTTCCTGAATCGGTTTGGCTAAATGTAAATGGCTGTATCCGAACACCATATTGCGGAAGTTCAGCAATTCGTTTCCGAATCCCCTTAATCGGTTTGCTCCAGTAGCCATCCGCTGAAGGAGGTTCGGGTAGGAGGGTGGCAAACAATGCCGATTTCTTTGACGCAAGCGTACTGGCCAGAATATTCGGTTGGTAATTCAGTTCTTCGATGATCTCAAGAATTTTCTTGCGCGTCGATTCAGCAACCTCACCCCGGTTGTGTAACACCCGATCAACCGTTCCGATCGAAACTTTTGCTTTGGCTGCTATATCCTTAATCCGTATTTGTTTGTTAAGTTCGATAGTTGTCTGTATTTTAGTTTGTTAGCAATAATTTTTGCAGAAGGTATGTACAAAACTAAAGATTTTTTTTATTTTTCGTGTTCGTACACGGAAAATTTAAGTTAAAATTATGGAAGGTTTAATTTTGCAAGTTACCAGGCCGTTTTTTAATGATCAAAAACTCAATAAAAAGGTTCGAATGAAAAATACACTACACCGTTTAAGATTTTGCTCATCGCAATCTTCTGTGTAAGTTTATAGGATATCAATAGACATCTAAATCAATACATTATTAAAATCTAAAACCGAATAAAATGCAAAACAGAAGAGAATTTCTCGCAACCATTGGAACCATTGCTGCCGGTGCGGTGGTATCGAATCCATTAAAAGCTTCGGTGCTTGCCGAAGGAAAACTAAAAATCGTTTTGGTGGGCACAGGCATTCGTGGTAACAGTTTTTGGGGTAAACGGCTGGTGGACGAATACAGTGATATCCTTGAGTTTGTTGCCCTGGTAGACAGCAATCCAGGCCGGGTAAAATATGCTGCCGATTACATTGGCGTCGGCGCTGATTGTAAATCCTACACCGATTTTGACGAGATGATCAAAAACCACCAACCAGATCTGATCATTGTCACCACGCCGGATGCAACTCACCATCGTTTTATTATTAAATCGCTGGAGAACGGGGTGGATGTGTTAACCGAAAAACCGTTAACTACCGACGAAGATAAGTGTCAGCAAATTCTGGATGCCGAACGACGTTACAAGCGAAAAGTGATTGTTGGTTTCAACTACCGCTGGAGTCCCTACAGTACAAAGATCAAAGAATTGTTAATGAACAAGGCCATTGGAGATCTGGTTTCTGTCGATTTTACCTGGATGCTGAATACCAGTCATGGTGCTTCATATTTCCGGCGCTGGCACGGACAGCGCGAATGGAGCGGAACGTTGTTGATCCATAAAGCTACACACCATTTCGACCTGCTAAACTGGTGGATCGATTCTGACCCGGATGAGGTATTTGCCATGGGCGACCTTGAATTTTACGGTAACCGATCGGAAAAAAGCGGGGTGAGTTGCCGTACCTGCGATGAAAAGGCTACCTGTCCGTTTTACTGGGACATTACCAAAGCGGAAACCGAATACAATCTGTATGTTAAAAACGAAAAATACGACGGTTACATCCGCGATAATTGTTTGTTCCGCCCCGAAATAAATATTTACGATAAAATGAATGTAAACGTGCGATATGCCAATAACGTGTACCTGAACTACATGCTGACCACCTATTCGCCCTGGGAAGGCTGGCGCGTTGCTTTTAACGGGACGGAAGGACGTCTGGAAGCTTTTCTTGACATACCTTATCTCGAAGAAATTAAATTGTCTCAGGACGAGTTACATGCGGCAGAAATGGACCAGTCGGGGAACGATGTGATCAATTATAAACCAATCATTTTGCATAAGCTTTGGAGTGAACCTGAAACCATTGAGGTTGGTTTCAGCAGGGGAGGACATGGTGGCGGCGATGAGCGCCTGCACGACCAGATCTTCCGGCATAATCAGCAGCAGGATGAATACCTGCACATGGCCGGCACCCGCGACGGTGCTATGTCGATTCTGATTGGAACGGCCGCCCGTAACAGCATCGAAAGCGGCCAACCTGTTAAAATTGGCAGCTTAACTACATTGCAGCCTCGAAAGAAACGACTTGTATAAATTAATCTGAATAATCGTGAAAGAGCCGGTCACCCCGGCTTTTTCATTTTATGGCACCTGTTTCAATCAGTGGCATATTTTCCAAATCCTGCATAGCATTAATCAAACCTACCTTTGTATACTTGTGCAAATCATCCGTTGTTATGCGGCAGGGCTGTATTTTTTTTTCATCAAGCAAGCGCGCGCGCTGCGTACCGTCCAACAGTGGAGAGTCGGGTGTCCACCAGTCGGTGCCATCGTAAAACAGGGTGTTGGCCGTGTAACTGTCGGTTAAACAACCATTTTTTACAATCAGGATATCGTCGCAATCTTCGCGTTTTTCAAATAGTTGGTTCAGTCTTTCGCGATTGGCATATTTGAGTTGGTAATCGATTTCATTGTCCTCTACCAGTTTCAGGCTTTTTACATGTCGGTATTGATGTGGTAAAAATTCGATTTTTTCTATTTTACGGGAATAGATGACCCGACAACGAAAAAGACCGGTTTGGGCATGCCTGGGAACTTGTATCGCCGATTGAAGATCAATGTGATCGTGCACCTGAAAATTGGCTTTCCGGGCCTCATCGAAACGGCGTTGATGAAACGCCAGGTTAAAGAGTTTTCCGTCGCAGCATTTTATGGTTTCAAGCAAAAATTGGGACATACACTTTTTTGATCAGTTCTTCATATTCTTTTTCGGCTTCGCTCATAAACGTAATTCCGCCGCCGCTTTTATACACCAACTGGCCATTCTGGTTTTCAATGTAACGGATCAAGACACAACTATCGAAGTTTTCTCCATCGAAATATCCGAAAATACCGGTATAAAAACCTCGTTCGTAATTCTCGGCAGCTTTAATGATTTCCACCGTTTTCTTTTTTGGAGCTCCCGAAACCGACCCAGCCGGCAACATGGTGAAAATTATGTCGCCTAGTTTTTCTTTATAATTTTTTGGAAGATCGCCTGTAATTTTAGAACTCACCTGCCACAAATCACGGCGGTTGGTGCGTATGCGATCGAGGTAGCGGAATTTTTCCACAGTTACGTTCCCGGCAACCAGGCTCAGATCGTTACGAATCAGATCTACAATGGTATTGTGCTCGGCCAGTTCTTTCGAATCATTCATTATTAGCTCTTTGGAGTAGGGAATATTTGCATCCATAGTTCCTTTCATAGGGAAGGAGGCAATTTTACCCTGGTTAATCTGCACAAAAGTTTCGGGAGAAAAACATACAAATTCATCGCGATACAGAATTTTATAGGGTGCCGAACTCTTTTCAAAAATTTCGCTGAGTGACAGGTTGGTTGTTACTTTGGTGGGTTGCGTGTAGTTAAGCAAGTATGTATCGCCTTCGTGAATGTGCTTTTGGACGAGGTCGAATCCTTTTTTGTAGTCGGCAAAACTAAGCGGTTTGATTTCCCACTTTGTGATTTCAAAATTTCCGGGTTTCGGCTCGAAATTCGACGCATTTCTGGTTTTCCATTTAATTATATCCCGTTCGTCAGGAGAAAAAATTTCAGCTTTCTTGCCATCAAAATCGACAAGGAAAATAAATGGTTCGCCCCGTTTACCGAGTTCATTCATTTTTGAGCTTATTTTTCTGCGAATTTTCATGCCGGATGCAAAGGTAGTATTTTGAGTTCAGTGTTCAGCGTCTAAAGTTTGGTGTCCAGATTTCAGTAGTCGGAAATCGGAATTTAACAAATAATTACTTGCGAACATCTACCACTTTTCGGGGCAGAATTTCTATTTTTACTGCAAATTCAGCTCAGCATGGACATTGGGAAGAATATACAGAAATTGAAAAATGAATTACCGGAAGGTGTAAAACTGGTTGCTGTCTCAAAAACAAAATCCAACGAAGACATACTGGCGGCCTACGATACCGGTCACCGGATCTTTGGAGAGAATAAGGTACAAGAGCTAACCCGGAAGCAAGATGAACTGCCAAAAGACATTGAATGGCATTTTATTGGCCACCCTCAGTCGAATAAAGTAAAATACATGGCACCTTTTGTGGCGCTAATACATGGTGTCGATTCGCTGAAACTGCTGAAAACGATCAATAAGGAAGCAAAAAAAAGTAACCGTACAATCCGATGTCTGCTGCAATTCCATATTGCTGAAGAGAGCACAAAGTTTGGGCTGAATGAAGAAGAGGCGATTGAAATTCTTGAATCAGAGCAGTTTGGGCATCTAACCAATGTGGAAATTGGCGGTGTGATGGGTATGGCCACCTACACAGATGACACCGAACAGATCCGGAAAGAATTTCGAAATCTGCATACCATTTTTGAAAAACTAAAGGCACAATACTTTTCGGATCGTGATTCATTTTGTGAAATTTCGATGGGTATGTCAGACGATTTCTCGATCGCTTTGGAAGAAGGCAGCACGATGATCCGTGTGGGCAGTAAAATCTTTGGACCAAGAAATTATTAGAATAACGAAAGAAACCATAAATTCGAACTTTAAACATTAACGAAACATCGATGGCAAATTTAGGAACAACATACCTGGGATTACAATTGAAAAACCCTCTGGTAGCAGCTAGCTCCGGACTGACCAGTTCAATAGAAAAAATCAAGGAACTGGCAGAAGCAGGGATTGGAGCCATAGTGCTCAAGTCAATCTTCGAAGAACAAATTAACAACGAAGTGACGAGTGTGCTGAAAAGTCAGCCCAACAATACTTATCCCGAGGCTGAAGACTACATTAAAAACTACCTGCGCCACAACACCGTAACAAAGCACCTCGAGTTGATTAAAAAAGTAAAGGAAGCGGTGGATTTGCCGATTATTGCCAGCATTAATTGTGTCACTTCGATAGAGTGGACCACTTTCGCCAAAGATTTTGAAGAAGCCGGTGCTGATGCCATCGAACTCAATATCTTTTACTTGCCTACTGACCGTCATGAAAAACCGGGCGTGGTGGAACAATTGTACATTGATGTGCTCGAAAAAGTAAAAAAGCAGGTGAGTATACCGGTTTCGATTAAGTTTGGGGTACACCACAGTAACATAATTGGCATGGCCGATAAATTGAAAGCAGCGGGTGCTGCCGGTATTGTCATGTTCAACCGTTTTTACGAACCCGATATCAACCTGGATACCCTGGAACTGACCTCATCTGAAGTGTTCAGTTCACCTGCCGATATTCGGCGTTCGCTGCGCTGGGTTGGGCTGGTGTCGTCGTCGGTAACCCATCTCGATATTGCTGCTTCAACCGGTATCCACGATGGAGAAGGAGTGATCAAGCAATTGCTGGCTGGTGCCCAGGTGGCACAATTGTGCTCAACTTTGTACGTGAACGGCTCGAAATCGATTCCAGCAATGCTGGATGAACTTGCAGCTTTCATGAAAAAATGGAACTTTAAAAAAATCGAAGATTTCAGGGGAAGGCTTTCGTATAAAAATATTCCGGATCCGTTGATGTATGAACGTTCGCAATTCATGAAATACTTCTCGAATAGAAAATAGTACATTTGTTGCATGAGCATATTTCAACCGGTATTGCTGTTTGTCTTATTAATTTTGGCGGGAATTACCGGTAAGGTTTCTGGACAAAACAGTGATCCGCCAATCATTGAAAATCCCAATACAGAAGCTGTACAATATTGTTCCGACCCCGTTGCGGTTGCAGCCGAAATTTCTATTACGAATATTCAGGTAGATGAGGATAACGAGGGAATGAAGATTTCAATTTCAAACTACATCCAGGGTGAAGACATCCTGGAATGGGATGAAGTTGGATCATTCAATTACAACTGGAACACCGGTAGCGGTTATCTTGAAATAAGCGGTGCAGGATCGGATGCTGATTATGAAGAGGCAGTCTCAAAAGTTTATTATAAAAATACTTCGTCGACTCCAACCGCCGGTATACGATCTTTTTCTATCAGTTTGAAAGATGCTGATTACTTGCCGGCTACAGGTCATTTTTATCGGTTTGTATCACGACAATCAATATCCTGGAGTAATGCACGTGCTTTAGCCGCATCAATGGATTATTACGGCTTGCAGGGTTATCTTGCTACTATACGGTCGAAGGAAGAGCAGGATTTTATTTACACCAAAACCGAGGGAACCGGATGGATTGGTGCATCGGATGAAGATGAAGAGGGAACCTGGAAATGGGTGGATGGACCTGCTGCAGATCGGGTTGTATTTTGGCAAGGGAATTCCAGTGGTGGTCCGGTAAATGGTGAATATTCCAATTGGGGGTCAGGTGAGCCGAATAATTTAAATAATGAAGATTATGCCCACATATTATATAGTACCGGAGTGCGAGGAGACTGGAACGATCTTCCAAATCCCGGATCAACTGTGGAGGGTTATATACCACAAGGTTTTCTGATAGAATTTGGCGGAATGGAAGGCGATCCGGAAGTAAAGTTGTCGGCAGTTGCCCGCGTGCAAGTAAACGATAGCGAAAAACCGGTATTCGACGATAATATCGTTAAAACACTTTTCTGTGGTGGTTTTTCGCACGAATTTAAACTGGCTTTTACCAATGGATCACCAATTGTAACACTTAACGCACTGGATGCTGAAGTCACTATAGAAAATGAAAATACATACGATCCTGTAATTACTGTACCTGAATATGGAAAATATTTGTTCAGACTGGATATGGTAGATGAAGCTTCCTGTGAGTACGTTGATACCATCGAAATAGGTATCCATAACCAACCTGAAGCCACTTTTGATCTGGACTCGAACGCGTGTTACGGTTATAATCTGCAACTAGCCTACACCGGCACAAATTTCGAAGAAACCGAATACACCTGGTATTACAACGACGAAGTGATTGCCTCTGAAATTGGGTTAGATAGCATTACGATCCCTCTGGGATTTGACGATATTCAGCGTAGAGTCGGCCTCAAGGTAAATGAACAAGGTTGTATAGCAATATCTTCTTTGCAGGAGGTAAAAGTTAAGCCCGACATTCTTGTTTCGGCAGAAAATATCGAAGGCTGTTCACCCCTCAATGTAGATTTCTATGCATCTACCAATAAACCTGCACAATCCTATTTCTGGGATTTTGGTGATGGCAGTATTTCAGCCGAGCAGAATCCGGGGCACTCTTTCATCAATTCTGATGATTTGCTGCTGGCATTCGACATTAGTCTGACCGTTTTGGATAGCAAAGGTTGTGAGAACACGGCTGTTTATGATTCACTTGTGCATGTTTTTCCGGTTCCCGTGGCAGATTTCGATTGCTATCCGGAGGAAGTTTTAATTACTGATCCCGAAGTAAGCTTTACCAATACCAGTCATGCTGCCAGTTCGTATTACTGGGATTTTGGTGATAGCACATCTACTGATGAAAAAGATCCGGTACACCGGTACGATGCCATGAATATTTATAATGTGCTGCTGGAGGTGAGAAACGATTTTGGGTGTACAGACACGATTAATAAAGCCGTTACGGTAACTTTCGATCAACTTTTTCCGCCCAATGCTTTTTCCCCTAATGCATCGCTTGAAGAGGACCGGGAATTTAGAATTTATGGAGATGGTGTACTGGATGAAGGTTACCAACTACTCATATTCAATCGCTGGGGAGAGGCTATCTTCGAATCTGACAGCCAGGAAATCGGTTGGGATGGCAAAATGGAAAACGGAACTTTTGCCCCGGCAGGAGTTTATACCTGGGTCATTCAATACATCGATTTTACGGGAGAGAAGCACATGCAACAGGGAAATGTAACGCTTCTTTTTTAGCCTGAACGCGTTGCTTTTACACTTATCTTTATACTTTTTTAACTTGATTTCGGGCCTCAAATTTTGTAACTTGTACCTACTAAAATCCGGGTGTTATGAGGAGGTTGGATTTGTCAGCAAAGGACATAATTAAAAGCAATTACCGCGTATTCAAAGGGTATACGGTGAACTTCAAAACCAGAACGGAAAGATTGGAACAACATTATGTTGTTCCGTGGGAAATGATGCACGAGGATTGTAAAAAACCCGTACTCCATTAAATCATTGGAATGAGTAACCTGTTACGAAGGTTTTTCCCATTTTTCGTTCCAAGGAAAAAAGTCAGCGATATTTCATGTGAACCGTGACTGTAATTGGATAATTTCGATAAAGTATAATCGAAACTATAACCCAATTGGAATTTTTCACGGGCAAAACCAACCAAAGCGATCAGAGCATCAGGCCGCACATCGATGTTATTTCTGAACCAGGCACCAAACAAGAATGATTTCTCGATCATATATATTCCTAGATTCAACTGTTTGAAACTGCCTTGCTGCTGATAAAGAATATTTGGCGACAAGGTAAATTCACGGGAAAGTAATCCATGATGCAACTGACGTGTTCGAATCCCTCCATGAACCGTAACTTTAACGGGTAGTTTACCTTTCTGATCACCGTTGATAATCGATTCGTCGGGTTGGGTAAGATGATGTACGCCGGCTCCCCAAAATGCCCGCCGGTGTTGCCCCACAACACCAACAGCAAAATCGGGATACGTCTTACTTTCATCGGATAACTGCATGGGCAGGCTACCCGAAATTTCACCTGAAACCTGGTCGATATTCGAAGGAAACACCAGACTGCTAAGATCGAACTGCTTGCTTACGATACCTCCCTGTACTCCAAGTGTCATGAAGGTTTCCATTCCCAACTGAATCTGATGCGAGTAACTGACACTGGCCGAAACCGTATTAATAATATTATTGGGCTCGCGATCATAGTAAGTCTGAAATCCAAGCCCCGATTTCAAATTGTTTAATATTCGGTCGTAAGAAATGGAATAGGTAGAATAGGAATTCCCTTTCTGAGGCCACTGGTTTCGATAATTTAAAACAAAGCGTTGAAGTTCGGTTGTCCCTGTAAAAGCCGGATTAAGATGAAGCGGATTGGCATAGAATTGCGAATACCCCGGGTCCTGGGCAAAACAAATGCCGTTAATAAACAGAAAAAAAAGGAATATTCTAATGCGCTTCATGAACTGCAAACCCTCGCAATGAGCCCGCCAAATTACAAAATGATTTTCACTTAGCTTTTGTAGCCCATGGATTTATTTTAGAATAATCTATTCGCGGAACAATGAGTTTTAAGGATAGTTCACCACAGAAACCTGTGTTGTTTGATATGCCGGGCACTCCTGCACCGGCGCTGAGATCTACCCGGATATTTCCCTCGGCAATTCCAAAAGTACCGCCCAGAGTATGAATGTTGTGCGTGAAATCGCTTTGAAGAAAAGTGCCAAAAGTTATGCTCGTATGTTCAATGTAGGCATGAATCCTGCTAATGATAAAATCCTCCTGGTAATGGAATATTATTTCGGGAACAAAAAGATAGGGACGGGTTCTCAGGCCTTTTTTATATCCTTCGCGATTCTTCGAGATGTACAGCGTAAAAGCGGCAGGCATACTTTGCTGAGCATCGAGCGAATCGGTATTGAATTTCACTTTAAGAGGATACCCGGCACTAATTCCCCACGTCACAGCACGTGTGTCCCATAAAAAAGAAAGCCGCGGTTTGAGCAGAAGATAGCGTAAAAATTCCTCTCCCGGAGGATTTGGGTCGGTCTGACGCGGATCAATCATAATACCATCGAGTGACGCCACATACCAGTGTTTGGTTGCCAGCAGGAAATTAGCATTAACGGCAAATCGTATGCTTCCGTTTTTCGTTTTACGCGGAACACCTGCATAAGAAAAACCAAATTCTGAAGTGCTGATATTACGGCTGCCGATAATACCTTGTTGAAAATACAGACCAATGCCACCGTTCAGTTTATCGGAATAGGTGTCGTAGGTAAAATAGAGCAGGTTATAAGCTTGAGCTGAATCAATCAGATAATACTGGTTACCCACATGCAGGCTGGTTTGGTTATCGAATCCTGCAAAGGCTGGATTGATCATAATCGGGTTGGAGAAAACCAGCAACGGACTTTCGTTTTGAGCCCGGGTAAACGCAGACGCAAATATAAGTCCTAAAAGCAGCCATATTTTTTTACCAGGTCTCAAATTGAATCCGGGATGTTAGGAAGACATTTTTAAGAGTTCTTCCAGAAAATACTGCTTCTGGTCATTGGCCGATTTCAGGGCCCGCGCAATTTTAAGTTTTATCGCTTGCATTTCTTCCGGTGGAGGGAAATGTTCAAGGTTCTCGATTACTGTACATGCTTCGAATGCAATATCCCATTCTTCATTTATGATCAGATCAATGAAGACTTCAAAGAATTTGCTAAAATCCATTCCGTTCTGCCAGCAAACCGTTACGATGTTTTTCCGAATTGTGGCAAATTTTTGATCTTGCAGGGCCGCAACAAAGACCGGTACTGTTTCTTTGTCCTTGATACTTCCCAATAACTTTAAAATTTCGGTTTCAACTTCATTATTTCGATGTTTTGTCAGTAATTCAAAAAGAAGGGGAAGATATTCTTTATTGCCGCTTTCCTTTAACGACTGAATGGCAGAAATAACGGTGTCAGGGTTCGGAGAAAAAAGCTTATCGCGGATAGCAGCATTTATTTTTGGTTGCTTCATGATTTTTTGTTTCGATGGGTGCAAATTTACATTTTAAAAAAGGCTTAAACAAAGCCGCTCTGTAAATGTTTGTCAAGAATCTTTACCTTTGCACGATTCATGAAAAATGTTGAAGAATTAAGGGAGGCGCACGTAGGCCGCTTGATGCTGAAATACTTTATTCCTGCCTTTATCGGAGTATTTGTAAACGCGCTTTATAACATCGTTGATCGGATTTTTATTGGTCAGGGTGTTGGTGCTGAGGCATTAAGTGGAATCTCGGTTATTTTCCCTGTAATGTTGATAATGATGGGATTCGGTATGCTCATTGGAATAGGTACCGGTGTCTACGTTTCCATCAATATGGGGAAAAAGGACATGGAGCGCGCTGAAAAAACTCTTGGAACCGGCTTTACCCTTATGGTAATCGTTTCGGTTCTGATCATGATCGTGACGTACTCCCTGAAAGTTCCTATCCTTCGTTCATTTGGTTCTACAGAGGAAACTTTTCAGTATGCCAACGATTACCTTGACATTATTCTTGCCGGTGTACTATTCATGGTCATTGGATTTTCGATGAATAATGTAATTCGATCTGAAGGCAATGCAAAAATTGCCATGATCTCGATGATCCTGAGTTCGGTGACCAACCTCATTCTTGACCCAATTTTTATTTTTGGACTCGGTATGGGTGTTAAGGGAGCTGCCTATGCCACGGTTATTTCGATGTTTGTTTTGATGATCTGGGTACTTTATCACTTCATTAAAAGTAAGCGATCGGTGATAAAACTGCGGCTTCAAAATATTCGTATCGATTGGGAAATTATGATGGAGATCATAGCCATTGGTATGGCTCCCTTCTCAATGCAGATTGCCGGCAGTTTTGTGCAGGGTTTACTGAACAAGAAACTGATCGCTTTTGGTGGCGACCTAGCCGTGGGTGCGATGGGAATCATCAATTCGGTGATTACACTGGTGGTTATGGCTATCGTTGCGCTGAACATGGCTTCTCAACCAATTATCGGCTTTAATTACGGCGCCAAATCGGTCGATCGGATTAAACAGGCGCTCCGCATAACCTTGATCTCGGCTACATTAATCTCTGTTGTTGCTTTTGCGTTGATTGAATCTTTCCCCGGAATAATCATTAAAGTATTTAACAACGACAGTGAAACGTTGTACGATATTGCCAGTAATGGATTACGACTGGTAATTTTGGCTTTCCCTATAATTGGTTTTCAGGTGGTAGCCTCCAACTTTTTTCAGGCCATCGGGAAAGCGGGTTTATCCCTTTTTGCAACGCTTTTTCGTCAGGTAATTGCACTGATTCCTTTGTTGTTTATTCTTCCCGGTTTCTGGGGAATCGATGGTATTTGGCTTAGTTTCCCGATTTCGGACACCTTATCGGCCCTGGTGGTTTCCTTTCTTTTGTACCGCGAATGGCAACGTCTGCCTATCCTTGTTCAATCTCCTGCCAATGAAGAAAACTAAGATTATATTGTTACTGATATTACTGGCAAGTGCGGTAATCGTGTTGGTTTTAAAACCTGAATTGCTGGGGTATCGCTTATCTGAAAGTCATAATATTCCCTTGGGAACCTTTGTTTCATGGATCGGAATTTTTGCCTACGCTGCATTCTGGTACCTGGTTTTACCGGCAAAAAGCAGTGATTTTGTCCTGAAAATTATAGAACGGGCAAAAAGAATCAACCTGTTTCTGGCTGTATTTTGGGGTATTTTCTCTTACTGGATTTCAGGCAACTGGGCGTTTACGTTCAGGAACAATCCACAAAACTTTAAAGCCTGGATTGGATTTACAGCGCTGATCGTACTATTACCTTTGTTGCTTTTATTGTTAGCAGCAGTCCGCAGAATTCTGAAACATCGAAACTAACTTAGAGTTTTTCCTTGAGTGCCTGTCCGGTGTACGATGCTTTTTCTTTGATTAAATCTTCGGGAAGCCCCGCAAAAACCAGTTCACCACCTTTGTCGCCGCCTTCTGGTCCGAGGTCGATCACCCAGTCGGCACATTTAATAATTTCCATGTTGTGCTCAATAATCAGGATGGAATGCCCGCGGGAAATCAGTGCATTGAATGAATCAATTAACTTTCGGATATCGTGAAAGTGAAGCCCTGTTGTAGGTTCGTCGAAAACGAAAAGGGTAGGAGCGTCCTTTTCATGAGCCAGGAAAGACGCCAGTTTTACACGCTGGCTTTCACCACCCGACAAGGTACTTGAAGACTGTCCCAGTTTGATGTAGCCCAAACCTACATCCTGCAATGGCTGTAAGCGTTTCGTGATTTTTTTTTCGGTTGAGCTTTTCCCTTGGGAGAACAGCTCTATTGCCTGATTTACGGTAAGGTTCAACACATCGTCGATGTTCTTTTCGTGGTAGCGCACCTCCAGAATGTCTTCTTTAAAACGTTTTCCCCCGCAACTTTCGCAAACCAGATATACATCGGCCAGGAACTGCATCTCAACTTTAATCGTTCCTTCGCCCTGGCATTCGTCGCAGCGGCCTCCATCCACATTGAATGAAAAATGTGAGGGTTTTAGTCCCTGGATTTTTGCAGCCTGTTGTTCCGAATAGAGCTTTCTTATTTCGTCATAGGCTTTGAGGTAGGTAACCGGATTTGAGCGTGATGATTTTCCAATCGGATTCTGGTCGATGAATTCAATAGCGTCCAACAGTTTATAATCGCCTTTAACCGCGTCATGACGCCCGGTCCGTTCGCCATATCCGCCAAGTATTTTAGTCAATGCTGGTGTCAGTATTTTGCTCACCAGCGAAGATTTTCCTGAACCGCTGACCCCGCTTACTACGGTTATCGTATTCAGCGGAAATTTGACAGTCAGGTTTTTTAAGTTGTTCTCGCGGGCACCCACCAATTCAATCGAGTTTGTCCATTTCCGTCGTTGTTTCGGAACTTCGATCTGCTCAACTCCGGTCAGGTATTTAGTGGTCAGACTCTCCGGTTTTTTCTCCAATTCTTCGTGATTGCCCTGAAAAACCACTTCTCCTCCATGTTGGCCGGCAAGTGGGCCAATGTCAACCACTTCATCAGCAGCCCGTATAATATCTTCGTCGTGTTCAACTACCAAAACGGTGTTCCCGATTTTTTGTAACCTGCGCAGCACTTTGATCAGCCTTTGAGTATCGCGCGAGTGCAGCCCGATGCTGGGCTCATCCAAAATATACAAGGATCCCACCAGGCTGCTTCCCAATGAAGTAGCCAGGTTGATTCGCTGCGATTCACCACCGGACAAGGTTGAAGATAGCCGATTTAAGGTGAGATACCCCAAGCCAACATCACATAAAAATTCCAGCCGGTTATTGATCTCGAGGAGAATGCGTTTTGAAATTTCTTTATCATGTTGATTAAGTTTCAATGAGTGAAAGAATTCCCGCAGTTCTGAAACGGGCAATAAAACCAGTTCCTGCAGGGATTTACCGGCAATCTTCACATAACCGGCCTCCCGTTTCAGTCGACTGCCTTTGCATTCCGGGCAAATGGTTTTTCCCCGATAGCGCGATAACATGACACGATACTGTATTTTATAGCTGCTTTCTTCCAGAAATTTAAAAAAGCGATTGAGCCCTTTAAAATATTTGTTACCGGTCCACAACAGGAATTTTTGCTCTTCGGAAAGTTCGTAGTAAGGTTTATGAATGGGGAAATTGAATTTTTCAGCTGAATAAATCAATTCGTTTTTCCATTCGCTCATTTTCTCACCTTTCCAGCAGGCAATGGCATCCTGGTAAATGGATAGAGATTTGTTGGGGATTACCAGGTCTTCATCAATGCCAATTACTTTTCCATAGCCTTCGCAGGTCGGACAGGCACCTACCGGGTTATTAAAACTGAACATATGAACCGTAGGTTCCTCGAATTCTATGCCGTCGGCTTCGAAGCGGTTTGAAAAACTTCGGGATTCTGTATCGTCATTTCGGTAAATTTTTATGAGGCAATCGCCGTGTCCTTCAAAAAATGCCGTCTGCACCGAGTCGGCGATCCGGCTTTGTGTATCTTCATCCAACTGAACAGCCACGCGATCAATCACCAGGTTACAGGTTCCGTCACAAAAATCTTCTGTTTTACCCTTAATCAATTCATTTATTTGTTTTATTTCGTTGTTGGTTTCGATTCGCGAAAATCCCTGTTGCATCAGTAATTCTGCTTCTTCGAGAATTGTACGTCCATTCTTTGGGATGAGCGGTGCGGCTATGATCAGACGTGTACCTTCTTTATATGAATTGATGTAGTCCACAACATCCGAAACACTATTACGGGTGACCAATTCTCCCGAAACCGGCGAGTATGTTTTTCCGGTTCGCGCAAACAGTAATTTGAGGTAATCGTAAATCTCAGTTGAAGTGCCTACTGTGGAGCGCGGGTTACGCGTGTTCACCTTTTGTTCGATAGCTATGGCCGGAGGAATTCCGTTAATAAAATCAACTTCCGGTTTATTTATCCTTCCGAGAAACTGCCGCGCATACGAAGAAAGACTTTCAACGTATCTGCGTTGTCCCTCAGCAAACAGCGTATCAAAGGCCAGCGAAGATTTTCCGGAACCGGAAACTCCGGTAATTACAATTAAGCGGTTTCGCGGAAGTTTAAGGCTCATATTTTTCAGATTATGAACCCTTGCATTCTGAATTTCAATGTATTTGGCTTTGTTGCTGTTGGACATAATTACGTTGGAAATGCAATAAAAAGTTTTAAAAAACTTGTATTATTCAGTAATTTGTTTCATTTTTGACTCGTACAAAAGTACAATAATTGTTATATCACACTTAAAATTTGACGCCTATAGATCCATTTTACTTTTTGTTTTTTAAATAGAAGGTAATGTTCAAACTTAACTCGCTGGACGACAATGAGCTCGTTCAAAGATTTGTGGAAGGCGATCAAGAATCTCTTGAAACTCTTATATTACGTCATAAAAACAGGGTGTTTTCGTATATCCTGTTGATTGTAAAGAACCAGGAACTGGCTGAGGATATCTTCCAGGAAACCTTTATCAAAGTAATTCGCTCGCTAAAACGGGGGAAATACATTGAAAACGGTAAATTCGTTTCCTGGGTTCTCCGTATAGCGCATAACCTGATCATCGATCACTTCAGAAAACTTAAATTGAAAGGTACCATTTCGAACGACAGTTCGGAGGTGGATATCTTTAATTCGCAAAAGTATTCTGAAGCTACTATCGAAGATCAGATGATAAATAGTCAGATACTTAGCGAGGTAAAGGATCTGATTAAGGAACTCCCTGAGGATCAGCAGCAGGTTATCTACATGCGGCATTACATGGGGCTCAGTTTCAAAGAAATAGCAGATCAAACCGATGTAAGTATTAACACCGCGCTTGGACGTATGCGATATGCACTAATCAACCTCAGAAAGCTGATAGAAAAGAAGAATCTGACGCTGACAATGATTTAACGATTGTTAACACAATATTTGGTGGAGAATGGCGTTTTAAAGTAAAATTATTGAAAATGCCTATGCAGAAATTCTCTACTTTAGTTTATTGTATTAAAACTTTTGAAAGCGAAAGCGACCAGGTTGAGGCCGCAGAAGCTAACACCGATTTTGATACCATGGAAGCCAACCTAAAAGGACCATCAGAAGCTTCCATTAAGAACATACTCGATTTCGCCCGTTCGTATGATGTGCTTGAAACAGAATCGACGGGATACGTAGAAATGATTTTAAACTAAAAGAAAAAGGCACTGAGAAGTGCCTTTTTCTTTTTTGTATTTCAGGTATTTTTCACTGTTAGTCGTATGGTGAAATACCCCAGCAAACCAGCTACCATCGAACCAAACAATATCCCCATTTTGGCAGAGTCAATTAATGCAGCATCGGTATAAGCCAGGTTATTAATGAAAAGCGACATCGTGAATCCGAGTCCGCCGAGGAATGAAACGCCTGCAAGTTGCTTGAAGTTCACATTTTCCGGTAGTTCAGCTACATTAAATTTTATGGCCAGCCAGGAAAAGGTAAAAATGCCAATAACGTTACCAATGACCATGCTTAAGGCAATATTGATAGATAATGCTGTATTGGAATCACCACCAAAACTGAATATTACGCCCGCGTTGGCTAAAGCAAAAACCGGCATGATAACATAAGAAACCCAACCATGAAGAGCATGTTCCAGATGCTGCAGCGGCGATGTAGTGTTTTCTGTTAGTTCCTGAAGGTCATCGATAGCATGCAGTTGTTTTTTTGAAAGCACCGTCCTTTGTTCTTTTAAATTGCATTCTTGCACAAAATCGTCAAGGAGTTGTTTCCCCCGTTCGTAAAACGATCGCGTATCGGTTTTTCTTCGTAAGGGAATGGTCAGTGCAAGCAGCACTCCGGCAATGGTTGCATGTATTCCCGATTTCAGAAAGAGTATCCAAACAATCACACCCGCAATGAAGAAAATATATTTTGAATAATAATTCAGTCGACTCAGCAACATTAACACTGCCACAATTCCCAACCCAATAAAGATATTGGTCCAGATTAAGTTCGAGCTGTAGAAAAATGCAATGACAAGTACGGCGCCAAGGTCATCAATGATCGCAAAAGCCATTAAAAATACCTTCATACCTGAAGGCACCCTGCTTCCAAGTAAGGTTAAAATTCCCAAAGAAAAAGCAATGTCGGCAGCCATAGGTATTCCCCAACCTTCTCCACCTGCATTTCCAGTGTTTAAAACGGTAAAAAGTATGGCAGGTATGATCATACCGCCAACAGCAGCAAACAGAGGAAGTGAGGCTTTCTTTATATGGCTGAGTTCTCCGGTCAGAATTTCACGTTTTATTTCCAGCCCGATTAAAAAAAAGAAAATGGCCATTAAACCGTCGTTAATCCATTTGTACATGGGTTTCGACAGTTCAAGACCGGGAAAACTAAACGTGATGTATTTCTTCCAGAATCCCAGAAACTGATCACTCAACGGACTGTTTGCAAAAACAATTGAAATAATAGTAAACGAGAATAAAATGATGCTGCTTGAAGTTTCTAGCCGAATAAACTGGTTAATTGGTTCTTTAATGATTTTGATTGCTTTATTTTCCATAAAGTGAGTAACAGAGTATTTTACTAAAGGTTGAATGCTTATCGTCAAAATTAGAAAGAAAAATTTTCATATCAGGTATTGACTTCCTGAAAAAAAAGTTTTAATTTAGTGATATTAAAATAATATCAAATTACTAAAACATTAATGTCATGGAAAAGCAATATTCTGGTATGTCAGGTTACCTGTTTCTTTTTGTGGAACTAATCATCTTGGTCCTCATTGTATTTGGTTTTTTGCGTGGAATGGTCGTTCCTGCAGCAATCTTGATTCCGGTTTTTATTCTGATTGCGATTGGGTTTACGGTAGTTGATCCGAATCAAAGTTGCGTGTTGGTTCTTTTCGGTGCCTATAAAGGAACCATTAAAACCAATGGTTTTTACTGGGTTAATCCGTTTTTCACCAAGAAGAAAATATCACTGCGAGCCCGCAATTTCGACAGCGAGACCATTAAAGTGAATGATAAACTGGGAAATCCAATTATGATCGGTCTGGTGCTGGTTTGGAAAGTTGAAGAAACTTACAGAGCGGCATTCGGTGTTGATGAATACGAGCATTTTGTGGTGGTACAAAGCGAGGCTGCTTTACGTAAACTTGCCGGACTATATCCTTACGATAACATCGAGGACGAATCGGCAAAAGTAACATTACGCGATGGTACAGAAGAAGTTAACAATGAACTGGAACGTGAAATCGTAGAGCGGTTGGAAATCGCCGGTATTCATGTTATCGAGGCACGGATCAATCACATCGCCTATGCACAGGAGATCGCCCAGGCAATGTTGAAACGTCAGCAGGCTACAGCCATTGTTGCTGCCCGCTACAAAATTGTTGAGGGAGCAGTAAGCATGGTTGAAATGGCACTGGAAGAGCTTAGTCAAAAGGAAATTGTTACGCTCGACGAAGAGAAAAAGGCAACCATGGTTAGTAACCTGATGGTAGTACTTTGTGGGGATAAGGATGCAACTCCGGTAGTGAATACAGGAACCTTATATTAATGGGTAATGGATAAGATCCTTTTTTCTGAAGAACAACGGTTTACGCAGTGGTGGCTATGGCTGATCATGTTACTGGCATTGTCGGCAGTGGTGGTTCCGTTTGCCATTGGCATACATTCGCAGGTGGTTCTTGACGAACCTTATGGCGATAATCCAATGTCGACTGAAGGATTGATTGCAACCGGAGTTTCTTCAGTTTTACTGATGTTTTTCATTTTTTTGGTGATCGCTAGAGTCAGGTTAAAAACAAAAATCACTGCTGAAGGCTTGTATATTGCCTTTTCGCCTTTGAAAAAGAAATGGAAAAAGATTACGCCCGGCGAGATTGCGAACTATGAAATTCGTTCATACAGAGCTAAACGAGAATACGGGGGTTATGGCATGAGACGCCGCCGTCGGTCGGGACAGGCTTACACCATATCAGGGAATATCGGGTTGCAATTGTATCTGCAAAACGGGAAAAAAATTTTAATTGGTACTCAAAAAAAACAGGCAATTGAATACGCCATGCGAAAATTAATGGAAGGAGAGGAGTAGAAAATGGCGAAGAAAAAATCATTTGTGTTACGCATAGATCCGGAAATTATGGCGGCCGTGGAGAAATGGGCAGCCGATGATTTCAGGAGCATTAACGGACAACTGGAGTGGATTATTAACAATGCGTTGAAGGATGCCAAACGGTTGAAAAAAAAATCAGAAGATGGGTAGATACGAACACTATAAAAAGCCGAGAAAAGAGCCAATAAATAAATTTCAGCTTGTTAGAAAGATGATTCTTGTACTGCTTATTTTAACTGCAATAATAGGTTTTGTAGTGCAAATCGTAATAAATACCAGGAACTAATACCAATAAACTTGGAAACAGTTTAATTCAACAATTCATAATTGGTCATGAAAAAAAGTTTTAGCTGTGTTAAATGCAGCAGTTGGGAATACGAGATTGACGAAATCCGTACAACGGGAGCCGGGTTCACCAAATATTTTAATATACAGAATCGTCGATTTACGGCTGTGACCTGCAAACGTTGTGGCTACACCGAATTTTACAAAACCGGGCGTTCGGGAGGGGCTTCCGATATTCTCGATTTCCTGACAAATTAAATACCTTTAATTAATTGGACTGAAGGCAGCTTTCAAATTACGTGTTTATTCTTCAGAAATAAATCTGGAAAAGTTTTTCATGCTTCTATATCTTCAAGAAGACACAGCTCTGATCGGCTTGTATTTTACCCTTTAATTTTACTTTAAATCGGTTACCTTAAACTCTTTAAGGTAGGAAATCCTGTTAAATTCGATTAATTTTGGTACGCTTTTCTCAGAATAAATAATTTTATACAAATGAATATTAGTGCATTACAAAAAGAAAGGGCAAAATATCAGCCTAAACTTCCCAAATCGTTGAAAGGTGCAGTTAAACTGGTTGAAGGTGCCAAAACACAATCAGTTGCCGATCAGAAAGATATCAAAGCTTTGTTTCCAAATACTTATGGCATGCCTTTGATTACCTTTGAAGAAGGTGGAAAATCCGGTGTAATTGCACCTGTAAACGTCGGTGTAATATTATCGGGAGGTCAGGCGCCGGGCGGCCACAACGTAATTTCGGGTATTTTCGACGGGGTTAAAAAAATACATCCCGACAGCAAAATATATGGTTTTTTGGGAGGCCCCGGCGGACTGGTCGATCATAAATACATGGAACTCACTCCGGAGATTATCGATGCGTATCGTAATACGGGTGGGTTCGATATCATCGGATCAGGAAGAACCAAACTTGAAGAAGAGAGCCAGTTCGACAAAGGGCTTGAGATTGCTAAAGATCTGAATTTGAATGCATTGGTTGTTATTGGGGGCGACGATTCGAACACAAATGCATGTGTATTGGCTGAATATTACACCAAGATCAATGCAGGTGTGCAGGTGATCGGTTGTCCGAAAACCATCGATGGCGACTTGAAGAATGAAATGATCGAGACCTCTTTTGGTTTTGACACGGCAACTAAAGTGTATTCTGAACTTATTGGAAACATTCAGCGTGATGCCAATTCGGCTAAAAAATACTGGCACTTTATCAAGTTGATGGGCCGCTCGGCTTCGCACATTGCACTGGAATGTGCATTGAAAACGCAGCCAAACATCACGCTGATTTCAGAAGAAGTGGCAGAGAAAAAACAAACGCTTGCAGAAATCGTGGATTACATGGCCGGAATTGTTGCCAAACGCGCGGAAGATGGAAACAACTTTGGGGTGGCGCTGATTCCCGAGGGTTTGATCGAGTTCATTCCCGAGATGAAAGTTTTGATCTCGGAGTTGAACGATCTGCTTGCCGAAGGAACCGAAACCGAGAAGGAATTTAAAATGCTGAAAAAGAGCCAGCGAAATAAGTGGGTGGCTTCTCAGCTTACTGAATCATCCTCAAAAGTGTTTAGTTCGCTTCCATCGGGTATTGCCACGCAACTTACACTCGATCGCGATCCACACGGCAATGTTCAGGTTTCGTTGATCGAGACGGAGAAACTACTCGGGGAAATGGTAAGTATTCGTCTCGATGAAATGAAAGACAGGGGACAATACCCGGGTAAATTCGGAACACAGCATCACTTTTTTGGTTATGAAGGACGTTGTTCAGCACCATCGAATTTCGATGCCGATTATTGTTATTCATTGGGCTACACGGCTTCCGTACTTATTTCGGAAGGAAAAACCGGTTACATGTCATCAGTACGCAATACAACTGCTCCTGCCGATGAATGGATTGCCGGAGGTGTCCCGATAACCATGATGATGAACATGGAGAAACGTCACGGACATATGAAACCCGTGATTCAGAAAGCACTTGTTGAACTGGATGGTGCACCCTATAAGTATTTCGTTTCGAAACGCGGAGAGTGGGCTAACGGAACAGAGTTCGTTTATCCCGGACCGATACAGTACTTCGGGCCGACTGAGGTTTGCGACCAGACGACTGAAACATTAAAGTTAGAGCAGGGAAAATAAAACTGGAGTATACAACTGAAGAAGACCCTTCTGTTTTACAGGAGGGTTTTTTGTTGCCGGTAATATTGTTTAAAAATTGTTCGGAATATGGCCATGCATTCATGGTTTTATATTTTGTACCTTTGTGTAAAACAAAAATTAGCATTATGAGAAAATTTCTGATTTTGATCTTGACCGTAATCCTTTTTTCATCCTGCCACAATTACCGAAAGGATGCAGAACAACTTGTTATGGAACGCGATAGTCTGAATCGTGAGGCCGCCATGAAAGATTCATCAATTGCCGAATATCTTTCCGATTTTAATGAAATTCTGGCTACACTCGATTCGATTAAAGTGGTTGAAAAACTGGTCACTGTTCAGCAGACCCAACAACGCGAAATGAGCTATTCTCAGAAACAGAAGATAGTTGAAGACATTAATTTACTGAATGAACTGATTCAAAAAAACAAGCAACAGGTCGCCAGTCTGCAGAAAAAGCTGAACAATTCGAATTATAAGATCGGGAAGTTAAATGCCGTGGTTAGCGAGATGGAACAAATGGTCAGTAATCTTGAAAAACAAATCGAAGAAAAGAATACTGAAATTGCCCGGCTTACGCTCGATGTACAGAACCTGAGTAAAGATGTGGTGCAATTGAATGAAAAAATCTCGGTGATCGAAAGCGAAAACGAGGAGAAATCGAATAAAATAGAAATGCAGGTACGTGAACTGAATCAGGTTTTTTATGTGATTGGAAGCCGGCAGGAGTTAAAAGATAATGGTGTGATTGAGCGAACGGGTGGATTCCTGGGAATAGGAAAATCATCCGGGATTAAAAAGGATTTTAATAAAGATGTTTTTAGCGGGGTTGACTTGCGTGAACTGGATCTGCTACCTTTAAATGTAAAAAAGGCTGAGTTATTGTCGGTGCATCCGGCCGGATCGTTTCATATTTCCGGCGAGAAGACAGCAGATACTTTGTTTATCGACAACAAAACTCAGTTCTGGAGTGTTTCAAAATATCTTGTAGTGGAAGCTCAGTAAGTCGTTAAAAAATATTTCCAGGGCTCTTTCATTTTGGAAGGGCCTTTTTTAGGTCAAAGTTTTCCGAAGCAACCAACTCATATTTTCAGCCAACGTTCGAATGGTTTGCATCCCTTCTGTGTCATACTGAACGTCTCCCGGTTCGCGGCCAATCGCAAAATTCCAATAGCTCGATCCCGGCACAATCATTTGGTTGATCAGAAAAAAATTAGTTAGCGTTTCAAATACATGCAGCGCCCCACCGCGACGAACGGCAATCACTCCGGCACCAATTTTTCGTTTTAAAAGGTGTCCGCCGGCACGCGTAACATAGCCTGCTACATCGATTAGTGCTTTTACTTCAGGTGTAACATCAGCAAAATATACGGGTGACCCGATGATGATCCCGTCTGCTTCGATCATTTTTTCGATACAGAAGTTGAGGTGCTCGTTTTTTATGTGACATTTTCCGTCTTGTTTGTCCTTACATATAGCGCAGGCCGTGCACCCATGAACCGGTTTATTCCCTAACTGTATCATTTCACTTTCAATACCTTCAGCATTAAAAATCTTGAACATTTCGTTGATCAGTGTTACGGTGTTCCCGTTTCGACGAGGACTTCCGTTAAAGGCTACTATTTTCATTGTAAATGCTTTATTGCTGCAATGCACAAATGCATATTGTATAAAACTATTGTTATGTCTGAAAATTCAGTTCTTACTTTCTTCAAACCCCCGGCCTTCGGCTACTGATTAAAAACGAATGCGATAATATTTGCCCCCATTTTCAACGCTTTCTCGCGCAAATCGGGCGGATCATTGTGTACATCTTCGTCTTCCCATCCATCGCCCAGATCGGTTTCATAGGTGTAGAGACAAACAAGGCGGTCTTCGATAAAAATGCCAAAAGCCTGCGGTGGTTTGTTATCGTGTTCGTGAATTTTTGGGAGCCCCTGGTCGAAATCGTATTTCTGGTGAAAAATAGGATGGGAGGGCGGTAGCTCAATAAATTCCTTTTCCGGAAAAACCTTTTTCATTTCTCGCCTGAAATATTCGTCCATACCGTAATTATCGTCGGCATGAAGAAAACCACCGGCTTCCAGGTAATTCCTTAGATTCATAGCATCGCTTTCCGAAAAGATGATATTTCCATGTCCGGTGAGTTCCACGTATGGAAAGTTAAAGATTTCCGGACTTCCAACCTCGATTGTCGAAGGTTCGGGGTGAATATTGGTTTTCAGGTTCCGGTTACAGAATTCGATGAGATTGGGTAGGGCTGTAGGATCAGAATACCAGTCGCCACCGCCGTTGTATTTTAGCAATGCAATTTTTACGCTGCTGTTCTGTGCCACGGCTGAGAAAGTCAGCATTATAAATACCAGAAATAACTGAAAACGCATAACTATAATTTTCCGAAAAATACAATTCGTTAACGAAACAAAGAATTATTCGTTAGCTAAATTTACGATGTGGCAGGCAATTATTCCAGCTGTTTCGGTTCGCAGACGGGATTTCCCCAGCGTAATTTCCGTGAAGCCATTTCTCGTTGCTAACTCCACTTCTCCGGCACTAAAATCACCTTCCGGGCCAATTAATACCAGCGTCTGTTGTTTGGGCTTAACAAGGTTTCTAAAATGTCTCTTGTCGCTTTCATTGCAATGCGCAATAAATTTTTCACCACTAAACTTTTGTTTCATAAAATCCTGAAAGGTTTTAAGTTCGTTTAATTTGGGCAGGTAGGCTTTGACCGACTGTTTCATGGCAGCTACCAGTATTTTTTCCAACCTTTCCGGTTTAATTACTCTTCGCTCCGAATGTTCAGAGATAAGCGGTGATATTTCGTCAACGCCAATTTCGGTAGCTTTTTCCAGGAACCATTCGAAACGGTCGATGTTTTTGGTTGGAGCAATAGCCAAATGCAAGTAAAAATCTCTTTTCCCAAATTTCTTGTTAGTTTCCCTAATGTTGATCGCACATTTTTTAGGATTTGGATCATTGATCTCTGCCTGGTAAAATCCGCCCTTTCCATCCACTATCTGAATCGCATCTCCTTGCGAAAGTCGCAAAACTTTTACGGCGTGTCTCGATTCTTCAGGACTTAGCAGGACTTTACTCCCTTTTATTTCAGGAATATAAAAAAGCTGCATAACGAAAATGATATATTGCTGAACGCAAAAATAATCAAATCAGCCGGAACACATCGCTGTATCTTATTTCGTCTATGAAACATCACCAAACTTGAGAACCTTTTAAAAATAGGTTAATGAACGAAAAACAGATTGGCATTTCAACGCCTTAATAAAATGAACAGAATTCCGGAATAAACTCTAACTGGGGCCGAGTTCAATTGAATGCTTCCAGGTCTTGGTTAGTTGTTTGTTGTAGTGTTTTTGCTTCATTCAATAGTTTATAACCCTTTCGGTTTGATAAAAAATGCAGAATTTTTAGTTTTCTATACTGTTATTCTGCATACAGTTGATCTACTGTACTTAATTAAACCTTATAAATACTGGTGCATCTTTATAACGCGAGATGTCATGGAAAATGTCAAAATAATGAACAAAAGAAAACAATGATTAAAATTTCACAACAGCGAACGAACTGTTCGGAAACAGAAAAAGCCAACACCCAAAAATCGAGGATATTGGCTTTTAGATGGTTGGAAAAATATCAGTTAACCTTTCGGCTCAAAATAAAATCGAGTATAAACCAAATGAGCAGCGAAAGCAAAAAGATGAAAATGCCATAGAATGTGGTGATCATTGAAACTTTTAATCCGCCCATCAACAGTGACAAAGAAATATCGCCAACCTCCTCAATTACTGCAAAAGCTTGATAGAGGCCAATTAGCTGTCCTAAAATTCCGGTTATCATGCCAAATAGTCCAAAACTTCGAATGTGCCTGATCCGCATTCGCGATTGTGTAACATTGAACTCCTTGTTTAACAAAATAGGCAATGAATGGTATATGGACCATACAAACATAATAATCAGGATGGCAGTGAGGATGCTCATAAAAAGAGGACCTCCCATGTAAAACAGATCTTTCATAATTCAAATAGTTTAAAGTTTTCGATAATTCAAAGATACCCTAACTAGGTCCTAAACTGCAAGGTCGAATCCGCTTCTAAACCGGTTATTTGCCGACAGAACTTCGTCAATCGGTTTTTTTGCCAAATTCGAATTGTTTTTGAATAGAAAAACAGATGAAGCTGAAAATTTCAAATCCATATGATCACGTATTGTTTTGGGTGTTCGTTACCGTCACCCTGACACTTATTTTTGGCCGGTCGTGGGAGAGTGGCATAAAATCGTTTTTCTTCGTTAGCATGCTGTTGTCAGTGGTTATGGGCACCTCCTATTTTTAAAATTATTACCTGGTACCTAATTTCCGTTGAAAAGAGGTATTTTTTCTTTGCATTGCATCTTTTCGACATGGTGGTCATTTCATTGTACCTGCAAATGATCGTTATTTTCTTCTCGTTTGTGTACCTGGCCAATTTTAATTTTGCTGAAATGGGACTGTGCTCCGGCGATGTGATTATGCTCTCTGTGATAATGTACCTGGTTGTTTTCGTTGGATCTTTCCTGGTGATGCTGCAGCAACTCGTCGAACGCCCGAAAGCGATTGAACAGTACCAAAAAGAAGAAGAGAAACGAAAAAATAACTATCTGGAGTTAGTATCAAACCGTCAGCTGGTGCGTATTCCATTTGATGAGATCACTTACATCGAAAGTCTTTCAGACTATATTAAGGTACATTCAGCCGATGGTAAAAGCGTAACCAGTAAAGAAAAGATCAGCGTGTTGGTTGAAAAGCTGCCTGCCGGCTTTATCCGGATTCATCGTTCTTTTGTGGTGAATATGCAGAAGATTACTCGTTTTACGGCCTATAAAGTAGTGGTAAACGGTGTTGAACTGAACATTGGCCGCACCTATAAAAAGGAAGTTGCAATGGTTCTGAAAGCAAATTGAGATCAAATACAAGCGTCAGTTCATCCTTGCTTATTGGTTACGTCATGCTGAATTTATTTCAGATCTCTCATAAAAAAGGATTCCGAAACATCCCGATAATTTTCGGGATGGAATGACGGTTTTAAGAGTTGAGAATGGACCTGACAACCGCTTGAAATTAGAGCATGCACTTTTCGAGTATCCTACTATTTAAACATTCTTGGAACCAGGTGAAAAGCCAGGTCACCGCTGCGTGCTTCCACTTCATTCCAGTTGTCCAGATCAAAATCGATCCCGACTGTTGAGGTGGTGGGCATGTCGCTTCTGAATTCCTTCAACAGGTTAGCCACGAAATAATAAAATCCCGGATTGTGTCCAAAAAAGAAAACGGTTTTGGCATCCGCAGGTAATTCATGAATCAATTCCAGAAATTCCCGTGTGGTCAACCCGTCATAAATGTCTTCAATTTCACGAATATTCGCCCGTTCGAACTCGAGGTGATCGGCAAAGATACGTGCCGTTTTTATGGCCCGTTTGGCAGGGCTGGAGATCATGATGTCGGGTACTATATTACGGCGCATTAATTCGTCGCTGACCAGTGCAGCATCGCTTTTTCCCCGTGGCCGTAGGTCGCGGTTAAAATCATCATCATAGCCGTAAGGGACGGCTTTCCCGTGGCGGACAATTACTACTCGTTTCATAGTAGAAAGTTTGAAGTTAATAGTCAGAAGACAGAAGTCGGATATTCTGACTTTATTTTGTATTAAGTTCTATCTGTCCTAACAAATTTAGTTTATTTTGGGGGACAAAGTCAACAACCAAATGAAGAGAATCGGACTTTTATCAGATACGCACGGTTTCATACCCGAGCGGACATTCACATTCTTCAACGATGTGGATGAAATATGGCATGCCGGCGATTTTGGAAATATTGAATTAGCGGATCAGTTAGCAGCATTTAAACCCTTAAGAGGAGTTTACGGAAATATTGACGACCACAAAGTCAGGACTGTTTATCCACTCCATCAACGCTTTTTCTGTGAGAAGGTAGATGTTTGGATGACCCACATCGGTGGTTACCCCGGCAGGTACGAGCGCTATGTAAAACCCGATATTTTTGCCAATCCACCGAACCTGTTTATCAGCGGGCACTCGCATATTCTGAAAGTGATTTACGATAAAAAACTGGATTTCTTACACATGAATCCGGGGGCAGCTGGTTACAAAGGTTTTCACAAAGTATGCACCGCACTGCGTTTTGTTATTGATGGAAAAGATATTCGCGACCTGGAGATTTTGGAAATGCCGAGAAGTGAAGTTGTACCGCGATTGGAGTAGCAACCTTAGAATTTCATTCATGCACTGTATGTTAGTGCTGGTATAACATTTCTATTAACCCTGACTTATTTCGTAAATGAATAGGCCACCCAGTTATTGCGAACTGTGTGACCGGCATCTTTTAATCCCAGGCTTTCGGCTTTTTCTTTAATGACAGGAATGTCTTCGCTATAGAAGCCACTCATAATAAGTGTTCCTCCTGTGTATAAAACTTCGTTGTACTTTGGCATGTCGTTTAGCAGCACATTTCGCTGAATGTTGGCCAGAATAAGGTCAAACGTCTGGTTTCCCAGTGTAGTGGCGTCACCAAGCTTAACGTCGATGTTGAAAATTTTATTCAGACGCGTATTCCCCAGGGTTCCGTCGTATGACCATTCATCGATGTCGATTGCGGTTACAGCCTTTGCACCTTTCATTGAGCAGAGAATGCCAAGAATACCGGTTCCGCAGCCCATGTCGAGCACGGTTTTGTTGCTCAGGTCGTGTTTCAAAATGTATTCCAACATCATGGTGGTGGTTTCGTGATTACCCGTGCCAAAAGCCATGTTTGGCTCAATTACAATTTCATAATCCATGTGAGGGAATTCTTTGTGAAAGGGTGCCCGGATAACGCATTTGTCGGCAACCACCAGGGGTTTAAAGTAGTTCTTTTCCCATTCTTCGTTCCAGTTTCGGTCTTCTATCAGTTCAGATTTTACATCGAAACTAAAGTCTTCCGAAAACTCATCCAAAACAGCATTCAATTCTCCTTTATCGTATTGTAGCGCCGGTATGTACGCATCAACACCGGTTTTGGTATCCACAAAGCTATCGAAACCAATTTCAGCAAGTTGAGAAGTTAGTATGTCGCGCAACCACTCCTGGAAAGGCGAGATGACAATGGTTAATTTTTTATATTCCATGGTCTGTTTTTTAAATATCTGATTCCATAGAATCATTTTTTTGATATGAAAGTTCAATTGCACCCATTTTCTTATCCTTCCCTCAAATTTAAGGGAAGGACGATTGACTTTGTATTCTATACAAAATTCCACAAGGAATTGTTTCAATCATCTTTCCCTTCATAGAAGGGAGAGACAGGAGAGAGGGTTAAGTTGTTTTTTGTACAATGAACACTTTCATTTAAACATTATTTCAGAAAAAAAGCCACTCAAAAAAATCTGAGTGACTTTACGTAAAAGAACGTCTAAAGTTATATTTTTTTAGAATCCGTTGATAATTCCTAGGAAATCTTCTGCTTTTAACGAAGCTCCTCCAATCAATCCTCCATCAACATCTTTATTGGCAAAAAGTTCCTGAGCGTTGCTCGGTTTGCAGCTTCCTCCGTAAAGAATTGAGGTTTCTTCTGCAATTTCTTCACCAAATTTGGCGGAAATGGCAGCACGGATGTTTGCGTGCATGTCCTGCGCCTGGTCTGAACTGGCCGTTACTCCCGTTCCAATTGCCCAGATTGGTTCGTAGGCAATAACGATTTTTTTGAAGTCGTCGGCCGAAAGCTGGAATACGGTTTCTTCCAATTGTTTTACCACAAAATCGTTGTGTGTGCCGGCTTCACGGATATCGAGTGCCTCGCCACAGCAGTAGATCGGGGTTAATCCGTTTTCCAGTGTAAGCGCTATTTTTTTATTCAGGATTTCGCTGGTTTCACCATAGTATTCACGGCGTTCAGAGTGACCAAGAATAACGTACTCGGCACCTGTTGATTTAACCATTTCGGCTGAAACTTCACCGGTGTAAGCTCCTTTTGCTTCGGCTGCACAGTTTTGGGCAGCAACCCCAATTCTACCGGTGTTAACGGTGTCAATAACCTTAGTAATATGGGTGAAAGGCGTCCCCAGTACCACAACAACATCGGCTGCTCCTTCTTTGGCAACCAGGGTATCCACTGCTTTCGCCAGTTCAACACCTTCCTGAACCGTGGTATTGCATTTCCAGTTTCCGGCAACTATTTTTTGTCTCATTTTATTGAAATTTAAAGATTTAGATTCTTGAAAAACAAATCACAAATTTAACAGCTTAATCGATAAGAGTCAACTTCGTTTTTTGCAAATGGGGACAATTAACTATTTATTCATTATCTGGAAGTTGTGAAGTTTAATCCAAAATATCAGGCATCAATCATCCAGTATCCAGTATCCAGTATTGACTAATTCATAAATTCCTCTTGAAACTCCTGTGGTGACGGAATGTCATTGTAGTGCCATTTCCCAAGCACATTACCATCGTGTAATACAATCAGTCCCGGATTCGAGCGGATCATGGTTTTCAGCGTAATCTCATCGCAGTTAAAGAATTCGTAAGGCACATTGTTTTGTTCTGCGAACGCCATGTATTCATCCGGCAGAGTCGATGTGAGGCAGATGAATGAATAGCCCTGTTCCATGGCCCAATTAGCCAGGGTATTTATTTTTTCCTGCGATTTTGTGCTTGATTTATGGAGGTCGTAGGCTACCAGCATAAACACGTAATTTTCGTCGTAAATAAAGAAATCGATAATGTTCTCACCGTCCGGTGTTTCTATCCTGAAATCGTGGATCGGTGGCTCGTAGCCTTCCTGCACGAGGTTCGATTCCATGTCGTGGTATTCCCAGTTTAGTGTATCCTGCCACGGGTAATTTTCTTCCGAAAACTGTTCAACTTCGCCGGTATTTTTGTTCTTGTAATAAAAAATATTCTCATACACTTCCCGCGGAGCATCTTCCGGAACACTCATGGCTTCCGGAATATTGGTGCCCACTTGATAAGGCCTGAAATCGAAGATGGGCAGGTGGTTGTATGAATAGTACACCATTCCAAAATAAACCACAAAAGTGATCAGGCTCAGGAGCAGGGGAACCTTGCTTTTTACCTGGTCGGCAAACCATTTCCGGTTCACAAAAACAACAATAGCTAGTGTAATAAATAACAGGTTCTTATAAAAAGTTTCCCAATTCGAAATTACAAGGGCATCGCCAAAACAACCGCAATCGGTAACCGGATTGGTCAATGCGATCCAAAGTGTAAGCGGTGTAAAGAAAAGCATGAACAGCAAGCCCAGCCACGAGAAAAGGCGCATACGCCAGTTAAAAAGAAAAGCCACGCCGATGGCAAATTCGGCAAACGATAAAATAACACCGAGTGGAAATGCAGCCCAAACCAGTCCGTCAAAATGCATGGCATGGAAATAGTCGGTGAATTTGTAGGCTGAACCCCAGGGATCGATACCTTTAACGAAACCGGAAAATATAAATACAAGTCCGAAAACTATTCGGGCGAGGTGCTTTAAAATTTTGATCATATGGATTTTTCTTCGTTTTCGAATTCAATTTTAATCATGGCAAAAACCGCGTAGTTGATCATGTCCATGTAATTGGCATCGATGCCTTCAGACACGAGCGTTTTACCCATGTTGTCTTCTATCTGTTTGGTGCGCTTTATTTTCATCAGAATAAGGTCGGTGTACGAACTTATGCGCATGTTGCGCCAGGCCTCGCCGTAGTCGTGGTTCTTATCCATCATCAGTTTTTTGGCCTGCCCAAAATACTTGTCGTACAACTCCAGTGTTTTCGCGTTCGGCATTTCTTCATCCGACGGTTCCAGTTCCAACTGGATCAAACCCATAATGCAGTAGTTGATAATTCCAATAAATTCGGGTCGGATGCCTTCACCAACTTTCGACACACCTTTCTCTTCAATACTCCTGATTCGCTGGGCTTTAATATAAATCTGATCGGTCAGCGACTGCGGACGCAAAATACGCCAGGCTGTCCCGTAGTCGGTCATTTTCTTCTCGAAAAGTTCGCGGCAGATTGAAATTACCCGGTCGTATTGTTCGTTCGTTCTCTCCATGTACTTATTTGTGATCTCAATAGTTTGAAATGGCCAATCCCCGCGGGCTCGCCTTGGTTTACACTATAATAATTTGACGGATAAAAGTATTAAAAATTGAGCATATTGAATTCTTTTCTTTTACATTTGTAGTTAACAACTTGTTAGAAGTTCTTAATGAATTGTTAAACATAAAAGTTTATCCTGATGTTGATTACGCAGTCGGCAGGCAAATTTCTCAAACGCAAACATTCTATTCAGTTGGGCGAAACGGAGATCGATCTTTCCATCCCGGTTGTGATGGGGGTGGTGAACGTGACCCCGGATTCGTTTTATGATGGTGGGAAAATGCAGGATGAAGTGACTATGTTAAAGGCTGTTGAAACGATGATTGAAAATGGGGCCGGCATCATAGATCTGGGTGCTGTTTCCACCCGGCCGGGTGCCGAGAATGTTTCAACCAAGATTGAACTGGGGCGTTTGTTGCCGGCAGTTCAGGCTATTCGGAAAAATTTCCCGGACATCGCTTTGTCAATCGACACCTTTCGTTCGTGGGTGGCCATTCGCGTGATCGATGAAGTGGGACCAATTATCATCAACGATATTTCGGGGGGCACACTCGATTCGCTTATGTTCGAAACAGTTGGTAAACTGCAAATGCCTTACATTCTGTCGCATATTAAAGGAACGCCACAAGACATGCAGGATGATCCGCAGTATGACGATGTAATCAAGGAAATATCGGGTTATTTTGCTGAAAAAGTAAAATGGCTCACCAAATTTGGAGTTACTGAAGTGATTCTAGATCCTGGTTTTGGATTTGGAAAAACACTTGATCACAATTACGAGTTGCTAAACAGGCTCGATGCCTTTAAGGTTTTCCAGTTGCCCGTTATGGCCGGGTTAAGCCGAAAATCGATGATCTGGCAGGCCCTTGATATAACGGCGGAAGAAGCATTAAACGGAACCAGTGTTACCAATACAATGGCCTTGCTTGGTGGCGCAGATATCCTGCGCGTGCACGATGTAAAAGAAGCGGTGGAAGCAGTCAAAATCTTCTGCGAAATTAAAGCATCCATTAAATGATACCTGCATTTATTACTATACGTTTTCTCGATATACTGGACATTTTTCTGGTAGCCATTCTCTTGTACCAGCTTTATCGCCTGATCAAGGGAACAGTGGCTTTCAATATCGTAATCGGACTTTTTTCGCTGTACCTGTTCTGGCTGGTTGTTAAGGCGTTGAACATGGAGTTGCTGGGTTCTATCATGGGACAGTTTATTGGTGTGGGTGTCCTTGCCCTGATTATTGTGTTTCACCCTGAAATACGAAAGTTTTTGGTTTTCATCGGTACGAATTACAACGTCAACCGGGTGCTTTCGCTCGATAAACTTTTTGGGGCGGGAAAAATAAAAAATATAAATCACAAAGAAATAGAAGATCTTATAGACGCCTGTGAGGCCATGGCAAAAATTAAAACCGGGGCCTTGATTGTGTTGGCCGGAAACAATGAACTGGCTGAACAGGTGAATACCGGGGAAAAACTCAATGCGCGGATTTCTTCATCGCTTATTCGAACCATTTTTTTTAAGAATTCACCCTTACATGACGGTGCTATTATTATCCGCGACAACAAAATTGTGGCAGCAGGATGTATTCTGCCACTAACCCAAAAGCAACTCGATAAAGCACTGGGTTTGCGCCACAGGGCGGCCGTCGGTCTGACCGAAAATACTGATGCAATGATCATTATTGTTTCGGAAGAGCGGGGGACAATTTCGGTAGCACAAAAAGGCGAGATCAAACGTCGCGTGTCTAAAGAAACCCTGGCACAGTTGCTCGAAGAATTTCTACATAGCGAGGTTGCATAGTAATCGAAATGCAGAGTTTAAATCTTAAGTATTCGAATTTACCACCGGACATGTTCTTCATACTGAAGTCTTATTTGTAACTTCAATTCCCGAATTTAATGACGATGAACAAAATTTGTAAGCTTTTTAATATTGAATACCCGCTTGTGCAGGCCGGAATGGTTTGGTGCTCGGGCTGGAAACTCGCTTCTGCAGTAAGTAATGCAGGCGGTTTGGGGCTGATCGGAGCCGGTTCGATGCATCCTGAGACCCTGGAAGAACACATTTTAAAAATCAAGGCGGCGACTGACAAACCCTATGGTGTGAATGTTCCATTGATGTATCCTGAACAGGAACGTATCATGAACATCATAGCGAAACACAAGGTGCCGATCGTATTTACTTCGGCGGGCAGTCCTAAAAAATGGACGGGTTGGCTTAAAGATCGTGGAATCACTGTTGCACATGTCGTGTCGAGTTCAGTTTTTGCTGAAAAAAGTGAAGCAGCCGGCGTGGATGCAGTTGTCGCCGAAGGTTTTGAAGCTGGTGGTCATAACGGGCGGGAAGAAACCACGACGTTTACGCTCATCCCTTCCGTAAGAAAAGCGACTTCGCTTCCACTGCTGGCAGCTGGTGGCATTGCTTCGGGTGAAGTGATGCTGGCTGCCATGGTTCTTGGAGCCGACGGCGTTCAGGTGGGCTCGGCTTTTGTTGTTGCTGAAGAATCATCGGCGCACCCCGCATTCAAACAAAAAGTGGTTGCCCTGGGTGAAGGTGGAACAAAACTTGCGCTCAAACGACTGGCTCCCGTAAGGCTCGTAAAAAACCAGTTTTTCGAACAGGTTGATGCCGCTGAAAATGCCGGTAAAGGAATGGAAGAACTGCAAGAGTTACTGGGGCGGGGACGTGCCAAAAAAGGTATGTTCGAAGGCGATTTGGATGAAGGAGAATTGGAAATTGGTCAGGTGTCTGCACAACTCCATGAGATTTTACCGGCCTCTAAAATCCTTGAAAAAATGATATCTGAATACCAGGCTGCAAAACAGGATCTCTTAGGAGAGCGATTCGAGTGATAGTTGGAAACAGTCAGACTTCTTTTTACTCATTTTCTATTCAGTGCCCGGGAATTGATGTATTCGGATAAATTCTCGGGTTACTATGCTGTCGGTATTTAATAGTTTTAGTGTTATTGAGTTCTCTCCAAAATCTACTCTCCAAAAGTCCCTGACAAAATCATTTCCATAGGGAATTAACTCAAGTTCAGGTTTGTGTCCGTTTACATTGTAAACTCCATGTACTTGAATCTGGCCTGAACCGATAACAAAGCGTCTATCCCATCTCAGAAACAAATAATCCTGACTTTCATTTTCAAATGTTTGAGAAAAATAATTCCCATCGCCAACAGCCTCATTTAATTTCCATAAACCCAGCAGTTTATCACCATATGTTTGAGGCAATTTTTCTGCTCGTTCCAAAATGACTTTTACCGGTTGTCCATTTTCTGTTCGTGACCACGTCATCACATCATTCTCAAACGCAACAATAAAAGGTCCATCCGGATCATTTATCCCATTTTCATTTATAATTCTTAGTTCTTTGGTTTCATAATCGAGACTCCACGTACCATACGAATGTTGAAACCATCCGTTGCCCGATTCCTGGGAAAAATCTGCATTTAAACGAGTCCAACGCGCATTGGGGGTCATAACTTCATCTCCCAGCTTAACCTCTTTAACAACCCATAGCCCATTTATTTTAGGTTCTCGATTACAACTTGTTATCGTTAATACAACCAGAAAAAGTAAAAACCTGAATTTATATTTCATCTTGAGATTTTTAGTAAATAACTAATCTTTAAATAAACTCTGGCTGGTAATTTAAGACTTTTTATGACCTAAAAGAAGGCAAAAAATACGTCTCCAAAAATTTAAATAAATTTTACACGAAAAGGCAAAATAGGAAACTTTCTTCATTCCGGGTACGCTCAAGAATATTCTTGCAGAGTACTGCTTTTAAGTTTGCTGTATATTTCGTAATTTAAGGTTCCACAACAATTGAATATAAGATAATGTTATAGATATATTAAAAATATAAATATTAACAATTGTAAATTCGAATATAACTAAAAAAAACGTTACAAAATGGAAGAAAGCAAATGCCCGGTAACGGGACATACAGCAAAGCACAGTGCCGGCGGCGGCACAACAAATCGTGACTGGTGGCCAAACCGGTTGAATCTTAACATTCTTCGTCAACATTCCTCTAAATCGGATCCGATGGGAAAGGATTTTAACTATGCCGAAGAATTCAAAACCCTTGATCTGGATGCTGTGAAAAAAGATCTTGCAGCTTTGATGACCGATTCTAAGGATTGGTGGCCTGCTGATTTTGGCCATTATGGACCATTTTTCATACGAATGGCCTGGCACAGTGCCGGAACCTACCGAACAGGAGACGGTCGTGGTGGCGGTGGCCGCGGTCAGCAGCGTTTTGCCCCGCTGAATAGCTGGCCCGATAATGTTAGTCTCGACAAAGCGCGCAGATTGTTGTGGCCTGTCAAGCAAAAATACGGCCGTAAAATTTCGTGGGCCGATCTGATGATATTAACTGGCAATGTGGCGCTCGAAACCATGGGATTCAAGACCTTTGGGTTTGCAGGCGGACGAGAAGATGTTTGGGAACCTGATCAGGATGTGTACTGGGGAGAGGAAAAAGAATGGCTCGAAGACAAACGTTATGAAGGAGACAGAGAACTTGAGGATCCCCTGGCAGCCGTGCAGATGGGATTAATTTACGTAAATCCGGAAGGACCGAACGGAGATCCCGACCCGCTTAAGGCGGCCATCGATATTCGTGAAACTTTTAAGCGGATGGCTATGAACGATGAGGAGACTGTAGCTTTGATCGCCGGTGGTCACACTTTTGGTAAGACGCACGGTGCCGGACCTGCCGACCATGTTGGCCCGGATCCGGAAGCCGCACCTATCGAAGAACAGGGATTGGGTTGGAAGAGCACATTTGGAACCGGAAAAGGTGGCGATACCATAACAAGTGGTTTGGAAGTGACCTGGACAAAAACACCGACAAAATGGAGCAATAACTTTTTTGAGAATCTTTTTGATTATGAATGGGAGTTGACCAAAAGCCCGGCGGGAGCTTACCAGTGGAAACCACGCGGACAGGCAGGAGCAGGGAGTGTCCCTCACGCTCATGATCCTGAAAAACGCATTGCGCCGGCCATGCTCACAACCGATCTTTCCTTGCGTTTCGACCCGGAATATGAAAAAATTTCGCGTCGTTTTTACGAAAATCCCGACGAGTTTGCCGATGCATTTGCACGTGCATGGTTCAAACTTACTCACCGCGATATGGGCCCGAGAGCCCGTTACCTGGGACCGGAAGTTCCGGAAGAAGATTTGATTTGGCAGGATCCGATTCCAGCAGTCGATCATAAACTGGTGGATGAAAATGATGTGAAGGAACTGAAAGCCAAAGTTCTCGGTTCAGGATTATCCGTTTCTGAACTGGTTTCGACGGCCTGGGCTTCGGCATCTACTTTCCGCGGTTCCGACAATCGGGGTGGTGCCAACGGAGCACGTATTCGACTCGCTCCCCAGAAAGACTGGGAGGTAAATAATCCGGAACAACTCTCAAAAGTACTGGGTATTCTCGAAGGCATACAGAAAGATTTTAACAGTTCTCAGTCCGGGAACAAAAAGATATCCATGGCCGATCTAATCGTGTTGGCCGGCTGTGCCGGCGTTGAAAAGGCGGCTAAAGATGCAGGAGTAGAGGTTTCCGTTCCGTTTAAACCGGGTCGCATGGATGCATCGCAGGAGCAAACCGATATCGAAAACATTGAAGTGCTTGAACCGATTGCTGATGGTTTCCGCAATTACATGAAATCCAAGTATACGGTTTCGGCCGAGGAACTTCTGGTGGACAAAGCCCAGTTGCTTACGCTTACACCACCCGAAATGACAGTATTAGTAGGGGGAATGCGAGCACTGAATGCCAATTTCGATCATAGTAAACACGGTGTGTTTACAGATAAGCCGGGCGTTCTGACCAATGATTTCTTTGTGAATCTGCTGGACATGGGAACGGTTTGGGAGCCGGTTTCAAAAGATGGCGACGTTTTCAATGGTCGTGACCGCAAGACCGGCAAGATTCGCTGGACGGGGACACGAGTTGATTTGATTTTTGGATCGAACTCTGAATTGCGTGCCCTGGCTGAAGTGTATGGCTGCGCCGATTCGAAGGAGAAATTTGTGAATGACTTTGTATGTGCCTGGAATAAAGTGATGAATCTCGATCGCTTTGATCTGGCTTAGGTGCAAAAAAATATAGACTATGAAAAGGCGACCCTGTTTTGGGACGCCTTTTTTATTGCACTACGGTGTTCAGCTTATAACCTGAGCGGTAGGGGTAGTCATCAAAATCTATCCCAACATCGACAACACGCGGATCCTTGGTTTTTCGCAACTCATTCATCAGAAGTTCAGACAGACTATCTTTCACGCTAGAATAAAATTTGTCTTCAGCCAGGTTCATAAGTTGCCAGGGATCGTTTTCCACATCGTATAATTCTTCGGCGGGCCGTTTGGCAAAACACAGGTCGTAGTAGGTCTTAACAGCCGGATCATTTTTGTATTCAAGGAGATACGATTTAGATGGACCTCCGTCACAATCGGCAAAAGAGTAGATTGGATGCGTGGCATTTTCAGGTACTCCGGCAGGCCAGCGATCGGGTGCAAAATTTCGAATATACAGGAATTTTTGTGTTCGAATTGCGCGGCTGGGATAACCGTCCATGGAGGGAACCAGTTGTGCCGGTGTATGTCGTTCCCTTCCAAAAACCACATGATCAAAACGTTTATCACCCTCGGGTTTATTATTTAGCAAGATATTTTTTAAGGATCTTCCTGTCATTATTTCCGGAACTTGTAATCCGGCAAGTTCAAGAAAAGTGGGTGCCAGATCGGTAAGCGAAACCAATGCATCGGACGAGGTATTTTTTTGAATCCGATTGCCCCACACAATTACCAGTGGAACGTGAACACCCGATTCATAAAGATTTCCTTTACTCCGAGGAAAGGGTAAGCCATTGTCGCCGGTTACCACTATAATCGTATTCTCGAGTTCGCCCAAACTATCCAGCAGATAAACAGCCCGGGATACGTCTGAATCGAATCGCTCGACCTCAAAATAATAGTCGGCTATGTCGCTGCGGATGGTCTCGTTATCGGGTAAAAAGCCGGGTACATCCACTTCACTCACATGGAGACCGGCAGTTTTACCACTTCCTTCTTCATAAGGTCGATGCGGGTCGGAAGCTCCAAGCCAGAAGCAAAATGGTTGGCCAGCCGGTCGTTCCTTGAGGAACTGCCCGAATCCGTTGGTATAAACTTTCCCCGCCGGGTGGATGCTGTCGTAACCACCAGCTGATAAGTCCCCCGGGCCCCACGATTTTCGCCAGGATCCGGTAAAATAACCCGCTTCTTGCAATAACAACGGATAAACAGGGAATTTAACATCGAGTGTCGACCAAAGATTGGCACCTTCCTCGAGCCGCCAAAAATGCTGGCCAGTCAGGATCGCGTTTCTGCTGGGGGTGCACGAAGGGCTGGAAACAAATGCATTTTCGAAAAGCATGCCTTCTTCGGCCAGTTTATCGAAGGCCGGAGTCCGCACAACTTTATCGCCGTAAGCCCCTGCATGTGGCCAACTCCAGTCGTCGGCAATGCAAAATAAAATGTTGGGTCGCTCAAGCCGTGCAGTTGGTTTGCAGCTTGTAAAAACAATGGCGAACAGCAGAACAAAGCCTATACCGGAAATGTTAGATTTAGTTGACATGATGTTCATTCGATTTGAATTGAAAATGGAATTTTTTGGTTTCTTCTTAAAGATAATATTTTCCAATCGATTGAATGATCTATCGTTAATTTGATTTGGATGGGTATTGAGTTATCCGTATTTTAAAGAATTAATCGATGAAATATGAACATACCTAAATTCGTAAAATCAGCATTTTTGTTATTTACTTTAACCCTACTTGTTTTTGGGGGATGTAAAAACCAAAACTCAGCCATAATGAATCAGCCGGGCATAGAACAATTTGATTTACAAAAGTACCTCGGGAAATGGTACGAAATTGCACGCTACGATCACCGTTTTGAACGTGGACTGGAAGGTGTGACCGCCTCTTATTCATTGCGGGAAGACGGTAAAATTCGCGTTTTGAATGCGGGTTATAAGAATTCGCTGGACGGAAAATATAAGGAGGCGGTGGGAAAAGCAAAAACTACCGATACACCCGGAAAACTGAAAGTTTCGTTTTTCTGGTTTTTTTATTCTGACTATATCATTCTGGAACTCGATGAGGATTACCAGTGGGCGCTGATTGGCAGTTCATCGGATAATTATCTTTGGATTTTGAGTCGAACGCCTCAACTCAATGAACAAACCAAAGAAAATATCCTCTCGAAAGCCCGGGCAAGGGGTTACAATACTTCAAAGTTGATTTGGGTGAAACAAAAAAGCGAATAAGGTCTGCGAAATTCTCCTACAACTTAATATCAGGAGTATTTGTACTGGACGGATCTAATCTTTCGTTCAGATTAAAATACTGAAAAGCCTGGAAAGTATATGGTATAATGAGCAGGGTAGTGGTAACCACCGATGAAATGCCATTGAGCACCCAGTACCACTGCGGATATTCAACTGGCGCTTCTGGGGCTGCCATCATGAAATTTCCGCTGATGCCAACAAACATACCCGGAATGGAAAGTAAAATGCCTATGAAGTAAACAAAAACGAGTCCGAGCAGATTGATTAGTAAAGTATTCCACCACTGGCTGTTAACCAACCTCCATGAACCCAACAGGGTATCGTTTATTCCTTTCTTTTCAAAGATGAAGATAAAGACAACCAGCGAAAGCGTATTGGCAAGGTAAATACCCGGGACCAGGCAAAACATTACACCTATTAATACCAGGATTGTATATATAAAACCTGCACCCAGCGCCAGAAGGCTGTTCGAAAAAAAGTAAGATGTGATATCGGAAAGCTGGAAATTGCCTTTCCCTTTTTTAATGTAGGCTTCTATGTAGCTGTAGAAGGTGCCGGCCAGCAAAGACTGGATAAACAGCGAGAACAGCATAAAAAAGAACAGATTGAGGTAAAACGGGCCGATGTTACCCATTAGCGATTCCGGGTTGCTGATATCGAAATTGCTTAAAACGTTGCGCTGAAAATAAACCTGTGCCGCAGCGTAAATGATTATGAAAGGCAAAACATAAACCAGAACAATGCGCGAGATGGGTTTAATTTCTTCCTTTAAAAAAGTGAAAGAGTCGGTGATGACCTCACTAACCTCACGTTTTCGCCTGAAACGAATTTGTTTTTCTTCCATAATCGTTCAGGTTCTAAAAAGATTTTTCTTCGATTTGATATTTGTTACGTTCACTCGAACTCCTTGAAACCAGTTCGCCAAGGAAACCACCCATAAAAAACTGTGCTCCGATAATCATCGAAGTGAGTGCAATGTAGAAATAAGGGCTTTCGGTTACGAGGTGGCCTTTGATTCCCTGGTTAAGCATTATGAGCTTTTGAGCTCCAAGATAGCCTGCGGCAATAAAACCGACGATAAACATAAGGGCACCCAGCACGCCAAAAAAGTGCATGGGTCGTTTTACAAAGCGTGAAATAAACATCACGGACAGCAAATCGAGCGGTCCCCGGATAAATCGTTCCAGCCCGAATTTTGTCACCCCGTATTTTCGTTCCTGGTGAACTACCACCTTTTCGCCAATATTTTTATAACCGGCCCATTTAGCCAGTACCGGTATGTAACGGTGCATTTCGCCGTAAACCTCAATGCTTTTGATCACATTTTTTTTGTAGGCTTTCAAACCGCAGTTCATGTCGTGCAGTTTTATGCCCGTCATGCGACGCACGGTCCAGTTATAAAGTTTACTCGGAAGGTTTTTGGTGAGTACCGGATCGTGACGTTTCTTTTTCCAGCCCGAAACGAGATCGAAACCGTCTTCTTTTATCATACGGTACAATTCCGGTATTTCATCGGGGCTATCCTGCAGGTCGGCATCCATGGTGATCACCACGTCGCCCTGGACTGCCTCGAATCCACAGTACAAAGCAGCAGATTTTCCGTAGTTGCGCCTGAACTTGATCGCTTTGATCAACGGATTATCTTTCTGGAGTTCACGCACGACTTTCCACGAATTATCGCGGCTGCCGTCGTCGATCATCATAATTTCATAAGAGAAATTATTCTCCTCCATCACTCTCTTAATCCATGCCGTTAATTCGGGAAGCGATTCTTCTTCGTTAAACAACGGAACAACTACGGAAATATCCATAAAATAGTTATACTTTATTCAGGAACCTCTTCAGATGGGTTCTTTTTGGTAAATATTCCAGTTATTAAACTAATGATCAATCCAATCAAGGCACCACCAAATATACCCATCAGCGCCATAATTGCCGGTTTCTGGAATCTCATTGAAATTTCCATAACCTGGTCAAGCTGTTCTTCCGGAATATTTCCCTGTTCAATAAGGCGTTGCTCGGTCATAATTCTTACCTGTTCCAAAAGTGAAGGATCAATCACGGTGTAAAGCAGGTACACATATATTGAAGAAAGTACCGACGCAAAGATCAGTGAAAGTACTCCTACTCCAAGTGCCTGTCCGTAAGTCATCTCACCACCAAGGCTTTTTCGGTAGGTTATCTGAGCATAAATGGCACCCAGGATCAGAATTGGCCACGAGACATATTGTGCCCATTTTTCAAACATCACTCCAGCAACGTACATAACCACAGATATCAGGATCAGTACAATGCCGATATAGATTCCGGATGTGAGGGAGGATTTAAACAGCGAAGCAGGTTTTTGTTCCATAATAGTTATTTTTTAGATTCGGTTCGACAAATATAACTCTATTTTATTGTGTGACCCTTATTGAATGACTGAATTTGATCACACAATTACTATACAAGTAATCAATATTATTCTTATAAAACAAATTTGACACCATCAGTTCTGCAGCGAATCCTGGTAACACAAAAGTTTGAGTTAGTTATTGTCAGGTTTTCAACACTATATGTAAGTATTGACTGTCGTAAATTACGAGCAACCCGATTTTTGTTTGGCGGGAAATGAAAAATTTCTACTTTTGTCGCCGGGTAAGTCCTGTGCGACCAGCTCCTGCTGAATCCCCCCAGGGTCGGAAGGCAGCAAGGGTAGGCGGTTGTAGCGGTGCGACACAGGTAGCTTACCCACTTTTTTTGTACGTTCAACCAGTTCTTATTTCAGCATCAAAAAATAGCTGAAAATGTTTGGCAGATTTTGAAGAAATTCTTTTCTTTGCAGCCGCTGATAAAAACAGCAGCGTTCTAAAAAAAACTGATAAGATATAAGCCGAATTAGCTCTCCCGATAGCTATCGGGAGGCCAGAGCAATAAAAGAAACCTCTTTTCTCTGATTCGGCGACAAATTTTAATGCCGAATTAGCTCAGTTGGCCAGAGCACGTGATTTGTAATCTCGGGGTCCTCAGTTCGAATCTGAGATTCGGCTCACAATAAGGAGAAATCCAATTGATAAAAAACCAAATCCCAAATCATCGGTACTTGGAATTTGAATGATTTGATCTTGTTGTTTGAAATATTGTTTGGGGAGATACCAAAGTGGCCAACTGGGGCAGACTGTAAATCTGCTGTCTCATGACTTCGTAGGTTCGAATCCTGCTCTCCCCACATTTGCCAAAAAACCCAAAATCCAAAAAGGCAAATCCCAAAATTTGGAATTTGAATGTTGGAATTTGGAATTTTAGGATTTGCGGGAGTAGCTCAGCTGATAGAGCATTAGCCTTCCAAGCTAAGGGTCGCGAGTTTGAATCTCGTCTCCCGCTCAACTAAAAGGTTGTCAATTGATTTTGACAACCTTTTTACTTTTCAACAGAATCTATTGCCGATCGCTATTATCTATTGAGTTTTCGAAAACCAATCAGCCCTGCCAATGTTTAAACTGATACAACCAAAATCGTTGGCAAAAAACCAAGATCAAATAATCTTCTTACCCGTTTAACAATTCGTGTGCTGGATGTATAAAAAACTATGCAACAAACAGTCCGTTTTCAGAACGTTATTTCGAGTGGTATGGCACATCGCAGCCAGCTAACTAACTAGAAAAACACCGTTTGATTTAAAACGAAAAAGAAGGTAAGAGATGAGACAGAAGTTCAACAGAATTATCAAATCAGAACGCCCGGTGCTGGTCGATTTCTATGCTGATTGGTGCCAGCCATGCAAGCAGATTCCTCCGATTTTAAAAGAAGTAAAAAGTACTTTCAAGGAAAACATCCGGATTATCAAGGTCAATGTAGATAACAATCCGTTTATAGCCTCCCACTATCAGGTAAAAAGTATTCCGACCCTTATTCTTTTTAAGCAAGGATCTGTTCAGTGGACCAAAGAAGGAATCGTGGATCAATCGGAATTAAACTCCGTCATCACACGACATCTCAACAGCAATTAGTTCACACTGCTCAACTTTTCCTTGATCAACGCCAACTGTTCCTTGGGATAACTTTCGTTTGGCTTTAAACCCAAGGCCTTCTGGTAATAAAATCTGGCAACACTGTAGTTTTCCCCAATCATTGCTTTATCACCTTCCGAAATAAAATTTAGATAGGCCTTTTCATCGACGGTCGACAATCGTTGTTGTACAATATCTGCCACTTCTTTCAATTTTATCTTCGGATACTGTTCATCAACCTTAATGGTTAGCGCTTGGTTGTAATAGGCGCGGGCTACAGCATAATCGTTCTTGATAAAGGCCTCATCAGCCTTGGCAATCAGATCCTCATACTCCGCTTCTTTTAACTGCGAAAGCAGGGAATTGGTCAAACGCTGAATTTCCTGAATTTGATCTTTCGGATACTGCTCCCACGACTTCACTTCGAGTGCCTTGTAATAGTGAAACTTGGAAATGTTATACTGTTTTTTAGCAAAAGCCTGATCAGCTTTTTTAATTGCTTCCTCGTAAGCAGCCAACTCATTTTGACTCATCGTCCGGTTGATCAACTCCGAAATTTCCTGAATTCTTTGCTTCGGATAACTCTCGGAGGGCTTCTCATTCAGGGCTTTCTGATAATAATATTGTGCCACTTTATAATCTTGTTGATTATAGTTGTTATCGGCGGAAACGATGTATTCCTGGTACAAATCAGAGGTTGCCACTGTTTGAACCGGTTGC